>Ga0208960_1000991_pt1 | contig 15508 bp, 12 predicted proteins | sample GreLakmeON33MSRF_FD_187703 | JGI IMG/M metagenome (GOLD analysis project Ga0208960, IMG submission 187703) | Freshwater lentic microbial communities from great Laurentian Lakes, MI, USA - Great Lakes metaG ON33MSRF (SPAdes) | ecosystem: Environmental > Aquatic > Freshwater > Lake | place: Great...
GACGAGACTCGAACTCGCGACCTCCGCAGTGACAGTGCGGCGCTCTAACCAACTGAGCTACCACCCCGGTAGCCAAAAGGAAGGGTAAGAAAGGTTTCGCCGGCCGAGTCTGTCAAACGGAAAACCGACCCAATTATGCCCGGACCTGACCTTGGCCGACGATTTCGAACTTCCAGGTCGTTAATTCGCGAAGCCCCATAGGCCCGCGGGCGTGAAGGCGGTCGGTGCTGATGCCCACTTCGGCCCCAAAGCCGAATTCGGCCCCATCGGTAAAGCGGGTGCTGGCGTTCCAATAAACGCAGGCGCTATCGATCTGGGCCAGGAAGGCACGGGCCGTGGCCGCGTCCTCCGTGACAATCGCATCCGAATGGTGGGAGCCGTAGTCTTCGATGTGGCGGACGGCTTCGTCGAGCCCGCCGACGATTTTTACATTTAATATCAGACCGAGGTGTTCCGTCCGGAAATCCTGTTCGGTGGCGGCTTGGACGGCGGGAAGAAAGGCGCGGGTTTTTTCGCACGCACGCAGTTCCGTCAGCCGGGCAGCAAGGGCTTGGGCGATAAGCGGTAGGAACTTTGGGGCCACGGCCGTATCGACCAAGAGCGTCTCAAGGGCGTTACAGGCGCTGGGCCGTTGGCACTTCGCATTCAAGATAATCGCCTCCGCCATTTTCAGGTCGGCTTGGGCATGCACGTAGACGTGACAGATGCCAGCGTCGTGCTTGATCACGGGCACCTTGGCGGAGTTGACGACAGCCTCGATGAGGCCGGGTCCGCCGCGCGGGATGATGATGTCGACGATCCCGCGGAGAGAGCCGAGCGCAGGCACGGCTTCGCGATCCGTGAAGGGGAGGAGCGTGACGGCTTCGACGGGTAATCCGGCGTTGCGAAGTCCGGTGGCAAAGGATTGCGCCAGAGCCAGGTTGGTGTGCAGGGCTTCGCTGCCGCCCCGAAGGATGCAGCCGTTGCCAGACTTAAGGCAGAGGGCGGCGGCGTCGACGGTGACGTTAGGACGCGATTCGAAGATGATCGCAACAAGACCGATGGGGACGCGCCGACGGGTGATGCGGATGCCATTGGGCCGAGTCCATTCCTCGGTGACTTCGCCTACGGGGTCGGGCAATTGGGCTACGGCTTCGCAAGCCACGGCGATATCTTCGAGGCGTTGATGATCGAGACGCAGGCGGTCGGTCATCGCTACCGTAAGGCCTTTGGCTTGGGCAGCGGCGAGGTCTTTGCAGTTCGCGGAAAGAATGGTGGCTTCATCGACGCGCAAGGCTTGGGCGGCGGCTTGCAGCGCACGATTGCGGGTTTCGGTCGAAGCCAACGATACCGTGCGCGAAGCCTTTTTGGCGGCTTGGGCGAGTTCCGTGACGCGTTGGAGCAGAGCGCTCATTTTCGAAGCGAGAACCGGGTGCCGATTTTCTTACCAGCGGCAAGCTCGAGTAAAATGTCAGGGCGGCGGCCGCTGGCGATGATCGTGTCGACTTTACCTTCGGCGGCGATTTCCGCGGCCTGCAACTTCGTCACCATCCCGCCGACGTTACGTTCGGAACCAGCACCGCCAGCGAGGGCGCGGACGGAGTCGTCGATCTTACGGACAGAAGGAATCAGCGTGCCGGTCCCATCAGCTTTGGTCATCAAGCCCTCGATACCGGAAAGAATGACGAGCAAGTCGGCCCCCACGAGGGCGGCGACGTGCGCAGAGAGCCGGTCGTTGTCGCCCACTTTGATTTCCTCATCCGCGATCGCATCATTCTCGTTGATGATGGGCACGAAACGTTTGCGGGTGAGGAGTAGGTCTAACGTCGCGCGGGCGTTGCGGGTGCAGGCTCGGCTGTCGAGGTCCCAGTAGGTCAGGAGCATCTGGGCGCCCAGAAGTTTATGCCGGCGGAAATGCTTACCATACTCCGACATTAATTCAGGTTGGCCGACGGTGGCGCAGGCTTGGAGTTCGCGGGCTTCTTTGGGGCGTTTTTCGAGGCCCATGGCGGTCATGCCGGCGGCGACAGCCCCCGAGGTCACGATGACCACTTGGATATCTTTTTTCATCAACTTCGCGACCTGGTCAGCGATGCGACCGATTTGGACGCGATCAACCTTGCCGTCTTTGCGGGTAAGGAGGCCTGAACCCAGTTTGATGACCCAGCGTTTTGCCATAGCTTTAAGGTCGTGACCTTAGCCGATGGAAATCACTGATGTCCAGCGTCAGAGTGGGATGTTGGGCTGGATGGGGGGCGGCAGACCGACGGCTAACCAGCCTTTGGGCGTTAAAACTCGACCTTGTGGGGTGCGTAGCACGTAGCCTTCTTGGACGAGAAATGGTTCATGGACTTCTTCCAAGGTATGAGCGTCTTCGCCAATCGCGGCGCCGATGCTGCTGAGTCCCACCGGTCCGCCGTTATGCTTTTCGGCCATCGTGCGAAGAAAGCGGTGATCCATCTCGTCGAGACCTTGTTGGTCGATTTCGAGGAGTTCGAGGGCGGCGGCCGTCACCGTGGCATTGGCTTTGCCGTTAGCGCGTTCGAGCGCGTAGTCGCGCGTGAAGCGCAGGAGGTTGTTGACGATGCGCGGCGTACCGCGGGCGCGGCGGGCGATTTCTTCAGAGCCGCCGAGGTCGATATTCAACTGCAAAAGTTCGGCGTTCCGTTGAACGATGCTCAGCAGCTGTTCGCGCGTGTAGTAATCGAGACGGGTCTGGAGCGTGAAGCGGCTGCGTAAAGGGGCGGTGAGCAATCCTGTCCGTGTGGTCGCGCCCACTAAGGTGAATTTAGGTAGGTCGAGCCGGACGCTACGGGCGTTGGGTCCTTGATCGATCATAATATCGATGCGGAAGTCTTCCATCGCGGAGTAGAGAAATTCTTCGACGGTTTTTGGGATGCGATGGATTTCGTCGATGAAGAGAAGCTCGCCTTCTTGCAGGCTGGTGAGCAGGCCGGCGAGGTCGGAGGCTTTCTCGACGACTGGGCCAGAAGTCACGCGAATAGGTCGGCCCATTTCTTCGGCCAGAATCATGGCCAAGGTTGTTTTGCCTAAGCCAGGAGGGCCGTGAAGAAGGATGTGGTCGAGTGCGCGATTTTCACGACGAGCCGCGCCGATCATCACGCGCAGGCGTTCGACCGTACGGGCTTGGCCCACAAAGTCATCGAGCTTGGGTGGGCGCAGCGAGGCATCGAGCGAGCGATTCTGACGCGACACCGCTTCTTTGCCAGCGGGCGGTGTGGGCTCTTCGGGTTGATGCTTCGCTGGGGCCATGAGGATGAACTTGTTAGGAAGGCCTGACTTGGCAACCCTCAGTCCTCGCGGATATCTTTGGGCATCGCGTCGGCGGGCAAGCGTTCGATTTGAGCACCGAGCTGGGTGAGCCGTTCTTCAAATCGTTCATACCCGCGGTCGAGGTGGTAAAGGCGTTGCACCCAAGTTTCACCTTTGGCGGCAAGGGCGGCGAGGATGAGCGCGGCGGAGGCACGCAAATCAGAAGCCATCACCGGTGCGCCGGAAAGGGGTCGGCCGCCTTGGACGGTGGCGGTGGCGCCTTCGACTAAGATGTCGGCCCCCATGCGTTGCAGCTCGGCGGCATGCATGAAGCGATGGGGGTAAACTTTTTCGGTGAACACGCTGCGGTCCGGGACGATTAATTGCAGCGCCATGAACTGCGCCTGTAAATCGGTAGGGAAGCCAGGGTAGGGCTCGGTGATGATTTCGACCCGATGTTGCGGCAGTCCGTAGGCCCGAATAAAATCAGGCCCCGTCTCGACGCGCACGCCGGCCTCCTGAAGTTTGGCAAGAAAAGCGGTCAAGTGTGCGGGGTTGGCGCCAGCGACGGTCACATCGCCATGGGTGATCGCGCCAGCGACGAGGTAGGTCCCGACTTCGATGCGATCGGCGATGACGGTATGTTCGCAACCGTGCAGGGCCGCCACGCCTTCGACTTCAATCGTAGCGGTGCCGTGGCCGCGAATTTTTGCACCCATTTTGGAGAGCATCGTGCAAAGGTCGACGACCTCGGGTTCGCAGGCGGCGGTTTCGATGCGCGTGATGCCGGGGGTCGTCGTCGCGGCCATGACCATATTAGCCGTACCGGTGACGGTGCTGCCCATCGGCCCAGCCATATTGACGGTGGTGCCATGCGCGTTGGTGGCATCGACGAAAATGACGCCACCCTCTAATTTAACTTCGCAACCGAGGGCCTCGAGGCCGCGAAGGTGAAGGTCGATGGGGCGCGGTCCGATGACGCAACCGCCCGGAATGGCCATCTCGGCGTGGCGCAGCCGGCCGACCAATGCGCCGAGTAGACAGATCGAAGCCCGCATCTTGCGGACCAAGTCGTAGGGCGTGCGGTGGGTGATTTCTTGGGCGCAAATAATCCACGTGCCGGGTGTAGGATTGGAAACCACGGCGCCTTGATGGCGGAGGATTTCGGCCATGAACCGAACGTCGCTCAAGTCAGGCACGCCGTGAATGGTCACCGTCCCGCTGGTCAGCAGTGAGGCGGCTAAGATGGGCAACGATGAATTCTTGGAGCCCGCGGCTTGGATGGTACCGCGAAGGGTTTGTCCTCCGATGATGCGCGCGACCTGGAGCATGGTGGGGAAAAGAAGCGGGGGCGCCGATTGGCGCCCCCGTTTGGTTTAGCCTTCGCGAGGGCCGTTGCGAGGACCGCGTTCTCCGCGGAAGTCGCCTCGTCCACCGCGTGGGCCACCACGAGATCCACCGCGGGAATCACCGCGTGGGCCGCCACGAGAATGGCCGCGAGGACCACGATCGTTGCGTTCTCCACGGAAATCACCCCGAGCTTGGTCGGGACGTTCGGAAGGAACGAATACGGCCTTGTTGGGGATGCCGAAGAGCGAAGCGAGCTTGCGTTTCAGCGTCGCCCAAAAACCAATCGGAGCTTGGACGGGGATAACGACGGGCTCGATTTGGATACGAGGACGTTCTTCGCGGCGAGGACGATCGCCTTGAGGGGCGCCCTCTTGACGAGGCTCCCGGCGAGGGCGGTCTTCATAACGAGGGCGATCACCTTGAGGGATGCCTTCTTGGCGAGGCTCGCGACGTGGACGGTCTTCGAAGCGAGGACGATCGCCTTGAGGGGCGCCCTCTTGACGAGGCTCCCGGCGAGGGCGGTCTTCATAGCGAGGGCGATCACCTTGAGGGATTCCTTCCTGACGGGGCTCGCGACGCGGACGTTCTTCAAACTGCGGACGGTCTCCGGTGGGAGTGCCATCTTGCGGTTGACGAGGTTCGCGTGGTTCGCGTTGTTCACGAGGCTCGCGCGGCTGCGCGGGTTGCTGTGCTAAGGCACCAGAGATAGTCTCGGTGAGATCAGCGGGGTTTTCGACGACGCCCATGACTGGACGTGCGGCTGGACCGTTAGCGGTGGGGGCGGCGCCACGAGGAACACCGCGACGACCGAATTGCTTCGGGGCGACGATGGTACCGGGTTTGGCGGCGGGTTCGGCGGTTGCTCCGATCACTGAAAGCGGAGGGAGTTCCGCGTGGGCGGACTCTAACTTGGCTTCGTTGATACGGGGTGCGGGGGTGCGGACTTCATTGGCGCCTGCGTCCGCAGCGGGCTGTTGGGCGGAGACTGGCTCCTGGCCCTGGGTTTCTGGTTGGCTCATGTTTCTTTTTTTGGGCAGCCTTCGTTGGGGCTGGCCGGTGTGATGCGGGACGTTTCCGTAGTGGAGACGCCACGCGTTTGTCGGTCCCTTGGTGACGGAGGACGAACCTCCTTGGGGATGCCGAAATTGCTCTCGGGATGATTACCGGAAACTATGTGAATAAGTACCCCCTATTGATTAACAACAAGAAAGTCCCTCAGCGAGCCTCTTCAGTGAACCTTTGTTCACGAATAAGCACGATTTTGACCGTTCCTTGGTAAGAAAGGGTCTCTTCCACCTTAAGTCTGATTCGGCGGATGAGCTCGGTCGCCCCGAAATCATCGATTTTCCCCGGGTCGACAATGACCCGAAGTTCCCGGCCGGACTGGAAGGCAAAGGCTTCGCTCACCCCTTCGAAAGTCAGGGCGACTTCTTCTAGGCGTTTTACGCGCTGCGCATAGCTCTCGAGGGTGGAAGCGCGGGCGCCCGGACGTGAGCCCGAGGCCGAGTCAGCGATCATGACCAAGGGTGCGTAAAGACTTTCGGCTTCGATTTCGCGATGGTGGGCGGCGACGGCATTCACCACGCGCGGATCTTCGCCGACCCGGCGGAGCAGGGCGGCGCCGGCGAGAGCGTGGCTGCTGCCGGCTTCAGCTTCGATGGCCTTACCGATGTCATGAAGCAGTCCGGCCCTTTTCGCGGGCACGGGGTCGATACCGATTTCTGCGGCCAACATCGCGCAGAGCTGAGCGACTTCGATGGAGTGCGCGAGCGTGTTTTGGTTGGCTGAAAGTCGGAAATACAAGCGACCTAAAAGCTCTTCGACCGACGGATCCATCGGCGGTAATCCCAAGTCGCGCACGGCATCGCGACCGTGTCGCAAGGCCTGTTTTACGACCTCTTCGGAGGACGTGCGGACGGTATCTTCAATGAGGCCGGGCGAGATGCGGCCGTCTTTGACGATGCGGTCGAGCGCGATGCGCGCGATTTCGCGGCGCACCGGATCGAAGCAAGAAATCAACACGACACCAGGAGTTTCGTCGATGAGCAGAGTGGCCCCGGTGGTTTGTTCGAACGTGCGAATATTGCGTCCTTCCCGGCCGATCAAGCGTCCTTTCATTTCTTCACCTGGCAGTGAAACGGCAACGGTGGTCGCGTCTTGCGTGGTTTGCGTCGTGAGCCGTTGCATCGCCGAAAGTAATTTGCGCCGGGCTTCGTCCGAAATATCTTGTTCGACCTGATCAAGCATTTCGCGGCGCAGATGCTGGATTTCGTCCTGATACTCCTTGCGGAGGGTATCGATGGTGAGTTTGCGGGCCTCTTCGGGGTTGAGGCCAGAAAGCCGTTGGAGTTCGCGACCTAAGAAGTCGCGCTGGCGTTCGCTTTCGGCTTTAAGTTCGGCGGCAAGGTGGGCTTCGATTTCGGCGGCGGCTTTGAGTTGGTTTGCCTCTCGTTTTTCGGTCTCCGCTTTGGCGTGAAGTTCAGCTGCTTCGACGGTCGCTTCGCGGCGGGCTAATTCGACTTCGGTGCGCAAACGGGCGTCGCGGAGGGCTCCCAGGGTGTTTTCCCGCCACTTTGCCACCGCATAGGCGACGATCGCCCCGGAGGAGAAAGCCACGGAGGCGAGAATGCTTTGGTCAGCGGCCACAGGAGGAAGGCTTGGTGCTTACCGGAGGTTCCGGGGGTCATACCCTTACGCTCAGAGGCTTAGTCGCAAGCCCTTTCGGGAGGTTCGCCTTGCCAGTTCAACCTAATCTGGGTTGCCTCAGGGCATGTCCCACCTCCTAGATGACGAGCGGTCCCAGGCCGCAATCTGGTGGGATAAATTTGCTAATTTTGCTTGGCGGACAGATTGGACGCAGGTCGTAATCATCGCCATTTTAAGTTCCTTGGGAGTGGTCGCCATCCATTCCGCAGGGGTCGCGAAAGACACGGGCTTTTATCGCTCGCAAATGGTTTTTATCGCCTTGGGCTGGGTTGCCTATTGGGCGGTTTCTTCGATCGATTACCGTTTAATCCAAATCCACGCTCGCCGAATTTATCTGGCGGGGGTTTTCCTGCTATTACCGATTGCCGCCTGCGCTTTGTTGAAAACCGATTTAGGCAGCTTTATTCGAAGCATCAATGGGGCGCGGCGCTGGATGGATTTCGGCCCGTTTTCCGTGCAACCCTCGGAATTCGCCAAGGTCGGGGCCTTGGTTTTTTTAGCGGCTTTGCTCTCGCGTTTGCCGATCGGGAGTTTTCGCACGACCTGGCTGACTGTCGTGAAGGCTTTAGGGGTCGCTGCCGTGCCCTTTGTCTTGATTTTTGTGCAGCCTGACCTAGGTTCTGCACTCATCTACCTGCCGCTTTCATTTATCTTACTCTTCGTGGCTGGCTTGGCTTCTAGGTTCTTTGTGGTGGCCGGAGTGTCGGCCATTATTTTTGGGGGTGTTCTGGTCTTAGATCTGAGAGAATACTCCAAAGGAGTCGTCGAATATTCCGAAAGCCATCCCGAGGATCGCGATCCGGCTCGGGCGGTGCGAGGTAATCACGAAAAAGCTGCCTGGTTCTTCTTGTTAAAAGATTACCAGCGGGAGCGCATCATGTCATTTGTCGCCCCGCAAGTGGTTGATCCTCGTGGGTTAGGCGTGACGTGGAACGTCCGACAGGCCGTCATCGCGGTCGGCCGGGGCGGAGTCAGCGGTCAGGGTATCGGAAATGGCACGCAAGCGCGCTTCGGCTATTTGCCGGAAGCCGCCGCGCATAACGATTTTCTATTTTCGGGGATGGCCGAGGAGATCGGCCTCACGGGCGGACTCTTGGTGATTGGTGCATTTGCTCTCTTGTTCTGGCGGGTCGTACGTACGGCCTCCCTGGCGGCCGATCGATTCGGCGCGCTGTTGGCGATCGGGGCGGCGGTGGTGCTCGGCACCCACGTCGTCATTAATATCGGCATGAACATCGATCTGATGCCCGTCACTGGGGTCCCCCTTCCTTTTCTTAGCTACGGAGGGTCTTTCGTACTTAGCTGTTTCCTGCTCCTTGGACTAGTCCAGAGCGTTCATCGGCATTCGGCTGATGGCGGCGAAGGTGGAGGCTCTCCGGCAACCGGCTTAACCGCCTGACCGAGATGACCGACAATAATACCGAACCTGAAGATATCCAAGATGAGCTGCCGGAAGGCGGCGAACAAACCTCTCCGATCGACCAGCAAAAGCTGGCGGAGGATGCCGACCGTCGTCGTAAGGAGCTCCCGCTCCTGCAACGCATCGTAAAGCATTTCTCCAAAGACCGTGCGGTCTATCGAGAGTTGGTAATCAATGCCGAGACCTTGGAGAAGCGAGTCGCTTTGCTGACCAATGGCGTGCTCGATAAGTTTGAAATCGAACACAAGGGCGAGACCCGCATGGTGGGCTCAATCTTTAAGGGCCGCGTCCAAAACCTCGAAGCTGGTCTCAAGGCCGCCTTCGTCGATATCGGCCAACCCAAGAATGCCTTTCTGCACTATTGGGACATGCTTCCGGCGGCGAATGACTCGCAGGTGGAATTTATCCGGGATAACGAATCCGCCGAACAGAAGCAGCGTAAGGCTCGCTACCAGGCCAAGGACATCCCCCAGCTCTTCCCAGCGGGTTCGGATATCGTCATCCAAGTCGTCAAGGATCAGATCGGGACCAAGGGTCCGCGTTCGACGACCAACATCGCATTGGCGGGTCGTTACCTGGTCTTGATGCCTTTCAGCGGAGCTTGCGGCGTTTCACGTAAAATCGAAGAAGCTTCGGAACGCGAACGGCTGAAGGACATCCTCCGTTCGCTGACGATTCCCGAAGGCATGGGCATCATCATCCGTACCGCGGGCGAAGGAAAACAGGCCCGCTGGTTCGTGCGCGACTTGCATGTCTTGCTTCGACGCTGGCAGGCGATCGTCGAAAAAATCAACGCTCCCGAACGTAAGCCGGTCCTGCTTTATAGCGAGCCTGGGCTGATTGAGCGGACGGTGCGCGATTTCTTGACCGAAGAAGTGGACCGTATCCTGGTCGATAATGAAGAAGACTTTAAGCTCGTCCAAGAGTTGGTCGGCGAAATCTCGCCTCGTTCGCGCTCTCGCGTGGAGCTTTATAAAGACCCGATTCCCGTCTTTGAGCGGTATAATATCGAGCGTCAGATCGAGCAGCTCTTCCAGCGGCGCGTGCCGCTCCCGAGCGGGGGCGAAATCGTCATCGACGAAACCGAGGCGCTCACGGCAATCGACGTCAATACGGGCTCCCATCGTGGCGCGACCAAGGACGGCAAGGACTACATCGTTCAGGCGAATCTTGAGGCCGTCACCGAGGCCGCCCGTCAAATCCAGCTCCGTAACTTAGGCGGTCTCATCATGGTCGACACAATCGACATGAAGAACCCCAAGGACCGTAAGAAGGTCTACGACACCATGCGCGAGGCGATGGAAGGCGACCGGGCCAAGCACCAGATCCTCCCGATTTCGCAATTAGGAGTCCTCCAGATGACCCGGCAGCGCCATACCGAGTCGAATACGACCTCGATGTATACGGCGTGTCCGCATTGCCAAGGTCGCGGCATCGTGAAGAACCCGCGCACGGTCTCTGTCGAAATCCAACGTAAATTACTCAGCACGATCCGCAAGTTGCGCGAGACTTACGGCCCCGATAAGGAGCTTGAAATCAACATCCTACTTCACCCGATCAACTTGGACCGCATCGTGACTGAAGACCGCGAATTCTTCCGTGACTTGATGAAGTCCTGTAAGGTACGTCTGGGCACTAAGCCTGATCCCGCCTATAGCATCGAAGCTTTCAAGCTCTTCGATGGCGCCGGCAAGGAACTACGCTAAGTCTTAAGGGTTAATCCTGCTTAAAGGGCGCCCCTCTCGGAGTGGCGCCCTTTTTTGTGCCTTAGCGGCGCGCGGGGCGATGGGTCAGCAGGCGAAGGCCATTGAGGCAGACCAAGACGGTGCTGCCTTCGTGGACCATGACGCCTTCCCAAAGTTTCATTCCTGGCAGCAGGATGACGGTCACGGCCATGCCTAACGCGGCACCGATGGAAAGAATGACGTTAAAGCGAATCGCGGCACGCGCGCTCCGGCTAAGTTCGATGGCATCGACGAGACGGCCCATCCGATCGTCTGTCAGGACGACGTCGCTGGATTCGAGAGCGGCATCGCTTCCGCGACCGCCCATACCCACCGCCACATCAGCGGCGGCAAGGCTGGGGGCATCATTTACGCCGTCACCCACCATGGCGACGACATGACCTTCGGCGGAGAGCCGGCGGATAGCGGCCATTTTGGCGTCAGGAGTGAGGGCAGCGGCGTAGCTTTGCACTCCGACCTGTTGTGCAGCCACCGCGGCGGCCTCTTCGCGGTCTCCCGTGAGCATGAGGGTGCGGATGCCTCGGGTATGCAGAGAGGCGAGGGTGGGGGCGCTTTCCGGTCGGATGCGGTCAACGAGGGTGGCGCGAACGGTGACGGTGCCGTCAGACGCCCATACCTCGCTGACAATGGCTCCAGCGGGAACCCCAGCCCCGGCGAGTTCGTGGCTTCCGGTGAATTCACGGGTGCCGACACTCCAGCGTGTTCCCTCGACTGAGCCCGAAACGCCTTGTCCAGGCGAATTAGACAGCCCTTTTACTGCCAACATGACGGCGCCCTCGCTTTGACAGGCACGGACGATTCCAGCTGCAAATGGGTGGGTGGTGCCAGCTTCAAGCGAGAGAAATGCGCTCAGCGCGCGTCGCCGATCAGCCGTCGTAGGAAAAACTTCCAAGGCGGCGACTTCGGGTTCTCCGGCGGTTAAGGTCCCAGTTTTGTCAAAGCAGATGCAATCGACGTCCGCCAAGCGCTCCACTGCCGCACCGCCTCGGAATAAGATGCCATGACGTGCGCCGGCGGCGATGGCCGCCAGCACCGCGGAGGGTACCGAAAGAACAAGTGCACAGGGACTCAGCACGACCAGCAGCGTCATGGCGCGGTAAAGCGCCGAGCGGTCGTCGCCGAGGGCGGAAACGCCCGTAGCCAGCAGAATTATGAAGAATAGGGCGGCAGCGGAGAGGGTGAAGAGGGCGTAGCTGTCGCCCCAGCGATCGATGGCGCGCTGGGCAGGCGCTTTGCTTTCCTGGGCTTCGCGGATGAGCTTAACGATACGATGAAGGGCGCTGTCTTGATCGGCTTTAGTCACGCGCACGACCAGTCTGCCCCAGGAATTAAGCGTGCCACCTGCGACGTCGCTACCGGTCTGTTTGTCGACCGGTTTGGCTTCACCAGTAAGGGTCGATTCATCGATCGCACTTTCGCCAGATTCGACTTTGCCGTCTGCCGGTACCAGTTCTCCCGGGAGGATGACCACCCGGTCGCCTGGGCGGAGATTAGCCACCGGAACCTCGATTTCATTGCCTTCTATGGTGATTTGACGGGCTTTCTTCGGCGCCCGATCCAGCAAGGCGTCGATGGCGCCACGGGTGCGGGCCATGGCGTAATGTTCGATCGCTCCGGCGGTCGAAAAGAGGAATAACAGGAGAACACCTTCCAGCGGCTGACCGACAATCCAGGCTCCGAGCGCCGCCAAAAGCATGAGCGTGTGGACGTCGATGCGGCGATGCCAACGCAGGGCGTGCCAACCTTCTTCCGCCGCTTCCCAACCGCCGGCCAGACTCGCGCCACCGGCCAGAGCGTAGCTCACCCAAGGCGTTACGCCGTAGGCGCGCGCGAGCAGCGCGGCGACGCCTCCGAGCCCGCAAACAAAGGCTAAAGTCGCGAGTCTGCGCCATTCCTCCGCGTGATTTTCCTCAGGGTGGTGATGCGCGGACATGGCCGGAAGTTATTTAGGTTATCACTTGTCGTCAACCGTCGGCGCGACGTCCACATCGCGTAGTGAAATCATCGTTACGCAGATAAATTTTAGGCAGATTTTTTACGCGCAGGTTGCGTCGTCTGGAGGCCTGTAAATTTCCGCTTGCGCAAGCGCGTATTATGTTTATCAATCTTACTAAGAGTTAACCGAAACGTGACGAACCGAACCGAAACCCTGAGCGAAAGTCTCATCACCGTGTCCCTTCCCCCGAAGTTGCACTCTGAAGCAATCGCCTTTCAGCATCGGTCTGGTTTCACCACGCTCAGCGAAGTAATCCGGCACGCGCTGGATTGTTTCGATGACTCTCGCCCGGCGATCGAGCCTTCTCGTTCTCGCCAAGTTTCTTTCCGCGTACCGTCGGAGCTCCGCACTCGTATCACCCGCCAAGCAAAGCATGCGCGGGTCAGTGTAGGGCGAATCGTCAGGGTGGCGCTGCAGGCGCTGCCCTCTAACCCAACAACGATCCAAACTAAGGAAAAAACTATGGCAAAAAAGAAGGCTGCTGCTAAAAAGAGCGCCAAAAAAGCCACCAAAGCTAAGAAGAAGTAATTCTTCCTAGTCTTTTCCGTCATTCGTGACGGATGGCGCCGGCACTCCCGGTTAAATCAAGGACCCCCGCAAGGGGGTCCTTTTCTTTTCTCCACTCTCTTTAATCGTATAGGCTTGAAACCATCCCCCCGAACAAGGTTTGTTATCACCCTTTGACCCATGAGTTCCCCCCTCCCCGCCGGCGCCAGCCGCATCACCATCGCTAATGGTAAGCTGAATGTCCCCCATCAGCCGATTGTCCCCTTTATCGAGGGCGACGGAACGGGTCCAGATATCTGGCGTGCTTCCGTCCGGGTCTTGGACGCCGCAGTGGCCAAGGCTTATGCGGGTCAGCGCCAGATTCATTGGCACGAAGTTCTCGCTGGCGAAAAGGCGTTCAAGCAGACGGGTAACTGGCTGCCAGAAGAGACCCTGGCTGCTTTCCGCGAATATTTGGTCGGCATCAAAGGGCCCCTGACCACTCCGACCGGCGGCGGTATCCGTTCCCTTAATGTGGCGCTCCGCCAGCAGCTCGACCTCTACGTCTGTCTTCGTCCCGTGCAGTGGTTCACCGGCGTGCCGTCGCCCGTCAAGAACCCCTCAAAGGTCGACATGGTGATTTTCCGCGAAAACACGGAAGATATTTACGCTGGCATCGATTTCGAGGCGGGGTCTGAAATCGCCCTGAAGACGCTGGATTTCATCAAGACCAACTTCCCGAAAGAGTTTAAGAAGATCCGCTTCGGCGAAGAGCAGCCCGCCACGGTAGGCTTGGGTATCAAGCCGGTCAGCCGTCCGGGCTCCGAGCGCCTGATTCGCTCGGCCATCCAGTATGCCATCGAGTTCAAGCGCAAGTCGCTGACGCTCGTGCATAAGGGTAATATCATGAAGTACACCGAAGGCGCCTTCATGAAGTGGGGTTATGACTTGGCGAAGAGCGAGTTCGGCGCCGTCGAAATCGACGGCGGACCTTGGTGCATAATCCCTGAAGGCAAGCCTGGCGCTGGTCTCATTATCAAGGACGCAATCGCGGATATTACCTTGCAGCAGATTCTTACACGCCCGACCGATTTCGACGTCATTGCCACCTTGAATCTCAATGGTGATTACCTCTCGGATGCCTTGGCGGCGCAGGTCGGTGGCATCGGTATCGCCCCGGGCGGCAATATCAATTATCTGACGGGACACGCCATTTTTGAAGCCACCCACGGCACGGCTCCTAAGTATGCGAACAAGGATGTCGTGAACCCGGGCTCCGTCATCCTTTCGGGTGAGATGATGCTTCGTTATATGGGTTGGGTGGAAGCGGCTGACAGGGTCTTGAAGGGCCTGAATGGGGCAATCGGCGGCGGTCGCGTGACTTATGATTTCGCCCGTCAGATGCAGGGTGCGACGGAGATCAAGTGCTCCGAGTTCGGGGACGCAATTATCGCTGCGATGTAGTTCGTCGGCTCCGCGTGGAGACCTTCATTTTGCTGACGGCCGGCCTCTCCTTGGGGCTTGCCATCAGCATTTTTTTAGGCAAAACGATGAGTCACATAACTCAACCATGAAGCACACCCTCACCGCCCTCGCTCTCGCTTCTTTTAGCGTCAGCTTCGCTCAATCCGCTGCGCCAGCTCCCGTGGCCGTCGCCTCGCACGATCTCTCCCTCCGGGGTAGTTTCGCTTGGGATAGCAGAAACGTTTTCCGCGGCATGGAACGCTCCTCTGAGCAAGGTCTCGTCCAGTCGGCACTGACCCTCGAGTATAACGTCCCAGGTTTCTCCGGCGTTTCTGTTTACGCCAATTTCTATAACGCTGACAGCTTCGAGCGCACCTACACCTTCGGTACCAAGACCGACTCCTCGTTCGGAACCGTCGACGTGGGCATTCAGCGCGCTACCGCCGCCAATGCTCACTCGATTGCAAATGGCTATTCGCAACTGACCTCGGATCGCGAAATCTACGCCGGTCTCACGCTCTCGAACGCTAACTTTAAGCCTTCCGCTTACATCTACTACAGCCTCGACCAGAAGCAGTATGTCTTCGAGGCCGCTGGCTCGAAGACTTTTGCGGGTGCGAATGTCGGTTTGGCTGGCTATGACATCGAAACCAAGGCTTACGCTGGTATCTTGAATGCCTCCAAGGCCGAAAAGGTTCCTGGTCAAAAGAACGCTTACCATTACCTCGGTGCCTCGGCCGATGTGACCCGTGCTGTCGGCCAAGGTGCTAAGCTGGGTGCCGGTATCAGCTACGCCTATAACTCCGATAGCCAGACTTCGACCGCCGGTTCCACGGTCTGGTACCGCGTTTTCGCGACCTTTAAGTTCTAAGCCCATCTCATAAAGGAGGGTCAACCGGGAGGCGCAGTTTAGGCTGCGCCTCCCTTGTTTTTGGTCTATTTCACCCCTTGGGGGCCCAAGCTGCATTCGGGTGTTGACGGAGGGGGTCGCTTTCTCATGTTCCCGCTTTCCCTCTTTATGAAGACCACGCTAGCCAAGAACGTGCAGCTCAAGGACAAGACCTGGTACGTCGTCGACGCCAAGGATCA
>Ga0208960_1000992_pt1 | contig 15503 bp, 22 predicted proteins | sample GreLakmeON33MSRF_FD_187703 | JGI IMG/M metagenome (GOLD analysis project Ga0208960, IMG submission 187703) | Freshwater lentic microbial communities from great Laurentian Lakes, MI, USA - Great Lakes metaG ON33MSRF (SPAdes) | ecosystem: Environmental > Aquatic > Freshwater > Lake | place: Great...
TAGCCCTTTGCCGGCGTGTAGAGCGCAGCTGCGTAGCCGCTGGCCGCGTTCGGGAAGGGCGTGGTGGTGCCACCCGCTCGCGAGAACTGCAGCTGGGCGGTGCAGTTGGTGGTGCATGGCGGTGGGCCGGCGAACTTGCCGGTTCCCCCGAGGATCGCGTTGGCGATTACCCCGATGGCCTTCTTCACCACCTTGGATGCCTTTGACGGCGCCTTCTGGGAGTTGGCGCACGGCGTGAGCACGCGCGGGGCAGCCCCTGGGGTGTTGATGGTCATGGTGGGCAGCGGCACGACTGCGGGGTTGTCGGCGTTTCCACCCTGAGGCAGATACACGCGAACCATTACGAATCCGGTGGTGGCGGGCATTGCCTTCAGCAGGGGCGTGGTGGGAGTGGCGGGCGCGAGCGGGATGACGTTGGGCATTCCCGTCGCGACGTCGTTGGTCAGGGTCACCGTGTACGCGCCGCCGTTGGCAGCACCCGGGGTCTGCCAGCCATTTGCCGATCCGGCGTCGGGGTTGATCTGGAAGTCCGACAGCGCGCTACCCACGCCATTCAGGCTGAAGCTCTGCGCGTTGCTCGCGTAGGTGTCGATCGAGAAGAAGCGCGCGGTGGGGTAGTTGCCGGCGATCGTGATGGTCATGCCGGGTGCCGCCACGTACGGGGTGGTCCAGTAGGTGGCGTTGCTGTCGGGGTACGCCACGTTGGCCTTGGCAGGGGTGCTCTCAACCGGCCAGGCGCATGCGAGCGACGCATTCGAGAGCGGCGCCGCCGTGGCACCGTAACCATTGGTGGTCGCGGTACCCATGGCGGTGCCCGTGGCGATGCTTGCGCCGATCATTGCCACGAGGGCGAGGGGGGCGACAAATGTGCGAGGGCGGACATGCATGGCGAACTCCATTGAGAGTGAGCGGCTCCCTCCACAGCGGGGGTCGGACGGAATGCTATTCGCTCTACGGTCGCATCTGTGGGCCAGAGGGCCCGGCCCTTGGCAACATGCGCGCATCGAATGTCCAATGGAGGGTCACATGCCCGCAGTCGTTGAGTTCACCATGAAGGCCAAGCCCGGTCACTACGACGAGGTGATGCAGAAGTACATCGCCTTCGCCGACGCCTTCGTGGAGACCGATCCCAACGAGGAGCTCGCGCTCATCACGGGCGACCCCGCGAGCGGCACCATCCGCGGCATCGGCCTGTACGACACCCACGAGGCCGGCGGCGCTGCCAACAGCCGCGCATCGATGGCTGCGTTTATGGATGAGGTGGCCGACCTCATCGACGGTGCACCGGTCCGCATCGAGATGGACCTGGTGCACGCCTACATCAAGGTCTAGTTGCGGGGTGCCGGGATGGCGGCGAGCACGGCCTGCATGGTGGGCCCCGCCTTCCCGGTAAGGCGCACTGTGCACCGTTCGTCGTAGGGGGTCTCGCCCTCGGTGAGAATCGCGAGGCTCCCGCCGCGGGCCAGCACCACGCTCGGCAGGTTGCTCACCGGGGTTACCAGCAGGCTCGTGCCGATCACCAACAGCAGGTCGGCGCGCTCGCAGGCGTCGTACGCGGCCTCGATGGCCTCAATGGGCATGGCCTCGCCAAACAGCACCACGCCGCTCTTCAGCTGGTAGCCGCAGTTGCATCTGGGCACGCCATCCTCGGCGGCATCGGCCCGCGCACACAGCTCGTCCATGCTCACCGTCTGCGAGCACCGCAGGCACGAGCCCTTGTCGAGCGACCCGTGCACCTCCACCACATCTTCGCTGCCAGCGCGCGAGTGCAGCCGGTCGATGTTCTGAGTGATGAGGGTCTTCACGATGCCCCGCCGCTGCAGCTCGGCCACCGCCATGTGCGCGGGGTTCGGATCGACCGACCCGAGCATGTCGATACGCGGCCGATGAAAGCGCCAGAAGAGGGCGGGGTCGGTGGTGAAGGTGCCCATCGAGGCCACCTTCATGGGGTCGTAGGTCTCCCAAAGTCCCCCAGCGGACCGGAAGTCAGGAATGCCGCTCTCGGTCGAGATGCCGGCCCCGGTAAGCACCACGGCATGATCGGCACCGGCAAGAAGCGCAGCAAGTTGCAAAGTCGACCCACTCACAAAGCAAATCCTGACACACCCACAACGGGGTCAGACCCCACCCGGGGTCTGACCCCGGTTGCTCAGCCCATTGGTGGCATCGGTGCCTCGGCGGCCCCTTGCTGGGTCACGGGGGTGCCCTTGAAGCATCCGATGGTGTACGGGAACGTTGAGGTTGCGTGGTACGCGTACGAGCCGTCCGCCTCGGTGCGGCCGTTGCACTTGTCGAGCACGTTCTTGCTCGATGATGCCTTGTAGGTGTACGCCGTCCACGAGTTGGTCTTCGGGTTGCCGGTCTTCACGTAGCCCGACTTGATGCTGCTGCTGGCGCCGTAGATGGGGAACCCGTCGATGGCGTAGCCCACGATCTTCGACTGGGCGAATCCGCAGCTCGCCGTCGCCAGAATGGCGTGGTCGTGGTAGTCGGCCATGTACCCAGTGTGGCCCTTGCACGAGTCGAGAATGCCGTTATACACGGGGTCGCCGAATGCCATATTGGCGGGAACCGGGCCTTCCATGGGGCCGTATATGGGGATACCGGTGACGGTGAACCCGATGGTGCCGAGGCGAGTGGCGATGCTGGTCACCTTTGACGCCTTCTTGGGCGCAGCGGGCACGGTCCACTTCCAGCTCTGGGTCTTTAGTCCGTTGGGCGTCTTGGCCACGTAGGCGTACGACGGCATGCCATTTGATGTGACCACCAGGTTCGACCCGCTGCACTTGGCCGACACCTTGGCTTTGGCGTACCCGGAGCCCGCACCGGGCATCCCGGCCTTGATGGTGAACAGCGCGGCGTCGCACTTGGACGCGCTGGTGGCAATGGTGGGCACCACGAAGGCCGTGGCGCACAGTGCACCGGCGCCGATGGCGGCGGTGCCGAGGAGAATCGAAGGAAGTCTCATATCGATAAGGCTGCCATGAGAAAGCCACGTGGCGCGTATGAACGGTCGAAGAAGTTGCGAAGACTGCCAGCCGCATCCGGCGCCCCTCGGATGGCTATTCTCACCCGATGCGCGCAGACGGAAGACAGCCGGCAGAGCTCCGGCCAATCATCATCGAGACCGGCTTCATCACCAGTGCCACGGGATCGGTGCTCATCGCAGCGGGCAATACCCGCGTTATCTGCACCGCCATGGTGGAGGAACAGGTGCCGGGTTGGCGCCGGGGTTCCGGCAAGGGCTGGGTGACCGCCGAGTACGGGATGCTTCCCGGCAGCACCGACACCCGCAAGCAGCGCGACGCGAGCCGCGGCAAGGTGGATGGCCGAAGCACGGAGATTCAGCGCCTCATCGGCCGTTCGCTGCGCTCGGTGGTTGACCTGGGCGCGCTCGGTGAGCGCAGCGTGTGGGTCGACTGCGACGTAATCCAGGCCGACGGCGGCACCCGGTGCGCCTCAATCACGGGCGGCTACATCGCGCTCGAGTTGGCCTTCAACAAGCTCATGGCCGATGGCCTGCTCAAGAGCACTCCGCTGATCGACTCCATCGCGGCCATCAGCGTGGGCGTGGTGGGCGGCGAATCACTGCTCGACCTGCCGTACGTGGAAGACAGCAAGGCCGAGGTGGACATGAACGTGGTGGCCACCGGTTCAGGCCTCGTGGTCGAGGTGCAGGCAACCGCAGAGGGCCCCCCGGTGGAACGATCGGTCTTCGACGGCCTGCTCGATCTCGCGCTGGACGGCTGCAAGGCCTTGACCACCATTCAAAGAGACGCACTCGACAGCGCCGGAGTGCGGTAACCGGTGCCCCGAATGTCTCAGCGCGGGTCGGGTCCAAAGGACCCATACCCATTGCCAGTAGGAGCGGCGCCAGTTACCGCACTCCGGCGTTCACGGCACGAATGCTCATCGCCAGTACGAGCGGCGCCGGTTACCGCACCCCGGCGTTCACGGCACGAGGACCCGTCGCGAGTAGGAGCGGCGCCGTTTACCGCGCCCCGGCGTTCACGGAACGCGAGCCCGGCGCGAGTAGGAGCGGCTCGCGTCCGTTCCAACGAGCGTTCACGGCGCACGAAGTGAAGATCGTCTTGGCGACCGGTAACAAGGACAAGGTGCGCGAGCTCCAGGTGCTATTCGGCGATGTCCCCATCGACGTGGCCCCCGACGGCTTCGACCCGGAGGAGACGGGCACAACCCTGTTTCAGAACGCGCGCATCAAGGCCGAGGCCCTGCGCGCAGACGTGCCCGATGACGTCATCGTGATGGCCGACGACTCTGGTCTGTTCGTGCACGCGTTGGGCGGCCGCCCGGGCGTGTACTCATCGCGCTACGCCGGCCCCAATGCCACCTACGCCGACAACTGCAACCTGCTCATCAAGGAACTCGGTAACGAGGATGACCGCGGAGCCGCGTTTGGTTGCTGTCTGGTTGCCCTCGCCCCGGGTGGCCAGATGCTCATCGCCAACGGCGTGCTGCCCGGCGAGATCACCCGTGAGGCCAGCGGCGATGACGGGTTTGGGTACGACCCGGTGTTTCGACCGCTGGGCGACGAGCGCACCCTCGCCCAGATGACCCGCGACGAGAAGAGCGCCATCAGCCATCGGGGCCGTGCCGCGCGGTCGATGGCCCGCCTCTTGGAGATCTCATGATCGACCCCACCGGCAAGAGCGCCCTGGTGACCGGGGGCGGGCACCGCATTGGCGGCGCCATGGCATCTGCGCTCGCCTCATGCGGGGTGGATGTGTGCATTCACTACGGCACCTCCGCCGACAAGGCCAACGCCCTGGCCGCCGAGTGCCGCGAGAAGGGCGTCAATGCGGTGACCATGCAGGCCGACCTGTCGGTGCCCGGCGCAGCCGAGCAGCTGGCGGCCCGTGCCGAGGAGGCCTTTGGCGGCGTGGACATCCTCATCAACTCGGCCAGCACGTGGGAGTCGGGATCGTTTGACGAGGTCACCCGCGACGACTGGGATCGCGCACTGGCGGTAAACCTCACGTCGCCCATGTTTCTGTCGCAGCGCATCGGCAGCGCAATGGCCGTGCGGGGCTTCGGCCGCATCATCAACATCGCCGACATCGGTGGCATGCGCCCGTGGGTGCACCGCGCGCCGCATTCGGTGTCGAAGGCAGGGCTCATCATGCTCACCCGTCTGCTGTCGCAGGCCTACGCCCCCCACGTGCTGGTAAACGCCATCGCCCCCGGGCCGGTGCTGGTGCCCGACGGCGCTGGCCCTCAGGTTGAGACCAACCTCTCTGCCGAGACCATCCTTGGGCGCATGGGCACCCCGGGCGACGTTGTGGATGCCATGCTTTACCTCGTGACCGCAGAATTCGTTACGGGGCAGGTGCTGAGCGTTGATGGCGGCCAGTCGGAGCGCAGGTGAGCGCACCGGCCGTGCAGGCATCCATCTGGCCCCGCCCGGGCCGACTCATCTCGTGGCTGATCAGCGCCGTGCTCGTGGGCTGGGTGGTGGTGTACAACGCCATGCGCGTGGCCGGCGGCACTCCCGCAGGCGTGGCCTTCACGTCCTTTGTTATCGGTGCCGGTGGGGGCATCGTGGTGCTGATCATCGGCCTGTTTATTCGCAGGCGTCTCATCAATGCCGGTCGTATCCACCCGGTTGATGCCGAGGCCGAGATCCCGGCACCCGGCGCCATGGATGACGACCAGCGCAGGGTGATCAACGCCATATGGCCGGTGGTGGCAGCCGCCGCGGCCGTGGAGCTGGTGTGCGGCCTATGGATGCTTGCCGACTGGAATGGCACCCCCTCGATGGTGCGCGCCACCGCAGAGGTGGTGATGGCTGGCTGGTTTATCTTCGCGGCCATCTGGATGGGATGGGAAGCCAAGAACCTGCGCAACATGGATGCCGGTGGCATCGATTCGGTGGCCCTCGGCGCGCTGCTCACCACGGTGCTCGCCGGCGTGGGTATCACCCGGCACTTCGCCACTGGCATGCAGGTGCTCACCGTCATCGTGGTGGGACTTACCGCCGTGGTGGCCTACTGGCTGGTGTGGTTTCTGGTGCGCCGCCGCGGTGTGCCGTCCATGGCCATCCTTGCCGGGCTCATCGCACTGGCATCGCTGCTGCTTCCGCTTTTCACTCGATGAGCGCACGGTTGACCTGCCCGCTGTGCGCCACAGTGGTGGTGGACGGCGCGGACGACATCACGCCCGGTGCCTGCCCGTCGTGTGGTGCCAGGTACGAGGGGGGAGAGGGCGACGCCCCGGGTGCGGTTGCCGCCGCACTTCGTGGCTTTGGTGCCAACGACCTGGACGCCCGTGCGGTGATCGACGCGGTGTTTCGCCTTACTCCCACGCAGTCGATGGATCGCGGCGTGGCGGTCACATCCGACGCCCGCGACGCCTATTACCGCTGGTGGCTCTTTGTGCGGGCCCCCGCGGGAGGCGACCACCGGGCGGTGATCGCCTCCCTCATCGCGTAGCGGTCTACTTGGTGGAGTTCTGGTAGATCTGGAAGCCGGTCTTTGTCGAAGCGCTGCTCTTGTACAGGTTGCGCCCGGTCAGCCCCTTGGGGGCCACCACCACGTAGCCGCTGGCCTTGCCGGTACTGAGGTAGGTGTTGGCCACTTTGGTGACCGTGGAGCACGACAGCAGCTGCGACTTGCTGGGGGCGAAGGCATTGAGGTGCCAGGTGCTGGCTGTGCGAATCCACGTGGGCTTTGACGTGGTAACCACAATGCTGCCGCAGTCCTTGGCCGCGCCCTGCGCACCTGCGAGGGCGATGGCGGGGGTGGCAGCCACTGCAATGACGGCGACGGCGATGATGGTCGTGCGCATTGGAATCCTTTTGTCGTCGGGACGATTGCGGCACTGTAGCGGCGCCCAAACCCCTAGTCTCCCGCGCGTGATTCTGCACACAGTTGATGGCCTCGTCGTGGGCGGCGTGGTGTGGATGCATCTCATGGACATCCCGGGCGATGTGCACGCATGTGGCGAGTGCGCGTTTAAGCTCGACGGCGACCCGCTGGGGCTCATCGCCGAGATTCATGAGAACGGCACCCAGGCACTGCCCACCCGTGATCCTGAGCCCGAGCGCACCTTCCTCACCATCACTCCCGATGAGCCCTCGCTCGGCACGCTGGCCGTGAGCGCCACGGGCGTAATGGCGGTGCTGCCCCGACTGGTGGGCAGCGATCTGCCTCAGGTTGATGCGGGCGTGCTCGTTGGCCACCAGCCGGCCCCGGTGGACATCGCGCGCACATGGGGCCGCTGGCTGTTTGCGCGCGATGCCTGGCGGCGGGCTTTCGCCAATGCCAAGGTGGAGCCCGGTGAGACCTGCTGGGAGATCATCGCGCCGGGAGTGGGTATCGCCGTGGTGCAGGCGCCCAAGGGCGAGGTTGCGGTGCCTGATCTCGATGGTGGTCCGCTCGACGCCAGCGATGCGGCCCGTGTGCACCCATCGAAGGTCGGGTGGTGGCGTGAGTGGGACTACGCCGGCGACGTGATTGACCGCGTCACGGCCATCATGGCCGTGGCCCCGGGCCAGTGGGATCTCATCGCCGAGGCGGCCATTCCCAGTGATGCCGTGGGCATCGCCTGGGATCCGGGCCGACGCGCCATCGCCGGCGCTGTGGGGGGAATCCCCGTCACCATCACCACCGAACAGGTGCTGGCCTTCGCTGCCGGCGAGGGGCTCACTCCCACCGAGGCCGCCACACTCATTGTGGCCGCCGCGCTGCAGCCCTTCATCTCCGGGGAGTAACCCCGCGACCGGCGGGCCGGTCCGTGCACCATGCCCGCAGAGCCGGGTATCCCCGGGTCGTATCGAATGCGGACGTACGCGGGGTACGACGACGCGTACGTAATGCCCGTGGTGCGGTCGCTGATCGGGGTCAACATGGCCCACCGGCCCGCGCGGAGCACGAGCATCGAACGCCCCTCCCACCCGGTCGGCGGGCGGGAGGGGCGGTTGGTCACGCGGCGGGCGCCCCTCTCACAGGCCATCGCGCCTGCCGCACCCCGAACCTAGCGCCGAAAATCGGGTCAGGCGGGAGCGCGGTCGCGCAGGAACTGTAGAAACCCGTCGCGCTCGCCATCGGCGATGGGCGCGGTGCCGTCGCCACCCCCACGGAACTCCGACCGGATCTCGATTGGGTACTCCTGATCGCCCTGCAGCAGGCCATCAAGGCTGCCGATCCACGCGATGGTGGCGTCCTTGGCAAGAATCTGCTGAAGCGCCGGGATCGTGAACTTGAGGGTCTCCTCTCCGGCACCACCACCCGACACGATCCGTGCCCCGATGCTCGCGATGTTCTGGGCACGGAAGGTCTCGTCCTCATTTGAGGCATCCACATTCCACAGGGGAATCTCCACGGCGAGTGCGCTCACCATGGCATTGGCATCGCTGAACCACGCGATTACGTCGACGCCAGCGGCGCGCGTGCCCTCAATGGCCACCACGCGGGCGCCCCACGTGTTGGTGGCCGGGTCTGCCACGGCCGCACGGCCGATGCCGGTGCTCAGGCCGCCGGGGACGGGTGCACTGCCCATGTCACGAATCTCCTCGAAGCGAATAGGTGTGGGCAGGTTACCGGCGCGGCCGTGCAGATACGTCGCACTCCGGATACATACATTGCACCCTCTATGATGCATACGTCACTCGGGGCCGAATACCGTCGGCCTCATGGCGTCGGAAGGAGCAACTTATGCCGGATCATCGCGTGAAACGCATCACGTTCAATGCCGATGCCGACCTGCTGGAGCAGGCCAAGAAGGCGCTCGGCACCACGTCGGCAACGGATGCCATCAATCGCAGCCTGGCCGAGGTTGTACGAAGCGGCTCGTTGCAGAGTCTCGCGCGGGATGGGGTACCTGGCCTGACCCCCGAGATGCTGCGGGAGCTCCGCCGCCCCCGCACCTTCTGACACTTCTCCTCGACACCAGTGTGTGGGCCTGGGCCGAGCGACACGCCGATGTGCATGACCAGGTGGGGGATCTGGTCGAGGCGGGTCGGGTGGCCACCTGCGTGCCGGTGATGCTCGAGGTGCTGTACTCGGCGCGGTCACCCACCGACTACGACGTCCGCCGCCGGCAGTTCGGGCGGCTCTGGCAGTGCCCAATCAACCAGCCCGAGTGGGACCGGGCGCTTCAGGTGTACGACGCCCTGGCTGCGCAGGGTGCCCTGCACCAGCGGCAGGTGAGCCACGCCGACTTGCTCATTGCGGCCGCAGCCGAGTCGGCTGGCATCCCCGTGTTGCATTACGACGAGGACTACGACCGCATCGAGGCCGTCACCGGCCAGCCGATGCAGTGGATTCGCCCACGGGGGTCGCTGGAGTAAAACGATCACCGGCCCGCCTGCCTCCCCCAAGTAGGCAAGCGGGCCGGTGCGCCGGGATTAGCGGCGGCCCTGCGAGTGCGAACCACCCGGGCCACCGGGGCCGGGGTGCACGCCATCGACGATGTTGGTGGCCTTCTGCGTCAGCTGTGCGTCGGTCATGGCCGGGGCGTTGGCTGGCTTGTTGGCCTTGAGCACAGTGCTCACGGCCGACACGAGATCGGCCTTGGCCACGCTCTTCTGCGAGGCGAGGGTTGCCGGGGTAGTGCCCGCCTTGTGCGCGGCCTTCAGCTCGGCGGTGGTAATGCCGAGCGTGCTGGCGATAGCCGCTCCCACCTTGGCGCGCACCTGGTCATTGCCGCGGCGCGGACCCTGGTTAGCCTCTGCACGCGTGCTCGTTACGCGCTGGGTCACCTTCTCGGTGAGCTGCGCGTCAGACAGCACAGGTGCACCGGCGGGCTTGCTCGCCTTCATCGCGCTCACAATGGTGCTCACCAGATCGGCCTGGCTCACGCCCTTGGTCGCCGCGAGCTGCGCCAGCGTCTGACCCGAGTCGCGGGCGGTGCGCATGGCAGCGTCATTCACTCCGAGCAGCTTCTGCACGGCGGCCTTCACCACTGGGTTCTGCTGGTGGTGTCCGCCACCGGCCCGCGACTGCTGCGCTGCGGGAGTGGTGGAGGTTGTACCGGCCTGGTTGCTGTTGGCGGCGATGGCACTCCCAATGCCGGCACCGGTGAACATTGCGCCGCCTGCGAGAAGTGCGGCGGTGATCTTGCGGCCTCTGAAGTTCATGGTGGGTCCTCCTGGTTGGTTGGGTTCTTACGCCGACAACTGTCGCGCCCGGTTCCAAGAGACCCGTGAGATGCACCGAAGAGGTAACGAAGAACATCGTTTGGACTTTGTGATGATCAGGCATGTGCCGTGGCCAAGTAGATGCAATCAACAGCCCACGCGCCTTTTGCCACAGCGACTGACCCCACGTGGGGTCAGTCGCCGGGCGGGGTCAGTCGCTGCGACGGAGCGGTGTCATTGCGCGCGCGATACCCACGAGAGTGCTCACGATGCGGTGTGGTGCTGCGCAGTTGTCATGTCGTGCCCAAGTCACGCGCGACTTGCGTTGCATATACCTAGGGTTTGGCACAGGGTCCCATCGGGGTTCCACGGGACAGGGGGCACACATATGGCACGCGAAGACGCGACGTTCGTATTTGCAGGCGCGTACGAGAACGAGGCCGACGCCCAGCTCGATTACGAGGCCATCAAGGAGCTTCACGCCGCCGGCATCATCGGTGGCTACGACGCAGCGGTGATCCGCAAGGGTGACGACGGCAAGGTGCACGTGAACAAGGACGAGACCTCCACGCGCAAGGGCGCATGGGGCGGTGCCGTGGTGGGTGCCGTGGTCGGCATCCTGTTTCCGCCGTCCATCCTCGCCGGTGCTGCCATTGGTGCACTCGCCGGTGGCGTTGGTGGCCACATCTTCAAGGGCATGTCACGCAGCGACATGAAGGACCTGGGCGAGCTGCTCGACGAGGGCCAGGCCGGCCTCGTGGTTGTGGGCAACTGGCAGCTTGAGGAGGCAATCGACAAGGCCTTCTCCCGCGCCGAGCGTCACATCGAGCGCGAGATCAAGGGCGTGCAGAAGGACGAGATCGAGGCCGAGTACGCCAAGGCGATGGCGGGCCAGTAGTCCGGCGTGGCGCACCGGCTGGGTTTCGGCGCAGTCCGTAACCCACCGGTGCGCCAGCGGTGCCTACGTTGGGCCGGGCGATGCCGAGCCCGATCCCGTACCGCGAGAATGCCTACGTCGAGGACGCCAAGTTGCTGGGCTATTACCTGGCCGAGTGGCGCCGGGGCACATCGACCGACAAGGTCACCCTCATCCGTGACGTCCTGGGTTTCAGCGGGCCGGCACTCCTCAGGTGGGCACTCATCACGCATGCCCGCACACACGATGCGGTGGTCTGGGACCGTCGGCGGGGAGCGGTGATCTACAACGTCACCGGGCCGCTCACGGGGCCGAGCGGCCGGACGGTGGAGGCATTCATCAGCGGGTGGGAACTGCGTGACGGATCGTGTGCACCTCGCAACGTGACGGTATTGCTTGGTCGGCGGCAGCGGCGCTAGTCTCAATCTCATGGTTCGCCCGGATGACCTCTACACCCAAGTACGCCTGATCGACGATGTCGGCTTCGCCCGTGCAGGGTCAGTCGGCGTTCTGGTGGATTGCGACGATGCGCGCGCCATCGTCGAGTTCGCCGATCGTGATGTTGACGAGGCAATCCTCGTCACCGGGCCCGAGGATCTTGAACGCGTGGATGACGACACCACGGTGGCCGCCTCAGCCACGTGAATCTCAGGCGTTGAGTTCTTCGCTCAGCGCCTGAGCCACCGCGTTGGTGCTGTCCTCGGCCAGCACCTTGCCAACGTCTCTGCGTGCCCCCGCCTTTCGCTTCATCGCGGTAAGCGTTCGTGCCCGTTCGATCAGCGCCAGATGGCGCACCTGCGCGCTTCGCGACGGCGCCCGAAGCGCGATCTTGAACGCCTCCAGGGCGGCGTCGGGCACGCCGGCCTCGCGAAAGGCCACGCCCCGGTAGACCAGCAGCAGGGCAGTGGCATCGTCACCGTTTGCAAGCCCATCGGTGAGCGCGATCACCTGCTGCCACTCGCCCTCAAGCACGTACAGCTCGGCGAGCGACACGGCCGTCGACCCGGTGGGCTCCATGCCCTCCACCAGGTGGATGGCATCGCCGATTCGCTCGGCGTCCTGCATCAGTTCGGCCAGCGACAACCCCACGGCCTCCCTGCAGATGGGCAGCTCGACACTCACGCCCTCCGCCAGCCCAAGCTCCACGCTGGTGCGCAGGTACTGCTGCACAAACGCATCGGTGGCCGGGTCGTCGTCAGAATCCATGACCCACTGCAGCAGCGTGATTGCCTGACCGGGATCGTCCTCCATCATCCACAGCCCCGCCAGCGTGTAACCAGCCAGCCGCACGTCGGGGTGCTCATCACCGGCTGCCCGCGCCATGGTGCGGTCCTGTTTGATCACTGCCTCGTACAGCGCCTTCTCCCCGGCTTTGGCGAACATGCCGGGCTTCTTGCGCTTGAACTCCTCGGGCAGCGGTGGGGGAGGTAGGGGCGACGCGCCGGCCTGCCGCCGTGCGCCCGCGGGCTCGGGGTGACGCTTGATGCTGCGCATGTAGGTGATGCCGGGGATTCCCGTGCGGGTGGAGAAGGTGTCGCGCCCGGACGAGTGCACAGACACCCGCCCGTAGTTACCGCCGAGCGATGTGCCGATGCCGTTCTTCGACAGGTTCAGCCGCAGCCCCGGCGCCACCATGATCGACTTCCGTATGCGAAACCCCATTACCCCTCCTGGGCCAGCGGGTTTCTCCAGCGTATTTCAGTGAACCGGGCGAAGTCGCCATCGGTGGACACCACGTCCACCCCGTGCTCAATTGCCAGCGCAGCGATCTTGGCGTCCATAACCAGCGGGCCCGTGATGCCGTGCGACACAAGCAGATCGGTCACAATCGACAGATGCTGAGCCCCCTCTGTGGGAATCCAGGCTGTGGGTGACGCCAGCCATGCATCAATCTGCGTAAGCGCCTGCCCCGGAGTGAGTGGCTTGGGGTAGCTGCGGGGCGACGTACTTAGGCGCAGGAACGCCGTGAGGCTCTGCCAGGGCAGGCCCACTTGGGTGGGGCCGTTGAGGGCATCCTGCAGCCATCGCTTTGCAACGGGGTGGGCTGGCGCACTCGCATTGGCGGCGTACAACAGCACGTTGGCGTCGATGATCATCAGGCGAGCTTCTTGCGCCAGTAGTCCTCTTCGAGCACGTCAAGCACCTCACCGATGTTGTCGATGGGCATGAATGGAACGCCCATGTCAGATGTGGTCTGCACGAACCGCTTGCGCTTGGCCTGAGGCGCCGATGCGTTTCGTACGGCGTCGTTCACCACGTCGCTCAGGCCTACGCCGCGCTCCTTCTGCAGGCGCTCCAGGATCTTGGCGACGTCGGGGTCGAAGGTGACGGTGGTCCTCACACGCCCCATCTTGTCAGTCTTCTTATCAGCCATGTGCATCAGGATGTCACAAAATGCGCATCAAGATGTGCCAACCACCCTCCTTGGCGTGGCTCGGTTCCCTCTCTACGCTCATCCAATGACCCTCCGCCGAATTCTCACTCCCCTGGTCGCCACTGCCGCCGCACTTGCCGCAGTCGCAACCCCCGCCGTCGCCGCTCCGGCCCGCACCTGCATCCCCGGCGATCGCGCCGACTGCCGCGGTGTCGACCTGCGCTACCACGACCTGCACAGCACCTCACTGCGCGGTGTCGACCTGCGCGGTGCCTGGTTGCACTTCGCCAACCTGCGCAAGGCCGACCTCCGTGGGGCCCGCCTCGACGGCGCAGTGCTGCACCACGCCGATCTGCGCGGCGCACGTCTGGACGGCGCCAACTTCACCGACGCCCGCCTTCGCTACGCCAATCTGCGGGGCGCACGCACCGGGTCGGTGCGGGTGAAGCGCAGCCACAAGGAGATGGGCGCGGTGGCCGGGTGTCCCACGTCGACCTTCTCCACCCAGTTCGCGAGCTTCGTCGACGCCGATCTGCAGGGCGTTGACTTCTCGAACACCTTCTTCACGATCACCAACTTCGCCGGCGCAAACCTGAGTGGTGCCAACTTCACCAACTCGAATGTGCAGCAGTCGAACTTCGCGGGTGCCAACCTCACGAATGTGAACGTCGGGTCGGCCTGGATTGGCTGCGCGTTCCTCAACGGGGCGACCATGACGGGCATCGTGGGCGGCATGCAGCCGGGGCTTCCGCAGGACCTGCCCGCGGGCTGGGGCGTGGTGAACAACATGCTCGTGGGCCCCGGAGCCAACCTCGGAGGCGTGTGGCTTGGCTATGTGGGGCTGCAGGGGCTCAACCTGCAAGGGGCAAATTTTAACGGCACCAACCTCACCGGCTCCATTCTCACGGGTATGGACCTGTCCGGAATCGACTTCAGCAACACCTACTTCGACGGCGCCCAGATGGCCAACGTCAATCTGTCGGGCGCCACGCTCAGCATGGTGAGCATGGTGGGCACCAACCTCACCGGTGCCAATGTGCGCAACGCATCGCTGTGGAATATCAACCTGAGCACAGCGAACGTCACTAACGCAGACTTCAGCGGGTCGTTCTCGGACAACGCGTGGGCCTACCAAACGGTGTATTCCAATACCACGTGCCCCAATGGGTCGATCGCGAATGGCGCCGACACGGCGTGCTTCCCCGGTAATCCCGCACAGATCAAGCCCTGTCGTAAGCCGTGGAAGTGCGGCATGGAGCTGCCGACGCAGAACGCGGTGCGCACCGACCGCCGCCAACCCACCCGGTAGGCACCGCGCCCTGGGGCGTGTCACCTCGCGCATGTGGGCCCAACGCACCGGGAAGCGTCACGCCTCGGTCAGGTCGGTGTGCCGCAGGTTCGCGTGAGTGAAGGCGGCGGGATCAACATGCTGGCCGGGCAATGAGCGCCCGTCGACGTTTGCTCCCGCGTAGGTGGGGGCTGGCAGTTGCCAGAGCGGGTGTGCCCCTTTGCTCCCCTCCCTCGTGGTTACTCACCCGAGTATCGGCCTGAGAGGAGAGAGGCCATACCTGCGTGCGCAGATCGGCACATGGCGTCACTTTCCCGTATGCGCTTGCTGAATAGAATCGCTCTGAGCAGCAGTTACGTACGAGAATGACTATTGTCGTACGAAAGCGAGGAGGGCCACTGATGAAGACACGAACGGTCACCGCCAACGACGTGCGGATTCCTGAGCCGATTGCCGGCGAGGTGGTGGTGGTTGAGCGCTACGGCAAGCCGTACGCCGCCATCATCGACACCGCTGCGCTCGATCTGTTTCTGCGCATGCAGGCGGTATTTGGCGAACACGTGCCGCACGAGATGGGCGTGAGCGACCTCGAGCTAAAGGTGCATCGCCTTGCGGAGTCTGGCGAGGACACCGAGGAGTTCGACTACGCGGCATTCCTTGCCAGGTGATCTGCGTGGGGCAATCGTGTGGGCCACGACCACCTTCCAGCCCGAGGCTCCCTTTCGCGTGATGCGGGCTGATGGCTCCATCGCCGTGTTCGACACCGTGCATCACCTGGCCGAGGCAATCGGGCAGCGCGAGATTTCGATTGCTCACACCTTTCTGGTGG
>Ga0208960_1000995_pt1 | contig 15446 bp, 12 predicted proteins | sample GreLakmeON33MSRF_FD_187703 | JGI IMG/M metagenome (GOLD analysis project Ga0208960, IMG submission 187703) | Freshwater lentic microbial communities from great Laurentian Lakes, MI, USA - Great Lakes metaG ON33MSRF (SPAdes) | ecosystem: Environmental > Aquatic > Freshwater > Lake | place: Great...
GCCACTTATCTTAAGTATGGTGGTGCATCGGTTGAACGTTTGTCGGATTTTGAGCAAGCCCGTGGGCGGATTGATACTCTCCCTTTGGGTCAGTGGCTAGTCGTCATTGATGCGGGTCGTGATACAACACCCCCGGTCGATGAGTTGCGCGCTGCCTTCAGCCAACGTCAAGGTCTTGACCCTCATTTCGTCGTGCTCGAGCATGGTCATCATCAAATCCAAACCGAACCAAGATTTGTGATCGTTAGGCGTGGGAGAAGGCGCCATGGACGTAACGAGTCGATAGATCTTATCACACTGGATGGCGATGTCATGAGACGAGATCTCTTCCTCAAGGCGGCAGCCATGGCTGCAGGGCGGTTGCATGAGGAGGAAGACACGGTACTGGACAAGGCAGGGGTTACTACTCGGCTTCTCAGCTTCATCAATGCTGGTCGAAAAGACACGGTACTGGACAAGGCAGGGGTTACTACTCCCACACGTGAAGAGGCCTTGCTGGAGGGTAGACTACTACTCGTTGCAGAAGATAATGAAATAAACCAGAAGGTGATCCGTCAGCAACTCTCCCTGCTCGGATATGCAGCAGACATCGCCAGCAATGGTCTAGAAGCTTTAACGCGCTGGGAGAGTGGTCATTATGTATTGCTATTGACGGATCTGCATATGCCGGAGATGGATGGCTATCAACTCACCACCGCCATCCGTGCAATAGAATCTGGAAAAATGCATTCACCCATCATCGCGTTCACTGCCAATGCACTGAAAGGCGAGGCCGAGCATTGTTTGGAGATCGGGATGGATGACTATCTGAGTAAGCCGGTACGGTTGAGCCATTTAAAAGCGATTTTGGAAAAGTGGTTGCCACTAGTTAAGTCTGTTACTGAATCGATTGTGCCAAGTACCCATGCAGACGTTTCTAGTAGCACTCCCGTCAAAAAGAAAGTGCCTGTTGATGTTCATACCCTCGAGGAGTTGGTGGGCAGTGACCCGGTAGTGATTAATGATTTTCTGCGAGATTTTAGTGTGAGCTCAGCCAAGATAGCTACTGAATTGCGCGTGGCTAATCAGATAGGACAGTCCTTAGCAGTGGGTGCGGCAGCACACAAGCTCAAGTCATCGTCCCGCGCGGTCGGAGCATCGGCGTTGGGTGATCTGTGTGAGCAGATGGAGATAGCGGGGAAGGGGGGTGACGCCGCAGCTCTGACACTGCTATTGCCTCAGTTCGAGGAAGAGCTTGCTGCGGTCGATCAGTATATCGCTACCTTTTTAGCCTGATCAGGGTAGCTTGAGGGTTAGGGAATCTGCTGATCAATCATGATATTAATATTCTTGTCGCCTGGTTTTACTTTTTGACTAAATCCTTGCAAGTCTCCGCTCTCAGGCATGGCCTTGCCAGATTTTGTAATTCTGGCGCTGATGATGAGTTGAGGGACGTTGGAGATTTTTAAATCTGGCCGAGCTCCCATCCCATCTGTCAGCAAGAAAGAAGCCGGCAAGTCTCGGACCTTCTTCACCGATATAGCTCGTGGCATGGGCGGACCGTCTGTCGCGCGAGCAAAGATGAAGAGTGTATCATCAGGTGAGACCTTTCCAGCCAGCGTCGCGCTCAGGGTAACAGTCCCTGTGAGGGTGGCACCTGTTGCGCCGGCAGAGTCCGCATTCGGACTCGCTGTGATAGCCTGGCTTGCAGGGGGTGGACTATTCTGATTGCTGGTGGCTGCTTGGTTCTGCATCCCAGCCATGGTGCTGCCCTTACCGGATGCCAACGACTTTGCCTCTGTGATGCTCTCCTTAACGGACTGGGCGAGTTTAGACTCGGGGGGGATCTGCACCAGTAGCTTCTCCCAGTAACTCGCAGCCTGTTTAAAATTCTTCTGCTCAAAGGCGGCTGTACCGGCCAGGGCCAGAGCTTTAGGGTTTTTAGGGCTCAGACTTAATGCCTTATTTACCAGCTCCATCGGTTCCCCTTGAAGGCTTCCACCATTCGTCATTGCGACGATATCTGCATAATCGACAAGTAGCTCTGGACTCTCAGGTGAGAGCGCAATCACTTGTTCGTAGGCGATCTTGGCCTCATTGAACCGTTGCATGATGGCATAAGTCCGCCCAAGCATGATCCATCCCTCTACATCGTTTGGTTGTTCTCTGAGGCGCGCGATCAGGCTATCAAGTACCGATGAAAAGTTCTGATGACCAGACTCCGACTCCGGCCCTGAGCCCGACATTGGTGATTGTTGTTCAGATATAGGTTGTGGCGTTAATCCCTTGGTATTGCCGATCCAGAGATAAAGAGAAACTGCCATGAGTGGGATCGCCAGCATCAGGACCGTGATGGTCGCAATATTGCCGCGATTGCTGCTCGTTATGACCATAGTCGCGAGAGACTCCCCCTCAGGGACGTCCTGAATCATTCTCTGCTGTAACTCACGCTTACTCTGATCGTACTGCTCCTTACTCAAGACATCACTCCGGAGGTCTGACTCAAGTTCGGCCAATTGATCGCGATAGATGCTTACGTTGGCAGCCTTACGGATGACCCCTGTACGACTCGTCCCCTTACTTATAAGGGTCGGTACGATGAATAGCAAGGCACCGATGGTCAGGATGCCAGCAACAACCCAAAATGATGTCATGCGTTGTTACCCTTGTCGTCCTTCAGCAGGGACTCTGCATGACGGTGCTGATCATCTGTTAGTGAGGGTTCTTCAATTTGTCTGCGTCGCATTTTTAGATAAAAGAATAGGATTGCAGCGCCTATCAGGAGAAAGGCAAAGGGTCCAATCCATAATAGGTACGTGGTAGGCTTCATGGGAGGGTTATAGAGTACAAAATCACCGTAACGTGCCACTAGGAAATCAATGATCTCCTGATCTTTCTTGCCTTCTTTTAACTGTTCGCGAATTTCACGTCTAAGATCATTGGCAAAGTCAGCACGAGAGCCGGCCAGAGATTCGTTCTGACAGACTAGGCATCGTAAATCCTCAGAGAGTGCCAGCATCCGCTTCTCGATCACTGGGTCTTCGGCGACTGGAGCTGCTTCCTTGGCCCAGTTCAGGGGTGAGAGTAGGGCAAGAATAAGCAGCAGTATCATCTGTTTTCTACCGCGCGTATTGAGTAAATCCGGGATCATCCCTGAAGTTCCTTAATGAGTGGCAGAATTTTTTTCTCCAGTGACTCAATCGTGACCGGACCGATCTGCTTGTGTCGTATGACGCCATCCTTGTCGATGACATAGGTCTCGGGAACGCCGTAGACACCATAATCAATACCGATCCGACCTTCCGGATCGACCACGCTGACGGTATAGGGGTCACCATACTGACCGAGCCATTGCAGGGCTAGTTCGGGCTTGTCTTTATAATTCAATCCATAGATGGGCACTATTCCAGACTTGGATAGCTCTACCAGGAGGGGATGCTCTTCACGGCAGGAGACGCACCACGATGCCCACACATTCAGTAGCCACACCTTTCCCAGATTGTCCTTGGATGAGAGAATCTGATCGGGTTCATGGAGGCGTGGTGATTGAAAAACCGGTGCGGGCTTACCAACTAGTGGGGATGGTATCTCACGAGGCTTGAGGCCAAGTCCAACAGCAAGAAAACCCACCAGTACAATAAAAGCTGCCAGGGGCAGCAGGAAACGCATCATCCCTTCTTGCCCCCTGTGGCTAACCGATTGCCGCTAGGGGCTCTCCCCCCATCCTTCTCCTCGGTCGCCGCTTCGATGGGCTTGGTATTGATCTTCAGGCGGTATCGCCGATCGCTCACTGCAAGCATCCCGCCAAAGGCCATTAACAAGCAACCAAACCAGATCCAGTCAACAAAGGGCTTGTGGTATACCCGAACGACCCAAGCACCATCCTCCAGAGGCTCCCCCAAGGCAACATACAGATCGCGTATGAAACCGGTATCAATGGCGGGCTCAGTCATGGTCATTCCAGATGCATTGTAGGTACGTTTTTCTGGCTGCATCACACGGATCTTCTCGCCATTGTGAAGGACCTCGATATCACCTCTCATTGCCGAGTAATTAGGTCCAGTGACTGGACTGGCGCCGGTAAAACGGAAGGTGTAACCCCCCATCTCAACGGTACTGCCGATCTCCATACGGACATCCTTCTCGGTCTCGTATCCATTGACCAGTGTGACACCGATAATGAATATGGCGATCCCGAAGTGGGCCAGGTGCATGCTGTAATAGCTACGTGATTGTCTGGCCAGTCTTGTAAATACGCTACCCTGACCGCTATTCTGTAGGCGGTGGCGGATGCTAACAAAGATAGTTGCAATAACCCAGAATGCCAGTAGCAGACCAAAACTGACCATCGGCTTCCACTCACCCATGACCAGAGGCATCAGAAGTGCCGTTGCCATACTCACACCGAATGCCCAACGAAGACGCATAGCTAGTTCGGGTAGGCTTGCTTGCTTCCAGCGGGAGAGTGGTCCCAACCCCATCAAGAAGATTGCCGGTGTCATGAGAGGAACAAATACCGCCTCGAAGTAGGGTGGCCCAACGGATATCTTGCCAAGATCGAGAGAGTCCATGAGTAATGGGTAGAGCGTTCCGAGTAATACGCTACCTGCAGCAACGACCAGTAGGAGGTTATTCGCGAGTAGCATTGACTCTCTAGACACTAAATCAAACTTACCCCCCAAGCCGATCTTAGGTGCCCGCCAAGCGAATAGAAGTAGTGAGCTGCCGATAACAATGACTAAGAAACCGAGTATGAATATACCGCGTGATGGGTCGGTAGCGAATGCATGTACCGATGTCAGAACCCCAGACCGGACTAGGAAAGTTCCCAGCAGGCTTAGAGAGAATGCACTGATAGCAAGAAGTAGGGTCCAGCTCTTAAAGCTGCCCCTCTTCTCAGTGACCGCTAATGAATGCACCAACGCTGTTCCGACCATCCATGGAAGGAAGGATGCATTCTCAACGGGGTCCCAGAACCACCAGCCACCCCATCCCAATTCATAATAGGCCCACCAGCTGCCGAGCATGATCCCGATCGTGAGGAAGACCCATGCAACGGTTGTCCATGGACGTGACCAACGGGCCCAGGCTGCATCCATCTGGCCACTGATCAGCGCGGCAATGGCAAAGGCAAATGCTACAGAGAATCCTACATATCCCATATACAGCATAGGGGGGTGGATCACCATACCGAAATCTTGCAGTAAAGGATTCAGGTCACTCCCCTCAAAGGCTGCAGGCAGGAGGCGATCAAATGGGTTGGATGTGATTAGCATGAACATAATGAATCCCACGCTGACCATACCCATCACACCGAGCACCCGTGCCACCATCTCATCCGGGAGATGTCGGCTGAATACACTGACCGCAACAGACCAGCCAGCTAGCATGAGGACCCACAATAGAAGTGATCCCTCGTGTGAGCCCCAGCTCGCTGCAAAACGGTAATGAGTAGGCAATTCAGAGTTTGAGTTCCTAGCAACATTGATCACCGAGAAATCATTATTAACGAATGAGTAAGCAAGGCAACCAAAGGCAATTGCGAGGAAGACAAACTGACCCTGGACCACCGGTCTGGCCAGCGCAATCCATGACAGATTGCCCCGTGCTGCACCGATGATGGGGAGGGTTCCTTGGGTTAATGCCAGCAGCAACGCTAAGATGAGTGAGAAGTTACCGAGTTCTGGGATCATGGTTTGGATTTTGAGGTTAGGGGTTAAGAACGAGGGGTCGGGGGGAGATCGGGGGGAGCTAATTTCGTTCCCACCCCTTGTCTGATTATTTAGACATCACAGTCTTTTGCATCTTGGCCTGCTCAATGGCACCTGCAGCCTCTGGAGGCATGTAATTTTCATCATGCTTGGCAAGCACCTCGTCAGCACGGAATACACCTTCAGGCGATAACTTACCTTGTGCAACTACACCCTTACCCTCCTTAAAAAGGTCGGGAAGGATACCGGTATAAACGACAGGGATGAACTTAGCGGTATCCGTCACGACGAAATTGACCGTCACACCATCACTTTGGCGCTTGATACTGCCCTCCTCAACCAGTCCGCCGATGCGAAAGCTTTTCCCTTTTGGGGCCTCATTGGCAGCGACTTGGGTTGGGCTGAAGAAGAAGACCATATTACTCTCGAATGCATTTAGGACGAGTGCAGCAGCAATACCCAGCGCACTCACGCCAGAAACAATGATCGCCAGCTTTCTATGACGTGGTTTCATTTATCTTCTCTTCTTTAGTTGCTTCATGGATCAGACTAAGATGTTTCAATAAAGTTCGTTTACGTTTTAAGACCAGCATTACTTCCCCGATGATGCAGATGACCGAGACTATGTAGGACCCCCATACATAGAATCCGTATCCCCCCATGTCAAAGAAGTCAGACCAACTCGCCCAGATCATGACGAGACCCCCTTCAGTTCACTCACCCATGCGGTATTACGCTCGCGTTCGAGGATGATGGTCCGTGTACGGATCAGTATCACCGCGATGGCATACATCCAGCATGCGATCGACATGATCAGCATGCCTGTCAGCATGGTCGCGGCCATTTTCGGTGAGGAGGTCACGCTGACACTCGCACCCTGGTGAAGGGTATTCCACCATTTTACGGAGAAGTAGATGATCGGGATATTGACCACACCGACCAGCGCGATCACTGCACCCGCCTTATCGGCACGGCGGGGATCATCTATCGCAGCCTGTAGAGACATGAATCCGATATAGAGGAATAGCAGAATGAGTTCGGACGTTAGACGGGCGTCCCATACCCACCAGGTCCCCCACATGGGCTTTCCCCAGACTGCTCCCGTCCATAAGGCCAGGAATGTGAACATTGCCCCTGTCGGTGCAATGGCAGTGGCCATCATGGAGGAGAGGCGGGTATTAAATGCGAGTCCGATGCCTGCCCAAACGGCCATCATCACGTAGAGGAACATCGACATCCATGCCGCAGGCACATGAATGAAGATGATTCGGTAGGCTTCACCCTGCTGAAAGTCAGTGGGGGCAACAAAGAAGCCGATATAAAGACCAACCGCAAATAATATGGTCGCAGCGATAGAGAATAGCGGGATCATTTTCCCCGCCAAGACATAAAAACTTGCTGGAGAGGAATATTTAAACCAGTTAATTGCCATGTTTAAAAGCCTGAGCGTTCGGTTTGCAGCCGCTGATTTTAAACCAAAATGCAGAAATTCAGAATGGCTTTCTTCATTCCATCGAAATTCGCAATGAAACTGCGGTCGCCCACGGGGATAATACGAGCGATGCCAACAGAAATGCACCCAGTAGTGACAGGTGCGCACCCGCCCCTAGGCCTGCTGTACTGGCCTCAACCGCCCCCGCACCAAAGATCAGTACTGGGATATAGAGTGGCAGTACTAAGAGCGATACCAGTACACCCCCGCCCCGTAGCCCTAAAGTCAGTGCAGCGCCGATCGCCCCGATCAGGCTTAGGACCGGTGTACCCAGCAGCAATGATGCGGTTAGTATTAGAAGGGCGTCGGTTGATAGATCGTACTGAAGACCCAGAACGGGTGACATCAGAACCAACGGCACTCCGGTCACGAGCCAGTGTGCCATCGCCTTGCCCAATACCAGCATCGAGAGGGACTGGGGTGATATCAGCATCTGCTCGAGAGTGCCGTCCAGATAGTCGCTTGAGAACATCCTCCCCAGTGATAGCATTGATGCCAGTAGCGCCGCAACCCATACCACACCAGGTGCCATGGTCCTGAGCATGTTCATTTCTGGCCCCACACCGAGCGGGAATAGGCTTACCACGATGATGAAAAAAAACAGCGTTGTCAGGACGTCTGAACGACGTCTCATCGCTAGAAGTAGATCCCGCTGTATGACCCATAGAGACATGCTAGCTCAGCTGTAAACGGTGGGTTGAGACAGCAGCGATATCGATCTCTTGGTGGGTCGTCATGACCACCATTCCACCTTGATTCAGATGCTGTTCGAGTAGGCTTTGCATTAGTTTCACCGCTGCAGCATCCAGTGCTGCTAGGGGCTCGTCCAGTATCCATAAGACCGTCCCACAGACCAGCAGTCGTGATAGTGCTACTCTGCGTCGCTGTCCCTGTGACAGCACCTTAGCGGGGAGTGACTCTCTACCCCCGAGACCCATCTTTCGGAGGGCCCCATGCGCTCTCTCAGTATCAATCTCGGCACCGGATAGTGCGCTCGAGATACGTAGATTCTCAATCGCGGTGAGGTCATCCTTCACCCCGCTTAAGTGACCGAGGTAGGTGATCTCACCATAATATTCCCCCTTAAGGGAGCGGATATCGTTACCACGCCAGAGTATCTGTCCTTGAGCCGGGGTTGCGAGACCGCACAGCATCTTTAGAAGACTGGTCTTGCCACTGCCATTGGGTCCGTGAACTTGCAGCAGCTCACCCGCATCAAGGGAGAAGTTAACACCCTTAAATAGTCTGCGGTCACCGCGTACACACTCGAGTTCGCTTCCTTGCAGTATCGGCATGGGTAGGGAGGGTCTGAAATCGTCATTCACCTAGAATGAGGGACTCATTTAGACATTCATTCAAGCGAAAGGAGGGCATTATACCGTATAGGTAGTCCATTTGCCGTCATCTCTATCCGAGTCTGTAACGGTGTCATTAGTCGTTATGATCACTCAGGGATTCTTTAAAAAATGAAGTCTGTGAGTCGTGTGATGTACCTCTCTTATGCGTAGTTATGCTACGCTTAATGGTTATGCGATGCTTCAAGATAGCCAATCCCCCGATTCCCGTTCGTCACCGTCTCGAAGCACCCCTTTAGTAGACGCGGGCGTAGACAAGTCTGCACGATGAGATTCTCTGTAGTCATTCCAACGCTGAACGAAACCGACAATATTGATCCATTATTGACGCGTCTATTTGCACTCGATCTGCCGAAGGATAGTTTTGAGGTCATCATTGTTGATGATGGCTCCAAGGATGGGACCCCTGATAAGGTTCGTTCGTGGGAAGGAAAATCTCCTGTCCGGTTGATTGAGCGTCGCGAGAAGCCTGATCTGACTGCATCCATCTTGGCCGGTGTTGCAGTTGCACAGGGTGAGGTGATCGTGGTGATGGATGCTGATCTGAGCCATCCACCAGAGAGACTGGCCGCTCTGGTTAAACCAGTATTGGATGGAAGTCATGATGTCTCTGTCGGCAGTCGTTATGTGCCTGGAGGGAGTACTGAGGGATGGCCCTGGTACCGGCAGTGGCTGTCTCGCGTCGGTGGTTGGCTCGCACGACCCATCTGCGATGTGAATGATGCCACCTCCGGATTCTTCGCCTTCCGACGGAATCTTGCATCAACCATTGCAGAGAATGCCAAAGGGTACAAGATCCTGCTCGAGCTGATCATGGCAGGGCAGGGCAAGTTCAGAGTGGTTGAGGTTCCGATCTGCTTTCGAGATCGGACACAAGGCAGCTCAAAGCTATCCTTCGTTCATCAGTGGACCTACCTACAGAGGCTGATGGTACTGGCCGGGGGTACAGTCTCTGTCGGTACAGCAAGTCGTTTTGCAGCGGTGGGGTTGTTCGGTGTAGCGGTCGATGCACTGCTATTCAACTGGCTGATGAGTCGCGAGGTGGGACTTGCTGTGGCCCATGTCAGCAGCTTCTTCGTGGCCGCTACGGTCAATTACTTGCTCAATTCAAAATGGTCATTTCGGTTACATCATGCAGGCTATCTGAGGTGGGATCAGTTCGGTCGTTTTCTAACGGTTGGAGTCTTTGCATTACTGATACGGGGCGGAGTATTAGCATTGCTGATCAATCTCTGGCAGGTGCCGGCTTCAGTGGCCATCTTTCCGGCGATTGCTGCGACCGCATTGATTAACTATCTGGGGTCCGCCTTCTATGTATTCCCAGTGGGTCAGAATGCCCAATCACTCGACTTACGATGGAGGGTGGCGGCGGTCGGGGTGGTCGCATTCAGCCTGATGCTCAGACTGATCTATCTCGGCCAGGCTCAATTGATTCCGGATGAGGCTTATTACTGGAATTATGCTCAGCATATGGAGCTTTCATTCCTGGACCATCCGCCGATGGTTGCATGGTTGATCTGGCTAGGCACTACAGTTCTGGGTAATAACGAGTTCGGAGTCCGGATCGGTGCATTCCTCTGCGGTCTGGTAACGATGGGTTATCTGTATGCACTGGCACGTAATCTGTATGACAAATCGACCGCGATGCGAGCCCTGCTGCTGCTGGCGGTGCTGCCAATAACTTTTGCATCCGGCATCTTGATGACACCGGATGCCCCCTTAATTGCTGCTTGGGCGGCTACTCTGTACTACATGGAGCGAGCGCTAGTGGCGGGCCACAGCTCTGCCTGGTTGGGGATGGGGGTCGCATTCGGGTTGGGCCTTTTGTCGAAGTACACGTTAGGCCTTCTGGGTGTTGCGGCATTGTTGTTTGTGATCTTGGACCCGGCTGCACGTCGGTGGATGCGACGTCCTCACCCCTATCTTGCCGCTGCATTAGCGCTGTTGCTATTCTCGCCGGTCATCATCTGGAATAGCGATCATCAGTGGGCATCCTTCTTGTTCCAGTCTCAACGGGCTCAGGGAATCGGGAATCAGTTCTCGCTCCACTATCTGATCCTTCATGCGGTGATACTGTTAACCCCGGTGGGACTATTCGCAGCGTTATTGGCACTGGTACCGAGCGGGGATCGTGACCAGAATCCGGATGCCTATCGGCGTCGTTTATTCATAAGGACATTCACGATCGTACCCCTAGCGGTATTCGTTGGGCTCAGTCTATTCGGCTCACCAAAATTCCATTGGACCGGGCCGGTATGGCTAATGATTCTGCCGACGGTGGCATGGATGATCGGTCAGATTGGGGATCATCGGAATGTTGTTCGCAGGTTACGTGCAGCCTGGCGGCCGATCATCATCGTTACGATGTCTTTCTATGCATTTGCATTACACTACGCGGTCCTCGGGGTGCCCGGTGCTCCCTACCCGAGCTTTACCAAGCATTACTTCTGGCGTGAGGCGACGAGTGAGATCGAGCAGATTGCTAAGAATGTTCGCGAGAATACCGGTCAAGAGCCTATCATTGTCGGCATGAGTCGTTGGTCTATCGCGAGTTCATTATCATTCTACAATCGTAATGAGAATAGGATGGACATCTATTCACAAAATCTATTTGTCGGTTTATATGGAGCGAATCCTTCCATGTACAATCTTTGGTATCCACCGCCAATCCCATCGACTCGGCCAGTCATTCTGGTTGGGATGGATAATGAGAGTCTAGAGTGCGCTAGAGAAAAGGACTTGGACCCGATGCTCTATCATCCTGGGGCAATTGAATATTTTGAGATCATGAGGGATGGTAAGCCTCTTAGACGTGTTTATTATCGGATTGCTGAAGGGTATCTAGGGGATTGGTTCTCACCAAGATCAATCTCAATTTTAAAAGGTGCTGTAGAATGCAAATCAGTATGGCGAAAGAGAGTTAAAAACACTGAGGATTATGCAGCTCATAATCAGCAATTATTTTAGATATAAGCACTATAAATCATATAGATAATTTTATTTTTGGCACATTTTATTTTATCGAAGTAATCTAAAATCCGCTGTGAATAACGCATCACGCCCACAAATATCCGGCAGGTAGCCTTACAGCCCGCCAAAATCCAATAAAAATTTATATGCGACAACTTCTTTCGCAAAGAATGCCATCCCTTGATGGTGGTGACGCCGCGTCTAGACGAGAAGAGATACGGGTCTACTTTCATGCTACGTTCGACCGGTATGAGAGTCTCTTTAAAACGCTGAGAAGCGATGAGTCCTACTATAAGAAGCCGATCTCGCTTCGCCACCCACTGATTTTCTACCTGGGACATACGGCCACATTCTTCACCAATAAACTACTCCTCGCAGGACTGATAAAGGAACGGATCAACCCTAGATTGGAGTCGATGTTCGCGGTCGGGGTGGATGAGATGAGCTGGGACGACTTGAATACCGTTCACTATGAATGGCCATCGGTCGAAGAGGTTCGGAGCTATCGGAATAGTGTACGCGAGACCGTAGACCGTCTGATTAGAGAGACCCCCCTCACATTACCCATCGGTTGGGATAATCCCTGGTGGACCATCGTAATGGGGATCGAGCATGAGCTCATTCATCTCGAGACTTCATCTGTACTAATCCGTCAGCATGAGATTCAGTATATCCAGCCACACCCTGAGTGGGAGCCCTGCCGTACGTCCGGAACTGCTCCTCAGAACCGTGTCATTAATGTGCCTGCGGGGATTGTTCAGCTCGGTAAGAGTAAGAAGGATCCACTCTATGGATGGGATAACGAGTATGGCCGACATGTCTCGGAGGTTCCAACCTTCGAAGCGAGTTGCTATCTAGTCAGTAACCAGGAGTTCTTGCCGTTCGTTTTAGAGGGTGGGTATACCGTTGAGAGTTACTGGGAGGAGGAGGGGAGTTCCTGGCTCGGTCATGTTCAAGCAAGTCACCCCACCTTCTGGATTAAGAAGGGCTCAGATTGGAGCTTAAGATTGATGACCGAAGAGGTCCCCATGCAATGGGACTGGCCGGTTGAGGTGAACTACCACGAGGCCAAGGCATTCTGTAACTGGAAGGCCGCCTCATCCGGACAGCCGGTCAGGCTACCGACGGAGGATGAGTGGTACCGTTTATACGAGGTAGCGGGGCTGTCCGAGGTTCCTCGTAGTGCCCCTGCATCAGCGAATATCCATCTCGACCATTTCGCTTCAAGCTGCCCTGTCACCGAATTTTCACAGGGAGATTTTTATGATGTGGTGGGGAATGTCTGGCAATGGACAGAGACTCCGACCTATCCATTCGAGGGTTTTGAGGTACATGCGGATTACGATGACTTCACTACACCGACCTTTGATGAGCGTCATAACCTCATCAAGGGAGGGTCGTGGATTTCATGCGGCAATGAGACACTGAAGACCGCTCGTTATGCCTTCCGCAGACACTTCTTACAGCATGCTGGTTTCCGATACGTGATTGCAAAGATGCCGGCCGCTCAGCAGGGCTCTCACTATGAGACGGATAAGCTACTCTCGGAGTATGCCGAGTTCCACTATGGGGATAGTTATTTTGGTGTTCCTAACTTCCCCGCGGCACTGGCTAAAATTGCGATTGCAGCAATGGGTAATAAGCCCTCTCACAGAGCGCTCGATCTGGGATGTGCATCAGGACGTGCCACCTTCGAACTGGCAAAGCTTTTTGATCATGTGACCGGGATTGATTTCTCTGCTCGTTTTATCGGTCAGGGGGTACAGCTTGCAGAGCAGGGGATATTACGGTACACCCTTGTAGATGAGGGAGAGCTCGTCTTCTATAAGGAGCGTAGCTTAAGCGGATTGGACCTTGATCGTGTTAAGGACCGGGTTGAATTTTTTCAGGGTGATGCGTGCAATCTCAAGCTCTTGTTCTCGGGTTATGACCTCATCCTCGCAGCGAACCTGATTGATCGACTGTACGAGCCCGCTAAATTTCTCACAGTGATCCATGAACGTCTCAATCTGGGGGGGCTTCTGATGATTACATCACCTTACACTTGGCTTAAGGAGCACACTAAGCGCGAGTCATGGATCGGTGGATTCAAGAGGGATGGTGAGAGCTTCGGCACGCTGGACGGGCTAAAGGAGATTCTGGGTAAGCACTTTAGATTGGTTCAGGGTCCAGAGGAGGTCCCCTTCGTCATCCGTGAGACCCGACACAAGTTCCAGCATACCCTATCCGAAGTGACGGTCTGGGAGAGAGTTATTTGATCTTTGACTTCAGTCGTGAAATCAACCGAACCGACACTGGAAGTCTTAAGCATGATGGTCGGGAAGGTGTATTCGGCACATCGGAGGTGGCCCCTCTCTGGGTTGCAGATATGGACTTCCCCGCACCACCGTCTGTAACTGCGGCACTCATTGCACGGGCTCATCACCCGGTCTATGGATATACCCTCTACCCGGACAGCCTGTACCAGTCTCTCATTGATTGGCTGAAGAGGAGACATGGTTGGGAGGTTCAGCAAGACTGGATTGTGATGTGCCCAGGAGTGGTTCCAACGATCCACGCATCGGTCATGGCCTATACCGATCCGGGTGGATCGGTCATCGTGCAACCACCGGTATACTCCCCATTCTTTTCAGCTGTCACCGGTACCGGTCGCGAGTTAGTGCTGAACCCACTGCTGTTAGAGGGGGGGAGGTACCGCATCGATTTCGATCATCTGGAGGAGTGTGCATCAGGTGCTAGTCTGATGCTACTGTGCTCACCTCACAACCCGGTTGGGAGAGTATGGAGTAAGACCGAGCTCAATAGACTTCTGACGATTGCACAGCGGCATGACCTAGTCATTCTCTCAGATGAGATCCATGCGGACCTGGTTTATCCTGAAAACAGACATACCACGCTCTCCCTATTAGCCGAGAATTCAGCCAATATTGTGACTGCGGTGGCGCCGAGCAAGACCTTCAATATCCCCGGACTAAATCTCTCCGCACTTATTGTACAGGACCCTAAGCGACGGGCTTCAATCGTTCGGGCATTCGATACAGTCCATGTCAGCGCATCCAACCCATTTAGCGTAGCAGCATTTGAAGCCGCCTATCGGGGGGGAGGGGAGTGGCTGGACCAATTGATAATCTATCTGAGAGATACGAGAGACTTTGTAGAGGGGTATCTATCGACCCACCTCCCAGAGATCCGTCTCATCAAGCCGGAGGGGACTTACCTGCTCTGGTTGGATTGCAGAGATCTTGCAAAGTCTTTTGGAAAAAGTGATTCTCAGATGAAGCATTTCTTCGTGAATGAGGCTCATGTCGGGATGAGTCCTGGAACTCTCTTCGGCGAGGCTGGGAGTGGGTTCATGCGGATGAATATCGGCGCTCCTAGACAGGTCATTGCAGCGGCCTTGGAGAGTATCAAGAGGGCTCGGTACGGGTCTTAGCCAGAGCCTGATCGAGTCTGTCTTTACATTGACTGGGAGTGGGGGGCTCAGTATAATTTGCCTTCTCATTAATGGGGGTATAGCTCAGCTGGGAGAGCGCTTGCATGGCATGCAAGAGGTCAGCGGTTCGATCCCGCTTATCTCCACCAACTCACTGTTTTAAGAATTCCTGAATAGCCCACAAACTTCAATAAATACAAGGTTTTTGGGCTTTTTTACGTCCTAGTCAGTCTTAGTCAGTCCTATTGCATCCTGTAAATTATTGGGGTATGTTTCGGGGTATACCCCAAATTAATTGGGGTATATTCGAAAAGGACGCTTGCTGTGCCGCTAACGGATTCTTGCCGAGGCCTCTCAGTGGCGCAACGGAATCATCTCTCGGGCCGACGTTGCCGAGTTCCTCGTTTGACAGATTGGGGATCAGGCGTATATTCGTAAAACTCCAGTGCTGATCAACTGAAGATTGGGCTTTTAGAAGTCAGCGCGGCCTGCAATGGGCATTCACG
>Ga0208960_1000996_pt1 | contig 15441 bp, 15 predicted proteins | sample GreLakmeON33MSRF_FD_187703 | JGI IMG/M metagenome (GOLD analysis project Ga0208960, IMG submission 187703) | Freshwater lentic microbial communities from great Laurentian Lakes, MI, USA - Great Lakes metaG ON33MSRF (SPAdes) | ecosystem: Environmental > Aquatic > Freshwater > Lake | place: Great...
AGGGAGGTCGCTTAGATAAGAGTCGAGCTTCGACTGATGGATCAACCGCAGCGGGCCGGGCGGTAAATGATGGCTCTGGGGCCGCACGTGGGGATCGAGGCTGGATGGCTTGGCAGCCAACACATAGTTGAGAACGAAGTCTCGAAATGTCATCTCCGCCGGGGTAACGGCTAGCGAGTGAATAATGGACTGAGACAGGCGAGAACCTCCTCCCTCACCACCGAGGCGAACAAGCCTATCGATGAAACAGGAGGCGATCCGATCGGATGGATCTCTGACTACCACGAACGTTTGATAATCTGCCCGACGCAGATCGCGATAATCGGCCAGATGACAGCGCCGCATGAAGTCTCCGGGGTCTTCCTCAGTGCGGCGATCAAGATGGGGGGAATGGTCGCGAAAGAAGAGTTTGAATCCCGTGCACGCGTTTTTGTTGATCAGGACATAAAAAAATGGTCGGCATCCATCAGAGCCCGGGAAGAAGAACAGGCGTTGGCGACTGAAATCGGAGGCACAGCCCCGAAACACAAAGTTGGGACTTGTGTTAGCCGGCATGACTACAAAGCCTCCGTCTCTAGATTGTTAATGAAAGCGGCATTGTACACGTAAAGAAAATCCCTTGATGCATTGCCCGTCTTCCAAACAACATTATGGACGTGAAAATTGCACAGCTCACTTCAGTCGCTCTCTGTCGGTTTCCGCGAGGATGAGCTGCTCCTCTTCAAGGTTGACCTTTTGATAGCAACTGCCGTCGTCCCGCCAAACACGATCGTTGCCTAGGTGAAAAGTGAGGCGCTCCTCCCAAAACCAATCGAAGCGATCGGCCAGGGCCTCAATCTGTTTGCGCAGAACCTGTCCGATCGGCGGATAGCCAACGAAGACCCGTCCCAGACGCATTTTAGGAAGGAACGCCGAGCGGAAGACGAAGCAATCGGTGCCACCGGCTTTCTCTCCTGGTGTGGCGTAGATCAGGGGCAGGTGCTCCGCGTCTAGAACCACGCCGTAAGCTTCCTTCGGTAGGTTCTGGCGATTGATGCAGAACGCATCGAGCCCGGTTCCGATGAGACGTGCAACCTCGAGGTAGAAGTGCGGCTGGACACCAATATCCACGTTGGTGAAGACACACCAATCGGCATCGGGTACATACGCGAATCCCTTCATCAAGTCGGCGAGAAGCGGCAGATGGCGTGGCTTGGGCAGGCCCCGAAGTTCGTCGTAGACCTCGTAACAATATCGGTCAAAGCAGGGGGCATCGACGAACCCCGCAGGGAGCGGTATCTGCTCATTACGATGCCGGGTCGCCACGAGCTCGACCTCCGCGACACCTACGGCCATCTGCTTTGCGTTCAGCATGGACTGCAGCGTAACGGGCTGGGCGATGTGCAGGTAGGCCGGATGGGGCCCAGGGGGCAGCTCGATTGCGTTGACCATGTGCACGATCTTCATCTTCAATGGGTACTCCGTCGTGGGTAAAGTCGACTCATCATCACGATCCGCGCAGGGGCAAATTTTTCAAGTTAGAAGTCTGGGTAGAACGACCGGATGCAAGGATCCCCGTGACGGTCTAGGCAGCGTCGGATAGTGTCCCTTTCGGCGGAGTTCGGGTAAAGCCGGCTATCCACGGGATTGACCGCAATGGTTCCACTTGAAAGCCTCCCGAAATGCCCAGCCAAGATGGCGGGTTGCTCGACGATATCTTCATACCGCAGAACGTTCACGGCTCCCGAGAACTCCAGATACCTCTTCGTAAAGAGTGAATAGATCCTGACCTGCTTCTGGAGGATGTCGGAATCACTCTGAACGATTTCAGCGATTTCGGGCCAGAATCGTTCGGCAGCGGGCAGTCTGCCGGACGTGATCGGGATAGTCAGAGAGCGCCAGGAGAGAATGACATCCACTGGGTTGCGCACGATTGCCAGGATGGGAATACCCGAGTCGGCGAACTCAGAAAGGACGCCCGTGTAGTGTGCGTTGTGTTTGAATCCGAGGAGGAAGTCCTCGCCCTCTACCGTGACGCTCACCTCCATGACGGTGAACTTTTCACAGACCTTTCCGCCAAGCCCTCGCTCGAAGTAATTCGTCACAGATGCCCCGTCGGCAGAACGTCGGTCAAAGACCTTGCCGTTGCGCTTGATCTCGGCAAGCACTGAATCGAAATCCCCAATGACGCGATCGGCGTACTCGCGGCGAGAGGACGAAGTCTCAAGCCATTCCACGTGCCGGCTTGGTTCGCTCAAACAGAGCGAACGATCAAGATCGTTTATCATCGCCGTGACGAGTGTGGTGCCCGAACGCGGGATGCCTGTAACCAGCACTCGTTCCATTTCAGCCCAGCCCCATCGTTTCGCGGAAATATCGAACCCACGAATCTTCAAAGCGAGCCTTTGTGAATCCAGCCGCATCACGAATTCCCTGCTCGGCGAACTGTTCGCCTCGACGAGGGTCGCGCAGGAGTGCCGCGAAGCGATCCGCGATAGCATCAAATTGCGGATAGGCCGCCACCGCGCAGTTGATCCCATCCCTCATGTATTCGAGGCCACCGTTTCCGTGGAATCCAACGACCGTCGTGCCTCGAGACATTGCCTCGAGTGACGGCAGGCCGAAGCCCTCCACAGGCGACAGAGCAAGGAGATAGCGACGCTCGCCCATGAGTTCGATGAATCGTCCCCGCGACAGCCTCTCCGGCATCTCAACTAGTTTATACGAGAGATCTGGATGACGCTTCTGCATGCTCTTCTGGAAGGCCTCGATGAATTCTGCCTTAAATTTCTTGGCCCACACGAGCGCATCAGCCGTGGGTCTGGAACTCCATGCCGGAGCATCTGGAACTGGCTCGCCATCGATGTAGGGGGGGATCACCGGGGCTTCGATGCCGTAAACAAAATGGACAAAATCCCTCACAAAACTCGAAACGCAGACATAGTGCTGGAAGCCGCCGTCAATGCATGAATAGGTACTGTAACCCTGAACATACATGAGCTTCACGCAGTTCAAACGGAAGCCGAAGAGGTGGTTCGAGAAACTTGGGTTGGCGATCAGAATGTCTTGGGGTCCGATCGACTCCGCGAGTTGGGCAAGGGGGATGGACTCGAACACCTTTTCGTACCGGAATACCGAGGAGGATGAGGACTCGTCTCCGACTGTGACGATCCGGCACTCCATCCCAAAATGCTCGTGTAGGATGCGGCCCAACTGGTACGCCATCAGCGTTCCACCTCTCGGAATGTATCCGCCCACAACGAAGACTTTCTTCATATCTTTTCCTGCGTTATCTATTTCTGACGGCCTTTCAAGTCACGGGTGAGAAAGTGAATACGCTTCCGTTGCATACCGCGACAAAAAATCGAATCGGGCAATCCCATCCAAAACCAATTGCACCTCCTCAGGCTGCCACAAAGCACTCGCTCGCGTCTGCTTGGGTGTGGCAAAGACCATCTCCTTGACGGCTTGGGCGTGCTCTGGAATCGCAGGCAGTCCGAGAAACCCGCAGAGTCGCTCGAGCGTTTGCTCGAGCGAGAGAACCAGATCCTCGTGGTGGTTGTCGAGATACAACTCTGCTGGCAACCGATCACGAATGGCCGCAACCGCTTCGCAGTGCATGAAATACCAGGCAATGCGATTGCCAATCGGGGCGCCGCTGCGGGCATGCATCGTGGCAATGACATCGAAGGGATTGCGAACCGCGTGGACGATCTTGATCGGGATCCCCAGCATCTCGTGGAGCCGGTCGAGGAGCCGGTGATCCCCGTGGAGCAACAGCGTTGCCGGATTCCAGATCTTATCTCCCATCACCGTGAGCGAGCGGCCTGAATCGCTCTCTTTTTTCACCTGATACGTGTAGCCCTCGGACTGTCGGCCCGACTCCCGATTGCGGCGGGAGTTTTCTTGGATTTCACCCAAAATTGTGGCGCGCGAAGTATCCCGCCAAAACGTGGCCGAAGCGGTGGTCTCGTTGGCGATCACCGCCTGCGGATGGGCATCGATCACAGAGCCCACAAGCGTCGAACCGCTGCGGGCATTGCCGATGATGAGCAACAATGTTTGCACGCTGGCAAACGGATCTGGAAGTGTATCTATAGTCGTCATGCGCAGGATTTTTACACAATGAATCCCCCATGGAAACACCAACTTGACGCATTTCCATTCGCTTGCGTAGCCTCTTTGGACGCGCGTCTTTCACAGTGCTCAATTGAGAGCGCATGCCCCGCTCATCCTATAGCCGCCGTCATGCATTCATGCCAGCCATACCAGTGATGCCAGTCGTGCCCATCGTGCCCATCGCCAAACGCACGGTCGTTTTCATTCTGAGCGAAAGGCAATCGGGTTCCACGTGGCTCTCGTATGTGCTGGGATCGCACGCATCGGCGTCTCATCTCGGGGAATACCGCCGCCCGTTCACGATGCCTGGGCATGTGGCCTGCCGACTCTGCGAAGCCAGATCGCAGCCCTGCCCAATCTTTCACGACATTCACTCAATCCCTCTGGAGAGGGCGTTCGACTATGCGTTTGAGCGATTGGGGTCCAATTGCCTGATCGACTGCTCCAAGCAACTCTCGTGGATTTCCCGATTTGCCATCGGCGAGAACGGCGAGCCTCGCGAGAACAATTTTGACCTGAAGGTGGTGCACTTGCTGCGGGATCCACGCGGGTGGTTTGCCTCGCAGCTGAGGCGATCCCCGCTGGCGGCCGTCGACGCAATTGCAACCTGGCAAAAGACGAATCGCGAGATCGCGCACTTGATCCAACAGCATCGACTCCGCGCTCTCCGCGTTCTCTACGACGATCTCACCGGTCGGCCTGCCGATGCATTTCCTCGATTGTGCGATTTTCTGGGTTTTGATTTTCAACCGGCGGCGCTTCACTACTGGAACAAGGAACACCACGGGCTCGGTGGCAATGGGGCGGCATTCAGTCTGCTCGGATCGCTGCCACAGGCAAAGGTGACCACAGGCGACGATGCTTTCTACCAACAGCAGTCGCAGCAGATGTTTTGTGACGACCGTTGGCGCAGCGAACTACAATCGAGCGACGCCGACTTCCTCGGCCAAGATCATTGGCTCGCAGAGTTCTTGTGAGGCATCCTCGGGGGGCCGAGCGTCGCAGCTAGTCCGCACAATGATGCCAGATCGTTGAGACTCCGCCGTGCTGGATTTTCGAACAAGTAGAAACTCAAAGTCCCCAAAGCCGTCGTCGCGGCCATCGTCGCCAGCAGAAAAAGCTCGGGCGACTTGATCAATGATGTGTGCCTTTGCAGTAAGTTTACGATGGGAATGTGCAAGAGATAGGCGGAGTAAGAAATCGCGCCCGCAAAAACCATTGCAGAATTGCCCAGAAGCACATGAGCGAGCGGCGCCCTCAAGGCTGCGACCAAAAGCCAACCAACTCCCACATATGCCAGTGGATTGTGCCAAGCACGGGTTTGGACCTTGTCGGCAAACTCCTGCCCACCGAGCCAAAATGCGACCTGCGGGTAGAGCAGCGCGAGAAGCGCCACGCCGATCACAAAACCAACAGACCACATCAAGTTCATCGTACGTGTCGGTGTGCGCGTTTCTGGGAGGCGACTTATCAGGAGACCAACTAGAAAAAAAGGTGCCCATGCCAGTAGGGAACCGTTGACGTTTTTAAGTTCATCCGTAACACACCACAATGCTGGTATGCAGGCAGCGCAAAGCACCACGTGGACTTTCGACGAAGTCACAACGCTCAGCGCCCACAACCCAACGAACGCGCCATAAAACTGAACCTCAACAGGGATAGTCCAAAGGACACTCACACCACGAACCATAAGAACGTGCTGCGCAAGATTTTTGTCCGTTACGCCATAGAACGGCGATACCTCCAGACAAATGCCAAGACCAAGCGACACAAAGACTACGAGATAATAAAGCGGCGCAACGCGTGCGAAGCGATGCAACGCATATCTCCATACCTCGATGGGTCGAAAAGGCGAGGACAGATAAAGCGTCCCCATGAGGTAGCCGCTGAGGCAAAAGAAGATCATTACGCCGATCCTCCCTCCGCCATGACCAAGCAGGTTGCCCCAAAGCCCTGTTCGATTGCTAACATGCGAAACGAGCACGATAAACGCGGCTAAGCCACGTAGACCGTCAAGTTCTCTTCGCCGTTCCATTGATAGACACCGGTTCGCAAATGAACGAGATCTGTTGTCGGCATAAGTAGAAGGTTCCCGCTTGAGGACAAAAATACAATGTCTACCGCCAATTTTCAATAACTGGTGGGGTTCAAAGGAACGCCGCAGCCCGACGAGGGATAAAAGTGGGGCAGGTCAATGGCTATCGCCTGTTTGAGAGATGCACTCTTGGCGAGGGGAGGGTCGCTGCAGCTCATGGCGTGTTAAAGATGCGATCCAAAACGAATTTTTGTTTCATGAGGACTTCCGTTTTTATGGAAATGGGTGGCTCAACGATCTGAGAGTGATTCATCAGCCGGTAAGTGATCGCCGCGACGGAAATACCGGCCTTGAGAAGAGCCGGGGCATCAACAAACCGGCTGAACCGCTCTTTGCTGCCGCCCGACCAGCCGCCGCCGTGAATCACCAACGGCGCCGGCTTGTCCGACTACGCTTGCCAGAAATCAAGAATGTTCTGTTCATGCGGACCATACTTCACAGCGGCATGAGTCGGCACCGGCACCTCCGGGCCATGCTTGTCATCATCTCCTTCCACACCGGAAACCTTCTTCTTGGTCTTTGGCTACGGCTTTGTGGGCGCATCGCCGGCGGCGACGGCCTGTTGTTGCTTGAGCAAGGATCTCATCTGTTGCACGGCCTCGCGGTACTCGGGCTTGCGGGCGACGTTCTCGTTTTCGTTGGGGTCTTTTTCAAGATCATAGAGCATCTCTGATTTGCCGTCGTTGTAGCTGGTGTAGTTGAACCGCGCCGTGATGACTGCATCCGCAGAAATAAACCGGCTGTAGGCGACTTCGCGGTGAGCCTGAGCGGGATGATCGAGCAGCCCGGTCAGGCTGCGCCCTTGAACCGTGTCCGGGGTCGCGATCCCGGCCAAAGCACAGAGCGTTGGAAAGATATCAATCGTTTCCACCAACGACTTGGTGCTGCCGCCTTTTTTCCCGGGCGCTTTGATGATGAGCGGCACGCGCGTCGCAAGGTGCGTGGTGTTGTGTTTGCCCCAGAAGTTATGCTCGCCCAGATGCCAGCCGTGATCCCCCCAAATCACGACGATAGTGTTGTCTGCCAACCCCAGTCGTTCAAGCTCTGCCAGAACATCGCCGGTCAGCTTGTCGGCGTAGCTGGCAGACGCCATGTAGCCGTGACGCATCATGCGGTGCCAGTCCTCCGTGCCATCCTGCAAGTCACCGGGATGGTGCGACTTGTATTCGCCGCTTTCCTTCAATTCAGCAGGTGCGTTCTTGGGCCGGTAACGGTTGTCGGCGATTTGGATTTTGGCACGGTCGTACAGGTCCCAATATTTCTTGGGCGCGTAAAACGGCATGTGCGGCCGGACAAAGCCGGTGGCCAGGAAGAACGGCTGGCCGGCCTGTTTGAGGCGTTGCAAGTCGCGAATGGTTTTGAGCGCAAGTTACCCATCGGAATACGTATCGTCCGGCACGTCCGGCGACTCATAGATGCGCCCGCGTTGTTTTCCGGACAGCCGCCGTGTCGTTTCGGGGTCATGACTTTTCCAGTGACTGACCTCGGGCTGCCAGGGTGGCTCGCTCCAACTGCGCTCCGCCGTGTCGGCCTTTGTGTGGAAAATTTTGCCGTTGGAAATCGTGGTGTAGCCGGCCTTCAGGAAAGTCTCCGGCAAGGTCGTGGCGTTCGGAACGTCCACATCCGCGCGGCAGTTACCGGCGAAGCGTTGGGCCGTCGGCAGAATCCCCGTCATCATGCTCGCGCGCGAACCCATGCAGATCGGCACCTGACAATACGCCCGGTCAAACCGCATCCCCTGCGCTGCCAACCGGTCGATGTTCGGTGTCTTGACCTGCGGACTGCCGTAGCAACCCAATTCCGGCCGCAAATCATCTATGGCGATAAACAGCACATTGGATTTCTCAGCTGCCGTTGTGATACCGGCCGACACCAGGGCGGTGGCCATGAGCATTTGTTTCGCAATCTTCATTGGGAGATAGTTTCCTTCAGATACGCGCTGAGTTCCGGGGCGACCTTCTTGAGCTCCGGTAGGATCAAATCCGTCATGGCCTCGGCGCCTTTCCGGTTAAAATGGGTCTTGTCACCTTCTTTGAATTTGTAGGCCATGCTCGCTTGGGGGCCGATCTTATTGTGGTGCGCGATACTGAGGTTGTGCAAATCAAGGAACGGCACCTTCAGCTCTCCGGCAACAGTTTGCGCCGCGAACTAAAATCAAGCGTCGCCGACTTTCTCGGCCAAGATCATTGGCTCTCAGAGTTCTTCTGAGGCACCCTCGGCAGGGCGAACGTCGACCTCAAACGAGTCCTTTGAGTCTTAAGGGGCCGACATGCCGGGCCACAGCAATGGGGCGGCGCGGATAAAAAAAAGAGTCCTGACCCCCTTTGATTCGTCATTTGATTCGTCCGCATTGACCGAGTGTACCAAGGACGATACACTTCATGCATGGCACCGAGCGGCCACAATCAGGACAGGCGGCGACCGATTCTGGACGTCGTGTTCTTCAAAACTGAGGCGGGCAACGAACCCGTGCGAGTGTGGTTGCGCGGGCTCGTGCGAGAAGACCGAAGAACCGTTGGTGAAGACATAAAAACGGCTCAGCTTGGCTGGCCGCTTGGAATGCCGCTTATCCGAAAACTCGGGAACGGACTTTGGGAAGTTCGGTCACATATCAGAACCGGTATCGCGAGAGTGATGTTCACGGTGGAGGGGTCGACGATGGTCCTCTTGCACGGATTCCAAAAGAAATCTCAACGTACGCCCCTAGCCGATCTCATGACAGCAAAACGAAGACTCTCCCAGTTGCAATCGGAGTAAACCATGAAAAAGAATCACCTTGGCAGCACATTGGATGATTTTCTGAAAGAGGACCGTCTGCTGGACGCGGTGCAGGCGACGGCGACAAAACGAGTCATCGCTCATCAGATTGCCACGGAAATGAAGCGTCGCCGTCTCACGAAGATGGCGATGGCAAGTCGCATGAAGACGAGCCGTGCCGCACTGGATCGGCTGCTTGATCCAAACAACCCTTCCGTGACGATTGGCACGTTGGAGAAGGCCGCGGCCGCTTTGAACCGGCGGCTCAAGGTGGAGTTGCGTTCACTGCCGCCAGGGAGCACCGAGCGGTAGGCACCGGAGGGGCCAACGGGCGACCGACAAAAACACGGTCAAACGCGGAGTGAGTTGCCATTGCACCAAGTGCGGGCACCTGCCACTGAAAGCCATCTCCCCCTTGGAGTAATGATGATCAGAATTGAAAAAGCCCGCTACGTATCGGATTACAAATTGTGGCTTCGTTTCAGCGATGGGGCCGAAGGTGAAGTAGACCTCCAAAATCAACTTGGTGGAGAGGTATTTGAACCTCTCAAGGACACTCAAACCTTCAAAAACTTTATTTTGGATTCCGACCTTCATACTGTCACCTGGCCAAATGGTGCTGATTTTGCACCCGAATTCCTTCGAAGTCTGACCCACTCAAACGCCTGACGACCCAAAGCTGATTAGCGGCTCACGTCTTCGGGCTTCACGGCACTTTTAGCTCCCAGAAACCTGACACGCGGCCGGCGAGCAGGCGCGGGTCCTTCGCGGCGATAGTGCTATGCGGGAGGGCAATGCGAGCGACTTCGCCACTGTCAGGGCGCTTTTTCGGGGTTAGCACGAAGCGTCAAGCGAAGCCGTGTGGGTCGGCAATGTCCGGTACTCAACCTGCTTTGATATCAATGCAATCATTGTCATAGAGTCCATCGAAAGCCTCGGAGGGCAAATATGGCCAGCATTACGATCCGCAACCTCGATGACGACATCAAGCACCTTTTGCGTGTTAGGGCTGCCGAGCACGGCCGCTCGATGGAGGAAGAAGCTCGGGACATTTTACGGCGAGTGATGGGAGAAATCGCCCCCCCGCGCAATCTTGCGGCGGTGATATTGATCTACCCGCCCGTGAACCAATGCATAAGACGCGGAAATTCGGTCGGGGGCGGGGATGATCGTCCTCGGTGGCAATGGGGCGGGGCGGATAAAACAAAGAGTCCTAACCCCTTTGAATCATTCGATTCATGTGACTCAAGCGGATACCTTGCGTTTAACGCGTAGGATTTCGCGTTCGACTTTTTTAAGCACGGTGCGAGCTTGCCCATACAGTCGCCGGCTCTCCTGCTCCATGCGTTTGACGAATGTCTTGCTCCCTTTGGCGGCCTGTTTTTTGAGCTGACCAATCAGGTCTTCGCTGACGTGAAGCTGCGACGAAAGGGCCGAGGCCTTGGCTTCGACAATGCCTAGAAGTGGTTGCATGGTATGCATGGCGTCTGAGTCGTGCAGCCAGACGGATGCCGGCGGCAACGCGGCGGTTGGCCCGACGATCCCGGCCATCTGAGCCATTTCGCTGGAACTGATGGCGACCTGATGTGCCAGAATGTCGAGCTGATTGCTCAACCGACCAAACGCCGCCAAAGACTGCTCGTGACTGGCGGCGACCTGCTTGAGTCTCTCGGCGAGCGACTCTCTTTGCTGCTCGGAATCAACCACCTGCACCGTCAATTCCTTTTCGCGGCGCTCCAGTTGCTGGGCCCGCATCTCCGTGCGACTTGCCTGCGACCATTGCTCAAAGATGAGGCTGTTGCTGTGCGCAAGGGACTGGACGGTGGCAGCAGCAGCCACGTCCGGGAGCGTTGCACGCGAGCCGGTCATGTTTTGCATTTCCAGATAGAGGTTGTATGCATCGGGCGCATACTCTCGCACAATCGTCGACCGCCAAGCGAAGCCTGCCCGATGGAGGAGGCCTTCTTCGTAGCGGTCAGGGGGCGGGCCAATGGGGACGTGGAGGCGGTCGCGAATTTCGTGAAACACGCCCGCAGGATCGTCGACGGCCTGCGCGAGTTCTTTGAGAACGCACTGCGACGGGTGGCGTTTGACAAAGTCAACGATGAGCCGATTGTAGTGCAGCCACACACTCACGGCCAGCGATGGATTGCAAATAAACTCCTCGTCGCCCCGTCGAAAAAAAGATTCAATCACCTCCCATGGACTGCGAAACACAAACAGATATTTTGCGTTTGGCAGAAGCGCATGCCAGAAATCCAAAAATAAAACGGTGCGAGGATCCTTCCAGCCCCACAGCCGATCGGAACCTGAGCGGCTGGCAATCAGCGACTGAGCGCGATCCAGCATCGCTTCGGGCACGTGGATCGTGTCTTGCGTCGTGTAGCCTGCCGGATTCAACCCATTGGCGAGCAAGGCCTGTTGGTGAAACTCTAGGAAGTCGCAGTCTTCATAGTGGCCTTTTGGATTCCCGCCACCACCGACGCCCAGCAATCGGTCGCCCATGGATACGCCCGCGCCTTCGCACAGCGACGCCAGCAGCGATGTGCCCGAGCGATGCATGCCGCCGACGATCAGCACCTGTTCGCCAGCATGCGGGGCTACTTTGGTTGCCGAGCAAACGCTTTTAGACAACGCCGGAAATGACCGTACGCTCTCCAAGCCCAGTCGCTCGTTGTCAAAACCGCGCGTCTTCAAGCGATCCATCCACTCCTGATTCGCGAGATACCAGTTCACCGTGCGTTCGATACCCGTGCTGAATGTCTCCAGCGGACTCCAGCCGAGTTCTTGGTTGATCTTCTGGAAATCGATCGCATAGCGGCGGTCGTGGCCCGGGCGATCCTTGACAGAGGTGATCAGCGATTCGCAGGGGCCGTGTGGTAAATCAGGGCAGCAGCGGTCGACGGCGTGGCAAATCGCGTGCACCACTTCCAGATTGGTGCGCTCGCAATCGCCGCCGATATTATAAACCTCGCCCACGCGTCCGTTGGCAAACACGGCCCGAATGGCGCGGCAGTGGTCGGCCACGTAAAGCCAGTCGCGAATCTGACCGCCGTCGCCGTAGACCGGCAGGGCCTTGCCCTCGAGGCAGTTCAAGATCATCAGCGGTATCAGTTTTTCAGGAAACTGATACGGACCATAGTTGTTGGAGCAGTTGGTCGTGAGCGTTGGTAGGCCATAGGTGTGGTGGTAGGCCCGCACGAAGTGATCGCTGGCCGCTTTGGACGCCGAGTAGGGTGAGTTGGGCGCGTAGGGTGTGGTCTCTAAAAACTTGCCGGTCGTTCCGAGCGAGCCATAGACCTCGTCGGTTGAAACGTGCAGGAAACGAAACGCCTGCTGTTCGCTGACAGGCAATGCCTTCCAAAAATGCCGAACTTCTTCCAGCAAACGAAACGTGCCGACCACATTGGTTTCAACAAAGGCCGCCGGGCCATCAATGGAACGGTCGACGTGGCTTTCGGCAGCGAAGTTGATGATTCCCCGTGGCCGATGTTCTTGTAAGAGCGACTGCACCAGCGCACTGTCGCCAAAATCCCCTTCGATGAAGATGTGCCGGGGGTTCGTTGCCACTTCGGCAAGCGAGTCGATGTTGCCGGCATACGTCAGCTTGTCGAGGTTGATGACAGCCGATGGCTCGTGCGCGATCCACTGCCGCACAAACTCGCCGCCAATGAAACCGGCTCCGCCGGTTACGAGGATAGGTTGCATGGAATCCTTTCCAAAGTGCCTCAATCGTTTTCTACCACACCGTGCCACCACTCCGGAAGCTCAGTTTTCAGCAAGTTTACGAGCTTTTTTGTGTTGAGGGTGGCTATACATGAGCGGGCCTGTAGCGTGCCAAGGCGTTGGTAATCTGCTCAGTTCTCTAATCTATTCCAGATGGCGAAGTGGCCGCCGTGCTATCAGAGGGACCGGGATGCTTTCATTTGAAAAACGTGCCTGTCTCCTACTTCACCAGCACCGCGTAGAACTCAATGCACTGCGGTCGTTCGGCCACCGCGGGGTGCGTCCAGACATGCGACCACGGGCAGACCTCGCAAACAACATGGGTTAGCATCTGGGCGAAGCTATCGTGGGTCCAGACGTGGTAATGGATCGCGTAGCATTCGGCGAACTTCTGCCTAATCGTGTCGGCTAAACGGTTCTGCGAAACCGGCTGTGCCAGCCGGTAGAACTCCTCGTAGTGGGCGAGGTCACGGTCGCGCCGGGGATCACGATGGTCTTCGACAAGATGCTCGAGCGTCGTCACTGGCCGGGCGCGGTCAAACGTCCGCTCCTTGTCGGGCACCACGAGTACGAGCCGGCCGCCCGGCTTGAGCTTCCGCCAAGCGGCTGCGATCGAGCCGATCGGGTTTCGCGTGTGCTCGATCACGTGACAGGCAACGAGAAAATCGAGGCTGGCATCGGCGATGTTTTCGAGCGTGTCAAAGTCTGTGAGTACGTCGGGGATCACGATGTCGCAGGGCCGCTGGCCGGGATAGGGCGCGGCCACGAGTTTCTCGTAGGGGAGCCTGTCGCCGTAGAGGACGCGACACAGCGGCGACACCGGAAACGGGCTCGCCCCGGCGCCGATCTCTAGGCCGAAGCCCGACAGTCCGCATGCCAGGGCCTCGCGGACCGCCATGGCGTCGCCGATCGCCGCGGTGTCGATCGCGTTCCACCACGGTTTGGGCACGCCTCCAGCGGGGGCGTAGCTCGCCAGCATTTTTTCCGAAACGGGCTGCACGTCGATCGGCCAGCGGAACCCGAGTTCGTTCAGCCGGGTGGCCGACACGATCGGATGCCGTCGCCCACGGACGCAGAGGTAGACCTGTTCGCCAAACACGCTGCCTCGCGATTGAAGCACCACTCCCTCCCGCGCGAGCCAGGCGAGCATGTCGGTTGGATCGATGGGCGTCATCGCGGGATGAGCGAATAAGTTGTTGGCTGTCATTATGAAACCTTTGGCTTTTCTTCAGGCGCCGGGATGCCGTGGCTCGGTTGACAGGCCGTCGATGAAGGCCCAGACGTTGGCGAACGTCTGGTCCCAGTTGGAGTGGTTGCGGCGGATCATCTCCCAGCCGCTGTGCCGAACTGGGAACAGATCGTCATAGTGATCGATCGCCCAGGTAAGGCAGTCGGCAATCGCCGGCGCGCTGGCCGGGGCGAGTAGGCAGTTTTCGCCGTCGCGGAGCAGCCAGTGATTGGCCCGGTTGTTGTTGGAGATGAGCAGCCCGCCGCAGGACATGAACTCGAAGGGCAGGTACGAGGGATGCTTCGTCATCATCATCACGAAGCCCATGTGGCACGAGCGGTAGAGGTCGCCCGTGGCCCTATAGTCGAGTAACCCAAGGCTCTCGATCACGCCGTCGAGGCCGTAGTCGTGGGTGTTCCACGGGGCCCCGGCGCAGAGAATCTGCACCCGGTCGCCGACCCGCGACTTGAGGTCCTTGAGCGCCGCCGCAGCGAGCTCGAAGCCGTTCCGTGGATGCCCAGGCCGCCCGTAGAAGAAGAGCCGCAGCGGGCCGCCGGTCGGCCGGAGCGGATGACCGTTGAACACGTTCGGGTCGACCTGGGGAACGAAGTGAATGCCCGTGCCGCCATGCTCCTCCTCGTAGAGCCGCCGGAGCGTGTGGGTGTTGGTGATTCCGTAGAAGCCGAAGTCGTAGGTGAGCTCGGCCTGCGCCGAGGTCGATCCCGCCGGATAGAAGAGCGGCTCCCAGTCCTGGATGAAGTAGAACTTGAGTCCCGTGTTGCGGACCTTCTGGAGGACGTAGGCGGTTGTCCAGAGCGTGGCAAACGAGTAGTCGGCGGCAGGAATCATTTGGATCGCCTCGGACGAGTTGAGCGGTACGACGACTGCGCGCGCGAGGCCGGGGAACGCTGTCGCAATTAGGTCGCGAAGAGCTTCGGCATCGCAAGCTCCGCAGATAAGGATTCGCTGCCGAAGTCCCTTTGTTCGCTGTGCGTGGTCGGCGCACCTGAGGATCGTCATCACGCCGCCGTAGTAGGGATTGTCGAATGGGGGCAGATACCAGTTGCACCAACCGGCGCCGCTGCCGTGACCGACCCGCTCCGGATGCTGCTGGGGGGCCTTGAGGTCGGCGAGCGACAGCCCGTTGATCTGGGCGAGCGCTAGAGCATCGGCGGCGTAGGAGCCCGGCTGGGACCGACCAGATTTCGCTCGCTTTTTGCGGGAAGACCACCACAGACCCGGCAGCTTCCACCAATGCCGCGACGGTTGACTCCGCGACGGCCGTGGGGCAGCGGCAGAGGGCACGGCGTCGAGCGTGAGGGGCACGACGGCGGAGAAGGCTGGATGGAAGTAGGGATCGGACCGCAGGCTGTCGTCGAACGGCGGTACAGGCGGGAGTTCCTCCTTACCAAGCGCGATCCGCGCATGGGGATCGACCACTCCGCGCCGACCTTCACGGCGGAGTGTACGGCAGAGTTCGACAAACGCTCCCTGCCAGTCGAGTCGTTCGTCGAAACCGCCGGCCGCGATCCAACAA
>Ga0208960_1000999_pt1 | contig 15416 bp, 14 predicted proteins | sample GreLakmeON33MSRF_FD_187703 | JGI IMG/M metagenome (GOLD analysis project Ga0208960, IMG submission 187703) | Freshwater lentic microbial communities from great Laurentian Lakes, MI, USA - Great Lakes metaG ON33MSRF (SPAdes) | ecosystem: Environmental > Aquatic > Freshwater > Lake | place: Great...
GATGATGGCCATGGGCATCCCCCATGCCGGCTGGCTCGTCATCTCGGGCCTCGGCGTCCTCTTCCTCGGCATCTGGCTGTGGGCTCTCGAAGGTCCGGGCGGCTACATGCTCAAGACCCCCGCCGCCTCCGGCACGCCGGTTCCGGCCGAGACCGTCGCCCACTGAGCGCCTTCCTCTCCCCACTCTCAAACTCTGACCTCCATGTCTGACACCGCCGCCGCGCACGAAGCGCCCACGTCCACCGGAATCGAGCACAAGAAGCTCATCATGTGGCTCTTCTTGGCTTCGGACTGCATGTTCTTCGGGACGCTGATCTCGACGCACCTGCTCTACCGCAAGCTCTTCCCCGCCGGCTTTACCGACGCCGAAGGCCACCAGCGCTTCATCCAGAACCTGTTCAACATCGAGCTGACGTCGTTCTCGACGTTCATCCTGCTGATGTCCTCGTTCCTGATGGCGCTGGCGGTTTCCGCTATGCACAAGGGCCAAATCAAGTCCTTCCGTCGTAACGTTCTCGGTGTGATCTTCTTCGGCGTGATCTTCCTAGGCTGCCAGGTCTACGAGTTCACGCACTTCTACCATCAGGGCCTGACGATTCAGAATAGCGTGCTCGGCTCGACGTTCTACGTCCTCACCGGCACGCACGGCACGCACGTCGCTATCGGCGTGCTCTGGCTCATCCTGATGTATTTCTACAGCTTCACCGGCAAGCTCGGCGGTCACGTGGGCGCCCTCGACGTCGAAATCGCGGGTCTCTATTGGCACTTCGTCGACATCGTCTGGATCATCATCTTCACGGCGGTCTACCTCGTCGAGTACCTCGGGCCTAACGGTATCTGGGGGACGGGCCTCCCGGCCGTCGCCCAGTAATCAAACTTTCCGACCATGTCCTCTTCTCACGAAGCCGCCCCCAGCCCAGACTTCCTCGCCGAGGAAGTCCGCCGCTATCACCACTTCATCGTGTTGGCCCTCTGGCTAGCCGTCGTCACCGGCGCCGAGATCGTGCTGATCTTCCTGCCGATTCCCGTCGCCGCTGTCCTGACCATCCTGACCCTGATGTCCGCCGGCAAGTTCTTCGCGGTCATCCTGTGGTTCATGCATCTGATCTACGACAAGCGTCTGCTCTTCTGGTGCTTCTTCGCTGGCCTGGCGCTCGCGTTCGCGACCTACGCCGCGTTGATCATGCTCTTCTCGGTCGACCGCATCGACACCCGCTGGTTCAGCTAAGGTTAACGTCGATTGCCTGACGAAGGCCTCTGCTCCGGCGGAGGCCTTTTTCGTGCCCACGCTTGCGGGTCAGCCGGCCTCGGCTTCATATGAAAGGGATGAGTATCCCCCTCCACTGGCACACGGAGCCGCTGCTTCTGCTCCTGGTCGTGGGAGCGTCCTGGGCTCACGCGCTCATGTGCGGTCCGTTCCGGGCACGTTTCCTGCCGGGTCGGACGGAGTATCCCGTCTGGTATGCGGTCCGCTTCCATCTCGGCGTGCTCGTCGCCTACATCGCTGTCGGCTCACCCTTGGATCAACTGGGCGAAAGCTTCCTGTTTTGGGCGCACATGCTGCAGCACATGCTGCTCATCTATATTTCCGCGCCCCTCATCGTCACGGGCCTGCCACCGGAATTCATCGACGGTTGGCTCCTTGGTGGCCGTCCGCGCCTCACGCGCGCGCTGCGCTTCCTGACTGGTCCAGTCCCGGGCGTGCTAATCTTCACGCTCTGCTTCTCGATGTGGCATTTCCCGGAGCTCTATGAGGCTGCGCTGCGTAGCCGTCCGCTTCACGTGCTGGAGCACTGGTCGATGTTCCTTCCGGCCATTCTGATGGTCTGGCCGCTATTCTCCATGTCGGCCCTGCTCCCGCGGATCGGTTACGGGATGGCGATGTTCTATTGCTTCGCCTTGATGATTGCTGACCTCCCTATCTGGGCCGTGCTCATCTTCGGCGACCACCCCATCTACGAGACCTACCGGCTCGCCCCGCGCATTAGTAACCTTTCCGCCGCGGCCGATATGATCTTGGGGGCTGTCGTCATGAAGGGCTTCAATGAGGTCTTCGCCCTCGGTTGCATGGGGTACGCCTTTTTCGCGTGGTACCAGCGCGACCGCTGAGCGGACTCAGTGGCGCGCGGCGCGGCGCAGGAGAGTCCAAGCAAGGCCGACGACTACGACGTTCGGCAGCCAGATGAGCAGATCGGGCCTCAAGTCCGGGTCCTTCACGTAGGCGGCCATTGAGGTCAGCAGATAATAGGTGAGGGCGATACCGAGGGCGATGGCCGCGTTGACGAACGTCTCCGAGCGGCCGACGCGCACGGCCAGCGGCACGGCGAGGAAGGCCAAGGAGAAGACTGAGAAGGCACTGGCGAGGTGCGACATGAGCTGCGTCATTGCCAGCATCTGCCCCTGTTCCTTCTCTTTGCGCGTGGCGTTCGGCGCGACCTGCCAGCCTTTATCGATGGCGTCGAGGAGCTCCGAGGTGGTGAGCCAGCGGAGCTTACGCTGGAAGTTCTCCCCATCCTTAAAGATGCCCGACGCCGGGAATTCGAGGAAGGTCGTCTTGGCTTGGATGAACGAGGACGGACTGGCGAAGGTCACATCGCCGGGCTGGCGCTTCTCGAGGCGCGCGTCGATGAGCTCCACCCGGAGGATGCCTTCGCCCTGGCCGTTGACGGCGGGAGCGAGGCGCGCTTCGCGGGCGTGGACAGTCTGCGTGAGGCGGCCGCGCTCATCGACGCTCCAGAGCCAGAAGTCGCGGAGGACCTCGCCGTCGCGCTCGGCGGCGCGGATTACCATGCCGGGAAACTGCCGGTTGAGTTTACCGGGCACGATGACCGAAGCGGGGTTATCCTTGGCTGACCCCAACAGCAGGCGGCGGTATTCAGTGTTGGCAGAAGGGGCGACCTCGAGGTTGAGCCACGCGGAGAGTAGGGCGAGGCCGGCGGCGAGGAGGAGGGCCGGGCGGGCGATGCGTCCGAGGCTACGCCCGCTAGCCTTCATGGCGGTGAGTTCCTGCTGAGAGCTCATCCGTCCGAACGCGATGAGCACGCCGGTCAGGAGCCCGAGTGGCAGCGCATACGGGAGCACGCCGGGGATGAGCAGGCCGACAAGTTCGAGCCCTTCCCACCCACTGACGCGCCCGCTGGCAATCGCGCTCGAGACCTGAGTAAGGATATTGCCTGCGACCAACACGAACACGAACGCGCCCGTGGCGGCCCCGCCGGCGACGGCGGTTTCGGTCAAGACGTGGCGGTCGAGGAGGCGCACCTCAACATCCAAGCCGACCATGCCCCGCACTCCAAGGCGAAAGGCTCAGGGCGCCGCCTTCTGGTCCAGATCCGCCGGCAGTCCGGCGCCACGGACAGCCTCAATCTCGCCGGCGCGCAGCCAGCCAGTCTTGCCGTCGGCGGTGGTCACGCGGACATGGCCGTTGAAGGGACGACCCGTGCGGACGACGTCGCCTTCGGCGACACCGCTCAAGGGTTCGCCGAAAAGGGTCGGTGTGAGCCGCAGCGAGATCTCGGTCTTGCGGACGACGGCGCGCGCGGAAAGTACGCGGCAGCCCCAGAGTCCGGGGATGCAGAGCACGAGCAGGGTTAGCGAGATCACACGGGTGCGGTGATTGCCTTCGCTCGCGGAACGGCGTCGGAGGCGCGGGACGACGATGCACAAGAAGGCGATCCAGAAGGAGAGGGTAGCGAGGATGAGCCACACATCGGCAGTCAGGAACGCCGCATAGTTCTCGGTCCAGGTAAAGGCGGGGCGTTCGGTACCGCCGGCACTGAGCGCATGGCGGATGCCTGCGAGCGCGACGGGATCGAAGGGGTCCAGCAGTAACGCGCGCTCCCAGCAAACCATCGCGCGGCCCTTGCGGCCCAGTCGCCACTCGGCGTTGCCGAGCGCGGAGAGTCGGCCGGCGGTGACGCCTTCCTTGAGGGCTTCCTCCGACCATTGCTCGACGGCGGTCGCATAATCCCCTTTGGCATAGGCGGTTTCCGCGGCGGAGATCGCGCGGTCCTCGGCGGCCGCGAGCGATGTCACCCAGCAGAGGAGAAGGCCGGCGAGGATCCTCATAGCAGGGCGAGTAGTCGGCGGACGAGCGCCAGGGCGGCGTCGTCGTCGGTGGTGGCGTCCGGAGCACCCGCGGCGAAGCGTTCGCCGTAGGCCCGAATAAAGAGGGCATCGAGCAAGGGTCGGTCGGCTCCCGGGAGAGCTCGTTCAATATCGCTTTGGGTCATCGCGGCTTCTTCGGCGCCCAGCAGTGCCGCGCTGCCGACCTGCAGGCCGCGGGCGACGGACAGAGCGAAGGCGCGGCTATCGCCTTGGCGGCGAGCGGTGGCGGCGGCGGCGAGCGAGGCGCGCAGGACCGAGCGGGCGCGCCGACGGATGCGGATCTCCGGGTGGGCCGCCAGGTATCCGAGAGCGAATACCCCAGCGGTCAGCACGAGGAGGAGTGTCACCAGGAATGCATTGCCCGACCAGAAGGCCGGCGAAGCCGCGAGCGCCGTGGAAGACGCGCCGAGAAAGAGCGCAGAGGTGCGGCGCGGTTCCGGCGCGGCCAAGCCAGTCACCGTCTTTTGCTTCAGGGCGGCCGGTGCCGCGGGGTCGGCGGTGATGAGGTCGACCTTCGCCGGGGCGTTACCGGTGACGATGACTTCGATGGGCTTGAATTCAATCCGGCTGTATTGCTTCGTCAGCGGGTCGAAGGTCGAGAAGCGAATCGCCGGTGTGAGTAGCTTGCCCGGCAGGCGCGGGACGAGCGTGTAGGCGAAGAAACGCTGCGCTTCGGAGCTACGGCGGCGTTCCTGCGCCGGCAGGATATCCCACTGCTCGCTGCTGGGAATCTCGGGCGTGATTAGGCGGTCGAGGTTGCCCGTACCGGTGAGGATGGCGCGCAGACGAATGGGTTCACCGACCTCGGGCTTATCTTTGGAAACCTGCAAGGCCTCCGCGGTGAAGGTGCCGATGGCGCCGGACCAGTCGGCGGGGCGACCGCGCTCGGGCACGTGTGCGACGGTGAGTTTACGGCGGAAGGCGAAGGGGCGGTCGCGACCGGTGTTACTGAAGGCGTTGAGCGCGACTCCCTGGATGAGCATCGTGCCGTTGAGTGAGAGTTCGCTCACGCCTTCGCGGATAGGGGTGAGCTCGAAGGTCGTCAGCATGCCCTGCCCAAGCTCGTCGGGTAGCGGCTGGCGGTCGGCGGTCACTGCCAGGCTGAAGCCTTCGGCCGCGGATTCGAGGCCGAAGCTGGCCACGACGGCTTCTTCTTCGCCACCACGCATCTGAATCGAACCGCGGATCAGTTCGCCGACGTAGAAGGTACGGTCAGGGATGACGAGTTCGGCGCGCGCTTGGGCGGTCCGGCGGTAGGCCACGCTATTGCTGACGGTGAGTTTGATCTCCGGCACGGTGATGATCTTGCGCGCGAAGCGTAGGCTGAAAGCCGGGATGATGTATTCGCCTTCCTGCTCGGGAGCGACGCCGGAGTAGTTGATGGTGGCCTCGTTAGAGTCCGAGCGGACAATCTGGCCAGAGAGACGCAGGGCCATGCCGCGCGGGGGCCGGATTTCCTTCCCCGCCTGTTGCGCGCCGCCCAGGATGACATCCGATTCGACCATGATCTGGAGGCGGAATGGCTGGCCGGGCGCGGTGACGCGCGGGGTGATCTCCCAGCTGACGCGATCCTCCGCCCCGGCGGTGAGGCCGAGGAGGAGAGCGAAGCAGAGGGAGAACAGGCGGCGCATCTCAGTAATCCTTACCCTTCTTGTCGGTGGGTTTGCCGCCGTTGCCTCCCTTGCCGTCCTGGCCGCCAGCGGGCATCTTGCGTCCGAATTCGTTCTTCAGGCCTTCCAAGGAGCCGCGGGCTTCCTGCTCGGTCATCTTTTGCTCCTCGCCCGGCTTACCCTTCTTGGGGTCGCCGTTGCCTGGCTTCGGCTTCTGGCGCTCCGGCGGGAGGAAATTCTCGTCGTCCTCTTCGTCGCCTTCGGCGTTCTGCGGGAGTTTGTCGTCCGGGATGCGTTTGATGAGTTCCTGAATCACCGCGCGGAGCTCCTCGAGTTTCTTCCGCTGGGCTTCGATGGCTTCCTCGAGCGCGGCGGTCTCGCGGCGTAGAGCGCGCAGTAACTCCTCAATCGCGTCGGCGTTGGCCTTAGCCTGCGAGTCGGCCGCGTCGAGCTCGTGGGCGCCGCGGAAATCGCTGACCGAGCGGGTCCAGGCGGCGACGACGCCGTTGCGCTTGGTGACCATGGCTTCCTCCTTGGGGATGAGCTTCTTGATTGTCCGGAAGGTGCTGATGCCGCCGCCGAGCGCGGACGTGGCCGGGACGTAGTCGGGCTCTCGGCCCTCGGCCTTGGCCTTATCGAGTAACTCGATCTGGTCCTTCATATCCGAAATATCCGCATCGGCGGCCTCGAGGTAAGAGCGAGCGATGGAAAGTTCGGTCACGTCGCCGGCGGTCTTGCCGCCGAGCACGGTCTTGCCCTTGCCAAAGCGGACGTGGCCGAGGTTATGTAAGGCGGGCGGGCGTAATGGGTCGATATCGCGGCCGAGCGAGGCACGGAGTGCTTCTTCGGCGCCGGCGAGGTCGCCCTCGGCGAGGCGTTGCGTGCCGCGGTTGTGGAGCTCGCGCGCGTCGAGCTTGGCGAGCTCATCGACGGGAGCCTTGTCGGCCGCGAGGACAGCCGACATGAGGAAGAACAGCGGGAGTAGGTTTCTCATGGCGAGGTGGTCTTGCGGCGGGTGGAGATAAGTGATTCGAGGACGAGCAGGAGGAGGGCGGCGCCGATGAACCACTCTTCGCGCGGGATGCCGCGGCGCCCGGCGCCCCGTTCATCCGTGCCGGCTTGGATCGCGAGCCGGAGCGCTTCCATCCCTTCGCCGGCTTGGCCGAGCCGGACAAAGCGGCCACCGGCAGCTTCTGCGATCCCGTTGAGGGTCTTTTCGTCGAGTCGGCTCAAGACTTCCGCGCCGTCCTTATCTTTCAGCGTCTCGATCGAGCCGGCGCTGCTGATGACGCGGATCGGCCCACCGGAAGGCGTGCCGACGCCGACGGCGTGCACCACGAGTCCCTTGCGCTTGAGCTGCTTGGCCATCTCGATACCGCCGGCTTCGAGGTCTTCGCCATCGGTGAGGATGATGACCAACTTGCGGTTGCGGTTGGAATAAAAGGCCAGCTCGGCTTCCTCAATCGCGCGGCCGATGTCGGTGCCGACGACCTGGATACTGCCGGTGTCGGTCTCCTCGAGGGTGCGGAAGAATGCGTCGTAGTCGCGCGTCAGCGGGCACTGCAGGAAGGCTTGGCCCGAGAACGCGATGAGCCCAACGTTGCCGGTGCCCTTGCGGCGGATGAAGTTAGCGATGGCGACCTTGGCCCGCGCGAGGCGCGTCGGGCTCATGTCGGAGACCAGCATGGACTTCGAGACATCGAGCGCGAAGACCACGTCCTCGGTGGCGCCTTTTTGTTGCGACACTTCCACGCCCCAACGCGGTCCGGCGAAGCAGGCGACGAGGAGCGCGCAGGCGAGCGCGAGGGCGACGTCCTTCGTGCGGCGGCGCACGGAGGAATAGCCGGCGGTGAGTCGGTCGAGTAGGCGCGCGGCGGCGAAGCCAGCGAGCCCGCGGCGGCGCCGGCGCTCCGCCCAGCACAGGGCGACGAAGAGGAGGAGGCCGCCGAGGACGGCGACGGTCAGGACCCACGGGTGCTCGAAATGGAAGTCGGCGGTTTCCATGGCTCAGGGAGAACGGGGGCGGAGGAGGCCCCAGCCAAGTTCGAGGAGGAGGAGCACCCCGGCGAGGGCGGCCCAGACGAGCCGATAGCTCTCGTAGACGACGGATTCGCGGATGCGCACCTCGGTGCGTTCGAGGCGGTCGATCTCCTCGTAGACGCGGCTTAGCTGATTTTGGTCGAGCGCGCGGTAGAAGCGCCCGTTAGCGACCTTGGCCATCTTCTCGAGCATCTCGTAGTTGGCCGGGTTGATGGTCTGCATCGGGATCGTCTTCCCAAGGACGTCACGGTAGAGCTTGCCTGTGCGCGTGTCGAAGCGCGGCAGGACGGTGGGCTCATCCTTGCCGAGGCCGATGCAGTACATGCGGATACCAAGCGCAGCGGCGATTTCGGCGGCCGGCACAGGGAGGATGGCCTTGCTCATGTTGTCGTCGCCGTCGGTGAGCAGGATAATCACCTTAGATCCCTTGCCCTTGGTATTCTTCATACGGTCCACGGCCATCGCCACCGCCTCGCCGATGGCGGTGCCGGTCTCCTGGACGATGCCGATGTGCATACGGTCGATGCCTTTCTCGACCCAGAGCTTGTTGATCGTGAGCGGGCTCAGCAGGTACGGCTTGCCGGAGAAGACCACGGCGCCGATGCGGTCATCGGCGCGCTTCGAGAGGAAGTCGTAGATGACGCTCTGGCTGGCCTGCCAGCGCGTCGCCTCGGCCTGCGGCGTGCTCATGTCTAAAGCCATCATCGACCACGAAAGGTCGACGACCATCATGATGTCGAGGCCATCGGTCTCGCGTTCGATCTCCTTGTTCGCCGTCCGCGGGCCCGCGAGGGCGATGACGAGGAGCGCGGCGGTGAGGAGGCGGATGAAGGCGCGCAGTCGGCCGCTCTGTTCGCGCACGGGCCGGCCGAGGCCATCGAGCAGCGACGTGTCGGGATAGGTCAGCGCCGCGGCCTTGCCGACGCGTCCGCGCAGCCACGAATAAAGCGGCAGCAGCGCGAGCAGGAGCAGCGCCCACGGATATTGATATTCGAAACCGAGTTCCATCAGGCGTGATCCCTTCTGGGTAGGGGCGGGGGGCCGGGTAGGGGCGGCGGCGTATCAAATACGGCCGGGCGGGGTTTAGGCGGGAGGCGCGGTGCGACGACGGGCCGGGCGAACGTGCGATGAGCGTCCTCGACGCGCTTGGCGGCCTCCCGAATGCCAGCGATAAGCAGGGGCACCTCGAGCGAACCGCCGGCGAACTTCGCGGCGTCGGCGCTCCGGAGCACGGCGAGCAAGGGCTGGCGGGCTGGCAGGAAAACCGGCAAGCCAGCCAAAACTGTGACGAGTTCTTCTGTTGAAAGCGAGACGGCCGCACGCGCGTCGGTCGCTGCTAAGTAGACGCGGAGTGCGCGCGTGGCTTGCGTGATCGCTTCCGGCGCGGGCTGGGATTCGGCGAGGCGCAGCGCCACGTCGAGTTGGGCGAGTGGAGCCAGCGACGGCGGGCCCTTGCGGAGGAAGTGGCGGAGGGCGACGACAGCGAGGGCAATCAGGCCGAGCGCGATCAAGCCGAAGGCCCAGGTGGATTCCCAGGCTGCCGGCGGAATCGTCGGCTTGGGTCCCAGGAGGACGAACGGGGCTTCTTCGAGGGCGAGGAACATCAGCGGCGGCGCCGGCGGCGTTCGAAGAAACGAGAAAGGGTGGGGGCGACGGAATCCTCGGCGTCGAGTCGAGCCACATCCATCCCGGCGCGGGCTAGGCCAGCGGCGGTCTCGGCGAGGCGGGCTTCGGCGTTGGCGGCGAAGGTCCGGCGGATGCGCTCCGATCCCGTGTCGACTTCGCGGATCTCGCCGGTCTCGGCGTCTTGTAGGGCGACCACGCCGACGTCGGGCAGCACGCGCTCACGTGCGTCGACCAGTTGGACGCACGCGGTGTCATGGCGTGCGTTGAGTTCGCCGAGCGCGGCGGCCATGGCGTCGGCACCTTCGGGACCGGCCAGGAAATCGGAGACCACGAAGACCATCGAGCGGCGCTTGAGCGCGCGGCCTAGGCGGCGCATCGGCGACGCAAAGGAGGTGCGGCGAGAGACGGGCCGGAATTCGAGCACGTCGCGGATGAGGCGGAGCACGTGGCGGCGGCCCTTCTTCGGACTCACCCAGAGTTCTTCTCGGTCGGTGAAGAGCAGCAGGCCGACCTTATCGCCTGCCTTGAGTGCGGAAACGGCGAGGCAGGCTGCGACGTCAGCTGCGCGTTCGCGGATGGTCGCTTCGCCGGAACCAAACGAGGAGGAGCCCGAAATATCGACCGCGATCACCATCGTGAGTTCGCGCTCCTCGCGGTATAGTCGGATGAACGGCTTGCCGGTGCGCGCGGTCACGTTCCAATCCATCGAGCGCACGTCGTCGCCTGGGACGTATTCTCGCAACTCTTCGAAATCGGTGCCGCGGCCCTTAAAGCGGGAGAGGTAGGCGCCGACCATCGCGTCGTTGACCGCACGCGTGGCGACGATCTCGACGCGCTGGGCGCGGCGGAGAGTCTCCTGCGGGTGGGTCGGGACGGGCTGGGCCACGGTCGCCGGGATCGCTTAGGGGACGCTGACGGCGTCGAGCACGCGGCGCACGATGGCGTCGGCGTCGACCCCTTCGGCATCGGCTTCGTAGGTGAGGATGAGGCGGTGGCGGAGGACGTCGGGAGCGATGTCCTTCACGTCCTGCGGGGTCACGTGGTCGCGGCCCTGCAGGAAGGCCCAGGCCTTGGCGGCGAGGGTGAGATTGATGGTCGCGCGCGGCGAGGCGCCGAACTGAAGGTACTTCGCGAGGTCCGGGCCGCCGGGATGCTGGCCGCGCGTGGCGAGCACGAGTGAGACGATGTAGTCGCGGATCGGGTCGGCGACGTGGATGGCGTCGACGGCTTGGCGGGCCTCAAGAATTTCTTCCTTCGTGATGACGGCTTCGACGTCGAGCTTCGGCGAGGTCTTGGCCATCGCGTCGAGGATTTTGCGTTCTTCTTCGCGCGTCGGGTAGCCGATGTTGAGCTTCAGCATGAAGCGGTCGACCTGGGCTTCCGGGAGCGGGTAGGTGCCTTCCTGGTCGATTGGATTCTGCGTGGCGAGGACGAGGAACGGCGTGGGCAGTTTGTGCGTCTCGCCTCCGAGCGTGACCTGGCGTTCTTGCATCGCTTCGAGGAGCGCCGACTGCACCTTGGCGGGCGCGCGATTAATTTCGTCAGCGAGAACGAAGTTGGCGAAAATCGGCCCGCGCTTGGCGTTATAGTCGCCGGTCTTCGGATCGTAAATGAGCGTGCCGACGATGTCGGCCGGCAGCAGGTCGGGCGTGAACTGGATGCGCGAGAAGTCGGCGTGGACGGTCTGCGCAAGGGTGCGCACGGAGAGCGTCTTCGCGAGGCCAGGGACGCCTTCAAGGAGGACGTGGCCGTTAGCGAGGAGGCCGATGAGGAGGCGGTCGACGAGGTATTGCTGGCCGACGACGACCCGGGCGACCTGTTCGCGGAGACGCGGCACCCAGGTGCCGGCGGCGTTGATGGTGGTGGACATAGGGGAGGGTAAGGGGCGCGCGGGGTGGCGCGTTCGGCGGCTCTCCGCCCACTGGTCAGCGTCCGGCGGGGGCCGGATTCGTCTCTGAATTAGCAGGACAGCCGAGACTTCTCAACCGCAGCCTTCACAAAAGCGGCAAAGAGGGGGTGGGCTCGGTCCGGGCGGGACTGGAATTCCGGGTGGTACTGGACCCCGACCATCCAGGGGTGGTCCTTGACCTCAACGATCTCGACCAGTCCGCTCTGGGGGTTGGTGCCTCCGACCATCAGGCCAGCGGCCTCGAGCTGGGCCCGGTAGGCGTCGTTGTATTCGAAGCGGTGGCGATGGCGTTCCTTGATATTGTCCATGCCGTAGGCGGCGCGGGCGCGGCTGCCCGGGGTGAGGGCGCAGTCGAAGGAGCCCAGTCGCATCGTGCCACCCTTGGTCACCACGCTCTTCTGCGACTCCATGAGATGGATGACGGGGTGCTTGGTCTCGGGCGCGAACTCGGTCGAATGGGCGTCCTTGAGGCCGAGGACGTGGCGGGCGTATTCGATGACGGTGATCTGCATGCCGAGGCAGAGGCCGTAGAAGGGGACCTTGCGCTCGCGGGCGAATTGCGCGGCGATGATTTTGCCTTCGATGCCGCGGTTACCGAAGCCGCCCGGGACGAGGATACCGTCCAGGCCTTCGAGCTGCGTGGTGCCCTTGGTCTCGAGATCCTCGGCGTCAATGCGCACGACCTCGACGGCGGTCTCGTTGGCGATACCGCCATGCGTGATGGATTCGTAGACGGACTTATACGCGTCCTGCAGTTCGATGTATTTCCCGACGACGCCGATGCGCACGCGGTGCTTCGGCTCGAGAAGGCGACGGACGATTTCGCGCCACGGCGTGATGTCGATCGGTTGGCACTGCAAGCCGAGACGCTTGACGACGACTTCGTCGATACGCTGCTCGGCGAGCTGCATCGGGAGTTCGTAGATGGAGTGCTCAACGTCGCGACATTCGAACACGGCGTCGAGGCCGACGTTGCAATACAGCGAGAGTTTCTGGCGGTTTTCTTCGCCGATGGGGCGGTCGGTGCGACAGACGAGCAGGTCGGGTTGGATACCGATTTCACGCAGTTTTGCGACGGACTGCTGCGAGGGCTTGGTCTTAAGTTCGCCCGCGGCCTTAATGAAGGGCACCAGCGTGCAATGCAGGAAAGCCACGTTCTCGCGGCCGGCGTCGTGCTGGAATTGGCGGAGCGCCTCGAGGAAGGGCAGGCCTTCGATGTCGCCGGTAGTGCCGCCGATTTCAGTGATGAGCACATCGACGCCTTCGCCGCCCTTGAGGATGCGTTCCTTGATCTCGTTGGTGACGTGCGGGATGACTTGCACGGTCTTGCCAAGGTAGTCACCGCGGCGTTCCTTCTGGATGACCGTCTCATAGACCTGGCCGGAGCTGAGGCTATTGAGGCGCGAGAGTTCGCCCGACGTGAAGCGTTCGTAGTGGCCGAGGTCGAGGTCGGTTTCGGCGCCGTCGTTAAGTACGTAGACTTCGCCATGCTGGTAGGGGCTCATGGTACCCGGATCGACGTTGAGGTACGGATCGAATTTCTGGATGCGCACCTTGAGCCCGCGGCATTCGAGAAGCGCACCGAGGGAGGCGGCGGTGAGGCCTTTACCCAGAGAGGAGATGACGCCGCCAGTGACAAAAATATACTTCATGAAAAGGGTCGGGAGGGGCGGCGGGCGGGTAAAAAAGATAAGACCGGCAGGTCCTGTGACGGAGAGCCGGTCTGGACTTACGAATTGCATGGCCGAAAAAAACTGTGGCAAGCGGTTTTTCCGGGCAGACCCGTCCTGGCCGAGCCTTTCCCCCGTCCGGCCAGGCCGGTGGGGGCGTCCCGGGGCCTATGAGGGTTTTTCACGCCCCGGGGCTTTCCCGCTAATACCTCCCCCTTTGCCCTCCTCCGTGGTGGGAAGGGGGGCGACTCCCTATTTGATAGTTTTTGCAACCCGTCCCCGCTCCGCCATGTCCGCAAGCTCCTCTTGTTCCAGCTGCCGTCCCTCTTCCATCGGGAAGAAGGTCGTGATGGCCCTTACCGGCCTCGTCCTCGCCGGCTTCGTGCTCGGTCACATGACGGGCAACCTGCTGATGTTCAAGGGCCCGGATGCCATCAACGCCTACGCCGCTTGGCTGCATGCCAATCCTGGACTCCTCTGGGGGGCTCGGGTCGTCCTCATCATCAGCACCGTCGCCCATATTTGGGCCGGCATCCTGCTTTCGCTCGAAAACCGCGCTGCCCGCGCCGGAGGTCCAGCCGTCGACGCCACCCGCCGTGCGACGATCGCCAGCCGCACGATGCCCTACTCGGGCGTGGTCATCTTGGGTTTCGCCATTTTCCATCTCCTGCACTTCACCTTCCGGGCGGTTGCCCTCGGCGATGTCTCCTTCGGCGACGATGTCTATAAGATGGTGGTCGCCGGCTTCTCCAGCAAGCCAGTCGCCTATTTCTACATCATCAGCCTATTGTTGCTCTGCCTGCACCTCAGCCACGGGGTGAGCAGCGTCTTCCAAACCCTCGGCCTGCGCAACGAGCGCTGGCGCTCCCGTCTCGACGGTCTCGCCTTGGCCTATGGTTGGATTATCGCGCTCGGCTTCATCTCCATCCCCCTCGCCGTGCTCACCGGTTACCTGAAGTAAGCCCCCATGAAAGAAGCAAGCGCCCCTATGAATCTCGACCCGAAGACTCCCGCCGGCCCGCTGGCCGACAAGTGGAATAACCATAAGGCGAAGCTCCGCCTGGTGAGCCCGGCCAACCGCCGCAAATACCACGTCATCGTGGTCGGCTCCGGCCTCGCCGGCTCCGCCGCCGCCGCCTCGTTCGCCGAGATGGGCTACGAAGTCTCCTGCTTCTGCTATCAGGACAGCCCGCGCCGCGCCCACTCGATCGCCGCGCAGGGTGGCATCAACGCGGCGAAGAACTACCAGAACGACGGCGATAGTGTCCGCCGCCTCTTCCAGGACACGATCAAGGGCGGCGACTATCGCGCCCGTGAAGCCAATGTCTACCGCCTCGCCCAAGTCTCGACGAACATCATCGACCAGTGCGTCGCGCAGGGTGTGCCTTTCGCTCGTGAATACGGAGGCCTCCTCGCCAATCGTTCCTTCGGCGGCGCGCAGGTTTCACGCACCTTCTATGCTCGCGGCCAAACCGGCCAGCAGCTCCTCATCGGTGCCTACTCGGCGCTCTCCCGCCAAATCGGTCTCGGCACGGTGAAGATGTACACGCGCCATGAGATGCTCGATCTCGTGCTCGTCGATGGTAAGGCCAAGGGCATCGTCACGCGCGACCTCGTCACGGGCGCGGTGGAGTCCTGGGCTTCCGACGTCGTCGTGGTCTGCACCGGCGGCTACGGTAATGTGTTCTATCTCTCGACGAACGCGCAGGGTTGCAATGTCACCGCGACGTTCCGCGCCCACCGCCGCGGCGCTGGTTTCGCCAACCCCTGCTACACGCAGATTCACCCGACCTGCATTCCGGTGCACGGCGTGGATCAGGCCAAGCTGACCCTGATGTCCGAATCGCTCCGCAATGACGGACGCGTCTGGGTGCCGAAGAACAAGGCCGATACCGCCAAGCCCGCCTCCGAGATCCCCGAGGACGCGCGCGATTATTTCCTCGAACGTAAGTACCCAAGCTACGGTAACCTCGCCCCGCGCGATATCGCCTCCCGCGCCGCCAAGGAAGTCTGCGACGAAGGTCGCGGCGTCGGCCAGCTGGTCGACGGAAAGCGCCTCGGTGTCTACCTCGACTTCTCCGCCGCGATTAACCGCCTGGGCGAGTCCGAGATCCGCGCCCGCTACGGTAATCTGTTCGACATGTACCAGAATATCACCGGTGAGAATGCCTATAAGCAGCCGATGCGCATCTTCCCCGCTGTGCACTACACGATGGGCGGCCTCTGGGTGGATTATAACCTGCAGTCGAACATCCCCGGCCTATTCGTCGGCGGTGAAGCCAACTTCTCCGACCACGGCGCCAACCGCCTCGGCGCCTCCGCGCTCATGCAGGGTCTCGCCGACGGTTATTTCGTGCTGCCCTATACTGTCAGTGATTTCCTCGCGGGCGAGAAGTCCGGCAGCCGTCCTTCCACGGATGCGCCGGAATTCCAGGCCGTCGTCAAGGACGTCAA
>Ga0208960_1001000_pt1 | contig 15409 bp, 11 predicted proteins | sample GreLakmeON33MSRF_FD_187703 | JGI IMG/M metagenome (GOLD analysis project Ga0208960, IMG submission 187703) | Freshwater lentic microbial communities from great Laurentian Lakes, MI, USA - Great Lakes metaG ON33MSRF (SPAdes) | ecosystem: Environmental > Aquatic > Freshwater > Lake | place: Great...
GTAAGATGAATCTATGTTTTAGTTCTTGCTTTTCAAGTCGTTGGTCACTAACTGTCCTCCTGAGGTACTACCATTATTGTTCGTACCTCAAGAGGACAGTTAGTGGCCCATTATTGTTTAAAAAGGAAAAGCAGAGTTTTTTACTCCCACTTCATCAACTTCATCTCTTCGCCATCCCAAACAGCATAATGAGGGTTAACCACCCATTCGCCTAAGTTGATGTAGCGCGATTGTTTATTGCTTAAAAGTATATCTAAAGGCAAGTGGCGGTGACCAAAAACGAAGAAATCGTAATATTTTGTTTTTAAGGTATCGTTGCAATAAATGGTGATGAATTCTTTGTCGTCGCCTAAATAGTATTGATCGCGAATTTGATTGGCCATTCTGCTTTTTCTCGACCAAAAATTAGCGATGCCCATGCCTAAGTTGGGGTGAATTCGGGCGAACAAGAATTGACACATTTTACTGGCGAAAAACCATTTCATTAATTTGTACGAGCGGTCTCCCGGGCCCAAGCCATCGCCGTGCCCAATTAAGAAGCTTTTTCCATTAAATGTTATTTCAAATGGTTTTCTGTACAATATAGCGCCAATCTCATTGGGCACATAATCGAAAATCCACATATCGTGGTTTCCTGTGAAAAGATGCAATTTTATGCCGTTATCTGATAGTTCAGCTAATTTGCCTAAAAGCCTTATAAAACCTCTTGGTGCAACTGTTTTGTATTCAAACCAAAAATCGAAAATATCGCCTACTAAATAAATATCTGAAGCATCATTTTTAATGGAATCTAAAAAACGAATAATTTGTTTCTCGCGCTCTAAACTCTTATCGGCATTCGGAACTCCCAAGTGGAAATCAGAAAGGAAATATATTTTTTTACCGCTGCTCATTACATCTTTTTAATTTGATACAAGAGGTTAATTTTGGAGAAGTTAATGGTAAAGCGGATTCTTTGCAAATAAGCGTAACCGCCTTGGTCGTAGGAGTTGCTTATTTCTTCCGACATTAATACAGGGAAATATATTTGCGCAATATCTTTGTAGAAAGACAAACGAATTCCTGCATCGTACATGTATTTTTTGTCGCTGTGATCCATTATCCCATCTGAACTACCTAAGTCCCCATAAATGCTTAAGAATTTCAAAGGTAAATCAACCGTAGCATTCAATGTGGTCATCCATTTTTCAGCAAAAATATATTGAGAGAAGAGTCCGGTTTTAAACCCTCCATCAGCCATGAAAAACTGCTGCGTTAAGATGTTGTCTTTGCTGTATTGATTTCTCGCTAAGAACGTCTCGTCAAATAAATAATCTTCTTCTCGGTGGCCCCGCAGAGTGAATTGCTGGTTTATGATTTTAGTGGCATCGGTAAAATAGCCGCCAAAAAAACGAAGTTTAAAGAACTGTCCTTTCTTGTTTATTCTAAATTTAAAATCGGCATCTATGGTGTACTTAGAAAAATCCGGTCCGGTTTGAAAAGTGCTATTTAGTGCAAGAGAATTCAACACATGCTTTCTTGTTAAAGTATGCTTGGCTTCAAAGTATTTCATCCAAATATTTTGAAAGCTTTCGCCCGCAATCAATTGATTGTTGGTGTTGGTTTGTCGCAAATGAATTTCATTTAAAAAAGTAGAACGCGCATTAACTTTTTTGAAAGTAAGGTGAAGGTAAGGTTCCCATTTTTGAAATTGTGCGTGAATGAATTTGTATTCTCTCGATTGATATTGGCGGCCTTTTAGTCCTATTTCAGCGCTACTTAAAAATGGCAATGGTTTTCTAAGGAAGTAAGAAATATCGCCGTATCCTGTTAGCTTTTTCGATTGGGTAGAATAGAGTGGGGCCAATTCAAATCGGAGGCTCTTATTGGGGAACTGCGTGTTGTGAAAAATACCGCCAAACATAAATTTGTCGTTGTAATTGTAAGCAATTGCAGGAATAAAATAAAGGTTATTGTATTTCGGATTTTCCATGCTGCTAATAAGCATGATGCGCAATGGTTCGCTGGTTCTTAAAATTCCTCTGGTGCGCGTGATGTTGTTAGAACGGTTGATTTCGGGAATGCAATGCTTGGCGTCGATAATGATTTCATCGAAGCTGCCTGCCGGTATTTTTAGTTTTTGAGTTCCATTGAATCCTTCAAACCAATATTCGGCAATGGTGTTTTCTTCTAGTTGGCAGGAGATTAAAACCGGACTAGCCACTTCTCCAGAATTCCTTACAGTGATATATATAGAATCATTTCTGTTTTCGGTGCAAAGAATAGCATAGTCGATAACTTTTGTGGTGTTGATTAAATCGTTGAAAAACCAATCTAAATTCTTTTGGGTATTTGCTTTAAAAATAGCTTCAAAATCTTGCGGTTGCGGATGTTTAAATTTCCATTGATTGAAATACATTTTCATGCAATAGTCGAATTCTTCGGCACCTAAATAATTGAACAAATAGTAAAGAATAACCGCCGATTTAGAATACACAATACTGCCGTAGTTGAAGTCGGTATAGTTTGGTGCTGCCAAATTTAACGCTTGATCTAAACCTTTAACCGTATTGTACAAGTACATTTGATGGTACACTTCGCTCATGGGAGCGTCGTTTTGGCGAAGAATTATTTTGGCTTCCGAGAAGATGAAATCAGATATTTTCTTAGTAGGAAATTTTTGTATCATGTAACGCATCTCGTTGAAAGAGTTGATTCCTTCATCCATCCACGCGTATCTTCTTTCGTTGCTGCCCAAAATGCCGTAAAACCAATTGTGACCTACTTCGTGCATAATCACTTCTTCTAGCGACATACTGCTGCTGGTTTCGCCAATCACCGTGATGTTTGGGTACTCCATTCCGCTTCCAGCCGATAAGGCGCCATCAACAGCTGTAACATTATTGTATGGATATTCGCCATTCCACAAAGAATAATTGTAAGTAGCATCGTTCACATATTCTAAAGCGTGTTGCCATAATTTCGATTGTGCATCGGTAAACATGATCCACGTTTTTACCCTTCTTTGCGAACGAGGTAAAACCACTTCGCCTTGCAACACATTCCATTCTTTGTTGGCGAACCACGCAAAATCGTGCACGTTTTCTTGATGGTATTCTAAAGTTTTAAAATGCTTACTCGATGCGGTAGCTGTTGTGTCGTTTCTGCGATTAAATACATCGTACCAATAGTCTTCTTTGGCTTTTTTTAATTTGTCTTTGGTGTCGTTGATTCGGTAGTTTAACCATTCCGTTTCTTGTTGGGCGCTTTCGCCTTGTAAATCTCCTGTGGCGCCTACAATATAGTTTTCAGGAAGCGTAATTTTTACATCGAAAGAACCGAATTCAGAATAAAACTCACCTTGATCTAAATAGTTCATGGGGTTCCAGCCATTGGCATCGTACACCGCTGGTTTTGGGTACCATTGTGTTATTTGATAGGTTTGGTCTATATGGCCCAAACGCGAAATTTTTCCTGAAGGAATTTTAACGCGAAAAGGAGTGCTTACTTTAATGCTTTGGTGCGGAAGTAAAGGCTGGTTAAGCTCTAACTTCGCAATATCTATTTGTTTGTTGTAGTAAGTCCATTTTGCACTTACATTATTCACCTTAAAATCTAAACTATCAATTTTTCCTTTTTCGGCAGAGGTGGCGTAATTCAATTCAACTTCGCCGCTGCTTAGTACTTGTTTGGCTAAGGCGGTTTGTGTGTTTTTGTAAGCATTGGGCCACAGGTGAATGTACAGAAAAGTAAGCGTGTCGTTGCTGTTGTTTACATATTCAAATTCAATAAAGGCATTGAGTTGGTGCTCTTCGTCGTTGAGTTTTACATCTATTTTATAGTTAACCTCTTGTTGCCAATAAGCAAATAGTGAATTGGAAATTACTAGTAGGAATGCACAAATTCTTTTGCTTCTTTTCATTCGATTTATTTTACAACTTCAGCCAATTTAGCCAATAATGCTTCACCTCTTAGGTTCATGGCAATTATTTTCCCATTTCTATCGATTAAGTAAGTGCGTGGAATACTGTTTACCATATAAATTCGTGATGCTTCGGCGTTGGCCGATTCGATAACGTGCTGCCAGTTCATGCCTTGCGCAACAATGAATCTTTTCCATGCATCAATATCTCTGTCGCTTGAAACACTAAATATTTCAAATCCTTTAGCATGGTATTTTTCGTACGCTTCTTTTAAGAAAGGAATTTCGCCACGGCAGGGTCCGCACCAAGTTGCCCAAAAATCAATCAGCACCACTTTACCACGCAAACTATCAAGGTTTAAAATTTTTCCTTGTGGATTCACCAATGAAATATTGGGTGCATTTCCATCAATATTGATGGCGTAGAAAGACGACATTCTATCGTTGTAATCTTTCCAGTAAGGATGATTAGCGTAAGTGATGCCCACTTGTTTAATCATTTGCATGACCACATCTTTGTTTTTAATTTCTTGATCTACATTGTTGGCGACAACTAACGAGGCTAAGTTGTCTTTTTGCTCACTTAAAAACTGAAGAGAGTATTTCACCATTTCTTTGGTAAGCACTTTGTATCGTGCGTCTAAGGCATCAAATACCAAATGCGCTTTGTTCTCATTTTTTGCAGCGGTGTAAACAAAACGAATAGAATCGGCCACATTTTTATATTGAATCTCTTTCATCAAATATTTTTGGTAAGCTTCAACCTTCGGATTTCCACTGATGGTGAAAGAAGCAAGTTTGTTACTGGCATCTCCACCAAACACTAATTTATCACCAGGGTGAACCAATATTTGCACCCAATGTCCTTTGTTTTTTAGCACCACGCGGTAAAACCAAGCGGTGTCAGAATAGTTTTTAAAGTTGAAGTTTCCTTCTTTATCCAAAGCGATGGTATCTAAAACCAAGGTTCCTTTGTCGGTTATTTTCTCAAAAATCACCGATTCTTCCCCAGCATTTTTAATTTGTCCGCTAATGCTTTGGTTTGTTTTTTCGCTCCTAGTGTTTTTGGCCGGCGACATTTCGCAGCCAAAAAAAGCCAATAGCAAAGCCAATAGCACTATCTTTTGATAGTTAAGCATTGTATTTATTTTATTGTTCTTCATATCGCTTCAGTAAAAAGGAGTACAAAAATATCAACATATCTGGGTACTGAAAGGAAAAGCAGGGAATTATTTTTAGTATCTTAGACCTATGCTATTCCTTAAACTGATTTTACTTCCTTTTTCTTATGCCTACGGAACAATTGTTTGGTTAAGAAATAAGCTCTTCGACTGGAAGATTTTTAAGTCAACCCAATTCTCTGTACCTGTTATTGCGGTTGGTAATATCACCGTGGGAGGTACCGGTAAGTCTCCTCATATTCAATATCTTATTACTTTGTTGAAAGATAAATACAGGTTGGCTTCCGTGAGCCGAGGGTATAGAAGAAAGACCAAAGGTTTTTTATTGCTGGATACTGAAACATCTGCTCAGAATTCAGGTGATGAACCCAAACAGTTCAAATTTAACTTTCCCGATGTGATGGTTTCGGTGGGCGAAAAAAGGGTGAATGCCATCAATAAATTACTTGCACTGCCTCATCCTCCCGAGTTGATTTTGTTAGATGATGCCTACCAGCACCGCTGGGTAAAAGCTGGCTTGAATATTTTGTTGATTGATTACAGCCATTTTCAAGAGAAAGATTATATGTTGCCAAGTGGCACTTTGCGTGAGTTTGTAAGCGGACAAGCACGTGCCGATATCATCATCATGAGTAAGGCTCCAAAAAGTTTATCACCAATGGAGAAAAGAAGATTTGTGGAAGTGGTGTCTCCTTTGCCGCACCAAAAAATGTTTTTCTCTTACATTGAATATTCTACTTTGCTGCCGCTTACGCCAGCTGCAGAGGCTTTACAGCAAAATAACGTAGAAGCTAAACTACTTGATTATAAAATTTTGATGTTTACGGGTATTGCCAATGCCGAACCGCTTAAAAACTATTTGTATAACTCGGCCCGCGAAGTGGTGGAATTGAAGTTTCCCGATCACCACGATTTCACGGAAGTTGATAAAAACAAAATTGTATCGGCCTTTGGCGATATGCTATCGAGCAAAAAAATTATGCTTACCACCGAGAAAGATGCTATGCGCATTAAAGACAGCACTTCTTTCTCTTTCCCCGAGCACATTCCATTGTTTTATATTCCTATCAAAATAAAATTTCACGACGAAAAACAATCCTTCGATGAAACCATTTTCCAATACCTTACAAAAAGTAAATAGTGCTGCCGATTTCATTCGATCGCAAGTTAAAGAAAGTCCGGAGTACGGAATTATTCTAGGCACTGGCCTAGGCGGACTCGTTAAAGAAATTGAAGTTAGTGCTAGTATTCCTTACGATAGTATTCCAAATTTCCCTGTTTCAACGGTTGAGAGCCATTCGGGCAAACTCATTTTTGGTAAACTAAGCGGTAAAAATATTGTGGCCATGCAGGGTCGCTTTCATTTCTATGAAGGTTATTCTATGGAGGATATCGTTCTTCCTGTGCGTGTGATGAAACTTTTGGGCATCAAAAAACTCTTTGTTTCTAATGCTTGTGGCGGAATGAACCCTGCTTTTGAAAAAGGCGATTTGTGTATCATTAACGATCATATTAATCTTTTTCCAGGTAATCCTTTAATCGGACAAAATGTAAGTGAATTGGGTCCGCGTTTTCCCGATATGAGCGCGCCTTACGATAAAAAGATGATTGCATTGGCCAATGCTATTTGCGCAGAAGAAAATATTAAAACAAGAAATGGGGTGTATGCAGGTGTAACCGGACCGATGTTGGAAACTCCGTCAGAATACAGGTTTTTAAGAATTATTGGTGCTGATATCGTAGGTATGTCAACCATTCCCGAGATTATTGCTGCCCGACACCTTTCGCTGCCATGTTTTGCATGCTCTATTGTTACTGATATATGTTATGGAGAAATTGTACCCGTTACCCTAGAAGAAATCATTGCCATAGCCAACAAGGCCGAACCAAAATTAACCACTTTGTTTAAACGCTTAATCGCCCAATTATGAGATTAAATGAGATTATTCAGTATTTAGAAGAGCTGGCTCCTTTAGGTCATCAGGAGTCTTACGATAATTGTGGTTTACTCATTGGAGATAAAAATGCTGCTATTTCTAGCGCTGTAATTTGTTTGGATTGTACCGAAGAGGTGGTAGAGGAAGCTATTGCTTGCGGCGCTAATTTGGTGATTGCACATCATCCTCTCATATTTTCCGGACTCAAAAAGCTAACTGGCGAAACGTATATTGAAAGAGCTGTGGCTAAAGCCATCAAAAATGAAATCGCTGTTTATGCCATTCATACCAATTTAGACAATGTGAAACATGGTGTTAACGCTAAGATTGGTGAACTTTTGGAATTAAAAAACACGCAAATATTAGCGCCAAAAAGAGGGTTGGCAGATGTAGGTTCGGGTATGGTAGGGGATTTGGCCGAAGAAATCGACACACTTACCTTTTTAAATAAAATCAAAAGTACTTTCGACGCAGGTTCGTTGAGATATACAACCATCTTGAAAGATAAAGTGAAACGCATTGCCGTTTGTGGTGGGTCGGGTAGCTTTTTATTGTCGGATGCGATTGAAGCTGGAGCCGACGTTTTTGTGAGTTCCGACTTTAAATACCATCAGTTCTTTGATGCTGAAAATCAAATTGTTATTGCTGATATCGGACATTATGAAGCGGAAAAATTCACCAAAGAATTAATTTATGATTTTCTTAGGGAAAAATTCCCTACTTTTGTCGTCCGTTTATCTCATATTAAAACGAATCCGGTAAACTATTTATAGCAATATGGCAAAAGCAACAACATCTAAAGACGTAGCAGTAGAAGAGAAATTATTGGCTCTTTATAACTTGCAACAAATTGATTCTAAAATAGATAAAATCAAAATCGTAAGAGGTGAGCTTCCTTTGGAAGTTAGTGATTTGGAAGATGAATTGATTGGTTTGGAAACAAGAGTGAACAATTTATCCGAAGAGGCTAAAAACATGGATAAAGAGATTGCGGCTAAGAAAAATACTATGAAAGATGCTGAGGCATTAATCAAAAAGTACGAAGAGCAGCAAGCTAAAGTAAGAAACAACAGAGAGTTTGATTCATTAACCAAAGAGATTGAGTTTCAAAACTTAGAAATCGAATTGGCTAAAAAAAGAATTAAAGAATATAGCGCTACTATCGACGCAAAGAAAGAAGTAGTAAATGATGCCAAAAAATTATTGGCGATGAGAAAAGACGATTTAGAGAACAAGAAGAAAGAGTTAGATGAAATCGTTGAAGAGACTCAAAAAGAAGAAGAAGACTTAACAAAGAAATCTAAAAAAGCAGAATCTCAAATTGAAGAGAGATTAATCATTGCTTATAAAAGAGTTAGAACGAACGCTCATAATGGCTTGGCTGTAGTGCCAGTACAAAGAGATGCTTGCGGAGGTTGCTTCAACAAAATTCCACCACAACGTCAGTTAGATATTCGTTTGAGAAAGAAAATTATTGTTTGCGAACACTGCGGTAGAATCTTGGTTGATGCCGAATTAGCTGGTATCAAAGAAGAGAAAATTGTAGCTGTAGCCGAAGACTTGGATTAACAAATTAAATATTGATATAAAAGCCTTTTCGCTTAATTGTGGAAAGGTTTTTTTTGCATCTAGCCGCCTCGCCCAGTTCTTCCTATCTAGCTCGTCTTTGCGAAAATTTTGGGCACGAAATTTTCGCAAGGACGAGTTGGGCATAGAACTAGGTACAACAAAAAATCCCCTACATCTTTCAATGCAGGGGATTCTTAAGATTTTCTTACTTCTTACTTCTTCGCAGCACTCAAAGAAACTTCCAATTCAATCAAATCACTGATGATTTTATCTGCACTAATTCCTGCGATTGATTTCGCATTGTACACGATTCCCCATTTACTTCTATCGATAGAGAATTTAGCGTTAGCAACCGTCATAGCGCCAAAGTGCTGAGCTTTGTAAGGAAATGAAATAGAGTTTGTTCTCCCCTTTAAAGTTAAATTACCTTTTATGGTACTGTCGTTAGCCTCTGTAACTACAAATTCTCCTGTAGGAAAAGTTTCTGTTTCGAAGAAATCTTTGCTTGTAAGGTGAGTTACCAAGACTTTGTTTTTCTTAGCGTCTTTCAAATCTAAATTGGCAATGCTTTTCATGTCGATAGTAAATGCACCAGCGACAATTTTATTGTCGATTAAACCCAACCATCCTTTAGATATTTTGATGAGTCCGTTGTGTGATGACGCTAGTTTAGCACATTTCCACAATATAGAACTTACATCTGTTTGGGCAAATAAAGTGTCTACTCTTACTGCTTCTGCTGCAATGCTGTCTTTTTTTACTTCTTGCGCCGGAGCAGTAACTGCCTCTGCTGCTTGTTCGCCTCCGCAAGAAGTTAATGCTACCGCTGATGCTAATGTTAATAAACGTAATGTTGTTTTCATTTTAATTGATTTAGAATTCAAATATATTATAAATTAATTATTTAATGCAGAGGCGTTGTAGCCCACATAGTTGTGCGGACTAATTCCTTTTAACTCCGTTTTCAAAGCATCAGATATTTCCAAAGTATCTATGAATTCAGATAATGAAGCTTGTGTGATTTTGGCATTTGTTCTGGTTAATCCTTTCAATGCTTCGTAAGGTTTAGGATAGCCTTCTCTTCTCAAAATAGTTTGAATAGCCTCGGCACAAACCGCCCAGTTTTCTTCTAAGTCGTTGTGTATTTTTTGCTCGTTAATGATGAGTTTGTTTAATCCTTTTAAGGTGGAGGCCAATCCAATTAAGGTGTGCGCAAAAGGAACGCCTATATTTCTTAAAACAGTGCTGTCAGTTAGGTCTCGTTGCAAACGAGAGATAGGTAATTTGCCTGCCATAAATTCGAAGTTGCTGTTGGCAATGCCTAAGTTTCCTTCTGAGTTTTCGAAATCGATAGGATTTACTTTGTGAGGCATGGCCGATGAACCAACTTCTCCTTCTTTCAATTGCTGTTTGAAATAATCTGCAGAGATGTAAGCCCACATATCTCGGTTTAAATCGATTAAGATATTGTTGATTCTTTTCAAGGCATCGAAAAGAGATGCGATATTGTCGTAATGCTCAATTTGCGTAGTGGTTTGAGAACGATTCAAATTCAATTGTGTATTCACAAAAGTATTGGCAAAATCAATCCAGTTGATTTGAGGAAAAGCAATTTTATGAGCGTTGAAATTTCCGGTTGCCCCACCAAATTTTGCGCTAAAAGGAACTTGTTGTAGTTGTTTAAACTGTACTTCAATTCTTTCTGCAAAAACATAAATTTCTTTGCCTAGTAAAGTTGGTGATGCTGGTTGTCCGTGAGTTCTAGCCAACAAAGTAATGTCTTTCCATTCTTTAGATTGAACTTTAAGTTTGGTAATTACTTCCTCTAAAAGTGGATAGTATACTTGCTCCAATGCTTCTTTTATTGAAAGCGGAATAGAGGTGTTGTTGATGTCTTGAGAGGTTAAGCCAAAATGAATGAATTCTTTGTAGGCCTCTAATTTCAATACATCAAATTTTTCTTTGATGAAGTATTCCACGGCTTTTACATCGTGGTTGGTGACTTTCTCAATGTCTTTTATTTTTTGCGCATCAGCCTCGGTAAATTCGGTATATATTTTTCTCAATTCTGGAAAAACTGAAATCGAAACAGATTTCAATTGAGGCAAAGGAATTTCGCATAAAGCGATAAAGTATTCTACTTCTACCAAAACGCGGTAGCGAATTAAAGCAAACTCAGAAAAATAGTTTGCTAAGTCTTCCGTTATTCTTCTGTAACGGCCGTCAATAGGAGAAATGGCAGTCAATTGAGATAATTTCATGTGCAAAAAATTAGGGCGTAAATGTAGTTAAAATTGTTTGAACATAAAGTACCAAGCTGCGTATTGTGTTGTAATCCATTAATAAAGTTTGTAGACTTGCAAGTAACTATGAAGGTGAAATTTACAACTCCATATTTTTTTCTTCTTGCGCTATTGCCTTCGCTAATACTGGCCCAAGGGTCAATGCCTGTTTTTCAAAGAGATTTTACCGATGGAGGAACAAAGATGGATAGGTGTGCATCGGCCATGCAAACGCCTTTAACTTTTGACTGTATTTTTGGTGGTACGGCTACTTCGTCGGCAACGGGCGAAGTTACTGCAATCAATAACGGAATGAGTGATTATTGGGTGATTATGCGCGATAAGAATTATGCCGTTAAATGGAACAAAACTTACGGTGGGTCTAAAAAAGATTCGATGAGTTTGATGGTCGACAATGGTGATGGTTCTTATCTTTTGGCTGGCTCATCCAATTCTAATAAAACAGGAAGTAAATCGCAAAACAGCAAAGGTGATTTCGATTATTGGATAGTGCGTATCGATCAAAATGGAAATAAGTTATGGGATGCTACTTTTGGTGGCGACAGCACTGATATGCTATTGGGTGCAGAGCGAACCAGTGATGGTGGCTATATTTTGGTGGGCTATTCTCTTTCTGGAAAAACGGGAGATAAATCGGCTGTTAGCAAAGGCAATAAAGATTACTGGGTGGTTAAAACCACAGCGGGCGGTGCTAAAATGTGGGATGTTACTTTAGGTGGCGATAGTATTGATGTGGCTACTTGCGTGCTTTTGCAAAATGGAGGATATTTAATTGGTGGTTATTCAATTTCTGATATCTCTGGAAATAAATCACAAAACAGTTATGGTGGTTACGATTATTGGTTACTGCAATTAAGTTCGGGCGGTAATTTGGTTTGGGAAAAAACTTATGGCGGCAATCAAGATGATTTTTTAGATGATGCGGTGAGAAATATCAGAGTGGCATCACATATTATTTTAGCTGGAACATCATCATCTTCGGTTTCAGGTTCTAAAACAACTACCAACTATGGCGGAAAAGACTATTGGCTCTTAAAAATAGATTCTTTAGGCATAGCAGGGTGGGAGCAAAATATTGGTGGAAATGGTGATGATGTTCTAACAGATGCCATTCCAACTTTAGAAGGATCATATGCGGTAGCCGGATATAGCGCTTCGGGGGCTGGTGGTAATAAAACATCGGGCACCAATGGAGGTGCAGATTATTGGGTTTTGAAACTCACGGGTGCAGGTGCTGTTTATTGGGACAAGAATTATGGCAGTACTTTAAACGATAGCTGTTCTTCTATTTTTCAAACTTGTGATAGGGGCTATTTAATTGGTGGCTGGTCGAATTCTCCAATCGGTTTTGATAAATATTTAAATAGCAGAGGTGTTTACGATTATTGGGTAGTGAAGCTAGGCGTTCCTACCGATCCCAATTTCGACAATCAAACCATTTGTTTGAGTGAACCAATGCTTTTTTACGATTTGACCGATGTTTGGCCAGATGCTTGGGAGTGGGATTTTGGTGATTCTTATACCTCTCCCGAAACCAATAAAAGTAATGATCAGCATCCTATTCACACTTATTCTCAGCCAGGAATTTATGATGTTACTTTTACTGTTCGCGAAGGTTGCCAGAACGATACTACAGCTACGCGAAAGGTAGAGGTTTGGGACAATAAAGTGCTTAACAAAATAGACTTAGGTTTGGATACTTCTGTTTGCGTGAATAGAGAAATTACTTTGCAAAATATGGAGAGTATTCCTGCAGGTTCAACTTTTTCATGGAGCACAGGAGAAACAACTCCAAGCATTACTATTGATACAATTGGTTTTTATACATTAACAGTAACGAATGAACACTGTTCTGCTAAGGATGTAATTGAGGTGGATTACTGTCCGGAAATCTGGATTCCCAATGCTTTTACGCCCAATGGCGATGATGAAAATGATATTTGGTATATCTACGGAGTAGGCTTGCGTGATGTGGAATTTATGATTTTCGATCGTTGGGGAATGTTGTTGTTTATAGGTAATAGTCAGGATGTAGGTTGGGATGGCTATTTCAAGGGAGAGCTATGCGAGATAGACGTTTATGTGTATAAAGTTCGCTATAAAGGGATTACTGCGAGCGAGAAAATAAAGTACGGACGAATTAGTTTAATTAGATAGATTTTTTTTCATTGGGCGACCGCAAGTGCACGCCCCTACTGCAAACCATTATTTATTTTAGGGGCGTGCACTTGTGTTCGCCCAATCTTTATTGAATATTCCCCCTTCTATTCTGCTTAAAAGTCGCGAATTTTTATATTTTTGTTTTTCCCAATTAAATTTATTGTCATGCAAAAAGGGTATTTAGTTAAAAGTCTATTGGTTGCATCGTTCGCAGTTTTGAGTTCATGTTCTCCATATTGGAAAGGTGGTTATGCTGCATTAGAAAAAGTGAGTTTGCGCGAGGCTCAGGCCGATGAAAACGCATTAAATTTTTCAGCAGCTTTATTGAAATACCAAGCGGTTCGAAATCAGCATAAAGACGACGCTTATGTGAATTATAAAATGGGAGAGTGTTATTTCAACTTAAATCAGTTGCAAGAAGCTCAATCTTTTTTGGAATTGGCAGAAGCAAAAAATGCAGGTTCTACCAATCCGCACTTTTTTTACGTGTACGGTATGGTTTTACAAAAATTAGGGGATTACAAAAATGCACTTGAATGTTTTGATAAATATGCTAAAACAGCTAAAAAGAAAGAGATTAAAGGCAGTGATGTCAATTTGTATTTTGCGCAAGTTCAATATGCATTAAAGGCAAAAGAAAATCCGGTAGGAGCAGTAGTAAAAAATATTGGAGATTCTATAAATAGTCAATATGCCGACGCGCATCCTGCAATTACTGCCGATGGTAAAATGTTGATTTATACTTCAGCCCGGCCCGAAGGAAAAGGTGGTTTGCAAGTGAAAGACGGTAAGTATTTTGAAGACATTTATTTTTCTACCTACAATGCAGCAACAGAAAACTGGAGTAAAGCAGCCATGTTAGAAGGCGCCGTTAACACTAAAGAACACGATGCAAATGTGAGTATTAGTCCCGACGGGAAATCAATTTATATTTATAAAAACAATCAAACCGGTAAAGAAAAAACGGCTGCTGGAGATATCTATGTCTCAGCGGTTGGTTCTACTGGCAGATGGGGTAAGCCCAAGGAACTGACTTTAGTAAATACAAGTTATTTCGAATCATCGGCGTGCATTTCTGCCGATGGAAGCATGATTTTTTTTACAAGTGAAAGTGATGATGCATTTCACAAAAATTTCGGCCGTTCTGATATTTATTTTACAAAAAAAGATACTGTCGGTAAATGGTCGTCTCCTAAAAACATTGGTGCTGTTGTGAATACAGAGGGAGATGAAATGGGCGTGTTTTTACATCCAGATGGAAAAACATTGTTTTTTGCATCGAACGGACAAGCAGAGAGCTTCGGCGGATTTGATATTTATAAAACGGTTTACGATCAAGGTGCTTGGAGTAAGCCTGTTAACTTAGGATACCCAATAAATACCCATAAAGAGGAAATTTTCTTTGTATTGAGTACCGACGGACAAACTGGTTTTTATACCACGCAACTTGCCGATAGCAGAAAAGATGGAGATATCTATCAAATCAATTTAAAACATTACAATGTGCTAACAGGCGAAACACAAAAATTAGCTATTCTTAAAGGCACTGTGGAAGATAAAGCGACTGGTAAATTATTGAATGCAGAAATTAAAATTACCGATGTAATTACAGCCGAACAAACCTTGCTAAATACCAAGCAACAAGGCGATTTCTTTAATACAATGGTGGCTGGTAGAAAATATAAAGTAGAAGTAAATAAAGCTGGCTTTAAAACCTTTTCTCAAGAAGTGACTTTACCTCCTGGCGACAGCAAAAACATTAAAGAATTAAGCTTGTTAATTTCTTTGGATAGAGCCATGCCTTTAGAGGTGGTAAGCAGAGATTTATTTCGCACACAGCACTTGAATTTCATTGATGGTGATTCTGTTAAATTTACAGCTTTCTCTGAGTCTATTTTCGAAATGTATGTTGCACAATTGAAGAAAGCATCTACTTTAAAAATAAAGCTGATTGCCCATTCTTCTGGTGATTCAGATGACGATGCAGTTAGCAAAGCAGAGGCACGAAAATTAGCCGACTATGTGAAGTCGAGTTTACTGGCTAACGGTATAAATTCAAGCAGCATTGATGTGGAAATTGCAGGTAACGATGATCCTTTAGCTGAGGCCAACACCGCTCAAGGTAAAGCTTTAAACAAGCGTGTTGATGTTGATTTGAAAGAAAATTAATACATGACCTTTGATCAAATTCTTCAATCCCTAAAGAAAAAGGATTACAGTCCGGTTTACTTTCTTTCGGGTGAAGAGCCTTATTACATCGATGTAATCGCAAATTTTATTGAAGAGAATGTGTTGGATGAAGCCGATAAAGGCTTCAATCAATCGGTGTTGTATGGTAAAGATGTTGATTTGCAAAGT
>Ga0208960_1001005_pt1 | contig 15343 bp, 16 predicted proteins | sample GreLakmeON33MSRF_FD_187703 | JGI IMG/M metagenome (GOLD analysis project Ga0208960, IMG submission 187703) | Freshwater lentic microbial communities from great Laurentian Lakes, MI, USA - Great Lakes metaG ON33MSRF (SPAdes) | ecosystem: Environmental > Aquatic > Freshwater > Lake | place: Great...
GGAAGACCTAGACCAGTTACGAAAACCTTGCCCTTTGAAGCTGAGCCAGAAACATACTTAGCTGCAGCAACAATACCTACTGATGTAGGAGCAACGATTGCCTTGATGGTTGGGTTCTTCTGGATAAGACCTTGGGTCTCAGTTGTTGACTCTTCTGGCTTATCTAGGCCGTAAGCAGTTGCAACAATCTTAACGTTTGGATACTTAGCAGCAAGCTCCTTCTTCATGAAATCAATCCATACGTTCTGGTTGGTTGCATCTGGAGTTGTTGAAAGGATCGCAATGTCACCAGCGCCACCAGCAAGATCAGAAGCAGACTTAGCAAGTGCTTGTCCGATACCCTCTGATGAAGCTTGGTTAATAAATACTGAACGTCCAGCTTGAGCAACATCTGAATCGTAAGTAACAACTGTTACCTTCTTCTTCATAGCTGCCTTCAGTGCAGGTACTAGAGCATCCTTATCATTAGCAGCAACGATTAATACGTTGTATCCGCCTTGTACAGCTGCGTTAATTTCCTTAACTTGAGCAGCTGCTGTGATTTCGGTTGGGCCCTTGTAAGCACAAGTTGCCTTAAGTTCCTTACATGCGCGCTCTACGCCTACCTGGGCTGCTTGGAAGTAGCCGATAGTTCCTAATTTAGGAATGTGCGCGATTTTTAGCTTGGTTGCAGCCTGTGCAGGTGCAGCAACAAAAGCTGTTGCAACAAGTGCGGCTATACCAAGAGCAGAGAGTACTTTTTTCAAAGTATTTCCTTTCGGTTGGAATTACAAAATTATCTAATCTTGTAATAAGGGCCTAGAAAAGTAGCTACGACTTCTAGGACCGTTGGGAAAGGGTAAAGCAGGCTCAGCGGGAAGGCAATTTAAATTTATAACGTTTAGGTTGCGAAACCCCTACCCCATCACCAATCCACCGTTTACATTGATTGACGCACCAGTAACATATGAGGCCATCTCAGATGCTAAGAAATTAATCATCCCAGCCACCTCCTCCGGTTTTCCTAAACGATTTAGTGGAGTTTGGGCAAGCCACTCATCTAATCGTCCCTTTGATCTTTGCGCGATCATATTTGTTTGAATTCTTCCTGGCAGAACTGCATTAACAGTTACACCACTTGCGCCATACTCTTTTGCAGCAGAGTAGGTAAGTCCAAGTAATCCTGCCTTTGCCGCTGCATAGTGGGCGTGATTTGCAGAACCAACTAATGCAACCTGGGATGAGATATTAATTATTCGACCCCATTTTTTACTAACCATACTTGGCGCGCACGCTCTAATTAATTTAAAGGCGGTGGTTAAATTAATATTTAAAGCTTGATCCCAAAGTTCATCACTCATTTCGATAATGCTGGCATCACTCATTAATCCGGCGTTGTTAATTAAGATATCAATATCGCCAAGCTTTGCTTTAACGTTAGCCACTAATTTATCTACTGAATCCTTTTGGGAAAGATCTGCCCTAAAGATCTCAACCTTTAAACCCTTGCTATTTAATTGCTCAGAGATTTGTTTAGCCTCATTTTCACTACTTGAGTACTGCAGCGCTACAGTAATTTTTGCTTCCGCCAATGCGGCAACTGTGGCAGCGCCAATCCCAGTTGCGCCCCCTGTTACTAATGCCACTCTCACTTTAAGCCACCTGATTTCATAAACGATTGCATAACCTCTGGGTTTGCAATTCGAGTTGCAACCTTGCCATCTAGTAAGCCTAATAGATCATCAACAACCATCTTTGAGTGATGCTCAACAACCTCCCGTGTAGCACCGGCAAGGTGTGGGCTTAGCACCACATTATTTAAGGTGCGAAATGGTGAATCACCTGGCAGTGGCTCAGTTGGATAGACATCAAGGGCGGCCCCGGCAATCTTTTTCTCCTTTAATACTTTAAAAAGTGCATCGTAATCAACTAAGGCAGCTCGAGCGGTATTAATAAAATAAGCACTGCCCTTCATAAGCGCAAACTGTTTTACGCCAAATAATCCTGTACTTTCTGGGGTTACCTTCGCCGCCATCACTACAAAATCACTTTGCGCAGCCAACTCATCTAACTCGATAGATTTAATTGAAAGCTTTGCTAATTGATCCGCCTTTGCATATGGATCAAATGCAACTACCTTCATTCCGAGCGCAGCAACTCGTTTGGCGATCTCTTGCCCAATAAAGCCAGCCCCAACTAAGCCAACAGTTTTACCCATTAACTCATCGCCTTGAAATCTTTGAAATGGTGCATCAAGGTCCATACTCCACTCAGAGGTTACATTTTTACGCTCCCCTGATTTATCACTATAGGAAACGGTAGTTAGATCATCGGTGTAACGAAGTAGGTGATGGGTAGTTGGAATACTTCTAGCAATTGAGATCATAAGTCCTAGGGTGTACTCAGCTACTGCTACTGCATTCCTACCTGGTGCAAAAAGGGCTGGAACTCCTTGTTTAGTTGCAGCTGCAATATCTAAGCTAGCTCCTGGTTCATTTCTTAGGCAGGCAACAATCTTTAATCTCTTCGCACTGGCAAGTACTGCAGCTGTAATATTTTCAAACTCAACAATGCCAACTTCGATATCTTTAAACTTTTCAATTAACTCTGCCTCACTTAATTTAACTCCAGTTAAACCAAAGCCGCCTTGTTCTACCTCAAATCCACTGCTGATCAGGCGATTAACTTGGGTTTTATCGATTCGAGCAGTTATAAATGCTTTCATTTATTAACCTTATAGGTTGCAGAATCTGCTGAGTGATCAAACTCCGCTTTAACACTTTCATACAAAGATCTATATCTGGCATATCGCTCTTGATAATAGGAGTGAAGCTTTGCCTCTGGCTGGTATCTACTTTCAATCTGCAGATTCATCTTTAGTGTTGTTCTAATATCGCTAAATACACCTGCGCCCATACCAGCAAGGTAGGCATCGCCAACTGCTGCCCCACTTGAATCCTTTAATATCGCAATTGGCATTCCTAAAACATCTGCCTTTATTTGATTCCACAGCCCACTCTTACTGCCTCCACCAATACTTCTTATCTCTTCAATTTTAATTCCAGATTTTTTAGCGATCTCAACATTATGAGCTAAGGCAAATGCAGTTCCCTCTAGAACTGCCCTAAACATCATCGCAGGTGTAGTGGTAAGTGATAAACCAAAAAATACACCGCGGGCATTGGTATGCCAGATCGGTGATCGCTCACCCATCATGTATGGCAGAAATATTAATCCCTCACTTCCTGGTGAGCACTTGGCTGCTTGATCTGATAAATCTTCAACTGAACTTTCAGCCTTTAATATATTTTGTTGCAGCCAGGCCACACTCGCACCTGATGCCACCATCGCGCCTAATCGAAGCTGACGTCCTGCGATTGCATGTTCAATTGCTACAAATGCATCATTAAAGTTATTTCCATCAGTTGGCATTAACAACACCGTTGAGGTTCCAGTCATCTCAGCAACAACTCCAGGATCAATTACCCCGGCCTCAAGGGCGGCTGAGCAGCCATCAACACTGCCAAAGTAAACCGGTGTGCCAGCTGGGATCTTTGATTGATTATTACTTAATACCTCACCTTGTAGCACAATTGAGTTAGCAATTTGCGGAAACTTATCCTCACTAACTCCAACAAACTTCATTACATCATCTGCCCAATTTAAATTATCAGCACTTCGAAGTTGTAATAAAGATGCATGGGCGAAATCAAGGCCAAATTTGCCAGTTAATTTGTAATTTAGAAAGCCAGGGATCTGCAGAAAATACTTTGTCTTTTGATAATTACTTGGCTCATTTTTAATAAACCATTTGATCTTAGCCGCCACATAATATGGATCTGCCCGGTTTCCGGTAAGTTGTGAAATATTTGGAAAACTCTTTGCTAACTCATCTGCCTCAAGCTGTGCTCGCCTATCCATCCAGATCATGGCATCTCTTACCGGCACACCATCACCATCGACTGCAATTAAGGTTGGTGCTTGGGCGCTAATTGCAATCCCAATTATTTTTGCACCAGGTGCACCACTTTGCGCGATCGCAACTGCATCGCAAAAACTTTGCCACCAATCATTTGGATCTTGCTCAACCCAACCTGCTTGCAGATACTTAGTCAGATACTCAGCTCTGCCTTGGGAGATTATGTGGCCACTCTTATCAACTAACACCGCCTTGGTCGCAGTTGTACCAACATCTACGCCAAGTAATAACTCCTGCATTAGTTAGCTTTTTAAAGCTTTATGCTCTCTTCGTTCCTTACCTTTCGCCACCAATACAGGGGCTGCAACAGAGATTAAGAGCAAGATACCGGTAACAATTGTTCGCCATTGGGCGTTGATCTCACGAAGTGTTAACCAAGATTCAACTGAGCCAGCAAGTAATACACCAGCGACTACTCCCCACATAGTTCCAACCCCACCAAATATTGATACTCCACCTAACAAGATGGCAGAGATAACAAGTAGCTCAAGTCCAACACCATTATCTGCTTGGGCAGTTGAGAAGCGGAAGGTATAGATAACACCGGCAACACCTGACATAAAGCCGGTGAAGGTGAAGACAATAATCTTGTGGCGAACTACGTTAATACCAGCAAAGCGCGCCGCCTCTGGGCTTTGCCCAATTGCAAGAGTACGGCGACCAAATGGTGTGCGGTGTAATAGGAAGCCAAAGAGTAAGCCAAAGAAAATAATTAATGGCATGGTCTTTGGCATAAAACTGGTGCCAAAGGTATCAAAGCCAAATGAGGTGTAAGCCTCTGGGAACTCATTTACGGTGTTCTCACCTAAAATTCCATTAGCAATACCGCGGTATAGCGCAAGTGTTCCAATAGTTACTGCAAGTGAACCTAGTCCTACCTTGGTTACAAGAAAGCCATTAATAAATCCACAAACTGTGCCAACAACTAGGCAAATAATTATTGCCAGCCAGATAGGTGCACCTTTTTGATAACTCCAACCAAGCATTGAAGAGCCCAATGCCAAGATTGATGCGATTGAAAGATCGATCTCACCGGTAATAATTAAAAATGTCATAGCAAAGGCCATGATGGTGATCTCACTGGTATTTGAGAAGATATATGAGAAATTAAGTGAGGTTAAAAAGCCCTCTGTGGTGGTTGAGGCAAGTATTAATACCATTGCCAGCAGCCCAAGAATTGCAGTATCCCAACTTCTTGGTAGTGCGCTAAGTTTTAAGAATTTAGACACAGTTATACCCTCTCTTTTATTCGTTGCGCCAATAAACTTTTCTCACTTCGAACCGCAAGTACTCGATCGGCGTAGATTGCAATAATAAGAAGTAAACCATTTACCGCTGCCTTCCAGAATGCATCCACACCAAGGGCGGCCAGGCCGCCTTGAATTGTCTGCACTAAAAGAGCTCCAATTACTGCGCCAACTACAGTTCCAGAGCCACCCATAATTGTTACGCCACCAATTACAACCGCTGCAACAACAGCTAACTCCTGGCCATAGAAAGCGGTGGAGTCAACTTGAGCAAAGCGCATTAGGTAAAAGACACCGGCAAGACCTGCCATAAAGCCTGAGAAAACAAAGGCTAGGAAGGTGCGACGGAAAACCTTAATACCAACAAGATCAGCTGCTGGTGGATTAGAGCCAATTGCATAGGCATCCCGGCCAGCCTTTGTGTACTTCATAAAGAAGCCCATAAGTAACATGGCAATAATTACTAATAAGAAGGTAAGTGGCATTACGCCAAAGAAGACCTTCTGGCCTAAATCAAGCAAGCTAGGTGGCATCTCCTGTGCGTTGTAATCAACTGAGTTTGAGACTACATAAACAACTCCGCGCACAATATATAAAGTTCCAAGTGTTACTACCAGCGATGGTAGGCGAAGGCCGGCAACTAATAAGCCATTTAAAATTCCAACTGCAATACCAATTACTGGGCCGATGATGAAACATTGCACCCAGGTAAAATCTGGATTCTTTGCGCAAAAATCAGCAACTACCCAGGCGGTAAGTCCAACGGTAGATGAGATTGAAAGATCAATATGGCGCATAATTACAATTGGTGCGATACCAATTGCAAGTAGTGCCACTACTGAGGTTGAGGTAAAAAGATCCCTGGTGCCATCACCAGTTAAAAATCTTGGGTTAATAAGCCCAGTACCGCCAACTGCAACTATTAAAATAAGTGCCAAGCTGGCCTCACGGCTAGAGGGCTTTAATCTACGAAGAAAATTCATATTAAGCACTCTTCTTTCCAGTAGTTGCTGCTGCAATTATCTTCTCCTGTGTTGCCTCTGCCCTTGATAACTCTGCAACCTGACGGCCTTCACGCATTACGATAATTCGATCTGCCATTCCTAAAACCTCTGGAAGTTCAGATGAGATCATTAAAACAGCTTTACCCTCACCTGCTGCCTTATCAACTAAGCGGTGTACCTCAGCCTTTGTTGCCACATCAATTCCGCGGGTTGGCTCATCAACAATTAATAGATCAGGATCGGTTGCCAGCCACTTTGCCAGTACTGTCTTTTGTTGATTACCACCAGATAGGCGATCAACTGGATCTGCTTGGTTAACAAACTTAATACTTAACTTATCTCGCCAAATATCTGTTAAGGATTTCTCTTTTTTAAAGTTAATTAAGCCACGATCAGTTAGAGAATCAAAGGACTCCATTGAGATATTGCGGTTAACACCTGCCACCATAAATAAACCTTGCTGGCGCCTATCCTCAGGAATAAAGGCAATCTTTCGCTTCATTGCAAGCACCGGAGATCCAGCAGGTAAAATCTCACCCTTAACCTTTACAGCTCCACTCTCATACTTATCAATTCCAAAGATTGCCCGGGCAACCTCTGATCTTCCACTGCCAACTAAGCCAGCAAGAGCGACAATCTCACCCTTTTTAACCTTAAATGAGATATTTCTAAAGTAGGCAGGGTTGGTTAGATCATTAACCTCAAGTACTACCTCACCAATTTTATGTTCAGTCTTAGGGAATAGATCGGTTAACTCTCTTCCCACCATATCTTTAATAACCTTTTGTAGATTGGTATCTCCAACTGGATTCTCACTAACTGTGGCGCCATCTCGCATAACTGTGATGTAGTCAGAGATTGCAAAGACCTCATCTAGGCGATGGCTTACAAAGATAACCGCCTTATTCGCTGCCTTTAGTGATTTCATAACAGTCATCAACCGCTCAACCTCTGAGGCAGAAAGAGCTGCCGTAGGTTCATCCATCAAAATAATATTTGCATTCATGGAAAGTGCCTTTGCAATTTCAACTACCTGTTGATCTGCAATTGAAAGACCACGTGCTTGTCGCTTTGGATCTAACTCAACACCTAACTCTTTAAATAATCTAGCTGATTCAGTTTGGGCAAACTTCCAATCAATTACCGCACCCTTCTTAGGTTGGCGGCCAATAAAAACATTCTCAGCCAGGGATAGATCTAAAAATAAAGATGGCTCCTGGTAGATAACTGCAATACCTTGGGCGATTGATTGTTGCGGTGAGCCGGTGAGAAAATCCTTTGATCCTAATTTAATTGTGCCACCATCATTATCATGCACACCAGCTAATATCTTTAACATTGTTGACTTACCGGCGCCATTTTCACCAAGGAGTGCGTGAATCTCACCTGCTCTAATCTTTAAATCTGTTCCCTTAAGTGCAATTGCGCCACCAAAACGCTTTGCTACTTTATTCATCTCTAGAAGCAGTTCACCTTTATTTGCCACTTACCGCTCCGTTCTAGTTGGGAGTAACTTTCCTATTCAATTCTGACGCTGACCCTATCGCCAGAATGAGCCTTCGGCTAGGCAATCTGGGGCATCAACTGCTTATTTGGCGTAACAAAAAGGTAACGAAGGTTCACCTATCTTCAATTTTGAGACAGAGTCCAACTAGACGATCGGTATCAACTTGGGGAAGAGTGTCGGGTGTGAAGCGCTATCTCGCCCTGGATATGGGGGCTGAATCTGGCAGATTGATGGCGGTAAGTATTGATAAAGAAATTACTACCCAAGAGATTTATAGATTTCAAACCCCAGTAAAAATGGATTCTAGAGATAGAAGGTGTTGGGATTTTCCAAAGATAATAGATGAGGTAATTACTGCGCTGACAAAGGCAAGTGCAACTGGTTCCTATGAAGGATTAGCGGTTGATACCTGGGGATTAGATTTTGGCTTAATAGATAAAGATGGCGAGATTATTGAGTTACCAGTTAGCCACCGGGATCATCGCACCGATGGCATGTTAGCTAAAGCATTTGAGTTAGTTGGTAAAGATAGATTACATAATGAGAGTGGTTGCCAATTACTTGAGGTTAACTCAATCTATCAATTACTAGCAATTGCTCAACAAAGCCCAGATGAGTTTGAAAAAGCAAAACACCTACTATTTATGCCAGATCTAGTTTTATATGCCTTAACTGGAGTAATTGGTACTGAGTACACCATCGCATCAACCTCTGGTTTATATGATGTGCCAAAAGATCGCTGGGCGGCAGAGCTTGCAAAGGATTTAGGAATTCCAATTGAAATCTTTGGCAAGGTAGAAAATCCCGGCACAATTCGTGGGGTATTAAAAAAAGAGATTCAAGATAAAACTGGGATTGGCGCAATCACCTGTATTGCAACTGCTAGCCATGACACCGCAAGTGCGGTCTTTGCTACACCCCTGCTCTCACCAGGCAGTGCCTATATCTCAAGTGGCACCTGGTCATTAATGGGAGTTGAACTAACCAAGCCAGTTGTTAATGAGATAACAATGAATCAGCGATTAACAAATGAGGGTGGCTATAACCGAAGTATTAGATTGCTAAGAAACATTATGGGATTGTGGTTAATTCAAGAGGTAAGGAAAAATCTTAAGGAAAATGGGCAGGATTACACATACGCCCAACTTGTAGAGCTTGCAGCTAAGGAAGCTGATCCCTTTGCCACATTAATCTATGTTGATGCCTCAATCTTTATTCACGCAGGTGGAATGATTGAGCGGATTCAAAGATTTGCCAAAAACACTAGCCAACCTATTCCAACTACGCCAGGACAATTAGCGCAAACTGTTTTTGCATCCTTAGCACTGCAATACGCCAAAACCTGTGAGACATTATCTGCTTGCAGTAATCTGCCAATGCCAGCGATTCATATTGTTGGTGGCGGCTCTCAAAATGAGCACCTGTGTCAATTAACCGCTGATATCTCAAATCGGCAGGTAATTGCAGGTCCAGTTGAAGCAACTGCAATGGGAAATGCGATGGTGCAGGCGATTGCCCTGGGCAAGCAGCCGCATTTAACAGATACGATTTCAGCGCGGGCGTTGATTGAGGTGAGCAATCTTGGTCTTAAAAAATATAATCCCAGCAAAGATGCAAACTCAAATACAATTGCGCAAGTTCGCACTCGTTATGAGAGGTTAACTTTGGAGGATATGAGATGAGTAATTTAGTAACTCAACTAACGCAGTTAGCCAAGATCACAGGTGCTCCAGAGGCTGATCTAACAATTGTGGCTGAGGGAAATATCGCAGTTCTTGAGCCAGGCACAAACCGCTTCTTAGTTAAGGCAAGTGGTGTGGTGATGGGAAATGCCACCGAGGATGATTGGGTTTATTTAAATTTAGATCGGTGCGCGCAGATTTTAATTGATGCAGATAAGAAAGGTGTAACTGATAAGTTAGATAAAGCCTTTGATGCGATCTTAAAAGAGTCTGTTACCCCAAATGGCAAGGTGCGCAAAGCAAGTATTGAAACCATGGTCCATGTAGTTGCCTTTCATCTAATGGGTGCAACCTGGTCACTTCATACTCACCCAACACCAGTTGTTGCACTTGCTGCCAGCAAAGATGCGGCAAAACATTACAGCGGCACAGTTTTTCCAGATGAAGCAGTCGTCTGCGGACCAGTTCCACTATTTCTACCTTACGCCTCCCCTGGTCTATCTCTTGGCTTAGGTGTTTATCAAGGAGTTGAGAAGTATCAAGATAAATATGGCAGATCTCCTGGCCAAATTATTTTAGGAAACCATGGTCTTTGTACATTTGGATCAGTAAGCAGTGAGGCTTTATCAACTACTCAGATTGCAGTTAAAGCTGCCAAGATAAGAGTTGGCGCTTTAAGTAGCGGGGGAATTAATTTTATTCCTAAAAAAGCTGCGCAGGCGATTGCATTTAGGCCGGATGAGATCTTGCGCCGCAAGATGTTATCGGAGTAAAAAAAGAGCTAATGCATCCTGCGGCAGTAACCTTTGATATCGGCGGTGTTATCTACTCCGATGATGTTTTCAAACGGGCAGTATTTATCGCATTAAATAAATTATCAAATGGTGTTACCCAAGATGAGTTTGATCAGGTTTATAACGCTCATTTAAAATCTCAATCAGGCTCACTTCGTAGCAAGTTGTGTGAAAAGTTTTTAGGCTCACTGGAAAAAAAGAGTGAGTTAATGCAGATTGCAACTGATAACTGGATCTTTACTCCAAATGATCTATATAAAGATGCTAAAGATTGTATTACCGCTATGAAAGATACCGGCGCCAAGATTGGGATTGTGGCAAATCAGCCGGCCTCAAGTGTTAACTCATTAAAATCAGATCACCTATTTGAGTTAATTGATTTCCTAGGTATCTCAGCACTTGTTGGCATTGAAAAGCCTGATATTAAAATCTTTGAGTTAGCAATTAAAGAGTTAGCGGTAGATCCTGCTAAAGCAATCCATATCGGTAATCGAATCGATACCGATGTAATACCTGCTAAAAAATTAGGGATGAAGACAGTTTGGGTAAGGCGGGGTGAGGCAAATCCTGATCCAACAGATGATGATCTAAAGCAAGCAGATATAACTGTTAATGATCTAAGTAATCTGCCTGCGCTTATAGCTGCGCTATGAGTAAGCAGGTATTTATTGGCATTGATATTGCCACTGAAAATGTTAGAGCAATCGCCATAGATACTGAGGGTAATTTATATGGATCAAGTAGTGAAAAGTTAGCACCAGTTATAGGAGGTGCGGATAAGCGATTAACTCAGGACCCAGCAAGCTGGATAGCTGGCGTAAGTAAGGTATTAACGGATTTGGTAGCAAAATGTAAGGCGCAATCTTTAATCCCTAAAGCACTTTGTATCTCAGCAACTAGTGGCACATTTGTAATCACAGATTCCAAAGGTAGGCCGATCGCGCAGGCTGCGATGTATAACGATGGCAGAGCAGCTTCAATATTAGGCAGAGCTGAGAGGATAATTGCTGAGGCAAATCAAAGCGGGCCATATCTATTAGCTAATACCCCAGAGTTTGTAATTGCACAGCTCTCAGGTAAACCACTCTCTGAAATACCAACTGATAGTAGCCATAGCTTAAAGATCGGCTTAGATTTCACCACTCTTACATTTACCGATCAGGTATTAACAAAGGCTAAGAGTTTAAATTTGGCCCTACCAAGATTAGTTTTACCTGGCACAAAGCTTGCAACAATTAGTAGTGAGATAAGTACGCAATTAGGAATTAATCAAATACCAATCTATGCCGGTATGACCGATGGCTGCACCGCACAAATATCAGCAGGAGGATCCTCCGGCTCTGTTACATCTCTTGGAACTACCATGGTGATTAAAGCGGTAAGCAAGAAGAGTATAAAAGGTGAGAGCTTTTACTCACACCTTCTGCCAAAAAACAGATACCTAGCAGGTGGGGCATCAAATATTGGCGGCATCTCCTATAAACAATTTGCACCTGATATTGATAATTGGAATCAAAAAGCAGCAGATTTTGGTGTGGCAAATGTTGTTACCTATCCCCTGCCAGGTGTTGGTGAGCGCTTTCCATTTTTAGCACCCGATATGAAAAATATGATTTCAGGAAAAGTAAAAAATGATATTGAAGCTTTTCGAGCAATCTTAGAAGCGATTGCATTTACTGAAAGGTACTCATATGAGTTACTTGCCAAAGCTGGCGCTGATATCTCAGATGCAATCTTTACCGCAGGAGGCGGCGGCAAATCTGCCTTATTAAGCCAGATTAGAGCAACTGTTTTAGGCAGGCCAGTAATTACTTTAAGTAAGAGTGGCAGTGATATCGGAGCAGCGATGCTGGCATTAGCAGCAGATCAATTAAGTAGTGATGGTGATTTAGCAGGTGGTCTAGCAAAGATAAAGATCTCACACGGTGAGACATTTAACCCATCTGATAATGAAAAAGATCATCTAGAGCGAAATTGGCAAGAGTTTCTCACCCTGACAGCAAACTACAGATCGTAGTAATCTTAACGCCATGCGTAAGGTATTAGTTTTAAATCTGGCAGATAATATTGCAATCTGCCTTGAGGATATGCCGGCGCATACTGTTGTTGATCAAGATAATTTAAAGTTAACTACTACCCAACAAATCCCCCGTGGTCATAAGGTGGCATCTAAGCCGGTTAAAAAGGGTGAGGGAATAATTAAATATGGTGAGCGGATGGGACATGCCACCAAAGATATTTCAGTTGGCGAGCATGTTCACACCCACAATGTTTTAGGTGATCGATTATCAACTGAGGCCAACTAATGAGTATTACCGGTTTCTCCCATAAGGGGCGCGGTGTTGGAGTCCGTGATCACCAATTGATCTTGCCATCAGTTGTTTGTTCAACCCATGTAAGTAGAAAGATTGCTAATGAGGTTGGTGCTATTACCTTTGCCCACCAAAATGGTTGCGGAATTATTGGTATTGATGTGCCAGGGGTCGATAACTTCTTTATTGATCTTGCCAATCATCCAAATGTGCAATCTGTTCTGGTGGTATCACTCGGCTGTGAGACTATTCAAGGCCCTGAGTTGCTACCAAAGATTAACCGAGAGTTATCTAGATTATTAGTTATCCAAGAATCAGGTGGGGCCTCTGGCACATATGAATCAGGGGTAAGACAGGCTAAGCAATTACGGGATAACTTTAAGAGTGAGAAGGCAAGATTAGATAAGTTAATAGTTGGCCTTGATTTAAGTAGAGATACTCCCCACTTATCTGCCCTTAAAACTGGCCTAACTGCAGCAGGTTTTGAGGTTGTAGTTGAGAGTGAGCACGCAGTAAGTGAACATAATCTTTCAAAGCTAATGAGCGCCAAAGCTCAAGTAGTTATCTCCTTTCCAGATGAGAATCAACCACCAACTGGTTTTCCACTAATTCCAGTAATAAATATTGCCGCCGCCTCTCCCCTGCATATGGCATTAGCGAGTGAGTTTGATTTAGCACAAGGTTCAAGTGTTGAAGAGATAATTGAATTAATAAATAAGGTAGCAAATGGGCAGAAAACAAGATCTGAAGTTTCTGGCATTGGTGAGATTGTCGCCCCACGCTCGGTAAGGAGTGTCTAGATGTCACTTACCGGATATAAAAGAGCAGATGGGCGATGGGGCTTTAGAAACCATGTATTGATTCTGCCGCTGCACCAGATGTTATCCGCTGCTGCCCGTGATGTTGAAAAAGATAGTAAAGGCGCAGTTGCAGTTAGCCATGATTGGTCACAGGTAGTTGAAAAAGATCACCAGAGAATTATTCACTCACTAGCTGGAAATGCGACAAACCCAAATATCTACGCCACTATCTTCCTGCGTCTTGGAACACCGGCTGAGGATGAGGTAATAAATCTTGCTAAAAGTTATGGCAAAACTAAGTTAATTGAAGTTTCACTTAGTGAGGCTAAATCAATTGATAGGTTAAGGCAGATGGCGATTGATCGCGCTAACACATTACTTACTGAGGCAAAGAGTGAGCAAAGAGTTGCTGCCCCCTTCTCTGCCATGGTCTTAGGTCTTGAGTGTGGTGGGTCGGACGCCTACTCTGGAATTACCGCAAATCCAGCACTTGGAGTTGCAAGTGATGAGTTAGTAGCCCAAGGTGGCACATCAATCCTTGGTGAGACTATGGAGATATTAGGAGCAGAGCACCTGCTTGCAAAGCGGGCGATAACAGCTGCAGTAGGACAACAAATTATTGATGTGGTGGCAAGGTATGAAGCAAGTATTAATTATGAAGGAATTGATATCAGAGGCGCCCAACCATCTAGAGGAAATATTGAGGGCGGTCTTTCAACACTTGAGGAGAAATCTTTAGGAGCTGCTAAAAAAGCGGGTAATGCTCAATTTACAGGGGTACTTGAGTATGCAATAGCGCCAAGTAAAGCTGGCCTTTACTTTATGGATACACCAGGTCATGACATTGAACAGTTAACCGGTTTTGGCGCAGCAAATGTAAATATCACAGTCTTTACCACCGGTCGTGGCACACCTACAGGCAGCGCCGTTATGCCAACAATAAAGGTGGCAACAAATACTGAGATGGCAACTGCTATCCCAGATATTATCGATTTAAACTCCGGCACAATTGCCGATGGCACCCAAACTCTGGAAGAAAATGGTGAGTTAATCTATAAATTAATTATGGATGTTGCCAATGGCCAGTTAACAAAGGCTGAGCTTGGTGGACACCATGAGTTTAATCTCTCTAGGCTATACGGCTCAACTTTGTAATTATTTGTAAGACTTAATTACTCTGCGTAACAATTTATAACTTATCCACAAAATAAATAACTTTAAGATTTAATTATTAATTTTTGGCGATTATTCGCCAATGGAATACCGATTTGCAAAGTCAATAAACAATTATGGAATTAGTGATAAAAGTGCAGTCTACTTAATAGAAAATAACAAAAGCTTTGAGGTAGGATTGTCTAGAGAAAGAAATAAAAAGATTGCCTGGGTTGGTTTTGATAAATTTGGAACCCGACTTGAATGTATTGCAATTGTTTTTATCGATTCTTACTACATAATGCATTTAAAACCAATAGACCCAAAGGAGGATATCGATGAAATTAAAAAGAGGCTTTGGTAAACGCAAGAAAATAAAGATTAAGCATGTTGATCTTGATGAATTAAACTTGATTGTTGATGGTGAAAAGCTCACTGAGGCAAGAGCTGCTGCTATGGGCGAAGAGTTAGCTAAAGAGGCCCATCGGATATTGAAAATGGGAAATCCAAAATATATAGATCTAGATTAAAAAGAGCCAAGAATGAGTAAGTGGATCATTGGTGGTGAAGAACAATTAAAGGTAGATGGTGCAGTAACTTACGATAAAGTTGATTTAGATCACCAGATATTAATAGTTGATGGTGAGCGATTAACTGAGGCAAGAGCTGAGCAAATGTCTGAAGAGATCATGGAAGTGGTTTATAAACATTATGGAATGAAGTTTGTGCCTAGAAAACTACAAAATTAAGTATTAGTTAAATATCAAGGTTGCTTGTAAACTGTAATTATGCGGGCATTATTTATTGAACATGACCATGTATCCCTGGGTGGTCCAATCTGGCGCGCCTTTGAAAAACATGGCTATGAGATTGAACGATTTTTGATT
>Ga0208960_1001006_pt1 | contig 15343 bp, 13 predicted proteins | sample GreLakmeON33MSRF_FD_187703 | JGI IMG/M metagenome (GOLD analysis project Ga0208960, IMG submission 187703) | Freshwater lentic microbial communities from great Laurentian Lakes, MI, USA - Great Lakes metaG ON33MSRF (SPAdes) | ecosystem: Environmental > Aquatic > Freshwater > Lake | place: Great...
AATGGAGGTGAAGATATTATTGCTACTAAAGATGGAGATGGAATTATAGTTTACGGCAATGGCGGATTGATGGTGAAAGCCAAAACAGTGAATCAGCGCCGAATGGTGGCTGCCGCCCTAACCAGTGATTTGATTTTTGCTATCGGTCCGGCCGGTACAGGTAAAACCTACACTGCTGTTGCTTTAGCTGTTCGTGCTTTAAAAAATCGCGAAGTAAAGAAGATCATCATGACTCGTCCGGCTGTAGAATCTGGAGAGAATTTGGGATTTCTACCTGGTGACTTAAAAGAGAAGTTAGATCCTTACATGCAGCCCTTATATGATGCTTTGCGCGATATGATTCCGCATGCTAAACTGGCCGAATATTTAGAGAAAAAAACAATTGAAATTGCTCCGCTGGCTTTTATGCGCGGACGAACACTCGACAACGCTTTTGTGATTTTAGATGAAGCACAAAATGCAACAGAAGGGCAATTCAAAATGTTTTTAACGCGTATGGGACAATCGGCAAAGTTCGTGGTGACGGGCGATGTAACGCAGGTGGATTTGCCTCGCAGTCAGCGCTCGGGCTTGCCTCAAGCAGCTCATTTATTAAAAGGAATTGAAGGAATATCATTTATATATCTCGACGGACAAGATGTAATTCGCCACAAGTTGGTGAGAGAAATTTTAACGGCGTATGATAAAGAGAAGAGTTAATTGAAAAAGAAACTTAGTTCGTCATTGCGAGGTACCCCGAAGCAAACATATCAATTGCATAATAAGGTTGCTTCGGGGTACCTCGCAATGACGAACTGGGTAGGTGATGGAATGACAAAAACAAGATAAAATTAAATCGACCAAAAGGTCGGACAGGCAATTGAGTATTAAACATTGAACAAATTATTATGAACGCATTAATAAAAACAAATTTTCAGTTTCCCGGTCAAACTGCGGTGTACAAAGGAAAAGTTAGAGATGTTTACTCTATTGGCGATGTATTGGTGATGGTGGCAAGCGATCGTATTTCTGCTTTCGACGTAGTGTTGCCAAAAGGTATTCCTTATAAAGGTCAGGTGTTAAACCAAATTGCTCAACACTTCCTCAATGCTACTGCCGATATCGTTCCCAACTGGTTGTTGGCTTCGCCCGATCCTCAGGTTTCTGTAGGTAAAAGATGCGAGCCATTCAAAGTAGAAATGGTGATTAGAGGATATCTTTCTGGCCACGCGGCAAGAACATATAAAGCTGGAATTAGAGCGCTTTGCGGCGCAGCGATGCCTGAAGGACTAAAAGAGAATGACAAATTTCCTGAGCCTATCATCACACCAACTACCAAAGCATCTGAAGGTCACGATGAAGATATTTCTCGCGAAGAAATATTGAAACAAGGAATTGTGGCAGAAGCTGATTATGTTCAGTTGGAGAAATATACGAAAGCTTTGTTTCAGCGCGGACAAAAAATGGCGGCTGATAAAGGGTTGATTTTGGTGGATACTAAATACGAGTTTGGTAAAGATGCAGATGGTAAAATCATTTTGATTGATGAAATTCATACGCCCGATTCTTCAAGATATTTCTACGCAGAAGGTTACGCCGAGCGGCAGGCTAAAGGAGAAGAACAAAAACAATTGTCGAAAGAATTTGTGCGTCAATGGTTAATAGCGAATAACTTTCAAGGAAAAGACGGACAAACCATTCCTGAGATGACCGAAGATTTTATTTCTATGGTATCTGAAAGATATATTGAATTGTTTGAAAATATTACAGGGAACAAGTTTGTGAAAGAACCAGCAGAGACTTTGGAAAAGAGAATCGAGACAAATATTACGAAATGGTTAAATGATTCTCAATGATTTTTATATCTTAGAAAATTAAAACACCTAAAACCTAGTATATGAAAAATAGATTTACAGTAATTCTCCTAGTTATTGCTTTGTGCTGCGCCAAGCTAAATGCCCAGCAGCAAAACACTACATTGTTATTTGATTACAAAAAAGCATCATTGACAGAAGAACATAAAGTGCAGCTTCAACAAATTTTTGATATTTTTAAATCAGATTCTATTTCCGTGAAAATTGACGCTTATTGCGATAGCTTAGGCGGCCCCGATTACAACTTTGGTCTTGGGAAAGACCGCGGTAATGTGGTTCAGAAATTCTTCACTACTAAAAAAGTAAAAAAAGAAAACATCACTATTACCAATCATGGCTCTAATGAACCAGCAGCTCCAAACGCTACCGAAGAAGGTAGAAAATTAAACAGAAGAGTATTGGTGGTGGTTAATTCAACTAAAATAGGCGCTAAAGGTACTGTTCCAACAGTAAATATGGATTCATTGTTAGCCGCGCAAGAGAGATTGCGTTGTGAAGCTGATACTGCTATCAATATGCCAAATGGTGCTATTTTGAAAATGGGGAAATGTGAATTCGAGAAATTGGAAAGATGCATGACGGTTGCGGTATACAACACTGGCGTTTTATTAAGAAAATCGGGGTATTCTACCAACGGTCCGGCTTTTTCTAACTTAGAAGCTGTTGCCATTGTTGATATTAAATTGTGTGTTGATACTAATTTAACTAAAGCAATGAAAGTTTATATTCCTGTTTCGTCTGCTTGTGCCAACACAAAACCGGTGGATGTATGGAAAGGTTATTCAGATATGTTTTGGCAAAATAGGGGTGAGTCGGCTAAAAAAGAATCTATCAACGGAAAAGATTACTACGTTTTAGAAACTAGAACATCTGTTGCGGCTAACTTTGCTTCTGATGTTGATGCTACTGAAAATCCTGTTTTCCAATTCAAGGCTAAAAAAGGTTTAAAAATCACCGAATTGAGAGTGTCTTACGATTGTGGAATGGGCGTTTATGTGAAAACAGTTCCTAAACCAGCGAAGAAAGTGAAAATGGCTTTACCTTGTCCGAAAGGCGATGTTTACATTGAGGTTTTCGCTCTAAATAAGGAAGGAAAAACGGTAAGAATGGATTACACATCTTCTGGAAAGATTAAATCTAAATCGAAACAAAAAGCCTGTAAGGCTGGATCAGTAGGCAAGAAGTTTATCTTGTTTCCAGATACCTTTGCTAACTAAAAATTAGCTTACTTTACCAAGTGGAGCAAATAAAAACGATACTTCGATTAATGTTTATCAAGTATTGGTTTTTATTTGCTCTTTTTGTTTTTGGTATAATTTTAAAGTTTTCTTTTGAAGAGTATGCTTACCAAAAAGGTTCACATAGATTTAATGCCCAATTAATTGGGGCCACCTCAGTGATTTCGGGAACTACCTTAGATAATTATCTCGATCCTTTGGCAAAGAGTATTCAATCGAAAAAGTACACCAAAGCATCTACTTTGCTGCATTTAACAGATGCTGAAGTAAAGAGTATGAAGGGCGTTTTTTCCAAAGTAAATATGATTATTGCAGAAAAAGATGTGAGATATGAATTTGTAATCTTTGTTAATTTCTGTGATACGCTGCATCTTAAGTCAATTGAAAATGCGTTTCTAAATTACATAGCCAACAATCCAATGGAGCGAAGAGATTATGATACCAAAAAGATTTTGTTTGAGAAGGAGCAAGCGGTTTTAGATGCTGAGCTGACCCGCGTTGATTCCACAATAGCTGCAGAAAACACTAAGAAATCGGTTTATTTAGAAAGTCTGTTTGCTAGCAAAGCCGATATCAAAGTGAAGAAAGCGCTGTCCGACGAAAAGTTTCACCGCTATTATGACGTGCAGAAAATTTTAGGATTTAGTGATACTATGCTCGTTTTCGAGACAGGTACTAAATTCGACTGGAAAACTGCTTTGAAATGGTTTTTTGGCGCTTTGTTTTTTGAAATAATATTGATTATCGCTGTAGATAAAAAGGTGCAAAATAAAATACAGACGATGGCTAAGTAGCGTGGCGCATCCAGTTTTCGTTGGATCACTCGAAGAGGCTTTAGATTTGGTAAAAAAATAAATCCCGAAAAAGCTTGTTTCACGCATTACTAAGAGCACGACTATGGTCATTAAGAAATAGGGCCACGCCTAATGATGTCGTACTGCCTCATACCCATATTTATCTTTCTTTGACTATGTAGGATTCGGTGGATTATATTGATGATTTCTTTAGATTTAACTTGCATCCTAATGGAAAAGATGGTTTAAAGATTTCTGAGAAGAATTCATCAATCACTATTCTTAAATCTGATAAGCCTATTTATTGTCTTGTTTATGTAAGAAGTTCTACCGCTAAAGACATTACAATGTTTAAAAGTAAAACAGGGAATATGCTGTATTTGCTCTATCTTGATATTTTGCCTTAGTTTTTGACCGATTGCAACTAGACTTGTAATTGTTTATCTTTGAGCAAAAGCAATTAATATGAAAACAGCGATACTTACAGGTGGTTCTGATAAAGAATTCAATTTGTTATTGGAGTTGGCTAAAACTCTCGGCATTAAAGCCAAAATTTTAAGCGACGAACAATTGGAAGATGCTGGTATGGTTAAAGCTATTAAGTCGGCGAGAACAGGAAAAACAATTGATACCAATAAGTTTTTAAAAGGATTGAAATGATTGTTTTTATCGATAAGTCTTTAGAGAAAGATGTTTCCAAAATTAATGACAAAAAAATAAAAGCTAAGCTGGCTATCGTTATCGAACAGCTTCAAGAGGTTGAAAAACTATCAGAAATAGTTAATCTAAAAAAATTACAGGGCGCTCCAAATTTTTATAGAATTAGAATTGGTGACTATCGTTTAGGGTTGATTTATGAAAACGATGAGTTGTATTTAGTGCGCTTTTTACAAAGAAAAGATATTTACAAATTTTTCCCATAAGCAGAATGATTCGCAAAGAAATAAAATCGAAAAAACCTCCAGTTACCTTAGAGGTTAAAGAAAATTCCGAGTTGATGTTGTTTTTAATTGCTGGTTTGCCGAATAAAAACCGCAACAACATCAAAACCTTGATGAAAGATAAGCATATCACAGTAAATGGTGAGGTGCAAACGCATGCTAAACACCCGTTAAAAGTCGGACAAAAAGTAGAGGTTCACTGGGTTGCCGTGCCACAAGCCAAACAGTTTCACGATATAACTTTAATTCACGAAGACAACGATATCATTGTGATTGATAAGCATTCGGGCGTTCTCTCTGTGGCCACCGATAAAGAGAAACGCGATACTGCTTACAGCATTTTGAGTTCTCACGTTAAGCAGTCGCAATTCGACAGTAAAATATTCATCGTTCACCGTTTAGATAAAGATACTTCGGGCTTAATGGTTTACGCCAAAACAGCCAAAGCAAAAGATATTTTACAAAAAAATTGGAATACCGCCGTGCAAGAAAGAAGCTATTTGGCGATTGTTGAAGGTAAGGTAGCCAAAGATGAAGGCATCATAAAATCTTACTTAAAAGAGACTTCTGCGTTGATGGTGTATTCTAGTCAGAACCCAGCGCATGGCAGTTTGTCGATCACACATTACAAAGTATTGAGAAGAGCTGCACGTTACACCATGCTTAAAGTTGATTTGGAAACAGGTAGAAAAAATCAGGTGCGTGTGCACATGAATGATTTGGGACATCCTGTAATTGGCGATAAGAAATACGGTGCTAAAACCGACCCTATCGACCGTTTGGGTTTGCACGCTTATGTTTTGGCTTTCACACATCCTATTACCGGAGAAAATCTTCGTTTCGAAACTCCGGCACCACGCAAATTCACACGACTATTTTAAATATTAATTACATGAAAACTATTCAAAAAGCCCTGTGGGCACTCTCAGTTACCGTTTTGTTTTTCTCTTGTTCTAAACCAGATGATAGAGGAAATTTAATTCCAAAAAGAGCCATTGGGGTAATGGCAATCAATACAGAGAAAATTGTAGATGAAATCAAATGGGAAGTTCTTTTTGGTTCTGATTTATTAAATTTCAAATCGTTGGAGAAAAGCGAATTGATGAAAAAAGTATTGGCCAATCCTTTGGAAACAGGAATTGATTATTCAGAAAAAACATATTTGTTTGTAGATTCTGCAAGCAGTTTAGAAAATGTTGTTGCTGCTGCACTTGTGCCATTAACAGATGGAGAAGAGTTTTCTGAGTTTGTGAAAGCAAACGTTGACAGCAAAAATACATCTAAGAAAATTGGTGAACTAGAAATAAAAAAGTTGGATGACAAACTTTTCTTAGCGTGGAATGAGCATACTCTATTTACAGTAGCTAATAAAACAACAGATAAAGAAGTGGCCGATTATATTACAGCGCTTTATGCTGGCGCAGAATCTTCTTTGTTTACTACCGAATTTAAAGGAAAGGAAGTTTTTACTGGAGATGCGCATATCGCATTGTACATGAACTATTCTTCCATTTTATCTTCTATGAAAGAGCAAATGGCGAAATCGGGAATGAAAATGGATTTTGATGCTCAAATTTCTTATGCTGGAGTGGTTAATTTTAAAAACGGATTGATGGATGTTGTTGTTGATTGTTATAGTGATGGTAAGTTAATGGATATGACGAAATTCATTACACAGCCTAACATTCAGAGTGTTGCTTCTTCAATGGATGCTTCTAACTCTGTGGCTTTTATGGGTGCTTCTTTTTCTTGGAAAGCTTTGCCCGAAATGTTGGCTAAAATGGGTAGCAAACCGATGATTGATGGTGTGATGATGAATATGGGTGTTTCTTTAGATACCTTATGTATGTCGTTGGGCAACGATTTAGCTTTTTCTTTTGATGGAATGCAAGCTAAAGAAGTTACTGAAGCAGTGGAAGTGTATGGTGATGATTATATGGTACCTCCAACCATGGAAATGCAAACTAGAACAGTGAAATCTCCATTGATGAAAGCGGCTATGTCATTAAATGATACGGCATATATCAAAGGTTTACTTAGGAAATTCTTAGGTCGTTCTATTTTACCTGGCACTGCCGATGTTTTTCAAATGCCATTTGGTGGTGGTTATTTGTTCTTTAAAGATAAGTTGGTGATGTATAGTTCTGATTCTGCAGGATTTATTGCCATGGGCAATGGAAGTGCTAAATTCGACAATGCTGTATTGAAAGATAATGCAGTAGCGTTTTATGGCAGCACCAAAGATTTGCAAAAGAAAATGGCGCTTGATGCTAACGAATCGGCAGAGATGTTTAATGGTGTAGGAATTTTTCAAAAGTATTTCAGCACTTTCGCTATTGAATCTCCTAAACCAACAGCAGAACACAGTCAAATTACCTTAAAAATAAACATGGTAAACAAAGAAGAGAATTTTATCATCTCTATTTTGAAATTTGCCAAAGAAATGGAAACTCAATTGAGGCCCAAAGCTACACCTGGAGTTTAATTTATAGTCATGAAGAAAATATTTTTATTAGCACTTAGTTCTCTTTTTCTTTTTGCTTGTTCGGGCGATAGCGCCGACTTAAAAAACTATATTCCAGCCAACGCTAAATCGGTGGTGATGATTAACAATAAAGCTATTGTTGATGAAATTAAATGGGATGTTCTTTTTGGAAAGGGCAAATTGGAGTTTAAAATAATCGACGATGCTTTATTGCGATTGTTGGCCGAAAAACCTGTTGAGGCGGGCTTGAATTTAAGCGCAAAATCTTTTGTTTTTACAACAGATTCTGCTGTTTGCGCCATGCTTCCATTAAATTCTGGCGATGATTTACAAGCTTTGTTAAGTGCTAATACAATGGAAGTAACGAACGGTGCCGATTTCGCTTTTGTGCAATCGGCATCTTCTTTTGCTGTAATAGAAGACAAGGTCTTGTTTATTCTATGGGGCAACTTCAATGAGAAGTCATCGGCAATGTTTATTGCGAATTTAAAAGACGATAAAACTGAGAAGTTGGTGAACACTAAAATTCGTGCTTTAGATGCTATCAATAGTGAAAGTCATATTGCGTTATTTGGCGAAGAAAATACCATTGCTTCTTATTTAGGAAAAGCGTTAGAAGGTTTAATTGCTGCACCTGCCGTTAAAAATAAAACCAGTGAATTTGTAGCCGAATTTAATTTTAAAAATGGTAAGCTAGAAGGGAAAACCAAACAATATTACGAGGAGGGAAGCATGGCGTTAAAAGCTTTTCAAAAGCCAAGTAAAATTGCCGATATGATGGCGGGAGTGAATGTAGATAATTCTATGTTGAGCGCAGGCGTATCTATTGATTTGATGTCGTTTTTAATGGCTCAAGAAAACGAAGGCACCAAGCACGTTATCGATTCGTTGATGATGTTGTACACAGGTATGCCATCGGAAATGGTGGCTTCTTTTATTGAAGGTGATTTTTATGCATCGTTAAATAAAGTAGATGTTTCGGTTGCCGAAAAGGTAATTAAAACTAAAGAAGAACAAAACGACGAAGAGAATATCGACTTCGTTGAAGGTCCGGTTTTAAAGTTCAATTACAATGCAGCATTCACCTTAAAAGATACCATTTTAGGTAGAATGGGATTGGTGCGTCAGTTGATGGAATTTGCGCCAAGCGTTAAAAACAGCGTGTATTATTTTGCGGGAGCAAAAACCTATATGTTCTTTAAAGGCTACAATGTTTATTTTACATCTGATGAAGCAGCAATTGCTAGAATTTTATCGGCCAAAGCAACCGATAAAAATCCTTCACTCGCTACTTTTAATAACGGATTGTATTTAAATTTTACCGATTTGTCGAAGAAGTTGCCGGTTGAAATTTTTCCACAAATGATGCCTTTGATTCAGCTTTTTGAAAAGAATATTCAAAGCATAAAATATTCTACTTTACCTGTAAAAGGGAAAGTGTTAGAAGGTGAGTTTGTAATTGAAGGCGCCAACAAAAACGAAAATATTTTAGTTTCGCTATTGCGTTTGCTCAATGAATTTAAAGGATATTCAGCTCCACAATCGTAATGAGTGAAATTGTTTTAAATAAAATTATTCCGCATCCTATTCGCGAAACTTTTTCGCCCAACTCTGATGTGTGGGGTAAAGATCTTTCTTTTCAATCGGGTACGCACTACCATGTTTGTGCACCATCGGGAACGGGTAAAACAACTTTATCTCATATTTTGTATGGCTTGCGTCACGATTACGATGGAACTTTATTGAACAATGGAAAAGTGGCCAAAGATTGGAAACCCGATGATTGGAGCGTTTACCGTCAGCAAACCATTTCTATCATTTACCAGGATTTAAAATTATTAGAAGAATATACCGCATTAGAAAATATTCAAATTAAGAACCGACTCACCAATTTTTTTAGTGAGAAAGAGATTTTGGAGAATGCCGAGAAGTTGGGTGTTTCATATTTATTGAACAAGAGTTGTAAAACTATTTCAAGAGGCGAACGCCAAAGAATTTCTATTCTAAGAGCTTTGAGTCAGCCCTTTCATTTTCTTATTTTAGATGAAGCTTTTAGTCATCTCGACGAAGGAAATACCAAAAAAGCCATTGCATTAATCAACGATATTTGCGATAAAAATAAAGCAAGTGTTATCTCTTGCAATTTGTTTGAAGATGCTCATTTTAACTACCAACAAAAACTAAAGCTGTGAACAAATTGCTGGTTAAAATATTGTGGGGTAAGCAGTCGTACTTTCAATTGGTACTTACTTTATTAGCGCTGGTAGTGGGGGTGTTGGTAATGGCCATTACTTTTAATTTGTACCTCAACTTCAAAGAAGTGTTGAGTGATAACGATACTTTCTCGAACAACTATTTGGTGATTAATAAGTCGGTAGGCTATCTAAATACTTTTGGCCTAACATCTACTTCTTTTAAAAGCGAAGAAATAGAAGATATTAAAAACAGCAAGAAAGTAAAAGGAGCTGTGCCTTTTATTGCCAATCAGTTTGATGTGGCTATACGAAAAGGAGCGCCGTTCAACTTCTACTCTGAGTTGTTTGTGGAAGGAGTGCCGCGAAATTTCATTGATAATGTGCCTAATGAATTCCACTGGAAGGATGGCGATGCAGAAGTTCCTGTGATTTTATCTAACGAAATGTACAACTTGTTAAGTTTTGGTTATTCACCAACTAAAACCGGATTTCCACAAGTGCCCAAATCGGCATTGATGAGTACCGATTTCGATTTGGAGTTGCGTGGTGTACAAAAAGATGTAAAGATGAAAACCAGAATTGTTGGTTTTTCAGATAGAGTGAATTCTATTTTAGTTCCTTTAGAGTTTTTAGAATGGGCCAACAAAAATATAGGTAGGGGAGCGCAAAACGATTTTTCAAGAGTTTTATTGGAGGTGGAAGATGCTGCAGATCCTCAGTTGCAAGAGTTTTTAGATGCTAAAGGTTATGTGGCCAACAAAGATAAATTGTTGGCAGGTAGTGGTAAATCGAAGATTAAATTGTTTTTGTCGGTGTTGGGTTTAATAGGCGGACTCATCGTAATCCTCACCCTAAATACTTTGGTAATGAATATTCAATTGCTCATTTCAAAAGCCAAAGCCGAATTGAAAATGTTGTTTAGTTTGGGCTATCGCTTGAGCGCTTTATTCTCTTATATGTTTTGCGGTTTTGTGGTGATGCAGCTTTTTCCGCTTATTATCATTTATGCTGTGATGCCATTTTTAAATGCATCTATTCAGCAAGGATTGAATGAATTTATGCCCAATCTTCAAATGACTTTATTCACCGAAGTACTTGCTTTGCCTATTGCGGTATTTGTGCTTTCTGTTTTGGTGATGGCCGTTTTCTTAAAGAGATTTTTGAGGTTGAGTGTGTTATCGGATTAACAATGACCAAAAAAGAAAAAGCATCAGCCATCACAAAAATACTGGAAGGATATTATCCCAATCCGCCTATTCCACTAGATCATATCAGCGATTATACTCTGTTGGTGGCTGTGTTGCTTTCGGCGCAATGTACAGATGTGCGCGTGAATAAAATCACTCCGTTCTTGTTTAAGAAAGCCGATAATCCTTACGATATGGTGAAACTTTCTATTGAGGAAATTCGCGAAATCATTAAGCCTTGCGGATTGTCGCCTGCAAAATCGAAAGCCATTTTCAACTTGTCGCATATTTTAATTGATAAACACAAAGGAAAAGTACCCAACACTTTTGAAGATTTAGAAGAGTTACCAGGTGTGGGACACAAAACAGCATCGGTAGTGATGGCGCAAGCTTTTGGAGTACCAGCTTTTCCGGTAGATACACATATTCATCGTTTGATTTATCGTTGGGGATTAAGCAATGGAAAATCGGTAGAACAAACCGAGGCCGACTGCAAAAAACTATTCCCAATAGAGAAATGGAATAAACTTCACCTTCAAATTATTTTTTTTGGAAGAGAATTTTGTCCGGCTAGGGGCCATGTGGTAGAGAAGTGTCCGGTTTGTAGTAAGTATGGAAGAAAAGGGGGGTAGACATATGCAGTGCGTCATTGCGAGGTACCCCGAAGCAAACTTATTGTGTTTTAGTTAGTGTTTCTAGATAAGGTTGCTTCGGTGTACCTCGCAATGACTTACTAGGTTAATGCAGTTGATAAAACAAACTTCAACCTTTCTTCAAGATTCACTTTTGGAATTTCAATCAATTCGTAACTATTGTCAGTGTAAACTTTTACCAAAAAATCGTGAATCATCATCGCCTCTTCAAAGCTTTCTTTACGTTCGTTATCGTTTTCGTAAATCTCTTTCCAAGGTGGAGTTATAAAAACCTTGTCATGGTATCGATATTCGTTTATTGCTTTTTGTAATTCTTCAAAAACACCTTGATTACTTTTCTGCTGATAGGCTGCAATATCGGGAATACCACGATCGTAGAAATTTAAGCCTTCAACAGCTTTTTCATGATTTTTTATTTGAAAGGGTAGAACAGCTCTGCTAAAAGCATCAAGGTTTAGCCATGGCAGCACATCGCTTCCATTTTGTAATTCTTGTTTGATTACTACTCGGGCAACTTCATCAAAGGTAGAAAAGCCCATTTTTGCTAAAGTTTGCAGAATGGTGGTTTTTCCTGTGCAAGGTGCTCCTGTAATGATAATTCGTTGCATGGATGCAAGGTAAAAAAAAATTGTAAATTCACTTTTAAATAGAACAACATGATTGGAAAAGTATTGCGCAAAATAAAATCGGTTTTTAACAATACAGAGTCGCATTATTACACAGGCGATTATGCTTCTTATGAAGATGCACTTCAGCATTGCAAAGGATATGCAGCCAAAGAAGTTTTTGAAAAAACCTGTGAAACAGCTTTAAAGGTAAAGCGAGGCGATTTTGTTTTTGAGCGCGATTCTGTTGGTTTTACTAAAGCGCATTATTCTTTTGCTGCAGTAGCGGCTTTGCAAAAAATAATCACTCAAAACAACAACGAATTAGAACTTACCGATTTTGGAGGAAGCCTTGGCAGCAGTTATTTTCAGCACAAAAGTTTTTTCACTTTTCTTAAAAAATTCAAATGGAAAGTAGTGGAGTTGCCAAACATCATCGATTTTGGTAAAGCTAACTTACAAGACCATCACCTTTTCTTTCACCACACTATAGCCGAGGCCGAAGCACAACAAAAATCTACCGTTTTATTTTCATCTAGCACCTTGCAATATGTTGCCCATCCTTTCGAGTGGATGGAAGAATTTATTAAAAGAGATTATCCTTATATTTTACTAGATCGCATCGCTTTTGTAAAAAGAGATAAACACCAAGTTACTATTCAATACACTCATGAAATGATATACGAGGCCAGCTATCCTGCTTGGTTTTTTAACGAGCAGTTGTTTGTGCAGTATTTTTTAGAAAGAGGGTATAAGGTGCATTTCGATTTCCCTAGTTATTGTGATGCACCAATGAGTATCGACAAAAAGTATTCGGTGCACTGGAAGGGATTTTTATTAGAAAAGAGATAAGATTATTTCACTACGGTTACAATTCCGTATTCTTCATTCCATAATTCTTTGTGGAATCTTTTGTAGCGAACTTTCCAAACATAAGTATCAATTTGAACAGGCTCTCCTTTGAAGGTTCCGTCCCATCCTTTATTGATATCGTTGCTGGTAAACAACAATTCTCCCCATCTATTGAAAATCATCAATTCAAATTCCTCTACACTAATGCTTTTAAAGTAAAATACGTCGTTTAGTCCGTCACCATTGGTGCTTATTGCATTAGGCACATAAACCTTTCGTATCACCAATACATTAATAGAATCTCTATAGTAACAACCTTTATCATCATACAACAGATATTGATAGGTGATGTCGTCTTCAGGTATTCTAATGAGTGGTGATGCACAATGGGTGCAACTTAAATAGGTGCTTGGCGACCAAAACACATGGTCTTCAAAATTGGCGTTAATTTGCTGGTCGTCACCATATTCAACCAAATATTCATCTTTAATTTCTGTAAATGGTTTGGCAGCTAAACTTACGGTGGTATATAATGAATCGCTGCAACCATCGCTGCTGGTAATAACTACTTTATATTGGGTGTTTTCTTGTGGAAATGCTTTTGGGTTATCTGCAATAGATGATGTTAAGGTGCTGGCTGGAGTCCATAAATACTTTACTCCTCCTTTGGCCAAAAGGGCGATAGAATCGTTGCGACAAATGGTTGTGTCTTTAGAAATGCTTCCTTGTACTTTCAATATTTTAATATCATGATAGCCAGTATCTACTCCGCACATGTTACTCACTATAACTTTATATAAAGTATTGGTAATTGGTTTGGCTAAAGGATGTTTTTTATTGGCGTCATCTAAACGAATTTTGGGCAGCCACTGGTAAGAATAATTACCGTTAATACCAGGATTCAAAAACACCGATTCGGAAAAACAAATTAAAGTGTCGCTTACTGTTTTTATATGTGGAGGAAGAATCACTTTAAGTTGAACAGAATCTTTGATATCGCAACCGTTAATGCTTTTGAATTGCACATGTGCAGTAGTATTTCCAAAAAGTGTAACGTTGGTGTTGCCTGAGTTAGGATTAGAAAAAAGGTAAGAAGGAGTCCATGAAAAATTGCTACCAAATGAAGCGCTTAAAGGATGCGTTGCACCCGGACAAACAGAATCTTCCGGACTAATTTGATGTGCCAATGAATACAAAGTAATGGTGAGTTCGGCCGAATCTTTATTGCAAAAACTGTTGCCGTTTACCACATAGGTTGTTTGTTGGGTTGGCGCTGCGATAACTTGTGTTCCGGTGGATTGATTTAATGTTGCGGCGGGTTTCCATGTGTAAGCTGTGGCACCGGTCGCAGTGAGGGTAACGCTTTGTCCGGGACAAATACTATCATTCGGAAAAACAGTCATGTTCACTTGAGGGAAAACATGTAAAAGCATAAAGGTAGTATCTTTAGGCGGACAGCCGCTAGGATCTGTAGCCACCAATCGAATGTGGTAGTAACCAGTGTCGCTGTAAGAGTGCGTTGGCGTATATTGATTACTACCTGTGCCATCGCCAAAATCCCATTCATAGCTCGTTCCACCATTGCTGTTATTATTGAAAATAATGGGCTCATTCACGCAAGCCACCGAATCAACATTACCATTGATGTTGGCTGTAAGTTTAGAAACATCGAATTTGATCACCGCTAAATTGCAATTGAAAGATTGGTTGGTAGTCGACCAAGCGCCGGGAGTGGTAGGGAAATCAGAGTTGCCGCCGCAGCCACCACAAACAGCTTGGTAAACATTTCCTTTTTTATCGAAGCGACTCGTGCCGCCATCCACATGCTCTAAAGAGGTTGGTCCGCCAAAGTAAGTTCCATATTTTAAACTCGCTGCATCTTGCGTAAATACGGCTAAATAGAAATCACTGCCATCGGTTGTTTTTTGGTAAGCATCTGATGTGAGAGGCATGCCGTTGGTGCTTCCAGGAGGCTTGTTTGGGGAGTAAGTGGAATTTATTTTACCACCCCAAGCCGAAATGTAAATATCTTCACAATTGTTTACCAAGAATGCCGATGGTACTAAGTCGGTGTTGGCCGAGCCGCTGCCAAACACGGTTGAAAAAACTGTAGTACTTAAAGCACTATTTAGTTTGTGAATGAACTGGTGACTGCTGGTGTTGTTGTACACCCCTGCCGGAAAAACAGGATATGCGCCCAATGATTGTCCGTAAACAAATACATTGTCGTTTTTGTCCAACTGCACAAAATAACATTGATCGTACTGCGGAGTACCCACATACGTAGAAGCAATCATTACGCTGGCATTGCTGCTGATATGCGTTAAAAATCCGTCAATTCCGCCTTGAGGCGTATTGTGAATCACATTTGTTGTAGTGGGGAAGTTGTTGCTTTGTGTGCCACCGGTTGTAAATAAATCACCTTTTGAATCAAAATGCACTGAATATGCAGCATCATCACCAACGCCACCAAGGAAAGTACTCCAAGTGAGTGCCGATAAATCGGCATTGAATTTCATCACAATGGCATCGTGACCACC
>Ga0208960_1001007_pt1 | contig 15342 bp, 10 predicted proteins | sample GreLakmeON33MSRF_FD_187703 | JGI IMG/M metagenome (GOLD analysis project Ga0208960, IMG submission 187703) | Freshwater lentic microbial communities from great Laurentian Lakes, MI, USA - Great Lakes metaG ON33MSRF (SPAdes) | ecosystem: Environmental > Aquatic > Freshwater > Lake | place: Great...
TTCATGCGGACTAAGCAGCGGGTTTCGAGTTCAGGCGCTATCCCGTAGCCGACAATTATGCCTGAAATAAGCATGTAGTCGCGGCTGGTAATTCTGCCGAGGACGCGGGTTCGATTCCCGCCGCCTCCACCACTTTTTGTTGGTGTTCTTGAAGGGAGTCCTGTTTTCCAAACACTTTCCGACCATCCGGTCACCTGACACCAGCTTTGTTCTCGCCACCGAGACTCACGAGGTGGTTCTCCGTGTGGATGAACATCCGGCCCAGCGCGACGGCGGGCGTGGAGTGGCAAAGCTCCTTGAGTGCGTAGCGGTGCAGCACGTTGAACTTCTCGCTGGCCTCGACTACCACTAGTTCGCCCGCCGTCGAGACGGCGAAGAGTCGGCCATCCACCCACACGGGCGAGCCGAAGAAGTTGCCACCCACGCGCTCCTGAAAGCGAATGTCGCCGGTCGGCGCGTGCAGGCAGGTCAGCATCCCGGCATCGCTCCACAACCACGCGAGTTCGCCGACCACCACACCCGTCGGCACGTAGGGCGCGGACTTCTTCATCTGGTAGGCCAGCTCGGGCTTGCGGCCCTTCGCGGTGTCGCCGGCTTTGATCACGGTCACGTAGTTGCCACCACCGCCGCTGCCGCAGGAGCCGAAGATGAAGTCGCCCGCGATCATCGGTGAGCTGCAACTGCGCATGGTGAACGCCTGATTGTATTCCCAAAGCACCTTGCCCGAGTCCGGCGCGACGGCGTAGATGCCGTGGCCCTGGCTGTTGAAGATGAGCGCGGGCGGGCCGCCCTTTGGCGTGTAGAGGCTCGGCGTCGAGTAGGCCACCACGAGGCTGTTGCGCGGCGTCTGCCACACGGTCGAGCCGGACTTGGCGTCCACCGCGATGACGAAGCTCTCTCCGCTGCGCGTGGTGTCCTTCACGTTCTTCGCGCTGTCCTGCTCGTTGCCGAGAATGACCATGCCGTTGTGGACGATGGGCGAGATGCCGCAGCCGTGCTGGCTGACGAAGGGGCCGAAGTCGCGCTCCCACGCGACCTTCCCCGTGTGGTCTAACGCCGCGAGCTTGAAGTGCTCCAACTCGTTCCAGATGACATAGACATGCTGCGCGTCCACGGCGGGCGTGGCGGCGGCGAAGTTGTTGAACTTGTGTGGCGTGAAGGGCGCTTGCTTGAAGTCATGCCGCCAAAGCTGCTTGCCGGTGAGCGCGTCGTGGCACAGCACGCGCACGCCGCCGCTCCGGCTGTCGCACGTCGTCACAAATAGCTTGTTGCCCCACAGCACCGGCGACGAATGGCCGACGCCCGGCAGCTCAACTCGCCAGTTCACGTCGGTGTCGGAGAGCTTCGTGGGAATGGTCTTCGCGTGGCTGATGCCCGTGCCGTTCGGCCCGTGGAAACGCGTCCACTCCTGAGCGGAGGGGGTGGCAATCAGGGCAAACAGAGCGAGGAAGCGCAGCATGGATTGCAGACGGGGCAGGGCGGTAGTGGCTTCATCGGGGAGGTGGAAAGGCTACTCAAACAATCCCTGTATCTCCTCCCACGTCAGGTTGTCCGCGAGGGTTTCCTCGCCGCCGAGGGTGGCCTTGATGATCGCGCGCTTCTTCTGCTGGAGGGCTAGAATCTTCTCCTCCACCGTGCCACGCGCGATGAGCTTGTAGCTCGTCACCACGCGCGTCTGGCCGATGCGGTGCGCGCGGTCGGTGGCCTGGTCCTCGACCGCCGGGTTCCACCACGGGTCGAAGTGGATGACTGTGTCCGCGCCCGTCAGCGTGAGGCCCACGCCGCCAGCCTTGAGGCTGATGAGGAAGACGGGAATCTTCGCGTTGCCCTGAAACTTCTCCACCACTGCGCCGCGATTCGTGGTCGAGCCGTCGAGGTAGCAATACTCAATCTTCTCCGCCGTGAGCTTGTCCTTGAGCAGCGCGAGCATCGTGGTGAACTGGCTGAAGACCAGCACGCGATGCCCGCCGTCAATCGCCTGTTCCAGCAACTCCCCGAACATCGCCACCTTGCCGGAGCTGTCGTCGGTGAACTCCGCGTTCTCCATCTTGAGCAGCCGCAGGTCGCAGCAGATTTGTCGCAGCCGCAGCAGCGCGTTCAGGACAATCATCTTGCTCTTCGCCACGCCATTCGCACCCACGGCGTCCATGACTTCCTTGCGGCTGACGGCGAGCACCTGCTTGTAGATTTCCAACTGGTCGTCGGTGAGTTCGCAGTAGGAAATTTGCTCGAGCTTCGCGGGCAAGTCCTTCGCCACCTCGGTCTTGAGGCGGCGCAGAATGAAGGGCCGCAAACGCCGGCCCAGCCGCGCCTGCACGGCCTCGTCCTTGTCGCGCGTGATGGGCTGTTCGTAACGCTCCTTGAAGTCCGTGGCCGAGCCGAGGTAGCCGGGCATGAGGAAGTCCAGAATGCTCCAGAGGTCGAGGACGGAGTTCTCCATCGGCGTGCCGGTGAGCACGACGCGGTAGTCCGCCTTCACGGCTTTGACGGTCTGAGAGTTCTGCGTCTGGTGGTTCTTGATGTGCTGAGCCTCGTCGAGCACGAGCGTGTCGAACTCCATCTCGCGATACTTCTCCGCGTCGCGCCGGATGAGCGCGTAGCTGGTGATGACGAGGTCGCTCTTGGCGATGTCCTCGAAGCGCGAGTGCCGCCCCGTGCCGTGCAGCGCGATGACCTTCAGCGTGGGGGTGAACTTCTTCGCCTCCGCGAGCCAGTTGAAGACGAGCGAGGTCGGGCAGACGATGAGCACCGGGCCGGCGAGCTTCTTGTTTGTGTGGCAGGAGTGCAAGAACGCGAGGGTCTGGAGCGTTTTGCCGAGGCCCATTTCATCCGCGAGGATGCCGCCGAACTTGTTCTCGCGGAGGAACCCCAGCCACGCCACGCCCTGCTTCTGGTAGGGACGCAACACGTCCTCCAAGTGGCCGAGCGGCGGGCAGGCCAGCTTCGTCTGCCCGCTCTGCCGCGCCGCTCGCTCGCGCCAACCTCCGGCCGCCTGCACCTGCCAGCCGGGCTGTTGCCGGAGCGTGGCGTCGAGGAAGCCCGCCTGCACGTCGCTGAAGCGGTAGCCCTTCGCGTGCTGCTGCGGCGCGCAGTCGCGCAAGACCTCGTTGAACTCCTCCAGCGCGCCCGTGTCGATGAGCGCGATGCGGCCGTTCTTCAGGCGCGTCGTGCCGTTGCCGGACAGGATGAGCCGCTGAATGTCCGCCGCCGAAAACTTCTCCCCGTCCGCCGACGCCAGCGACATCTCGACATCAAACCACCGCTCGCCCGAGGGCCGGATTTCAAAGCGTGGTTCCAGCCGCTCGAAGTTCTTCGTGGTGCTGTGCTGCAAGCGTTCTTCGAGCGAGACCTCCCACTCCTTCTGCCAGCGCGGGTAGTCCTTCGCGAAGAAGCGCACGACGTTGCTTTCGCCGTGGAGATTCCAGCGGCCCTGCGGGTCGGGGCCGCTGAAGCCCGCACGGCGCATCCGCTCGCCTGCCCCAACCTCCGCGCCGAAGTCGCGCGTCGAGTAGCGCGTGGTGCATTTCGGGTCGGGGAGCCAGAGGGATTCGTCCTTCGCCGTGACGCCCACAGTCATGATGCGCGGGCCGTAGGCGCACTGGAGTTGGGCCTGCACCTGCGCCAGGCCGCCGTTCAGCGCGAGAATGAAACGCGGCGACTGCGGTTCGAGGGTGAATTCATCCACACCAAAGTTCGCGTCCACCTCGCACTCGGCTTCGAGCACGACGAGTTCCTGACTGAGAAACAAGGGCACGCGCTGGCGGGGCAGCCGGACGGGGCCTTTGAAGATGTCCTGCCATTGCACGGGCAGGCCGACTGGCTCGAAGGAAGCGCCGCGAAACGCCCATAAGTTTTCGCCCGCGAGCAGCGTGGGCTGCGTCGTGTTCGGCGGCAGGCCCAACAGAATTTCTCCGGAAGTTTCGAGCTTGGCTTGCACGGGAACGCGCCACGAGGCGGTCGTCACGGCGATGGGTTGGCCACGTCCGGCGGAGAGTCGCGGGTGCTCGCCGAGCGCGCCGAGGAGTTGGGTCAGCTCGGTCAGCGAGAGCATGAGGCCACCGGGCGTTTCGCCACCGGCGATGGTTTCGGCGCAGTCCAGCACGCGCTCGTCGGCGGGCGATAGGCGAAAGGGGCGGTTCATCGGCAGGGCGCTCAACGGCACGCGCCCGCCGCTCCAGCGGCCCTCGAACGTGGCCATCACTTTCCCGCGCGCGAGGCTGGCGGCCAGCGTGGGCGGGAGGATTACGGTGATTTCGACGGCCTCGGCGGGCTCGCCGGCCTTCGCCCGACGCAGGCGCGGCCCGGCTTGCGGCTCCAGTTCACGTGCGACGGGTCTCACTCCGAGTCGCGCGGGCAGGGGCGTCGCTGTGTCGCTCCCGCGCGGCGCGGGTTTCTCGCGCTGCAAGTGGTGCAGGCCAATCGCGACTGAGTGCGCGCAGATGAGGCCGGCCTCGCGGGCGGAGCGGCAGGTGCAGAGATTATCAATGTCCACCGGCCCCTTGATGACGAGCCCGGCGCGATAGGAGGAAGTGCCTTCCTGCACGACGCCTTTGAGCAGCGGCGGCGTCCAGTTCGAGGACAGCACCTTGCCGCCCGCGAGCAGCGCGCGGGCGTTCTTGACCGCTTCCCAGCCAGCGGACTTCGCGAAGAAGGCCTCCGTCAACTCAGTGAAACTCATCGAAGCGACTGTGCCGGACACGGCGGGCTGATGGCAAAAAGTTTTCCCTCACGTGTGTCCAGCGGGGTGGATTTCATGGCTTGCCGCCCGACTGCTCCCAGATGCGGCCGAGGAAGCGCAGTTCCGCGCCGGGCTTGAGCGTGCGCCCCGCGTTGTTGAGGAGCGCCTTCGCCCGATCCAGCTCACCGCGCGCGAGGCACTCGCGGACGGCGTCGGCCACTTCGTCCGACGCCAGCGCAGTTTGGTTCGTGCCGCCGGTGTGGAGCCACTGCTCCACCTTGAGAAGGAGAGTGTTGAAATCCGTGTCACTGCGGGGCGGCGTGAAGATGCTGCGGGGCGGCGGGGGCGCGACTGGGTTCGTCAGGCTGTGGGCGCGGGCTTTGGCGGCTTGCGCGGCTTCGGGATTTACGGAGCCAAACTGCGGAAAGATCGGCGCGAGCTGTGCGGCTGACAGGGCCTGCAACGCGGCGCGTTTCGGCAGCGGGGCCAGCAGGTGCTGGCGCGTGCGCTCGTCGAACTGGAGGAATTCCTTCGCCGACGCGCCGATGAAGAACGCCTTCGGAGCCTCGTATTCCAGCACGGGGAATTCATCCGACTGCTCCGGCCCGTTTTCGATGAACGCGCGCGTGGTGCGCTGCGACGCGAACTGCCGCGCCCAGAGGGCTTCCGGCGCGTGCAGGCCGATGGCGGCCAAATCCTTCCCCGGCTCCGCGCGCTCGAAGACCTTGCGCCACACGTCCGGGCCGGTGGCCCACGGCTTCTGCGAGCCGAGCAGGATGAGGTCGCCGGTGCCGGGGTCCCACACCTCGACATGCGGGAACACGCCCGCGAACGTGTGCAGCACGAGCGCCACGATGCCGTCGTGCATCTCATAGACATGAAACCACTGCGTCATAATGCCGCCGTCCTTGAGCCGGCCCGCGCAGAGCTCGTAAAACTCGCGGCTGAACACGCTGCCCACGCCGACCATCCACGGGTTCGACGGCTCGCTGATGATCACGTCGTAGCGCTGCGGACTAAGCTTGAGCAGCGTGCGCGCGTCCTCGGGCACGATGCGTGCGAGGCGGTTGGTGAGCACGCCACGGTTCCAAGGCGCGAAGAATTTTCCGGCGCGCAGCACCGGTTCGCAATTCTCCGCCACCGTCACGCGGTCAATCGGGTGGCCCAGCAGCGCGCCCGCCGTCACGCCGCTGCCGAAGCCGAGCACGAAGATGTCCTTGCTGTCCGGGCGCGCGAGCATCGGCAGGTGGCCGAGGAGAAACTGCGTCGCCATGTCGCCGCGCGAGGTGGCGTCGGGCTTGCCGTTGATGCGCAGCACGAGTTGGTCACTCGCACCCACGCCGTCGCCCTGCTCGACAGCGACGGAGGCATCCGCCGCGTCCTCGTAGAAATGGATTTTGATATGCCGCTGCCGATGGCCGACGAGGTCCTTGCCCAGCTCCGTTTCACGCAGGCGGAAGATGCCGGAACTCAGCAGGTGCCGCCAAGTATCCCCGCCCATCGCGCCCACGAGCAGCAGCCCCGCGCCGACGGTCGCGGCGGTGAATTGCAGCGTCGCGCGCTGAAACTTCCGGCCCAGCAACCACGCGGCGATGCACAAGCCCAGCGCCAGCGCGAGGAACGCGCCGCGCAGCCCGAGCTGTGGCATGAGCACGAAGCCCGTGATGAGCGTGCCCGCGACTGCGCCGAGGGTGTTCCACGTCAGCAGCCGTCCCACGCCGCGCCCCAGCTCAGGCCCGCTCTGCGGTAGCTCGCGAATCCACAACGGCAACACCGCGCCAAGCAAGCCCGCCGGGATGCCCAGCATCACGAGCGACATCGCAGCGGCGAAGAGTTGGTGGAAGGTGAAGCCTGTCTCCGTCCGCGCGATGCCAGTCTTCACCCAGCGATAGAAGTCCACCCATTGCTCCACGCCCGCGACGAGCAAGCCGAGCCACCCCGCCGCGCCGAGCAGCAGAACTGTCGTCGCTGTCTCGCGTGCCCAGCCCCGCGTGCGCGGCGAGGCCATCACTGCGCCGCCCAGCCCGATGCCGAGGATGAACGACATGAGCACAATGGCGAACGCCTGGAGCGACGCACCGAAGAGCAGCACGAGCGAACGGGCGGCGAGGACTTCGAGGCCCATCGAGACCGCGCCGGTGAGCGCGACGAGCGGGAGTGACAGGGAAGAGTAATGAGTAATGAGTGAAGACTGAGCGGTTGATGGTGGGGTGACGCTGTCGTCGGTCAGCGCGGGCGTTGCCTTCATGCTTCGCGCCAGGCCGAGAGCGATGAGACCGAGCGCGACGTTCACCATCGCCGTGAGTTGCAGCGACGCGGTCATGCCCATCGCCGGCACGAGCACGAAGCCCGCGAGCCACGCGCCGCAGACCGCGCCGAGGCTGTTCACCGAATAGAAACGCGCCGAGAGCCGGCCCGCGTCGGGGCCGGAGCGGTTCAGCCACGCGGCGATGAGGGGCAGCGTGCCGCCCATGAGAATCGTCGGGCCGAGCAGAAGGCCGACGCTGAGAACCGTCTTCAACGCGAGCAAGGCCGCCGGCATTTCCAGCAGTGGCGCGCCCGCGCTGATGAACAGTTTGTCGGCGCCCGAGTGCAGCAGATGGAAGACGAACGCGTAGAGGCCGATGGCGATTTCCAGTTTGCCATAGAGCGCGAGCGGGTTCGATGCGGCGTCCGCGCGTTGCCCGAAAAGCCGGTTGCCCAACGCCAGCCCGCCCATGAAGACCGCTAGCACCACCGTCTGCGCCTGCACCGTGCTGCCGAGCATCAGCGCGAGATGCTTCGACCACAGGACTTCATAAATCAGCGCCGTCGCCCCGGAGCAGAAGAAGAGCAGCAGCACAATCATGTTGCTACGTCAGTGAATGGTTGGCCTCGGAGCGGGCAAAGCGGAACTCGCGCGGGGTGCGAAGCGAAAGTGACTGCGATCCTTCGGCTACTTGGCAGTGAAACGATACACCGTGGTGCTCTTCAGGGTCTGCCCCGGTTGCAGGATTGTGCTGGGGAAAGACGGCTGGTTCGGTGAGTCGGGATAATGCTGTGTCTCGAGGCAGAAGCCGTTGCGGAACTGGTAGGGCTTACCGCTCTTGCCGGTCAGTTTGCCGTCGAGAAAGTTGCCGCAGTAGAATTGCAGGCCGGGCTCGGTGGTGAGCACGGCCATCGTGCGGCCCGTGGTGGGTTCGTAAACAGTCGCGGCCAACGCGAGCGCGCCGCTCTGGCTGTCGAGAACCCAGTTGTGGTCGTAGCCGCCGCCGAACTTCATCTGCTCGTCCATCGAGTTCACGCGCTCACCGATGGCGTGGGCCGTGGTGAAATCAAGCGGCGTGCCTTTGACCGGACGCAGCTCGCCCGTGGGAATGAGGCCGACGTTCACCGGCGTGAACTTCGCGGCCTTGAACGTCAGCTCATGGCCGAGGATGTCGCCGTTGCCTTCGCCCTTGAGGTTGAAGTAACTGTGCTGCGTGACGTTGACGGGCGTGGCCTTGTCCGTGGTGGCCGTGTATTCGATGCGCCAGTCGTTGTCGTCGGAGAGCCAGTAGGTCACGCTGAGGCTCAAGTTCCCGGGATACCCTTCCTCGCCGTCCTTGCTCAGGTAGCTGAACTTCACGCCCTGCGCCCCGGGCTTCGTCAGGCCCTCGCTCTGCCAGACGACTTTGTCGAAGCCCTTCAATCCGCCGTGGAGCGCGCACTTCATGCCGCCGGGTTCGTTGTTGGTGGCCAGCGTGAATTGCTTGCCGCCCAATGTGAACTTGCCCTGCGCGATACGGTTCCCATATCGGCCCACCACCGCCCCGAAGTAAGGCGTGCCCTTGAGGTATTCGGCGAGCGTGTTGAAGCCCAGCACGATGTCCGCGTTCTTGCCGTTGCGGTCGGGCGTTTCGAGGCTGAGCACGATGGCACCATAAGTCATGGCGCGTAGCCGGATGCCTTTGCTGTTGGTGAGGGTGTAAACTTCAACGGGCGTGCCGTCGCCGGTTTTGCCAAACGGCTGCCCCTGCGGTTTGCCGGCCGCGGACGCAGAGGTGAACGCCGTGATGGCGGCAAGGCAGGAGAGGAGGGTTTTCATTTGCATGGTAATTCAGTCAGCAACATCCGCGACACTTGAGAGGTGCTGATGACGAGAGCCTAGTCAGCGCGCCGTCTTGGACAAGGCTGGAATTGACGGGTGCCAGAGATGGACTGCACGTAGCCGGTGGAAAGTGAGAGAAAGCCTTGGCTCGATTGACTTTATTGGAGGTTGGTAGCCCGTATGGGAGTCGAACCCATCTTTCAGCCTTGAGAGGGCCGTGTCCTAGCCGATAGACGAACAGGCCAACCAGAACGGCGTGATGCTAGAGAGGGATCGCGTGATGTCAATTGCGGAGAACAAAAAAGCCGCCCGTTTCCGGGCGGCTTGAGAGGAAAAATGCCGAGGCAATTACTTGCGGCGGCGGAAGAGCAAACCAGCGGCACCGAACAGGCCAAGGGCGAGGGTGGCGGGTTCAGGAACGGGACTGATGATTGCAAAGGAAGAATGCAAATTGAGATCGGTGGGAGGAAGGCTAGTGCCGCCACCAGTCAATCCAGAGAAACTAATAGCTGTGATAACGGATTCGCCCCGTTTCAGAGTCGCGTTATCAAAGGACGAACCGCCGGTCCAAGCACGCATCTGATAGAATCCAGCGGTGCCACCGACTACAACCGATGACGTGATATTAAACGGAGCTCCATTAAGGAATCCTTGATTCGCATTAACGAATGTGAACACACCACTCGACTCAGTTAGCGCATCTCTGGAATTAGAGTTTCCAAAGAAGAACTGCGCACTGACAGTGTCGTTGGCGTGAGCACCGGCGCCTACCGTGTCAAAAAACACCTGACCTAAGCTGGCATTGTTATTATTAAATGTGACAGCATTTTGCGAGATGTTCGCCTCGGCCTTCGAAACCGCGAACAGGACAGAACCAATTAACAAGGTTTGTTTGAGGATTTTTTTCATAATTAGTCTTTCGTGATTTATCAGATGCTAAGGTTGCTGGTTTACGCTGAAAACTCTACTCCAAGATGTCGACGCATTTTTTTTAACAAAGAAGCCCTCTCCGACAGTGATCGCAGGCTCTCCACCGCCACCCCAACTTCCAAACAAGAAAGTGGCTCCCGTGTATTGCTGGGTTGCGGCATCGAATTTAAAGACCGATTCGGCATTGCCGATGGGCAAGCCCAGATCCGTGTTAACAAGTCCAGCCTGAGGAACTTGGGAACCGACGAGTGTAAATCCTGCAGAAAGAGGGGTAACTAAAGTCCCCTGTTTCACGTTTCCCACAAACGTGTTGGTGATTGTAGTGGAGCCTGAATTTTTGAAAAAGAAACCCTCGCCCGGCACGAGGCTGAATGAGGGGTTACCCCAATTTCCAAAAAGGAAGGTTGTCCCCGTGTATTGCCCAAGGGCACTGTCAAACTTGAACACTGAGGTCCCGTTGGGGACACTTGGGAACAGAATCGAAACGGTGTTGTTAGCGCCCTCAAGCGGGTTGCTAGCGAGAGAAAATCCGGGGGGGAAGTTGAGGTTTACAAATCCCACCGCGTTTACGGAATACACGGTCTGGGCGAAGGAGGAGGCTGCGCTGGCTGCCATCAACAACCCGGCAGCGAGAAGGGCTTTTGTTTTCATGTCTTTGTTCTTTCTGTATTTCGTGTGCAATGCCTTTGTCGCAGAGAAGCGGTTTTCCGTCAACAGTTTTTTTATCAGGACTTTGCCTTAGTAGCTGACTCGTGAATCGTGCGATTGATAGCGAACAGAATTGTTCAAAAACAGCCTGAAACATTGGCCAAGTGTGTGTTTCTCTGCGTTTATCTAGGGTGATTGCCTTTCTTGTGGGAAGGGAGGCAGGAGGTGTTTCAAAAGCTTAAGCCGGAACCATCCAGTTCAAACCCGAGAACCTCACGCAAAGGACGCAAAGGAACTGGGAAGCTGCGTTCAGGAAAACAAGTCACCAGACGGTGCGCGAAACTTCGGTGGATGCAGTAGGCTTTCTCGCATCCCCCCTTTGCGCCCTTTGCGTGAGGTTTCTTCTGCATGAATGGTTTTCCGCTGTTTTTGCTGGAATAGGAGCAGGGGTTGGCGCGCTTCCCGGCCCCAGAGGGGCCAGTGAGGGTAGCCGGTGGGGAGCCTCGACCGCAGGGAGAGGCGCACCCACCGGTCCCCCAGCCGGACATGGCCGCGCCCCAGCGGGGCGCATGAATGCCCCGTTGGCATGGCAATGGTTCATGCGCCCCGCTGGGGCGCCGGGCGCTCAGGCCAGCCCCGGTGGGTGCGCTCCGCCGACGGAGCTTCCCACCGGCTACTCAATCATGCGCGCCTCCGGCGCGGGGGCTGGGAGGCATCTATTCCACCGAAGACAGCGGGGAACCCCGGGCTTTCATCTGGGCACGATGAAAGAAACGGGGCCCGCTTCAACTCACTTCTTCCGTGTCCGGCTAGCGCCGCTTCTTACGCGCGCCGAAGAAGTAGCCGCCACCGATGCGCGCCATCTGCACCTTGCGCTCGTGGGGTTTGGCCGCGCCGGGCTTGTCCGCCTCGAAGAGCGCGGTGTAGCGGTAGTTGAAGCCCTCGAGTTTCTCGCGGGGAATCGTCTTACCGATGTAGCGCTCGATGGAGAAGACGTGCATCGCGTCCTCGGCGATCATGATGGTGAAGGCGTCGCCGCTGTTCTCCGCGCGGCCGGTGCGGCCGATGCGGTGGACGTAATCCTCCGGGTGCTGGGGCACGTCGTAGTTGATGACGTGGCTGACCTTGGCGATGTCCAGCCCGCGCGCCGCGATGTCCGTGGCGACGAGCACTTCGTATTTGCCCTTGCGGAAGCCTTCGAGCGCCTGCTCGCGTTCGGCTTGCGTGCGGTTGGAGTGGAGAACGGCGACGGCGTGATTGGCGGCCTTGAGCGTGTGGGCGACGCGGTCGGCCCCGTGCTTGGTGCGGCAGAAGATGATGACGGAGTCGTAGTTGACGCGCTTGAGGAGCTCCAGCAACAGGTCGGTCTTTTGCGTGTCGCTGACCTGGTAGAGGACGTGCTTGACGGTCTCGGCGGGGGAACGGCGCGCACCGATCTCAATCGTCTCAGGGTTCCGCATTGCCCACTGGATGAGCGTCTCAATCGCCGGCGGGATCGTGGCGGAGAAGAGCATGGTCTGGCGCTCGTCGGGGCACTTCTGGAGGATGCGCTTCACGTCGGGGAGGAAGCCCATGTCCAGCATCCGGTCGGCTTCGTCGAGCACGAGGTGCTCAATCTGGCCGAGGTTGCAGTTGCCTTGCTCCATGTGGTCGAGGAGCCGACCGGGCGTGGCGACGATGACATCCACGCCGGTCTTGAGCGCGTCGAGTTGCTTCTGATAACCGACGCCGCCGTAGATGACGGCGACGGTCAGGTCGGTGAACCTGGCGTGGTCACGGAACGCGGTCTCGACCTGCGAAGCCAGCTCGCGCGTCGGCTCCAGGACGATGGCGCGGGTGGCGCGCTTGTGGCTCTGCAGGCGCGTGAGGATGGGCAGGGCGAAGGCGGCGGTCTTGCCGGTGCCCGTCTGCGCGCTGCCGATGAGGTCGCGGCCTTCGAGCACGAGCGGGATGGCGCGGAGCTGGATGGGCGTCGGCTCTTTGTAGCCCATCGCCTTCACGCCTTCCACCACACCCGGAGACAAACCTAGTTTTTCAAACGGCATGGACCGAGAGTGCCGGAGGGCGAGACGGAAGGAAAGGGTGAGGTTTTAGTTTCGCCCAGTCTTGCCTCGAAGGTCGGGATCAACCCCTCGTGGACGTGGCTTCCATCGGCTGAGGGGCTGACCATGCCTTGACGCTTCGCTGTTGAGTGCCATTATCCACGCCTCGTTTTCAGTTCTGAACCCTATGCCTACTTACGACTACGTTTGCGACAAGTGCGGTCACCAGTTCGAGAAGTTCCAGTCCATGAAGGACTCTGCTTTGACCACCTGCCTGAAGGAGTCCTGCGGCCAGAAGCGCTGGGGCAAGGGCAAGATCCGCCGACTCATGGGCACGGGCGCGGGGCTGATCTTCAAGGGCAGCGGCTTCTACATCACCGACTACCGCAGCGAGAACTACAAGTCGGGCGCGAAGAAAGACACGGCTCCCGCCGCGAGCTCCGGCGCCGACAGCAAGGGTGGCTCCGACAGCAAGGCGACTCCCGCCGCTGCTCCCGCCAAGACGGAAACCAAGCCTGCCACGGCCAAGGCGGCCGCGACCTGAGCGATGCCCCTTAGCCCTGCCAATTCACTGCGAGGGCTGCTGAAGGCAGCCTTCGCATGCGGACTGGCCGCCGGTTGGCTCGGCGACTTTGCCTCCGCGCAACCGCTCGTTCCCGCGCAGGGCATCCTGCAACTGCGCAGCCGCACGGATCAATTCATCGTCTTCGGAGCGCTGCCCGGCTCGGCGCTCGGCCCCCCGTCGCTCTCGCTCATCGAGACGAACCACCTTCAGATGGACCCGACCCTTCTCGTGCTGACGTGCGAGCGGGTGAAGACGGAGTTGCTGCACGAGTTGGGCCTGCCCGATGCTTGGACCGGACGCATCCAAATTAACGTGCGCGGCGAGCGTCGCCCGACCGAGCCGATCCTGATCGAGTCACAATGGAATCCCAGCGGCTGGCGCTTCGTGCTCGTGGTGCCAGGGCAACTGGAGCGCACGCGGCTCATGCAGGCGCTCACACGCGCGCTGCTGCTCGAAATCGCCAACCGTGGCAACCCGACGCAACGACCCGCCGAGATTCCGCTGTGGCTGGAGGAAGGACTCGCCACCCATCTGCTCGCGTTGCACGGGGATTCTCTTGTCCCCGAAATCCGCACGCTCACCTCCATCGTGCAGGCCGCGCATCCCGACGCGTTCACCGAGGCGCGCCGCCATCTGCGCGGGCGCGAGCTGATTTCACTGGCGGACCTGTGTCTGATTTCTTCCGACAAACTCGGCGAGCCCGAGCGCGAAGTCTTCCGCCGCACCTCGCAATTACTGGTCGCGGAGCTGCTCTACCTGCCGGAGGGGCGCGCGTGCCTGCATGAGTTCCTCCGCCAGCTGCCCTCCTACCTGAACAGCCAACTCGCCCTGCTGCACGGCTTCGCGCCACATTTCCAGACCATGCTCGACGCCGAGAAGTGGTGGGCCGTCGCGTGGATGAACTTCACGGGGCGCGATCGCCTCATGCGCTTCTCGGTGGACCACGGGCTGCGCCAGCTTGAGGAAATCCTCGGCCCCGCCATCGCAGTCCGTCTCGGCACGAATGCGGTGCCGAGCCGCAAAGTGCTCCCGCTCCGTGAGATCATCGCGAACACGGAATTTACCCAGCACGAGCTCGCAGTCGCGCAAGCTACCCAGCAACTCCATCTCCTCCAATTCACCGCGCCCGTCGAACTGGCCCGCCTCATCAGCGACCACCGCCAAACGCTGTTCACCTACCTGAAGCGGCGGACAGAGTATTCCTCGAAGTCCAACTCCCGGAGCGCCGATGCCAAGCTCGCCACCAAGGAAGTGCTGGAGCGGCTCGACCTGCTGGAAGTCATCCGGCTGGATATCGTCCGACTGGACGCCGCAGCAGCAGCCGTTCCGAAGGGACGCTGATTTTGGAACGCCGCAGTTGCGCTCCGCCCGCGCTGCTTTCTACACTTCTCACCGTTGTGGTTCCGACACCTGCTGCCATCCACGCCGCCGTCGCCCGCCTTGCCGGCACGGCGCATCGCACGCCCGTCCTGACCAGCATCAGCCTCGACGCGATGGCGGGCGCAACGCTGTTCTTCAAGTGCGAGAACTTCCAGAAGGGCGGCGCTTACAAGTTTCGCGGCGCGCTCAACGCCGTGCGGCAGCTTACCGACGAGCAAGCCCGCCACGGCGTCGTCACCCACTCCTCCGGCAATCACGCCACCTGCCTCGCGCTCGCGGCGCGCTTGCGTGGCATCCCGGCCTACATCGTCGTCCCGCGCAACGCCCCGCTCATCAAGCAGCGCGCCATCGCGGCCTACGGCGGCCAGCTCACACTCTGCGAACCCACGCTCGCCGCACGTCAGGCCGAGGCCGACCGCATCCAGCGCGAGACAGGCGCGACGTTCATCCACCCTTACGACAACCCGGAGGTCATCGCGGGCCAGGCCACCATCGCGCTCGAACTGCTGGAGCAAGCGCCGCAGCTTGACGCGCTCGTCGCGCCCGTCAGCGGCGGCGGGCTCCTGAGCGGCCTCTGTCTCGCCACGCACGCACTCGCGCCAGGCATTGAAGTTTGGGGCGCCGAACCCGCGCGGGCGGACGACGCCTTTCGTTCCTTGCGTGAAGGCAAACTGCTGCCCAACACGGATACCACGACCATTGCCGACGGCCTGCGCGCGTCGTTGAGCGAGCGCACCTTCGACATCATCCGCGAACACGTGCGCGGCATCGTCACCGTGACCGAGGAGCAAATCATTTCCGCGATGCGCCTCGTGTGGGAGCGGATGAAGCTCGTGGTGGAACCGTCCGGCGTCGTCCCCCTCGCCGCTGTGTTCGCCGCGCCGGAGAAGTTTTGCGGCAAGCGCGTCGGCATCATCTTCACCGGCGGCAACGTGGACTTGGACAAGCTGCCGTGGCAGTAGCCCGTGGTCGCAACATTTAGGCTGTAAGCGCCGTGATGGCTGGCCAAATCCAGTGCCTCATTTTTGAC
>Ga0208960_1001009_pt1 | contig 15333 bp, 8 predicted proteins | sample GreLakmeON33MSRF_FD_187703 | JGI IMG/M metagenome (GOLD analysis project Ga0208960, IMG submission 187703) | Freshwater lentic microbial communities from great Laurentian Lakes, MI, USA - Great Lakes metaG ON33MSRF (SPAdes) | ecosystem: Environmental > Aquatic > Freshwater > Lake | place: Great...
TTCCACTTAAGATTACAGATGTTACAGCCCAATATACCCATACTCAATCTACATTTGATGAATTTACTAATAAATACATTTCCCAATTAGATAAAATAGAAGAATTTATGTTAGCGAATACATCAGTAGACGAAGTACTTGATAAAATCAGTGGATTTGGAATACAATCACTTAATAAAATTGATAAAAAAATTTTAGAAAGTATTAATTAAAAAATAAACGTTAGAAAAACGATTTAAACCCCTTAAACGGATTACTATCACTGAATCGGATGTTTATATATCTGCTCGTTTCAGTTACTGAAACATATTTTATAGCGTGAAACTTAGCTGAAACAGGCATAGGTAAAAATTTGAATTGAACTGAATTATATTAAAACAAAAAAAAATCCCTAAGCCAGTGAGGCAAAGCGATTTGAATACAACTGAACTGATTCAGTGGACCCGCAGAGGTCGAAGGCCTGCTTTGCGTAGCAAACAATTCTCTGTGGCAACTAAATAAAAAAGGTCCAGCAATATGCTGAACCTTTTTTTAAGTGGAGTCCACCGACATTTTTTCGAACTCTTTTAGGAAGGATTTAGAGATTTTGATCGCTTTAAGACTCCTTATTACCGAAGGTAAAAAACTATAATATGGGGTGTTTTCTCATGTATAGTATTTATACATGAGAAAATACGCTCTTTTTAGAGGAAACTCTAAATGCTTAAATATTGCTTTAACACACAGATTTTATTGAGATCTTCCCTAAACGAGTTCGAAAAAAATGTCGGTGGACTCCACTAGAAAAAAGATCTACAGAAAATTTTCAGAGTTTGAGATGTGTTTTATCGATAGCTTGAATTTGTTTCACAGGTACTTCAGCAACTGTTGCAAACTACTTCCACTTTTGAATCACAGAATTCATCTCTTCAATGATCGATTTCGCTTTTTTGATATTCATCTCTTTTGCAAGAAGCAGAACATCTGAACGATCAATATTATCATTCTTTCCTTGACAGATAATTGAAGCGGAATCCCATTTAATTAACTTACAAATACCTGAAGAAAAATCTTCTTATTTTGACAGAAAATAAATAGCTTCTCCGAAAATTCAATAGCAATATATGCCAACATTGAAAGCTCTACAAACTTTTATATATTTGTCAAAGAAACTTCTTGAACTTGAATTTATAAATCTCGGATTTGAAAAGACTTTAGAAATTGTTAATCCTCAATAAGATAAAACTGCTATAGAATTGATTCAAGAGAAACAACCCATTAGTAATAAAGACGTATTAGATAGTTTAATGCATTGTTTTAGTTAATATTTAAAAGAAATTATGAAAACTTGTCCTAATCTTAAACACCCTGTCATTGCTAATAAATGGAATTCTATTGTAAATACAACAAATTTAATTAGAGTTGAAGCTATGCGTGAATATTTAGAAGCTGAACAGGAAAAAAGACCAATGGGTGAAGCACAACAAGTAAAATTAAAATTAGGTGAAAGATATAGACCATTATCACAAAGTGAGATTAATGCCATTAATACTAAAGAATCAAATATTATTAAAAGTTATATAGGAGAACCATAAGCTTTTATAACTGCTGAATCAGAACTAGTAAATTATGGTATTGATACTGAAGTAAGATTAAAGTATTTTGCTAATAATGGTGTTTCTAAACTTAACGCTGTATTAGAAAAAATTAGTGTTTATACCGATTAAGAAACAGTGCATAAAAACCCGACATTTTGGCTTTCGAAACCACGGATTGAGTGTCTCGAATGTCTTGTAAACGCTCAGTTTTTGAGAATACAACCATTGAAATCATTAGTATACAAATGTTAATCGGTAGAAACTCTATTAATGACGAATAAATTAAATACCCCAAAAATAATACAACATTTCTTTTGAAAAAACAGCTATTATTTCTATTCTTAATTTCATCTTTTTATAGTTGCCAACTGTTAAAAAATACAGCAGCTAAAGTGAAAGCTTTATCGCAGTGCAAATTTGAATTAACAGATGTTCATAAAAAAATATCTTTTACGGAGAATACAAATAATCTTTGGAACTATGTAATTACCTTAGATATTACAGCATCTAATCCAACCGTAGAAAACATTACACTTGGAGAATACAGATTAGATTTATATGCGAATGATAAATGGATTGCTGCTATTACTACTAAAACGCCTATTGCATTAAACCCGAATAGTAAAACCCTAATAGAGGCAAAAACAATAATTTCGCCTAGTGGTGTATTGAGTATATTTTTAAAGAAATTATTTGAAAAATCAATTGAATATAAAGTACAAGGTACTTTTTATTTAAATCTGAAAGGATTTATATTTCCACTGAAAATTCAATTATTCAAGTACGTGGAAAATCCCAATAAATAACAATTAATTCTGCTATTTATCAAACATTTTGCCAGTTACAATAACTTCTACCGATTGGTTTCCAAATCTAAGCGATTCACTAAACACACAGTTCCTAATGCTCTTGAGAAAGATAGTTAATTTAATTGCGCATAGATTAAGATACGAAACTTAAAATGTACTATACATTTCAATCTAATTAAAAATTTAATCTCTACTTTTAAGAACTGATGAAAAGCCCTCATTTACATACATTCATTTTATTGCTGGCATTGTTCTATGGTTGCAACGATAAGAACCAACAAGGCGAGCGAACACTCAGATTAAAAGTAGTAGAAGCAAAAGGATATGTTGTTCCCAAGGACAGCATGGCAAAACCAAAAATAATTTTTTTTGATGAAAGTAAACTAAAAAAAATTCCCTGCGGTAAGCCAAAAGTAATTCCAACAAACACTAATATTCATATTGCCATAAATACCAACATACGTAAAGCAGGGATACTAAAAGTATGCACACCAGGTACCGATACTTTTTCACTACCCAAAATTGTACCTGCCATTGATAGCCCATTTGTAGCTGGCATCCCAAAAATTAGAATTGCAAAAGATGCTTATACTAAAGACCAGAACCCAGAAAATTTTTTTTCTTTTAAAAAACTTCAAGGTTTAAATAGCAATAATTTATTTTGCTTAATAGAGGATAAAGCAGGAAATCTTTGGCTTGGAACTGACGGAGGTGTAACAAAATATGATGGCAAATATTTTACTTATTTTACTGAAAAAGAAGGACTGAGCAGTAATAATATTAAAAGTATACTAGAAGACAAATATGGAAATCTTTGGTTCGGTACTGAAGGTGGTGGCGTTTCAAAATATGACGGAAAAAACTTTACACATTTTACTACGAAAGAAGGGCTGAACAATAATACTGTTAGAACTATACTAGAAGATAAAGATGGGAATCTTTGGTTTGGTACTGAAGGCGGTGGAGTAACAAAATATGACGGAAAAAGTTTTACCAATTTTACTACGCAAGAAGGACTAGGCTATAATCTTATTTTAAGTTGCAAAGAAGATAAATATGGAAATATTTGGTTTGGTACTAATGGTGGTGGAGTAACAAGATATGATGGAAAGAGTTTTACTAATATTACTACGAAAGAAGGATTGAGCAATGATAAAGTTAGTAGTATACTAGAAGATAAAGATGGAAACATTTGGTTCAGTACTGAAGAAAATGGCGTCACAAAATATGACGGAAAATATTTTACCTATTTTACTGAAAAAGAAAGACTGAATAACAATGACGTTATGAGTAGCATGATAGATAAATACGGAAATATTTGGTTCAGTACTTTCGATGGTGGTATATCTAAATATAACGGTAAAAGTTTTACTTATTTTACTGAAAAAGAAGGACTGAGCAATAATCGGATCATGAGCAACCTAGAAGATAAATACGGAAATATCTGGTTTGGTACGTTTGGTGGAGGATTATCAAAATATGATGGGAAAACATTTACTCATTATACTAAAACAGAAGGTTTGAGTAACAATGTTATATTGAGTAGTTTGGAAGATAAATACGGAAATATTTGGCTTGGTACGTATGGCAGTGGAGTTATTAAATATGACGGAAAATTTTTTACGCAATTCACAAAAAAAGAAGGGCTGTGCGATAATCGTATTTTGTGTAGCTTAGAAGATAAATACGGAAACATCTGGTTTGGCACTTATGGTGGTGGTGTAACAAAATATGACGGAAATCGTGTAGAAGCAATTGAAAGGGGTGAGAAGCTACCGCAAAGCAATCAACAATATCTTAGAGATAAAAATGGAAAACTTATTAAATCTTTTACTCATTTTACTGAAAAAGAAAAACTAAGCAATAATACTGTTAGAAGTATCCTAGAAGATAAAAATGGAAACCTTTGGTTCGGTACCGAAAATGGTGGGGTAACAAAATATGACGGAAACAATTTTACCAATTTCACTACAAAAGAGGGATTGAGTAACAATAATATTTTTAATATACTTGAAGATAAAAACGGAAATATTTGGTTCGGTACAAAAGGCGGGGGAGTTACGAAATACAACGGAAAAAACTTTACTCATTTTACTGAGAAAGAAGGACTAGGCGACAATTTTGTTTGTACAAGTATAGAAGATAAATATGGAAACATCTGGCTCGGCACAGATGGTGGTGGTGTATCGAAATACGACGGAAAAAACTTTACTTATTATACAGAGGAGCAAGGACTAGGCAATAATTGTGTTTACAGCAGCATGGAAGATGAATACGGAAATCTCTGGTTCGGAACTCGTTTTGGCTTAAGTAAATTATCGCAATCATTAGTAGAAGACCATTCAAAAAAAATAATTTCTAAAAATGCTAAAAAAACAACTGTTTTATTTAAAAACTACAGCTACGACGATGGTTTTTTGGGTATTGGCTGCACTATAAATTCTATTTGCGAAACCAAAGATGGTACTATTTGGACTGGTACAAATGATAGACTCACCGTTTACCACCCGGAAGGAGAGACTATAGACACAATTGCACCAAATATTCAATTAGTGGGAATAACATTATTTAATGAAAATATTAATTGGGCAAATTTAGAAAAGCGAAAAGACAGCATACTAATTCTTAGCAATGGTGTTTCAATTAGTAATATTAAATTTAATGGCGTAAGTAAATGGTATAGCGTACCTGAAAACTTAAGTTTAGCATTCAATAACAATTACCTCAGCTTTAATTTTATTGGAATTACAATGGCACATCCACAAAAAGTACAATACCAATATAAATTAGAAGGCATTGACGAGAGCTGGAGTGCATTGACAAATAAAACAGAAGCGTCGTATGGTAACTTGCCACACGGCGATTATACTTTTAAAGTAAAAGCAATGAATAGTGAAGGTTATTATAGCAATGAGTTGAGTTACACATTTACTATTAGGCCACCATGGTGGAAAACTTGGTGGTTTAGAACGCTCGTAGGTTTACTATTTATTAGTTCAATTGTTTTTTATATAAAATGGCGGGAACGGTCATTAAAAGCTGAAAAAGTAATTCTGGAGCAAATTGTTGCTGAAAGAACTGCTGAGGTGATTGATCAGAAAAAACGAATTGAAGAAAAACACAAAGAAATTTCTGATTCTATCAATTACGCGGAAAGAATTCAAAGAAGTTTTCTGGCCACAAAAGAATTGCTGGATGAAAATCTTCAATCCTATTTTGTATTGTTTGAACCCAAAGATGTGGTGAGTGGAGATTTTTATTGGGCAGCTAAATTAAGTAATGGAAATTTTGTTTTAGTAACTGCAGATAGTACGGGGCACGGTGTTCCTGGAGCTATTATGAGCATCTTAAATATCTCGTGCTTGGAAAAAGCAATTGAAACATTAATTCAACCAGCTGCTATTTTTAATTCAACTCGTAAAACAATTATTGATCGTCTTAAAAAAGACGGAAGCGCAGAAGGTGGTAAGGATGGAATGGATGCTAGCTTAATTTGTTTTGACTTTTTAAATTTAAAATTAGTTTATGCCGCAGCAAACAATCCTATATGGATTGTGCGACAGAATATGCTGATAGAACTGAAACCTGATAAGATGCCAGTTGGGAAACACGATAAAGATCAAATATCATTTACACAATTCGAATTTGATTTAGAAAAAGAAGATGTGATATATACACTTACAGATGGTTTCCCTGATCAATTTGGCGGACCTAATGGTAAAAAATTTATGACTAAACAATTAAAGGAATTACTCATTAGTATTGCTCCACTTCAAATGGCAGAACAAAATAAAATCCTAAAATCATCACTGAATAATTGGAAGGGCGACCTGGAGCAAGTGGACGATGTGTGCTTAATTGGCGTCAGGGTTTAATCCGTTTTTTTTAAAATTTGTCCCAATTAAAATTTCAAATTGTATCGCAAAAAATTTCTATTATAGAGTCTATTCCGAATAAGATGTTATTAAAATGGTTTTAAAATATCCCGCCCCTACGGGGCTTTGAAAAAATTTAAATTGGTTTTTTTACCAAGATGTCGTCCCTACGGGACTTAAATATGATCTTTATTAAGCATATTCCCAGAGGGACGACATCTTGGTAGAAAATAACATCCACCACCGACATATGGATTTTGTTCTTAAATTTTTATTCGGTCTAAACTCTATTATATATAAATTTAAAATGTTTTTATATATTTTAAAAAGACCAATCTTAATATATTTTAACCTTTCCTGAGATTTTAAAATAAAAAGGTTCATCTGTTCAAAACTTTTAAAGTGCTTAATATCAGGAAGAAAAATAATTCTTAACAAGTGTTTTTGGGAGCCCTAGCTTTCTCACCTTTGAATATAAAATTCAAAAAAATGAAAACACTGGTCGAAATACGTGATGAGTATCTGAAGAAGCTTACCGATAATACTTTTGGCACAAATAAACAAATACCAAGCGGCTTTTCTGAGCTCGATAAACTAACCGGGGGGTATTGCAAAGGAGAGTTAATTGTACTTGGTGCCCGTCCTGCAATGGGGAAAACCGCATTCGCAGTTACCCAGTCAATTCAACTTTTACAACATGGAATTCCTGTGCTGTATTATTCAATGAATTTGACAGAGCTCCAATTGCTGTATCGATTTCTTGCACAAATTGGAAATAAAACCATAAATCAATATCCAGAATTTATTTCTAACCATAAAATATTCAAAGATGTAACGGAAAAACAATTGGAAAAATTAAAATCTTTTCAATTGCAAATCGACAACAATTATTCCAAAGGTTTGAAAAACTTTGAAAAAGCTGTTGAAGAATTTAAAGCAAAATATAAAAATCGAGGATTTATTATTCTCGATTATCTCCAACTTTTGTACGATCGTTCCTACAATAGGGAAAATGAAATTTCCAATACCATGCTCAAGTTAAAAGCCATTGCAAATGAAACCGGATTTCCAATCTTGATTTTGTCACAACTGAATCGTGCGGTGGAAACGCGAGGTGGGGACAGACAACCTCAACTATGTGATTTACGAGATTCTGGGTCCATTGAGCAGGAAGCAGATAAAATATTATTTCTGCATCGTCCAGAATATTACGGATTTAGTTGCGACGAAGATGGAAAAAGCACTAATGGAGTAGCCAAAATTATTATTGCAAAAAACAATATGGGCATTACAGGAAACATCTTATTACACTTTGAACATAAAACAGCCACTTTTTCAGAAGCAATAAAACTAAACAATAAAAATTTCCGCGATATGCGTTCTGATGAATTTGAAGACGACCCTCCTTTTTAATTTTTTGTGCAATCCTAAATTAAAAAATAGTATTCAATATTATGAAATAAAACAGGCAGGAAAGAACTTTGACCATACGTAGGGTTTAGGACTGTGTACCTGCAGTCTAGCGAGAATGTCGCAGATACGAATCCGGATTTTCCTTCGGAAAATCCGGAAGAAGAAAAAAGAAAGTTCGCCTGCCTGTTTTTAATTATTAAGCAACTCAAAATATACATGAATAAAAATTATGATAATCTGGAGCAATTAGCTAATATCAAAACCCCTGATGAGTTACTTAATTTATTAGAGGTTTCTCCCAGTTCTTTAATTGCAATGGTTGAAAGTCCACAATACGAAACATTTCATATTCCTAAAAAAGCGGGAGGGTACAGATGCATTGATGCACCCAGTGAAGATTTAAAAAGGGTTCAGCAAAAACTTGCCTCACACCTATCCTATTTCTTTATAAACTTTCAGACAAGGTCAGTCATGGGATTTGTTCCTCATTACAAAGGGATAAATAATCCTGCAGGAATAGTTGAAAATGCAAAACGACACATTGGACAACCAATTGTATTGAATATTGATGTCGCCGATTTTTTCCCATCTATAAAAATATCGAGCATCAAAAAAATGTTTATGCAAAAGCCATTTAGTTTCAATGATGAGCTTGCTCACCTATTAGCACTACTTACCTGTTACAAAGGAAAATTACCACAAGGCGCACCCACTTCACCTATACTTTCTAACTTTTTTCTTCTCCGCGCTGATTTAAAAATTGAAAGAATAATGAAAAAAAGGGAGTTAAATTATACCCGTTATGCAGATGACATTACGCTTTCTGGTTTTCTTTTCCCTCAAGATAAATTGCCTGACATCGTGCAAGAAATTCTCACACCTTTTGGACTTCGACTGAATGAAAAAAAAATTCGTTACCAAACTTTTATTGGCCGACAAGAAGTTACAGGCATCAAAGTAAATGTAAAGTTGAATTTAGATCGTCGATATATTCGACGTATTAGAGCAATTCTTCATTGCTGGGATATAAAAGGAATAGAACATGCCGCAACAGTTTTCCACAAACGAAAAATTAATAACGCATTGGAATTTATGAGTACAATACGTGGTATGATTGCGCACGTGGGCAATGTAAGGGGAAAAGACGATACTATCTTTTTAAGATTTCATGAAAAGTTCAATAGTCTCTCAATTTTTGAAGAAATGAAAGTAGTGGCTATGTAAAAAAGGGCAAAAAAATTATTTTACAAAGCGGGTCACTTTTTTACCTTTTGCTCCTTCCGTCTCAATAAAATATACTCCTGAAGAAAGATCAGTTACATCCCATTGAAAAGAAGATTCTTGAGTAGAAAAAGTTTTTACTACTTGTCCTAATTGGTCATAAATTATTAAATTATATCTTGCTCCATCTGGAGGAAAAGAAAAAATCAAGGAACCAATATTCTGATTAAAAAATACCTGTGCCTCAGTTATGGTGAATGGTTCTATACCGATACATCCAACAGCTATTTGTACAGTAATCAAACTATCATCACCACAGGTATTGGAAACAACAAGCGTTGCGGAATAATTTCCAGCCACGGCATACACTACTGCAACAACCGCTGAAGTGGAGGTTGAAGGAGAACCGCCAGGGAAGCTCCATAAAAAGCTATTTGCACCTACGCTATTTGATCCATCAAATGTTGTTGATTGATTGACACAAATAACAGTGTCGCTAATTGTAGCAAATGCCATAGGATAAGATTGACACATTTTATGTACAAATAGGTCATGTCCACCAATTGAAGTCAAATTATACATTCCTACTCCTGGATCAAAATCGCAGTCTCCTTTAAATAAACCTGAAGTGTAAACATCGCCTGCGGGTCCTATAGAAATCCCAGTTCCGTAACCATATAGAGTTCCTCTCATTTGTTTGACCCAAACAAAATTCCCAACCTTATCTAACTTTAAAATAAATGCATCAGCTTGACCTAAATTTGTTAAGTGATAGGTTGCGGGGCCTGGGTCGAAGTCAAGGGTGTCAGCGTCCCAGAATCCTGCTACATAAATATTGGCTGTTGAATCAAGCGTAATGTCCCACCCAATAACTCCGTTACTCATTATCCCTTTGACAAAAACAAAATTACCAGCAGCGTCTAACTTTAAAATAGCGGTTCCCCCACTACCAATTGAACCCATAAAAAATGTTCCAATGCCGGGGTCAAAATCTGTTATATCTGAAAATGTACATGAAATATAAACATTGCTTGCTGAATCGCAAACAATAGCGTAACCACGATCATTACTTAATCCTCCAATATTTTTTGCCCATACAAAATTACCAGCAGCATTTAACTTTAAAATAAAAATATCCGACGCTTCAATATCATAAGAAATTAAATTGTATGTTGCTATACCGGGGTCAAAATCGACAGTATCGGAGAAAGACCCAGTTATCAAAACATTTCCTAAAAGATCAGTAGTAATATCATAACCCGCAGCCATAGTATTGGAAAATAAAAAGTTCGAATTAAATTTCATTGCCCATACAAAATTACCAGTAGCATCTAGCTTCGATACAAACCCTGCTAAATTAGAAGAATTATTATTCCCAGTTAAATTAAACACCCCAATGCCTGGGTCGAAGTCAACGGTGTCACTTGCAAAAGACCCAGTAGTGTAAACATTTCCAAATGGATCAACAGTAATTGACATTCCGTTTTCATTTTGTAAGCCACCAAATTTTTTTGCCCAAATAAAATTTCCTGCGGTGTCTAACTTTAAAACAAATACATCATCATCATTGCCTGCAAGTGAAGTTAGATAGAATATACCTGCCCCTGGATCAAAATCTGCCGTACCACTAAAAGAACCAGTTGTATATACATTACCGATTGCATCAACCTCAATATGTCTACCGGTGCTATATGTTGGAAAAGTGGCGCTTCCTATTTGCTTTGCCCAAACAAAATGACCATCAGGATCTAACTTTAAAATAAAAATATCCTGAGTATTAGCCGTTAAAAAATAAGAGGCAGAAGGGTCTGGGTCAAAATCGACCACGTCTCTAAAATAACCTGTAGTATATGAATTGCCAGACGCATCAACTGAAACTTGCTCAGCAGCATCGAAATCCGATCCCCCAACATGTTTTGCCCACTCAAAATTTGCATTTTGAGCATCTAAAATAAATGAAAATAGGAATAGGAATAGGAATAGGAATAGTTTTTTCATAATCTTATAGTTTAGTTAGTTAATGTTATTGAAAATATAATAAAATAAAAAAAGTTATCGTGTACAATTTGAAATTTTAGACCTTTCTTTTTCAGAAATATTTAAGCTTCAAAAACACGACTGAAATAAACAAGCAAGTTTTAATTGAAAAAACTCTTGTTCCTACTTTCACCTGTATTGGTCAACATATAACGCAAGGAGATTTCGAATCCACCGCGTGATCTACTTGCCACAGTCAAACCAGATAAATTAACATCGTAGCTAAGACCAATTCGAAAGGAACTAATTTCATAACCAGTCACAACATTCACAGCATCTCCAACACGGTAATAACCTCCTAATACAATTGCAGCAGGTTGTTTTCTTCCAGTATAATGTGACGCGTTCTGCATCCAATATTTGACTAACATTCCCGCATTAATTTCATGATGAGGACCTTGAATCATTACAACATAACCTGGCTCAAGTACGAGACTGTAATTTTTTATTCCTATCTCAGCATTTCCATGTGCTACAAATTTCATTGGAAGCTTCAAGTCACTATTACCGTAAAATGTGTAAACAGGTGTATTTAGATGTTGCGCTGCAAATCCAACAGTAAGATTCATTGCATCATTTGAACTAATTGTAGCGTGACCTTTTCCAAAAAACCAAGCAACGCCGGCTCCTAAATCGGCGTATGTTCGATTCGAAAAAGTAAGTGGCTCCAAGGAGGGCGCAGTAGCATCAAGGTATCCACTTATATACTGATTATCCCAATTCAATTTATCATAAGTTAAACTTCGTTGTCCAAATCCACCATAAATTCCTGCTGAAATTAAATTTCTATTATCTACAGCAAGCACACCAGAAAGATGCAATTGACCAGTTGTAGTTCCCATTGCCCCATCGCCAGCTTTATCAGAAAAAACGTTCAACCCTACTCCCAAATGATTTCCATTCTTTTTTTTCATGAAAGCTAAATCAGTGCAAAAGTTAAAAGTTTTGAATGGATTACTACTTACACTTCTCCATTGGTCTTTGTAATTAACAATTGCCATAAACTCGTGCGACATTGCAGTTTGAGCGGGATTTAATAGCAATGGCATCTGCGAAAGCTGAGAGAAATGAATATCCTGCCCAGAAGAAATCAACGACAACAAAGAAAAAGAAGTAATTATAAAAAATATTTTATTTTTTTTCATTTTAAGAAAATTAACGTCTGATTTTATTTTCAACTACCTTTTTATTTAACCAAGGAAACGTTTCCTTTTTTAAGTACTTCAGTTGCGTCTATTAATGTCCCCTTTATTAAATAATTGAACACGGCGTTTTCACATTTCATTCCGCGCCACATACCATCCCAACCTACACTCATGTCATTGGTATGGAAAACTTGTTCTCCCCAACGATTGAAAATATAAAAATCCATAGTTACAATGCAGGCACCTCTTACATACAACACATCATTCTGACTATCGCCATTTGGAGAGAAAGCATTTGGCACAAAAACTTCTCCGCAAAGTATGTCAACAAATACGGTTACGGTATCCGTTGAAGTACATCCGAGTGTGTCAGTTACAGTCAACGTGTAAGTTGTAGTAACACTTGGAGTGGCAATTGGATTTGTACAATTTGAACAACTTAAACTAGCTGCAGGAGACCAACTATAATAGAAACCACCCGTTCCATTTAATTGTGTGGACTGTCCAGATGTAATTGTTACATACAAACCTGCATCGGGATTAAGTGAGCTAATATTTCCAACAACTACTACTGCCGCCGATGCACAACCGAAATTATCAGTAATGATACAAGTATAGGTACCAGGAGAAAGCGCAATTGCAGTTTGAGTTGTTTGCCCATTGTTCCAGAGATATGTATAAGGCGCGCTTCCTCCTATTGGATTTGCGGTTGCCGTTCCTGTATTTACATTACAATCTGAAAGTGTAGAGCTAGAACTATCACTTATATTATTAACAATGATAGTAATGGAATCTCTACTGATACAACCTCCAATAATGGAAGCAGAAACAATGTAAGTTGTTGTAACCGTTGGAGTAACCAATGCGGTATTTACATTGCTAATATTATTTGTTCCATTGGACCATATATAACTATAGCCAACTGCCATAGGAGTGCTAAGCAGTAACTGAGTACTACTACAAATTACAGTATCGTTACCAGCATTTACTGTCGGGTATGGATTTACTGTAATACTATAATTTGAAGTTGCTGATCCACAATGGTTGAGTGCATTAACTGTAATTTGATAAACACCTGTATTTGGATAAGACATTTGAATTACGTTATTCGAAGTATCAACAACATTTCCTCCATTTGTCGACCAACTATAATAAGTGCTATTATTAAAAAATGAAGTGTATGTGTTCGTGTCTCCTTGGCAAACAAAGTGTGGCCCGGATACAAAAACACTTGGTGGACCAAGAACAACAATAGAATGCACTGGCGACATAGGTCCAACGCAACCAAAACTTGTTTCCTGTACATAGAAAGTAAGAACTCCCTGACCGCCTAAACTTACATAAAGTGAATTTGAGTTTGCACCCGATGGGGAAACAAATGGAATACCATTATTAATTCCACTACACGACCACATGTAAGTTGAATTAGCAGCGTACGAATAAGGAGAGAAATATAAAGCAACAATATCACCAACGCAAAAAGTGTCGCTAGGAATAAATGTGGCAAAATCATAAGACGTAATCACAGGTGCTATTGAATTAGGTGCACCAATCGTTAATCTTATAAGTGACCCAAGCGAATTATCAGGTACCGTGGAATTCGTTGCGATTACTCGTAGGTAATTCATTCCTACAGGAACACCTATGATAGGTAAACTATCTTTACATGGTATATGAATGTTTAATGTGGTATCGCCAGTAGCAGCAACCGATCCTAAAATTCCGTTCGCACCTATTTGACCAAATGTCATACTGCTTAGTAGCTGGGTTTGAAATATGTTACCAGGATTGTAAACTGCAGTTGTATTAAATGAATTTACATCAATATCAATCAACGAATCTGCACCTAAAGGTGCTATCGCACAATCGGTAACACAAAATGCAAGGTCAATTGAATTATTTGTGGTGACATCACACGCAGCGATACAGAAAGGACCCCAAGGCGAGCCAATGACTGCCGGATTAGATGAAACAACGCGAATAAAATAACCACAGCCAGGTGGAACATTCGGAACTAAACCTGCAACAGTTCCTGGAGGCGAACCTAGTGCAGGATTGTAAGTACCAGAATTAGGAAAAGTTCCTATGATGGGTGGAGTAGCTGAAAAAACTCCATTAGAATCTGAAAGTTGAGCAGTATAAATATTATTGGCGTTAAAAGCGCCTGTAGAATAAAAGGGCACATCAATAACACTACCAATGCAAACTCCATTGGTGTCAAACGTTACAACAGGTTGTAAAGTAGTAATTACATTGGGGCAGGCAACAATAACAAAGCAAGCGGATGCAATTCCTACAAAAGTTGGCGCAGGCGAAGTTCTTCGAATTCGTATTTTATAACAACTACCAACAGGAGCTGTTATGGGCAAGATTATAGCAAACATGCCACTTGTTTGTGGGTAAAAAATATTTGCTACCCAAGTACTTGAACCAGGAAAGGTTCCTGTTGGCGTAGATAAATCGATGGCATAAGTTCCGTCACACAACGTATCAGAAAGCTGCCAATAGATGTAGAGCAAACCGCCCTGACAAACAGGATTGGGAACAACATTAGTTACAGATATGGTAATGTTAGTATTAAAATTTGCCACAACATTGATATCATCAATTGCAAACGCAACAGAGTCAATTGAAGGTCCGTTATTATTTACCCATCTAAAAGCAAATCGAAGATCATTTACGTTTGCAAATGCAGGATTGGTTATGTCCTCATATTTCCATTTATATCTATTTGAATATTGTGTTAAACCTGTTTGAATCCATGGCCCGTTATTGGCACTATAATAAACTTCTCCGTAAGCTGTAGGAGACCCTTGACAGAGGTAGAAAAAACTAATATGAACAGAATCCATGCCCACTGTACAAAGACCTGATGTCATGCTTGCAAAACGATCTGAACTGCTTCCTGGGTCGTAATTACAATTTGTAATTGCTGAAGGAGCATCATGAATATGTAAATTTTGACTAAAGGGCGCAAAACTTATTGTACCACTATAGGTACTGTCTTGCGTAAATGTATTCGGATAAGTTGGAGCCCCAGAAAATTGATTATTGACAATCCATTGATTATTTCCAGTATTAGAACCAGGTCCGGCGCCATTCAATGTAAAGGTGCCTCCTCCAGTTTGAAAGTTTTCCGAAAAAAGAAGTAGATTTTGAGAATGTAAAATAATACAACTCAAAAAATAAAAACTAAAAAGGAAAATTAATTTTTTCATTACACTGCTTTTATTAATTTAACATTAGAAAAATAATT
>Ga0208960_1001010_pt1 | contig 15315 bp, 11 predicted proteins | sample GreLakmeON33MSRF_FD_187703 | JGI IMG/M metagenome (GOLD analysis project Ga0208960, IMG submission 187703) | Freshwater lentic microbial communities from great Laurentian Lakes, MI, USA - Great Lakes metaG ON33MSRF (SPAdes) | ecosystem: Environmental > Aquatic > Freshwater > Lake | place: Great...
CCGGGGGCGTCAAGTGCTGGGGGTATGGCGGCGATGGCCAGCTCGGCAATGGCGCAACGTCCAACCAGAGCACCCCGGTGGATGTGACCAAGTCGGGTGAGCAGCCCGGCTTCCCGGCAGCGCTGACTGTGACGGTGACTGACGACACCGGGTCGTGGACCCTCGGCAGGGTGGTACTCGGCACCAAGTAGGCGCCGGGGTGCCTGCGTCGGGTGGCTCAGCCGGGCAGGGGCATCAGGAAGGCGGCGATCTCGCGGCTGAGCGACCCGCCTCGCCAGGCCAGCGGGCTCTCGCCATCATCTTCGACAAGGAACTCCGCACCCGGGATGATCTCGGCCCAGCGCTCGGCGATGCGCATGGGGTGCTCGGGGTCGAGGCGGTCGCGGCTGCCGATGACCAGCGTGGGGCAGGTGATCTGGCGCAGGGCGTCCTCGCCGTGAAAGGCAGCGCCAGCGGGGGTGCACCTGAGGCAGTCGGCCACGGCGGCCGGATGAGCGTGGCGGTTGAGTCGCTGGCGCATCACCGTGCGGATGAGCTCCAGGCTCTTTGGGTCGACACCGGGGTCGCCGTAGGCCTGCACGAAGCCGTTGGGACCGCCCTGCTCGAGGCCGTCGGCCAGGCGGTTCCACTTATCGGGATCGAGAGTGGGGGTGCCGAGATGGGCGGGTGTGATGGCGACGAGCGCCCGCACTCGGTCGGGGTGTGCAAGTGCAAGTGCGGCGCCCACGGCCGCGCCCATTGACATACCGACGACCGTGGCGCGCGGTACGTCGCGATCGTCCATTACCCGCACGGCGTCGTCCACCATCGCCGCGTAGCCGTAGACATTTGGGGCTGGGGCCGGGTCGGACTCCCCGTGGCCACGTGCGTCGTACGTGATGAGCCGATAGCCGTCGCGGATGAGTGCGGTTGACCCGTGCAGCACGTAGCGCCGGGTGGCCGACAGGCCATGCAGCAGCAGGATGGGTGCACCCTCGCCATCGTCATCGCCATGCAGCGTCACTCCGTCGCCCTGCACCGTGAAGGCTGTCACGCGGCATCCGTCAGCACGTCAAACAGGCTCTCCGCGTGGCGCTCCACAAATGCGGGGCCCACGCCCTTCACCTCGAGCAACTGGTCCTCACTGCGCGGGCGGCGCACGGCGATCGATCTGAGCGCGGCATCGGTGCACACGGTGTAGGCGGGCTTGCCGTCGGCCCGGTCACGTCGCCACGCACGCAGTTGCTCATACATGGCGGAGTCGTCGGCGTCCATGTCTGGCTCGTCCACTGAGGGGGCCTTGCGGATACTCGGCACGGAGGCGGGAATGGCATCGGCCGGCAGCGGGTCGCACACGTCGCAGCACCGGCCCTCGGCGGCGCCTGCGGCGGTATCGCCGAAGTGGTCGAGGATGACCCGCCGCCTGCATGTGGGCGACTCGATGTAGCCGTTGATGGCGCGGTAGGCGGTCCATGCGCGGTCGCGGGCGATACGGGAGTCGCCGGGTCCACGATCCTGCTGCGCAAAGCGGATGAGCCGTCCGAGGTCGGCACGCATGGCCAGCAGCACGGCCCGGCCCGGCAGGCCATCGCGCCCTGCGCGACCGGCCTCCTGGTAGTAGCCCTCGAGCGACGTGGGAATTGACCAGTGCCACACGCCGCGTACGTCGGATCGGTCGATACCCATGCCAAATGCGTTGGTGGCGGCGATGACGTCGGCACGGCCCGACATAAAGGCGTCCTGCGCCTGTTGCCGTGCAGGCCCGGCCATACCCGCGTGGTAGCCAACGGCATTCAGCCCGCGTGCCCGTAGCCCCTCGGCAACTTCATCGGTGGCCTTTCGGGTGCCGCAGTACACGATGGCGGGCGTGCCACCCTGCACCTCGAGCCCTGCCATGAGCACCGCCCACTTGCGTGCCACCGCACCCTTGCCCTCAAGGGGGATTACGTCGAGGCTCAGGTTGGTGCGGTCAAACCCGGTGCGCACGGTCACCGGGTCGCGGAGCCCCAGCCGCGAGGTGATTTCCACCGATACCTCTGGGGTTGCGGTAGCCGTGAGCGCCATCACGCATCGTGGGTTCAGCACCTGGCGAAGTTCGGCCAGACGCAGGTAGTCGGGGCGGAAGTCGTGCCCCCATTCGCTTACGCAGTGGGCTTCGTCAATGGCCAGCACGTCAATGGGGTTGGCCTGCAGGGCCTGGGTGAAGGCCTCATGCACAAAACGCTCGGGCGCGCACAGCACCAGTCGCGCCTCGCGCCGCCGGATCATGTCGATGGCCGCGCGCGTCTCTGCGGGCGACTGGGTGCTGGTGACCATGGCCACGGGCAGCCCAGCGGCGGCAAGGCGAGAGTGCTGATCGCTGATGAGGGCGATGAGGGGGCTCACCACCACGGTGAGGCCACCGCCACAGAAGGCGGGAGCCTGAAAACACAGCGACTTGCCAGACCCGGTGGGCATTACCACCAAGCTGTCGGCACCGGCCATCGCGGCGAGGATGGGGCGGTCCTGCCCGGGGCGAAGCGACGGCACGCCAAGGATGTCGAGGATGTCGCGAAGCGGGCGTGGATCGCCGCCATCGCGTGGCGGCATGCGCCCGTCCATGCCATCGCGTCGTGCGCGAAGGGGGGTGGCGATGCGACCAAGCGACTGGCGCGCCTCGCCCTCCAGATCGCGCCAGTCGCCGCGCAGCGACTCAAGCAGCCGGTCTGCGGTGGTGGCATCGTCGCCGCTGATCGTGCCGCTCCGCTCGGCCCGGGCGAGCACGTATGCCAGGTCGGCGACGACGTCAACTGGCAGATTGGGCATGGCACTCACAGGCAGCCGAGGGTAGCGCTGTTGCCGGACCTCTAGGATTACGGCAGATGACCACCCTGAACTTCCGGCCGGCGGCCGCCCTCTCGGGTTCCGTGGCGGTTCCCCCGGACAAGTCCCTCACGCATCGGGCATTTCTGCTCGGTGCCATATCGGACCGTGCGGTGACCGTCGAGAACCCGCTCGACTCCGAAGACACCCACGCAACCCTGCAGGCGGTTCGGGCACTTGGGGCAGGGGTGCAGGGCGACGTGTCCGACGATCGAGTGGTCATCACCGGGCGCGGCGTGCGTGGGCTCACCCCGCCACCGGTTATCGACTGCATGAACGCCGGCACCCTCATGCGCCTGGTCGCAGGCATCCTCGTTGGGCAGTCGGGTGACGTGACCATCCTTGACGGGGATGAGTCGCTGTGTCGCCGTCCCATGCGCCGCATCGTTGACCCGCTGCACGCAATGGGTGCGGTGATCGAGCCCACCGACGACGGCACGCCGCCGCTTGCGGTGCGTACCGGGCGACCGTTGCGCGGGGTGGTGCACGACCTGCCGGTGGCGAGCGCACAGGTGAAGAGCTGCGTGCTGCTGGCCGGGCTGAATGCCGAGGGTGAGACCTGGGTGCGCGAGCCGGTGCCCTCACGGGATCACACTGAGCGCATGCTGCGTGCGGCCGGTGTGGATCTGCTGGAGCGCGACGGCATGGTGGGCGTCCGTGGACCGGTGGCCACGCTGTCGTTGCCCGACATCCGCGTGCCCGGCGACTTCTCGTCGGCCGCCTTCGCCATCGTCGCGGGTGTACTGCGCGGCGATCCGGAAGTGCGGGTGACCGGTGTCAATCTCAACCCCGGCCGCACGGGCTTGCTCGGCGTGCTTGCACGCATGGGTGCCGACGTGCGTGTGGAGCCCGGCCCGGACGTGGCCGGCGAGCCCTGCGGCGACATCGTGGTGCGCCGTACCAGCCTGCTGCAGGCCACCGACGTGACGGCAGCCGAGGTGCCATCGATGGTTGATGAGCTGCCGCTGGTGGGTCTGCTTGGTGCGCTGGCCGCGGGTATCACCACGGTGAGCGGGGCGCACGAGTTGCGGGTAAAGGAGAGCGACCGCGTGGCAACCGTGGTGGGCCTGCTGCGTGCGGTTGGGGCCATCGCCGATGAGCGCGAGGACGGCTTTGTGGTAACCGGCGGACGGTCAATCCCAGGTGGTGAGGTGCAAAGCGACGGCGACCACCGCCTGGCCATGCTCGGCGCGATTGCCGGGATGGCCAGCGACGGTGGCGTCACGGTGCACGGCTTTGAGGCATCTGCAGTGTCGTACCCGGGGTTTGTCGACGACATGGCGTCACTTGGGGCGCAGGTCGAATGATCGTGGCAATCGACGGCCCGGCTGGGGCGGGCAAGAGCACCGTTGCCCGCGCCGTGGCCGATGCGCTTGGCGTCGGCTATGTGGACACCGGTGCCATGTACCGCGCACTCACCCTGCTCGCGCTGCGATCTGGCGTTGACCTGGACGACGACGCAGTGCTCGCTGACCTTGCCCGCGCCAATCCCGTGCGCCTCGACCACGGCAGCTCGGGCCTTCGCGTGTACATCGCGGGCGACGATGTGACCATGGCCATCCGCGAGGCCGACGTGACCGGCGCGGTGTCACAGGTGGCGGCGCACCCCGGCGTACGCGCAGAGATGGTCGATCGCCAGCGCGACATCATGGCCATTGGCGACTGGGTATCTGATGGCCGCGATATCGGCAGCGTGGTGTGCCCGGATGCCGCGGTAAAGGTGTTCCTCACCGCCTCAGTTGACGAGCGCGCACGCCGTCGGCACGCGGAGCTCGTGGCGCGCGGCGAGAAGGTTGACCTGCGGGTGATTCGCGACGACGTTGAGCGACGCGATCACGCCGACTCCTCACGCGCGGCGAGTCCGCTGGTTGTTGCCGATGGCGCCGTCATTCTCGACACCACGGGCATGGGCATTGACGAGGTCATACGCCGAATTGCAGGCATGGCAGCGGAGGCCCGGGCGTGAGTGAGCGGGATCACACCGAAAGCCCTGCCGACCAGGTACAGCACCGCATGTGGTTCTGGTGGATCTGCGCCGAACTGATGTCGGTGGTGTACCGGCTGTGGTTCCGAATGCGAGTGCAGGGCAAGGAACACGTGCCGCGTACCGGTGCCGTACTGATCGTGTGCAACCACCTGAGCAACTTCGATCCGCCCATGCTGGGGTGGGCCAGCCGGCCACGTAAGTCGTTCTACATGGGCAAGAAGGAACTGTTCGACAGCCGCGTCTCCGCCTGGATCATCTCGTCGCTGGGGGCCTATCCCGTTGACCGTGGCGGCATGGACCGAACTGCCGTGCGCATCTCACGCGACCTGCTCGTGCGCGGCGAGTCGGTGCTGATGTTCCCCGAGGGCACGCGGTCCACCGACGGCACGCTGCGGGCGGCATTTCCGGGTGCGGGTTCCATGGGCATGGACGAAGGTGTCACCATTGTGCCCGCGGCCATCTGGGGCAGCCAGTTCAAGCGGGGTCCGGTACGCGTGGCGTTTGGCCCGCCGGTGTCGTCAGATGGGCTTGCCGCCGGCACAAAAGGTGCCAGGGCCGCGGAGTTGACCAACAGGATGATGCAGGCCATTGCCGATCTCGTGCCACTCGCGGGCGGCCCACCACAGGTTGTGAATGACGGCGAGCCGTCACTGGAGAAGGACTGATGGCCGACGAAAAGCCAACCACGCCTGCGGGCGGCAACGAGAAGGCATCGCGCCCCGGGCTTCCCGATCGCCCGCGCGGCCGTGAGCGCCATGCCGCCCGCGGCAGCACGGTGGTCAGCAACCAGCCCGTGGTGGCGGTGGTGGGCTACCCGAACGTGGGCAAGTCCACACTGTTTAACCGGCTCACCGGGCGCCGCGAGGCCGTGGTGGATTCCATGCCCGGGGTCACCCGTGATCGCCGTCAGGGTGGCGCGGAGTGGAATGGCGTGCAGTTTCAGATCCTCGACACCGGCGGCATCGACGACGCCGACGCGTCGGACATGGCCAGGGAGATCTCGTCACAGGCCATCCGGGCAATTGACGAATCCGATCTGATCCTGTTCGTTGTCGACGCCATGGCGGGGGCCACCACCGGCGACCTCGAGGTTGCCGAGCGGCTTCGTCGCTCGCACCGGCCCATCATCGTTGTCGCCAACAAGTGCGACAACGACGAGGCCGAGCTGCGCGCCCAGTCGCTGTGGGGCCTCGGCCTCGGCGAGGTGGTGTGCGTGTCGGCACTGCATGGCCGCAGCATCGGAGACTTCCTCGACGTGCTTGTGGAGAGCCTCCCCGAGGTCGAGGAGGTATACGACGAGCGGATCGACCGCCTGCCGGCGTTCTGCATCATCGGTCGCCCGAATGTGGGCAAGAGTTCCATCCTCAACGCCATGCTGGGTGAGAACCGCATGATCGTGCACGACGTCCCCGGCACCACGCGCGATCCGGTTGACACCATCATCGAGGTGGATGGGGAAGAGGTGGTGCTCATCGATACCGCCGGCCTGCGTCGCCGCGGCCGCATGCGCCACCGCATCGAGCAGTACAGCCAGATCCGCGCCATCGAATCAGCCGAGCGCGCTGACGTGGCGATCGTGGTGGCGGACGCCACAGAGGGCATCACCGAGGCCGACCTGGCGGCCTGCGACCAGGCCGCGCACTCACACTGCGCCACCATGCTCGTACTCAATAAGTGGGATGTCGCGCAGCCCGATGTCATCGACCTGCGCGGTCGTGTGCACCGTAAGAGCCGTCAGCACCCGGCCATCGTCGTGTGCTCGGCGCTCACCGGGGAGGGCGTCGATCGCATCCTGCCCGCCGCACTGCGCCTGCATGCCAAGAGCTGCACCCGCATCTCCACCAAGGCGCTCAACAATGCGCTGCGCGATCTGGCCGCCGAGCGCCCGGGGCCGCGCGAGGGCAACAAGCGTCTGTCGATGCGCTTTCTTGTGCAGACCGGCGTCAATCCGCCGGTATTCCGCCTTGAGGTGAACGACCGCACGCTCATGACCCGCGACTACGGGTTCTGGCTTGAGAACCGCCTGCGTGAGCACTTCGACCTCGACGGCGTGCCCGTGGACATTGAGGTGAGGAGCCGCAGGTGAGCCGCGTTGTCGTCATCGGAGCGGGCGCGTGGGGATGCACCTTCGCGCAGGTGGCCGCCCTCGCCGGGTCGGAGGTCACCCTCGTGTGCCACACGGCGGCTCAGGCCGGCACTCTGGGCGCCACGCGTCACGACGCCCGGCACCTGGGTGATGTCGCGCTTCCCCAGTCTGTGCATGTCACGCATGTCGACGATCCGGCCTGGGCAGATGGCGCCACGCTGGTCGTTATCGCACTGCCATCGCGCGCTATCTCCACCGAGGCGCCGCGGATTGCCGCCGCATTGCCAGCCGGGTGCGGGGTGCTGTCGCTCACCAAAGGTCTTGAGCCCGGCACAGGCCGCCTGCTGTCTGCCGTCTGGCGCGATGCCCTGGGCCCCGGCGTTCCATTCGCGGTGCTGTCGGGTCCAAACCACGCAGAGGAGATCGCGGCAGGCCAGCCCGCTGCAGCAGTGGTGTCGGGTGACCTCGCGCTGGCCGAGCTCGTGCAGGCCACGGTGTCGGGCCCGGTCTTTCGCGTGTACGTCAATGGTGACCTTGCCGGGGTCGAACTGTGCGGTGCCGCCAAGAATGTCATCGCCCTTGCCGCCGGAATGTCCGACGGCCTCGGGCTCGGCGATAACGCCAAGGCTGCGCTCATCACAAGGGGGCTGGCCGAGATGAGCCGCCTCGGTGCCAGTTCGGGGTGCAACGACGCCACATTCCGCGGGCTCGCCGGCATGGGAGACCTCGTCGCCACCTGCACCAGCCGCCACAGCCGCAATCGCCGCGCGGGCGAGTTGATCGCCACGGGCACACCCGCCGATCAGGTAGAGGCGGTAATCGGTCAGACCGTCGAGGGGCTCGCCACGGTTCGGTCGCTGTTGGCGCGTGCCGAGGGCGTGGGAGTGGAGCTTCCCATCAGCGCGCAGGTGGCAGCAGCCGCCTTTGAGGGCCGGTCGCCCGCCGAGTGCCTGCGCGCGTTGATGTCGCGTGCACCTGCGTCAGAGGCGTGACGCCCCCGTTGCATCCCTAACCGACCCTTTACCAACGGCGCGCCGCTGTGACTACGGGCCGGGATACGCTCCTGAGGTTCCGTTGACGCCCGGAGGTCATCCCGTAATGAGCACGCCCACGCATGGCAGTCGACGCAGGCGCTACTTCATCCCCATGGCTGCGATCGCCGCGGTTGGTGCAGCGGGCGGGGGCATCGTGCTCGCCGGCTGCGGCAGCACTGCATCGGCTGGATCCACCGCGGCATCGGTTGCCGGATACATCCCGGCATCCAGCCCGGTGTACGTGCAGGTGTCCACCGACACCACGGGCGCGCAGTGGACCCAGCTCATCGATCTGGCGCAGATGTTTCCGTCGTACGGGACGATGGAGAAGGAGTTGAAGGCGGATCTGGCGCGCGAGGGCATCTCGTGGGAGAAGGATCTGCGTCCGCTCCTCGGCGAGGCTGCCGCGCTGGCCACCACGAAGGTGCCCGACACCGCGGCTGTGACCAAGGGCGCGCTCACCGATCCCGCCGGGGCAGCCGGACGCGCGCTGGCCGCGGCGGCCGACCAGCCGGTGCTCGCCGTGATGCAGATCACCGAGGGCAAGTCCGACCAGGTGAAGGCGCTGCTCGCCGATCCCGGCAACGGGGGGCTCAAGAGCACAGGCGACTACAACGGCGCCACGCTGCTCGCGGCGCCCGCCGGTGGCATGAATGCTGCGGTGACCGCAGATGCGCTCATCATCGGGTCATCCGAGGCCGTGGTGAAGCAGGCGATTGATGCCCATGCGACCGGCGGCGATCAGGCCCTGTCGGGCGTCTTCCGCTTCAACGACGCGCTGGCGCTGCTGCCCAAGGATGTCTTCGCCATGGCGTACGTGAATCTCGAGGAGCTCGGTAAGGGCGCGCTCTCCGGCATCCCACAGGTGGAGAACCTTGTGGGTGGGCAGATCACCGGCGCTGCCGCCATGTCGCTTACCGCGCAGCCGGATGGCCTGCGTATGAAGGCCGTTCTTGTGGACACCCCGCCGATGACCGACCAGAAGGCCTACACCCCCACCCTCATGAAAAACGCGCCAGCCGACTCGGTGGCGTACCTGGGATTCAACCGTCTTGCCGACACCGTGGAGCAGGCGCTGAAGTCGGCCGAGTCGAGTTCGTCGGCGGACACCAAGAAGCAGATCGACACGGTTCTTGCACAGGCGCCGCTGCTTCTGGGCGTGGACGGGGCCGACCTCAAGAACCTCACCGGCGGGGAGCATGCAGTGGTGGTGACTGACGGGCAGGCCATGCCGGGCGTATCGCTGGCCCTCAAGACCGGCAATGGCGCGCAGGCCACCAGCACGCTCACGTCGTTGTCAAAGGCGATCCCGGTGCTGATGTCAACGTTCGGTGGTGCCAAGGGCTCCGCGAAGGGGTCTGTCGCGGTGGACCTGAATGGCGTGAAGGGTCAGAAGCTGAGCATCGGGAAGTCCGGCAATGTGGTGTGGGGCGTCAAGGGCGACCTGGCCGTTATCGGCAACAGCGCGGCTGGCGCGGGATCGGTACTCGCACCGAAGGCTGGCGCGACGCTCGCCGACTCAAAGGCGTTTCAGGATGCCACTCAGGGAATGCCCGATCAGGTCACCGGCCTCGCGTGGGTGAACGTTCCCAGGGTCATGACAATGATGGCGGCCAAGGGCGCATTTGCCGGCAAGGACGGCGCCGAGCGTCGGGAGAATCTCTCGCATGTCTCGGGCATTGCCGCGTGGGGGACGCAGGGCGAGAACCCCACCGTCGAGGTATTCCTGGGCCTGAAGAAGTAGCGCCACCCGCGCCCGGCGCCCCTCAACTGGGTGCCGGGCGCACGTGTGGCGCAGGCGGTGAGGCCCGCTGATAACCTCGCTCGCTGGATTCAAGGCAAGGAGCCAAATGAGCGAGTACCTCTTCACCTCGGAGTCGGTTACCGAGGGTCATCCCGATAAAATCGCTGATCAGATCTCGGATGGCGTCCTCGACGCCATCCTCGCGCAGGACCCAATGGGTCGTGTTGCGTGCGAGACCCTCATCACGACAGGCCAGGTGATGATCGCCGGCGAGGTCACCACGACCGCCAACATCGACATCCCAAGAATCGTGCGCGACACCATCACGCACATCGGGTACACCGACTCGCGCTATGGCTTTGATGCCGAGACATGCGGCATCTCGGTGGCGCTCGATAAGCAGAGCCCCGACATCGGCCAGGGCGTCACAACCGCGTTCGAGAAGCGTGCCGGTGGTGACGAGGACCCGTACGACTCCCAGGGGGCGGGTGACCAGGGGCTGATGTTCGGCTTCGCGTGCACCGAGACCCCCGTGCTCATGCCGTTGCCCATCATCCTGGCGCACCGTCTGGTGGAGCGGCTCTCGGCAGAGCGGCGCGGCGCACTCGACTACTTGCGCCCCGACGGCAAGTCGCAGGTGAGCGTGCGCTACGACGGCATCACGCCGGTGGGCGTGGATGCTGTGGTGATCAGCAGCCAGCACTCCGAGGACGTGTCGCAGGAGATGATCCACGAGGACGTCACCCGCCGGGTAATCCAGCCGGTGCTTGAGGAGTTTGGCGTGTGGAACCCCGAGATCCGCCTGTTCATCAACCCCACGGGCAAGTTCGTCATTGGTGGCCCCATGGGTGACTGCGGCCTGACTGGTCGCAAGATCATCGTGGACACCTACGGTGGAATGGCACGCCACGGCGGTGGCGCCTTCTCGGGCAAGGACCCGTCGAAGGTGGACCGCTCGGCCGCGTACGCCGCCCGCTGGGTTGCCAAGAACGTGGTGGCCGCGGGCCTGGCCGATCGCTGCGAGGTGCAAGTGGCCTACGCCATCGGTGTGGCGCATCCGGTGTCGATCAACGTGCAGACATTCGGCACTGAGAAGCGGCCGATCGACCAGATCGTCACCTGGGTGAGCGAGAACTTCGACCTGCGCCCTGCCGCGCTGATCGACAGCCTCGACCTGCGCCGGCCGATCTACCAGAAGACCGCCGCGTTCGGCCACTTCGGCCGTACCGAGCCGGAATTCACATGGGAGAACACCGACATCGGCCAGGCCTTCGCCGACTGATGTGAGCGATGGGGGGATGGCCGCACAGGTCGTCCCCCTCGTCGCCGCCCGCGCCCTTGACGGGGCGCTGGACTACGCGGTGCCCGCCGCGCTGGATTCGGCCGTGGTTCCCGGGGCACTGGTCGCCGTGCGCCTGGGGCCACGCGCAGTGTTGGGCGTGGTGATGAGCCGCGAGCCCGCAACGCACAAGGGCCGCCTGCAGCCGGTGGCAGGCGTGGTGGATGCCCCGGTGGTGCCCGCCGATCTGCTGGACCTTGCCCGGTGGGTCGCCCGGCGCACGCTGAGCCCGCTCGGCTCAAGCCTCAAGCTGGTGCTGCCACCTGGCGCAGAGGGGGCGCTCAGGCGCGGCCCAGACGGCACATGGTCGCTCGGTGCGCCCACCGGGCAGGGGCGCGAACGATTGGTGGCCCGTGCGGTACCTGGTGCAGAGGCTCCCGATGGCCGTCGTGCAACCGTGCTCGCCCAGTTGGTGGCCGCAGGTGGGGAACTTCAGGCAGCCGATCTTGTACGTGCGGCGGGTACCACCATGCCCACGCTCAAGCGCATGGCCGCCGACGGCCAGATCACGTTGACGGCCGAACGTGCAGATGCCAGCGGGCTCAACTGGTTTGGCCCGGCTCCGGATCCCGACACGCCACCGGAACTCACCGCTGATCAGACGGTGGCCGTGGATCGGGTCATCCGGGCGATTGATGCCCCGGAAACCGATGCGCTGCTTCTTCATGGCGTGACCGGCTCGGGCAAGACCGAGGTGTACCTGCGCGCCATTGAGGCTGCGCGGGCCCGAGGCAGGTCGAGCCTGGTGCTTGTGCCCGAGATCGCGCTCACCCCGCAATTTCTGGGTCGGCTCCGTGCCCGGCTGGGCGAGCGTGTGGCCGTGTGGCACTCGGCGCTGGCGCCGGCCGAGCGTGCCGCCGAGGACCGGCGCATCCGATCCGGGGAGGCCGACGTGGTGATGGGTGCCCGCAGTGCGGTGTTCGCCCCGCTGCGCGACATCGGTCTGGTGGTGGTGGATGAGGAACACGACTCGTCGTACAAGCAAGACTCCACTCCGCGCTACGACGCACGGCAGGTGGCGTACAAGCGCGCCACCGATGCCGGTGCAGCGCTGGTGTATGGCAGCGCCACCCCGCGCCCTGAGGCCTGGCATGCGCTTCCGCGCATCACGCTGGCCGAGCGCGCCGACGGCGCCGTACTGCCGCCAATTGATGTGGTGGATATGCGTACCCAGCACGCGGGCCCCATCTCACGGCCGCTGGCCCGCGCTCTGCAGGAGGCGGCGGAGCGTGGCGACAAGGCCATCGTGTTGCTCAACCGTCGTGGGTTCTCACGCACCACGCTGTGCCGTGACTGCGGATGGATTGCCCGGTGCCGCGACTGCGATGTGCCCATGGTGCTGCACCGCGATGGCGGCCCGGAGCGCCTGGTGTGCCACCACTGCGGGCTGGAACGCGAGCAGCCGGGTGCGTGCCCCTCGTGCCGCTCCGTCAACGTGGGGCGTCAGGGCTCGGGTACTCAGGCATTGGAAGAGGCGCTGGCAAATGTGGTGCCCGACACCCGCCTTGTGCGACTCGATGCCGACAATGCGGCGAAGCGCGGTGGCATCGTGGGCCTGCTCGCCGAGTTCAGTGCACCCGGCCCCGCGATCCTTCTGGGCACGCAGATGGTTGCCAAGGGCCACGACCTGCCCGACGTCACGGTGGCCGCGGTGCTTGATGCCGACGCGGCGCTGCAGCACGCCGACTTCCGCGCAGAGGAGCGCACGTTCTCACTCATCGTGCAACTGGCGGGGCGCGCGGGACGCCGTAAGGGTGAGCCCGCCCGGGTGGTGGTGCAGGCGTGGGAGCCGGCTGCCCGCGCGGTGCAACTGGGCTCCCGACACGCGGTGGAGGAGTTTCTCGAGGGCGAGATCGGCCGCAGGCAGGCAAGGGGTATGCCCCCGCATGGGCACCTGCTGCGAATCGTGATCGAGGGTGACAACCCGGCGCGCGTCGCCGAAGTGGCCGAGGCCCTGGTGGAGGATCTGGCCATGGCTGATCCCGAGGTGACGGTGCGTGGTCCGTCGCGACTTCACCGGCTGCGTGGGCGTACCCGCCGGGCGATACTGCTGCAGGCACCCTTGTCGTCAACCCTCACGACGGCCACGCGACGGGTGCTTGCTGCCTCTGGGGTTCCCGGAGGCGTGAGGATCGGCATTGACGTCGATCCACAGGACACCTGACAGAACACCAGAACACACCTCGGCGTCCGGTACCCTCCCGGCGTTCGAAGTCCACGTCCTCGAGGTAATCCATGCCCGTTCCGCGTCTGTTCTCAGCCCAGTCCGACCCCCGTGAGCAGTGGACCCACGTGCTCGCGTCCGTGCTGGCGCTTGCCGGTAACGACACACGTACCGCGCTGCTGCGTGAGTTCACCGACGAAGACATCCCCGGTATCGAGAACACCGTGGTGCGCGAGTTTGCGCCCGCCGGTGACGACGTCATCGACATCGTTGTGCAGGAGCGGGACAAGAAGTGGGCCTTCGCCATCCAGACATCCCTGGCGTTCCAGGGCGACATCCAGGCACGCCTCAGCCGTGCTGCGGGTGCGCTCTCCGACTACGGTCGCGTCATCGTGATGGGCATCACTCCAGACCGGAAGCCGGGCCCCTACATCGAGGCCGTGCGCGCCGAGGGCATCGACGCCCGCTACTGCTCGTGGCTGCGTGTGCGCGACTGGGTGCAGGAGCGGCCCGAGCGCGGCAAGGCAGAGGGCGTGCCGTACGCGGTGCTGAAGGAGGCCGAGTACGTGCTCACGCCGAACGTGGCCGAGCTCTACCGCCTTGAGGACATCATTCCCACGGTGCCGCGTGAGGCGCGTGAGGCAACCACCGCCGTGTATTTCGGACTCAACGATCTGTCTTCGGCCCCGCGTATCGACCAGCACGATGACGGTGCCACGGCGATCTTCCCGCGTACCGGCGACCCGCAGGCCGAGCTCATCATCCGTGGCGGCAGCGCCAACTTGGTGCTGAACGCCCAGGTGGGATCGGTCACTGGCGCGACCGACCGTCCCGGCTGGGGTGCCCTTGCCATTGGATCGGACGCCGATTGGGAGCTCGGCGGATCGTCCGCCCTCGCCACTGCGCGCCGCCTGATTCCGAGAAAGCGGTAGCCATCACGGCCGGCGCGGGTATCCACGACGGGATCATCGCCGGCCGCTGGGTGGTCGGGGCTCCCATCGCCCACGGCGGCCAGGCAACGGTCCACCACGCGCACCACGTATCGCTTGGGCGTGCGGCGGCCATCAAGATCTTTCATCCGCATGTGTGGGCCGACGACGGCTTCCGCACGCGGTTTCGTCGTGAGTGTGAGGCGCTGGTGGTGCTGGAGCACCCCAACGTCATCCCGGTGCTGGATGCGGGGGAGAGCGACGGCGTGGGGTGGATCGTCATGCATCTCGCAACCGGGGGCAGCTTGGACGACCGGCTGCGCGAGGGCATGGTGGACCCCGAGGAGGCGGTCCGCATTCTGCGCCAGGTGGCATCGGCGCTCGATGCGGCACACGAGGCGGGGCGCCTTCACCGGGATGTGAAGCCGGCCAACGTCCTTCTTGAACCCGATGGACATGCATGGCTTGCCGACTTCGGCGTCGCCCGGCCGGTTGGTGGTACCACCACAATCCCGGGCCAGATGGTTGGCACAGCGGCATATATGGCCCCTGAGGTCATCTCCGGGGGGCGCCCGCAGGCGTCGGCAGACATTTACGGCTTCGCCTGCATGGCGTTTGAAGTGCTGACCGGTGCCCGACCGTACCCGGACGCCGAGGTGGGCACGGTGCTGTTTGCACACATGGAGCGAGCCGTGCCCCGTGCCCGCAGCGTGCGTGGCAACCTGCCAGTGGTGATGGAGCAGGCGCTCGCGTGGGGACTGGCCAAGGATCCCCGCGACCGTCCGCGTACGGCAACTGCGCTGGTGGATGCCATGGCCGCCGCCGTCCCCGGTCCCGGATCAACTGTTCCCATGCCCCGCACCACACCTGCCGCCGGTCGCCGCGGTCGTGCTCGCGGCACCCTCACGATGATCGCCGTGGGGTCGATTGCGCTCGTGGGGTCCGCTGCCGGGTTGGCATGGATGCAGTTCGGTCCGACGGGGGCATCTCCCCCGGCCCCTGCGGCCAGGCCACTCCCCCGTATCCCGACACCCGCAGGCGACATGCTGGGCTCGGCCACACCGGTGGGCACGATCCCGGGCGTCCGCGCGTCGGACCTGACCGCCACCGCTGCGCTGGGCGGTGGAGTGCAGGCATACGCCGTGGAGGCTGGCCCCGGCCGTTCGCCCGACGCCGTTGCCCGCGCGGTGG
>Ga0208960_1001011_pt1 | contig 15313 bp, 10 predicted proteins | sample GreLakmeON33MSRF_FD_187703 | JGI IMG/M metagenome (GOLD analysis project Ga0208960, IMG submission 187703) | Freshwater lentic microbial communities from great Laurentian Lakes, MI, USA - Great Lakes metaG ON33MSRF (SPAdes) | ecosystem: Environmental > Aquatic > Freshwater > Lake | place: Great...
GGATCGGCGAAGGAAGTCAACGATTTCGAGGCGCTCTTTTTGGATCAGCCGAGGAGTTCGGCACGAGGGACGGTCATTGCAAAAGATACGTATCAATCGAGCCGAGGACTAACGAGTAGCAATTGATTCACTCATTTGGCGCAATCGGAGCAGTTTGGCTGCAGAAGTAGGATGACGTGTATGGATGCAACACAAATATTGATTGGCCTTGGAATCGGTGCTGTTCTTGGTGGAGTGATCGGATTTGTCTTCGCAAATATGGCCGCTCGTGCTCGAACTGCGGGTGTCGATGCGATGCGAGTCGAACTCGAAACAAAACGAAACGAATGCGATTCGCTGCTGAAGGATAACCAACTTGCAAGAGTCGAAGCAGGTTCGTCCAAAGCACTCCTTGACGATGCGAAACAATCACTGCTCGAACTGAAGCGAGAGGTTATGGCTGAGCGTGAAAAAGTTTCCGCTGCGAAAGATGCTGTCGCAAAAGCTCAAGCACAAGCAGAGGGACTGAATGCGCTTTATAACGAAAAGGTTGTGTCTCTGGAAGAAATCCGCAAGAGTGTCGAACAATCCAAAATCGCACTCACTGATGTCTTCAAATCTACCGGCGTAGATTTGCTTAAGGCAACAACCGACACATTCATGGCTCAGGCCAGAGAGCAATTCGAAAATCAATCAAAACTCTCTCAGCAAGACTTGGAGTCTCGACAAAAAGCTTTCGATGCGACGCTGACACCATTCAAAGAACAATTGGTGAAACAGGAAACGCTGATGAAGTCGCTCGATGAAAAGCGTGCGATTGATGCCACAACATTGACGGAGCAGTTCAAACAAATCGCCCTCCTACAAAGAGAAGCTTCCAGCGCTGCGCAGCTTCTGACAAGCGCAATGCGCGATAATCGCCAACGTGGAAAATGGGGCGAAACTCAGCTCAGAAATATTGTTGAAATGGCCGGAATGGTTCCCCATATTGATTACAAAGAGCAAGAATCCGCCGAGGGCGAAGAGGGCCGTATTCGCCCTGATATGACGATCAATCTTCCCGATAATCGCGTGGTGCCGATCGATGTGAAGGTGCCAATGGATGCGTATCTCGATTCATTGAAGCCAGAACTGAGCGACTCTGAACGCGCCGCACGCCGTAACGCCCATCCAATCGCAATTCGAACACACGTTCGTGCACTTGCAAGTCGTGAGTACGCGAAAACAATCGGCGCAGAAATCGAAATGACGATTATGTTTGTTCCAGTTGAAAGCGCTCTTTCTGTTGCACTCGAAATTGATGGAAGCCTCTTCGAAGATGCGCTGAAAGAAGGAATCATTATCACGACTCCATCGACGCTTCTCGCACTCCTTCGCATTTGCGCTTTGCAGTGGAAGAACGCAGCTGTCACTGAAAACGCACAGAAGATTGGCGCAAGCGCGAAAGAGTTGCTTGATCGAGTTGTCAAATTCGCAGAGCATTTGCAATCTGTGGGCAATGGACTCGAAACCGCTTCGAAAGCATTTAACAAGTCCGTAGGATCTTTTAATACAAGGCTTCTGACCAGCGCTCGAGCGACAGCAGAATTTGCAGGTGATCTCGAACGCCTTCCTGATGAGTTAGAAGGTGTTGACACAATCACCCGAACAGATATTTCTGGCGTGCGACCACTTCTTGATGGGTGAATAAATCAAGAGGTCGAGTAAAGAGAAAAATCATGCCCCCCCTTCCCCCACTCACTTCCTTCTTACTCGGCCTTACGATCGGCGTCATCTTGCTTGTTGTGTTTTTGATTCGTGCGAAGCTCGCACATCAAAGCGAAATCGACCTCGCACGCAAACAAAGCGTCAAGCAAAGTCGCAGCACGTTAAAAGGACAGATGGCTGAACAGATGGCTCCGATGCTGCCAGGATTTGATTATTCCCCAGCGGATTCGAAGTTTCTTGGCGATCCAATCGACTACGTCATCTTCAAAGGGATGACGGAAGCACGCGATGGCGGTGGTTCATTCGAAGACCTTGAAGTCGTGTTGATCGACGTGAAGTATGGCAAGGCGCAACTCACTGCCGCGCAGCGGGCAATCTCACAAGCAGTCGAAGCGGGCCGAGTGCGCTTCGAAGTTGTGCGCATCGATGAAGAAAACAAGGTGACTAAATCGAAGTACGTCCCACGGCGCAAGAACGAATCGACAGATTGACGTATTCGATTACTCGCTTGCAAACGCAGTCGCATCGAAGCGAAGTCCAAGGCTCGGCGAAAAAATTCGCAGAACGCCAGAGCCATCGTCCACACCAAAGCGTCCTTCGTTGCGCTCTCTTGAAACATTGACCGACGAAATCTCACGGCCATCAAATGATTCAAGAACGATACGTCCAACAATCAGATCCGCAGGAGAAGCGCTCAATGTGATTTCTGATGCCCTGGTGTCGCACAATTTTCCAAGGAGTCCCTCGACCTTTGCAGTTGTCGTCGCGTGCGCACCAGAAGCGCTTGACAATTTCCATTCGCTACCGACACGCTCGATCCTGAGCGCTTCTCCGACAGCTGGTTCGAGTCGAATCACACGCACATCTTCAGGTCGCTGACCAGTCGCAGTTGGATCAATCATCAAAAGGGTTGGAGGAATCGCTGCTGCAACGGCAGTTCCATCAATTTCCATGATGGCCTCTGGTCTATCACTCAATCGTGCAAATCGATCGGTTGCTCCTGGTCGAATCGGCGCGCCGATTTCCAAACGCTCCACGATTGGTTGCACAGTCACTCGACCATCTGCATCAGTCTTGCGCGACGACGCATAAATCTCAACAACACCTGCCGCCTTCTCCAATCCAAATGGCATCAGTTGAGTTGGACGATCGACGACGAATCCACTGGCCTGTGCGCGTGCAAGTGCTTCAAGCCATCGCTCGACTGCTGCACGATCTGCTCGAGTCGAAATGGGTGACACAACTTTCCACGCAGAGCCATTGCGGACAATTTCCAAACGCTGCGTCTTCCCATCGCGCCCAGGACTTTCGCTGACCAATCGGTCACACTCGACATCTGCACGAGAAAACAACGATGTTTGTCGCCACTGTCGCAGGTCTGTCAGCAACGCAGCATCGTGAAGCGTCGAACGCGCCGCGCGAGGCTGTACCTGCTCGCCGCCAAGATCAATCCATGCGAATCCCGCTGGCAATCGATGTCCGAATCGAATCTTCACCGAACCTTCTTTCCATGCAAGTTTCACAAACGGCGCATCTGCACCCAAGCCTGTGGAATCCAGCAACTCTTTGGTACTGCCGGCAACATCCGCAAGCGCGGCACGCGCAGTCAATCCATTTGCTTGATCTACAACTTCCATCAGTCGTGCTGTGTCCACCGGAAATTCAAAGGGCAATGTTTGGAACCAACGACCATCTCTGCGCTTGAATTCGAAAATATTCTCGCCACCACGGGAAATTTCGATCTGGTCTATTTGCGACCACGGCACCGAACCAGTGACAAAGACTGGAGCGAAGCCTTCATCCAGTTGCGCTGTGCGCGAATCGACAGAGATGCTCCAAAGAAACCATCCACCGATCCACACAAGTGCGGCGAAGACCCAAAGAAGAAAGATCGTTCGCCAATTCATTTTCGGGACCTCCACATCGAGATGATCAATCCAATCATCAGAGACGCAGCAGGAATTCCCAGTGCCAATCCACTTGTGAACTCCAAACGCTTGCGAACGGAAAGTGCACCAATTCTCGGTGATTCTCGACCACTTCCACTATTTCCCAAACGCTGATCGAGACCCGCAAGCCACAGAACTCCGTTGACGGCAAATTCACGGTTGCCTGGATTCAACAGTGCATCGCGTCCTCCACCAAGAGATCGTGCAGAGTCCACAACCGAACTGACCATCCACGATGGCGAGCCAACAATAATCGCGCGAAGTGATTTCGACGCTGGATCACGCCGAGTACTCGCAACTGCAACACTTGTCGGCTCTGTCATCAATTTTGTGGACCGCGGATCAGGAGTCCGTCTGCGCCAATCTCGTTCAATCGATCGACTTGGGCCTTCACGTGCCGCGAGCACACTTTGGCTGCTTATGCCGATGGACGATTCCATCGCTGTCACAGGAATCGCGACTGAGAATCCCAGACGCTGTTGATCAAGCGCTTGTGCCAAAGGATTGTCCGACGGAATCACCGAAACATCCATCTTTGTACGGCGTTCGGTTCGACCTTCCGCAACTGGGATGTCATCGACAATCACCGCATCGGAAATTGCACGAGCGCCAAGGGTTGTTGCGATTTCGCTCCACGGATCGGATCGACCTGCAAGTGGGCGAAGACTTGGACCAAGTGAATAAAACAGCGGTTCGCCCGCTGTCACCAACCCGCCGATCGCTTCCAGCAATGCTCTCTCCCGAGCATCTCTCTCGACCGCAACCGTTCTTGTTGGAATGATCATCCAAACTGTGCGACCTGTGACAATCGGTCGAGGTTCAGCTGTGATCCTCCATTCGCGCACGCTGATGCGCGCTGCTCGACACGCATCACTCATGGCAGTGCAATCAAATCCATCCGCCGCTGAAACCAACATCGAACGATCTTCGGCGTGTACCACGATCACCTCAGGCTTCTGATCATCCAAGATGCTGCGAATTGCGCCGTCAATCAATTGTTCCATTCGATATCGCCGATCAAATCGAACAGTCGCGCCTTGGTCAGCTGCGTTGATCGCCAAAGCACTGTCTGGCAGAAAAACAATCCCATTTGGAGATTCGACAACAACGCCACCGCCAATCGCAAGACCAGCAGAAATTTCTTGCAGCGGATCGCGCGGCAACACATCAAGTGCATCAACCGTTCGCAGCAAGGCACGCGTCCGCACACCCAACTCTGGACGCGCACGCTGCGAAAGTTCACGAACAACTGCAGGCGATCCATCATCAGCACCCCGACGAACAAGCCAATTTGAGAAAGATCCAAGCTGCATCGCCCAATCTCGATTATTTGCAGCGATGACTTCTGCGGTCTCGGAATAATCCGAAAGTGCGCGATCAGGTCGCCCCACTTGCATTGCACGAATCGTTTGTGTCAGAACTGGAGCTCCGCTGGCAAGAGCCGTCAGCGATCCTCTCACCTGCTCCATATATTTTCGATCTGGAGATTCCGCAGGCAATTGATCGATCACCAGAGTCAATCGAGCGGACTCATTTGATGCGTACTGCGCAAGAGTTTCTAACTCCTTCAAGCCAACTGCGACTGCATCTTGCATATCTTGCACCGGCCCACGCTTTCGCGTCACCAAATCTTCAAGCCACTGCGAATATCGCATTGCGCCAGACGCAGTCGTTGGATCAATTTTCTCGTGCGGCGGTTGATCAGTGGAATGCGCACTTGTAAACGCATCAAGCACTTCGTCCAATTGACCAGCAACCGCTTTATCCAATCCACCAGTTGGAGCAATCCAAGTTGCGCGCCAACCATCTGGCAAGTCGCTCACCAATCGCTTGGTCTGATCATTCAGAACCCATGCACGACTCTTCGTCGCATCGACGGAAACTCGAGCCCCAGGCGCATGTGCAGCAGCTGCGATACCGAAAACAAGTGCGAATGCCCCGATCACGCCAAGAATCACTCGCAATCTGATTGCGATCGCTCCACGATGACTTCCACGTTCGGCCTCTGTCGATTGAATGACCGCGGCTGCCACTAGAAATCCAGCCGTTATGCAAAGGAAATACAACACATTCGATGAATCGAATTCTCCATTGAGAAATCCTTCAAGCCTTCGCACTGGATCGGCGGCGAAGAGCATGTCTGCTTGTGCACTTGGAAGAACAGGAGCAATTGATCGGATAGAGATCAACACCATCAACCAAGAAAAGAATGTTGCCAGATATGCGACGGCTGCGCTCGACGATATTGATCCAAAGAAAAGTCCAGATGCGAGATACATCGATCCTGCCAACAACACACCACTTGATGCGCACAATGCTTCACCAAGATCTGGGCGCGACAAAGATTCGAGCACTGCATAAGGACCTCCCAGTCCGACAAGACAAAGAAGAATCAACGCAATCATTCCCGCGAGATATCTTCCGCCAACGATTGATCCAACGCTTGCTGGACTTGTCGCAAGCACTTCCCAAAATCCTGTGCGACGTTCTTCGGTCGTCGGCCGAAGCGAAAGCGCTGGCGCGGTCAAGAGCATTGCCCAACCAGCGGCTGCTGCAACGGTTCTCAATTCCGCAGGTGAACCAGGAACAAGAACTGCGATACCAGTGATGACTCCAGTGACGAACGCGAAGATTGCGAGTGCGCCCCAGACAGTCGGCGTCAAAAAGAGCGCGGCGCATTCTCGTCGAGCGATCGTCAGCACATCGCCCATCATTGAGATGCGCCCTCAATGCGATCGCTTGACGCATCGCCGCCACGTTCGCGTACCAGTCGTTGAAAAATCTCCTCTAATGCAGGGTTTACCCGTTCAAATCGTCGAATTGTTCCGCCAGACGAATGCAAAGACTCGCCAAGCGCAGTTGGAATTCCTATTGATTCTCCGTTGGGCTCGATCTCAACTGATATTCGAGTCCAACCATCTTGCATCGACTGTGTCTGCACTCCAAGCACACCAACGATCTGCCGCAGCGCAACAGGATCGCAGTGCGTGGATTCGATTTCAAATCGGACTCCAACTGCACCGATACGGCGAAGGTCAATCGCACTTCCGTCGGCTACAAGTTTTCCACGTGCGATCAGCACCAGATGATCACATGTCGCTTCGACCTCCGCAAGATTGTGACTTGAGAAGAGAACAGTGTGCTCGCCTCGCAGTGAACGAACAAGAGTACGAAACGACATTGCGGTTGTTGGATCGAGTCCTGTTCCTGGTTCATCAAGAATCACAACTGCCGGCGATGCGACAAGAGCCGCGGCAAGTCCCGCTCGCTGACGAAATCCTCTGCTCAAAGATCCCAGAAGTTTATTGCGAACCTCGGCGAGACCGCAGCGGTCGACCACTCTGTCAATTGCCGCACGACGCTTGGGGCGTTCGACTCCCCAAAGTTCGCAGCGAAATTTCAAATACTCCCGCACGGTCAGTTCGGATGGCAACGGATTCGATTCTGGCAAATATCCCAATTGACCGCGCGAAGAACGCGAATCCGTTCCCACATCTTTCCCTGCAAGGACCAGTCTTCCCGCATTTGGCTGGATTGCCCCTGCAAGCATTCGAATTGTGGTGGTTTTTCCTGCGCCATTTGGTCCTAAAAAACCACAAACCGATCCAGCGGGTACCGAAAACGAGAGGTCGGAAACCGCTTTGAACGAGCCGTATGACTTGTGAACATGGTCAACGATGATCATTGTGAAGAATCGAGAGTGTAATCGAACCGTACACTCTTCTATCTATGGCTGAGTCTGCGCCACATCCTTACCGCCACGATTCTGGCGACTTCTTCGACAACGTCGGAGCGGGAGTTGGCGTCGTAGATCATGCAGGAGAAGTTGTCTGGATGAGTTCGCGTCTGGCAGAACATTCTCCCGAAACGCTTCGAATTTTTACCGAACTCTGCTCTGAAGCAATTGTGCAATTCAAGAGTTCTCCAACCTTGCATGTGCGAAAGCGTTTCGCATCTGGTCCAAAGTTTTTCGAAGTGATGATCTCGCCTGCATCCGATCGACGCGCGACTGGGATTCTCTTTGATGTCACGAATCGCACTCGACTGAGCGAACGACTCGAAGCGATCGATCTTGCTGGAGCGGACCTCTTAGATCTCGATGCTCAGATCGTCAATCCTCTCAATGTCGCCGAACGACTCGCACTGCTTGAAGGCAAGATTGCCAACACGATGCGTACGCAATTTGCGGATCAACCATTTGAAGTGCGGCTTCGCAATCGAAAAACAGAACAGTTGGAACTTGTGATCGGCCACGGTATCGATCCGCTTCGAATTGGCGAATCGATCTTTGCGCGTGGAACTGGCAACGGCATTTCTGGACTTGTTGCCTCGACGGGTGAGAGTTATATCGGGCGCAACCTTGATGCGGATCCACTGTATATCCCTGGACTTCCTGGAGCGCGTTCGAGCTTGACTGTTCCACTACTTCTGCGCGATCGTGTCATCGGTGTTGTCAATGTGGAATCAATTCAAGCTGATGCATTCTCTGATGAAGATCGGATGGCACTTGAAACGTATGGCCGCTATCAAGCGATGGCGCTGAATATTCTTGACATGCTGATTGTCGAGCGATCCACGACGAGCCAACGAGTATCGCTGACGCTCCGCGAAGAAATGATTGTGCCGCAGCAACGTCTGCGCGATGCAACACGCGATCTTGCTGCAGGAAAACTTGGTGCATATGAAAATCTGGAAGCTGCGCTTGAAACGCTTGGCGCACGCATCCGAGGCGCAACATCTGGACCGCAATCTGTGCTGGGAATCGATCGACTTCCGCGCGACCGCAGCGTTGATCCGTACATCAAAGGCAAACGCATTCTTGTCGCCGATGATGATGCGAATGTTCGAGAGACTATTCAAGGACTTCTGCAGGAAGCAGGCGGAATTGTGGAAAATCGCGCTGATGGCGGCGCAACTCTCGAACTCGTCCGGCGCGCGAAAGATGAAGGCCGTCCATTCGAACTCGTCATCTCGGATGTTCGAATGCCCGATCGTAACGGGTATGAAGTTTTTCGCGGTACGCGTGAATGCACGCCGAATTGTGCCTTCTTGATGATGACCGGATTTGGATATGACCCAAATCATTCCATCGTCAGATCCACGCAAGATGGGCTGAATAATTTTCTTTTCAAACCATTTCAGGCAAGCGTTTTATTGGAAGAAGTACGCAAGGCGTTTGGAGCGCCGGAATAAAAGATCAAGCGCAATTTTGATTACTCGCTTGGCCGAACCGCCGCCAAGATTCTTGGATGCCCTTCTAAATCTGGAAGTATGCGAATCGATCGATATCCAAGATCCGCAGCAATTGCAGTTGCTGATTTGCCTTGACTCGAACTGATCTCAACAAGAATTGATCCGCTTGGCTTCAACCACTTGGGTGCCGCGCCGACAATTCTGCGAACGAAATCTAATCCATCGCGTCCGCCCCGCAGTGCCGTCGAAGGCTCGAATTCACGGACATTCTTGGGGACTTCAGCCCATTCTGCATCGCTGATATACGGCGGATTCGCACAGAGCAGATCGAATGATCCCTCCAGATCACGACCAACGAGTGGCGCATCAAGATCCCCTTCAAGAATTTCTATGGCCGCATCCAATCCCAGCGACTTCACATTTCGGCGCGCCATTTCGCAGGCTTCCCGAACGATCTCGGTTGCGTAAATGCGAACGGGCGCGGTTTGAGTCAATGCCTCCGCCGCAGACTCTGCATCCTCCTTGCGCCACGATAATTGCTTGCGCCCACCACGCGCAGCAAGAAGCGATTTTGCGATTGCAATCGCCACGCATCCAGAACCTGTGCAGAGATCGGCAATGCGAATCTCATCAGCAAGCACAACACCGTCATTGCCACGCACAAGTCGTAGTACTTCTTCAACGAGCGATTCGGTTGCAGGACGAGGAATGAGAGTGGCCGGTCCGACTTCGATTTCGCACCCAAAGAAACTCCAAGTTCCCACAAGATATTGCACGGGTTCATGCCGCCCAGCGCGCTGCACAAGTCCACGCAACTTCGCAAGTTCTTCTGCATTCGCAGGTCGGTCAGGATCCATATACAGACGCATTCGATCGCATCCCAGCACATGCGCAAGCAGTAAATCAGCGCAAACTGTCGGCGAATCGATCACTTTCTCCGTCAAAAAAGTAATAATCCAACTACGCAACCGCCGAACCGTCCATGTTTCAGCCATCACACAATCCTAACGGTTTCTGACGTACTATCGCCCCCCCACAACATTATGACTTCGACCCAACCACAACAGACTCTTCGCTCGCTCCATGATCACGCCCAAAAAACGTCGATCTTCGCATCTGTTGCGCTTACTGGGGAACGTTTGGAATGCGAAGCGAAAGACTCTGCAGCGAAGGCGCAGTACCGCATCGAAGCCGCTTCAGATGGTTGGCGCCTTTCCCTTGGGACTGCTGATCGTTGGCTGAGCGAATCAATCGAATCACAACTCGTTGAGTCGCGAGACTCCATGGAAGATTTGCTCCGTGAAGAACTGGTTGATCTTGATTGCTTGGAGGCTCCTCCTAAGATTCGACATTTTCGGGACGAATCGAAGCGATATGTTTTTGAATGCACAGTTCCATTCGGCGCTGATCTTGCCGATGACTTGCAAAGGGCACAATTATTTCTCTTTGCCTTCGAGTCGATGTTTCGACAACTTGGAGATATGTCTGGCGCGGAGAGCGAGGAATGACACCTCCACGAGTTCTGATGCTTGGCTGGGAATTCCCACCATTCATCACCGGCGGATTGGGAACTGCATGCCATGGTTTGACTCGTGGGCTGACTTCGGCTGGATGCGATATCACCTTTGCGCTTCCACGCGCAATTTCTAGATCCCACTCTTCGCACGTTCGATTGCTTTCGCCTGCAAGTGAAGTAGCAGAGGTCTCGGCGTGGGTTGCTCCTCCAGAAGGAATGATCACAGAATCCACTGATTTGGCAGAGATTTTGGAGTCGACGCGAATTGCCAGCATCCAGAAAGTCCGAACAGAATCTCTGCAACGTGGGACACCAGAGCGGATCAAGATTCTCGATTTGCCAATGATGGCGCAGAGTTCTTATGCATCTGGTTCTGCGCGCGGTCGATTGATCACGACGCCGCGTGATGCGCTCAAAGAAATCGGCGGGTTAGATGTCCTGGGCGAAGAGCTTCAATCGCTCACCGATGAACAATTTGAGCACATTGTCCAGACAGTCACTCACAGAAAATTAAGCGGGGAATTGGATGGAGTATCAATTGCTGATCTCGTGATTGAACGCGCCCTTCCTGAAGCAGGACGAGGCGGTTCGAATAATCACAGTCCAACGCCAGACACTCTCGGTGGATACGACGGCGATCTGATTCTTGCAGCCGAGCGATACGCGCACTTCTGCGTTCGAGCTGCACAACATTTGCCTTTCGACATTATTCACGCGCATGACTGGCTGACATATCCCGCTGGTATCGCACTTGCACGATTGACTGGGCGACCACTCGTTGTGCATGTTCATGCGACAGAATTTGATCGTTCAGGCGAACATGTCAACCAAGCCGTGTACAACATTGAACGTCGAGGAATGCACGCCGCAGTCCGCGTCCTTGCTGTCAGCATGCTGACTCGAAATCTGCTTGTGAACCGTTACGGCATCTCACCTGACAAGATCGATGTTGTCTATAACGGAGTTGATATCGAGCCTTCGACATATGGCATCAAGCGCATCGAGCGTTCCGAGCGAATCGTGCTCTATTTTGGGCGAATCACGATGCAAAAGGGACCCGAATATTTCGTACGCGCCGCGAAGAGAGTTCTCGAAGTTGAACAGAATGTGCGCTTCGTTGTGGCAGGATCTGGCGATCAAGCAACAGCAATGATCGAGATGGCCGCGGAACTGGGGATTGGAAGTCGCATGACCTTCACAGGCTTTTTGCGCGGCAAAGATATTCAACGCGTTTTCTCGCTCGCAGATCTCTATGTCATGCCGAGCGTTTCCGAACCATTTGGTATCGCTCCCCTCGAAGCAATGGGCCATCGAGTTCCAGTAATCATCAGTAAGAACTCTGGCGTATCGGAAGTTTTGACGCATGCGTTGAAAGTCAACTTCTGGGATGTTGACGATATGGCAAACAAAATCGTCGCAGTACTGCGGCATCCCCCGCTTCGTGCGGAACTTCGCGATCGAGGATTGTTTGAAGTGCGCGGAATTACTTGGGATGGTGCGGCGAAGCGCTGCATCGATAGTTACGAAAAAGCACTTGCAGTCGTTGGTCGATCTGCAGTCGGTTTGCGCAGAAAATAAAGCTATTTATTCCTTTTCTAGACAAAGGTTCATAAAAGAGACACGCAGATTCGACCGAAGAATTCGTCTCGCACCGAGATCGTGCTCTCATTCCTATACTCAATGACCTCTATGGGTTTGTTCACTCGATCGAAGTCATCCGCCGCACAAAAAAAAGCGTCGATATCCGCATCCGTACGAACGCCTGCGCCAGCGCAACCCGTCGTTGAAACAGTGGACACTCCACCGACACCTGTTGATGGCGATCCCAAGTTGGAGCACGAAACGCAAGTCCATGCGCTGTCCATTTTGAACGCTGCGCGTGATGATCGAGCTGGCGTGATGAGCGCCGCATTCTGGTCGGACAAATTGATGGCGTGGTCCATGAAAGATCCGGAATTCAAAGTCCAACTCTTTCACTTCGTCGATTGCTTTCCAGCGCTTCGAACTTCGGACGCAATCTATGAACACTTGGTCGACTTCATGTCCAAACCTGGATTGAATCTTCCGCCAGGACTGGACATGGGACTTCGCGCAGGTGGGCTTGCGAAGGGTTTAGTCGCCAAGACAATGGCCGGCCAAATCGAATCGATGGCAAGCAAATTTATTGCAGGTCGCGATGCGAAGAGCGCACTTCCAACATTGAAAAAACTTTGGTCTGACAATATGGCGTTCAGCGTCGATCTTCTCGGCGAAGCCTGCCTGAGTGATTCCGAAGCGCAGATGTACCGCGATAAATATCTCGATCTGATTGCAAATCTCCCTGGCGAAGTTGCGACATGGAAGCCAAATGCGCGACTTGAGAGCGATCATCTTGGCGCGATTCCACGCACCAATGTCTCGATCAAGATTTCATCCCTCTTTGCACGAACAGATCCAATCGATTTCGCTGGATCACTCAATGGATTGGTCGATGCACTCACGCCGATTCTTGTTGCGGCGCAGAAGAATGGCGTCTTTGTGAATTTCGATATGGAACAGTATTCGCTCAAAGACCTGACGCTTGAACTCTTCATGCGATGCTGCGAAAAAGTGCCATTTTCAGCTGGAATAGCTATGCAATCTTATCTTCGCAGTGGCGAGAATGACGCGCAGCGAATCATCGATTGGTCCAAGAAAACTGGACGCGTCGTCACCGTTCGATTGGTCAAGGGTGCGTACTGGGATTCGCAAACGATTCAGTCGGAACAATTTGGCTGGACTTCACCCGTTTGGGGAGTGAAGCGAGATACGGACGCGTGCTTCGAACGGATGGCAAGTCGATTCATTCGATCCACTCCTCAGCGCGCGGGCGTGGGTGGTGTGAAACTCGCACTTGGATCGCACAACGCACGATCGATCGGCGCTGCTCTTGCCATGGTTGAGAAGGCTGGACTTCCGATGAACGCCATCGAATTGCAAATGCTTCACGGCATGGGCGATGCAATGAAGTCTGCAACGATTGCCCGTGGTTTGCGACTTCGTGAATACCTGCCCGTCGGCGAAATGATTCCGGGAATGGCATATCTCGTGCGCAGACTTCTGGAGAACACGAGCAATGAAAGTTGGTTGCGATCTGGATTTGCAGAAGGCGCGGACTCTGCGATTCTGGTTGCATCTCCACATCGAGCAACTGGCTCTGGATCTGGATCGGATAATGGGCGAAAGAGGCTTGATCATGCAGCTGAGAGACATGCGCTGGGGCGAAGCCATCCAAACATTGCAGATGGCAGACCATTTTTCACCGAAAGTCTTCGCGATTTTTCAGATGGTGCGCAGCGAGAAGCATTTGCAAGTGCAATCTCTCGAGCAACCGTTGCAAACATCGCCAATGATGGCACTGCGCAAATGGCCAATGCGACGGTCGATCGACTGCACCGTGCTTTTCCAGCGTGGCGCGATACGCCATTTCTCGAACGCGCTGCTGTGCTGGTGCGTGCTGCAGCAGCGATGCGCGCGCGGCGTGACGAACTCTGCGGAATCATCATTCGCGAAGCAGGAAAAACGTGGCGTGAGGCTGATGGCGACATCTGCGAGGCAATCGATTTCTGCGAGTATTACGCTCGAGAAGTTGCTCAATTGTTCGACCCCCGCCGACTTGGTTTGTTCACAGGCGAATTGAACGAAGAATGGTTTCAACCGCGCGGTGTCGCTGCTGTCATCAGTCCGTGGAATTTTCCACTTGCCATTTGTTGCGGTATGACCGTCGCTGCGCTTGTCACTGGAAACACTGTCATCGTGAAGCCTGCCGAACAGACCCCTGCCATTGCAAAGGTGATGTGCGAAATTCTCTGGGCCGCGGGCGCGCCAAAAGATGCGCTCGCATTCTTGCCAGGTCCTGGCGAAACTGTGGGCGCAGCGCTCGTACGCGATCCTCGCATTGCACTCATCGCATTCACAGGATCGAAAGGTGTTGGACTGGACATTGTTGAAGCATCGGGTCGAACGCTTGCAGATCAGGAATGCGTCAAGAAAGTGGTCTGCGAAATGGGCGGCAAAAATGCGATCATTATCGATGAAAGCGCAGATTTGGACGAGGCGGTTCTTGGCGTGCGCCAATCTGCATTTGGATTCTCTGGACAGAAATGTTCTGCGTGCAGTCGAGTGATCGTCGTGGGAAATGCACACGATGCTTTTCTGCATCGACTTGTCGAAGCGACGCGGACACTCACTGTCGGCGATCCCATGCTTCCTGGAACTGATGTTGGTCCCGTGATCGACAACGATGCTGCGAAGAAGATTCGTGAATACATCGAGATCGGATCGAAGGAAGGTCGTTTGGAGATTCAACTGAAAGTGCCCGATGGACTGGAGATCCGGGTTGGCAAACCTTTCGTTGGACCAACCATTTTCTCTGGCATTCGACCCGAACATCGATTGGCCAACGAGGAAATCTTCGGCCCAGTTCTTGCTGTGATTCATGTCAAAGATTTCGACGAAGCGCTGCGAGTCGCCAATGCGACACAATACAAATTGACTGGCGGAGTTTTCAGCCGTCGACCATCGCACTTAGAAAAAGCGCGACGCGAATTCCGTGTGGGCAATCTCTATCTGAATCGCTCGATCACTGGCGCACTTGTCGGTCGACAACCCTTCGGCGGGTTTGGAATGAGCGGCGTGGGTAGCAAGGCTGGCGGTGCGCAATATCTCTTGCAATTCGTCGAGCCTCGCGCGGTCTGCGAGAACACGATGCGCCGTGGATTTGCTCCTGGGCTGGATTGAGCTTTCATCGTTTCAGAGCCATTTCACTTGCAATAAATGACCAAAGAGACTGGGATTTGGATCTTTTGGGATTTGGATCTTTTCGGATTTGGATCATTTGGGATTTGGATCTTTATTGATTCCACCAGATTTGCTGTCCGAGGAATCCTTGGGCTGGTCAACGTATGCAGTTGCGCTGTGCTTCACGTGACATATTGAAACAGAGGAAATC
>Ga0208960_1001013_pt1 | contig 15305 bp, 13 predicted proteins | sample GreLakmeON33MSRF_FD_187703 | JGI IMG/M metagenome (GOLD analysis project Ga0208960, IMG submission 187703) | Freshwater lentic microbial communities from great Laurentian Lakes, MI, USA - Great Lakes metaG ON33MSRF (SPAdes) | ecosystem: Environmental > Aquatic > Freshwater > Lake | place: Great...
TGGGTGACTTTGAGGGCAGGTCCTGTGCCTGCATTGGATATGACCATCTGTTCCGTGTTGCTTGTTATTGTATTCAACGTGACAAAGTCTCCTAAAATACTCATATTGGATGCTGTTATGGTTCCTTCTACATGTAGCTTTGTTCGTGGGAGTAGAGTTCCAATGCCTACATTAAGTGTGTTCGGATCTATGAAAATAGAGGACTGCATGAAACACAACACTACATTACACTTTACATTTCATTTTGTAAAATGGCCCAATTTTTATAGTTTCAGAACTAAAGGAACTATTCTGAGCCGAAAATGATAAATGCGCCCAAAAAATGACAACACTTCTATTTCAATTTGAAGTTATGAAACAGTGCAAGTTAATCAAGAGAAGATACCATGACCACCCTTCACCTCTCTCGTGATGCGCCTGTCGTCTTGGTGGATTCGAGCTACTTTATGATACATCGCATATTTGCAACCGCACGGTGGTGGGCCATTCGGAATGCATATCGAGGCAAGATGTCTTCGCAAAAATCAGTTATATCTGCATTGTTGTTTGATGACCAAAAATTTGTAAGCGCTCTTGAAAAGCACATGAGGACCGACATTCTAAAAATTCAAAAGCAATGGGGTCTGATCGGTCGCGCCAATAAACAGGTTGCACCCAATAATATTATTTTTTGCAAGGACTGCTCACAAGCATCTATTTGGCGCATGAATGTGTATCCTGACTATAAAAAGAATCGCCCAACGGATGAGACATCCAACCTAGCGTGTCTGAAGGACGTGAAGGTCGAACCAAGTGTTCTTGGTGAATTTCAACAGGCATACCACCCTCATTTGGAGGCTGACGATGTTGCGTGCCTGCTGTTTCGTCAAGTGCGAGCCATCATGGGGGATAAACAAAAGATCATTCTCATCACGGGAGACCACGACTATCTTCAACTCAAAGATGCCCACTCTGAAATATATGGCCTTCCAAACAAAAATTTATGGGAGGCCGGTTTAAACAAAGGTACGACGAATATCACGCGCAAGATTCTGATGGGCGATGTGAGCGATAACATTCCTCGCATTTTTGGAAAAAGGGACATTGAGATCTTCATGGAGTTGAAGGGTGAAGATGAGCGAACTGCATACCTTCAAAAGAAAGGAAAAATGGACGACTTTGTTCGAAATAAGACACTTATGTGCTGGTCACAAATACCAGAACAGGTTGTTAATAGTTTCAATGATAAATTTATGATTGATGGGTGAAATTGTGATATTCAACAACTAAACAACTCCCATCTCTTCGATGTGCATTTTTGATAATGATTGAAAAAAATCTAAAATCGGCAACTTGTTTTTTGTTTTGTCAGTTTTGCAAGCTTCGCAATCATCATAAGCATCAACTGTTTTTTGAATGTCCAAGTAGTACAAACGTCTATGACCTACTTCAGGCATGTCATAACATATCACAAAATCATCGCTATATATTTCGTCGAAGAACAATTTTGCTTCAACGTACGATAAGTCGCCTGCATAAAAATTCAACACTGCTTTTATGACATTCTCATAAATAAACCGAATTATATCATTTGTAACTAAAGATCCTCCTTTTTGTTTCAAATAGCGTTTCTTGCCATTATTGTCTTTTAGATATTTACCTCCCTTTTTTCCAACATGAACTTCATAGTGTGAAGCACCGCCGCTTTGATGCATTGGACACCCTTGATAGACTTTGTGAATTGTTCGTAGAATCTCAATCCAGTGCTTGTCGTTTTCATATGCTGTTACTAATGTTTTATTTTGAACATACTTATTTGGTACTAAAGGTTCCGTTTCGTTAAAATCTGTCTTGAAAATAATATTATAGTTTGGCGAATGTTCAATATTGAATACGAAATTACTGGTCTCTTCGTATGTTGTCATATGTGAGGACAGTAACATTTCTGCCTTTACCTTTTTCAAGGCAACTGTAAGATGGTCAAAACGTGACCCACCTTCAATATCTGAGTATTCTTTCCCCAAAAAAGCAGTTACGTGTGTTTTCTGTCTCACAATTAGGTATCGTATGTCTGCCATTTTGTATATGTACGACCATAACCCTTTGGGTCCCGAGTTAATGTAATACTCACCCAACGGTGTGCTCATTACACTAAGTTGTTCAAGAAGAAACGGCTGTTCTTTTCTATCAAAGAAAACAACTTTTACAGACGACTTTGGTAAAGACGTTACATATTTGAGCATTTGTTGGCCATATTGCTCCATTTATGAGGAAAATCACATATATCTTAAATGGTCTTACATGTCATTATAAGAATGCCATTGTGCAATGTGCATTGGATATCTTGCAATGTAGAAGCGCCACGAGGGGCTGTAACAAAAGAATGGAAGTAACAAGGAACATGAATGACCGTTGTGTCATTTATTTGTATCTTTTTTGTCGTATATGCATTCACATCAATGTGTCGATTTCCTGTCATCCGTATAAAAAGATCCTTTGCTTCTACCCCTGGAACCTCCATGTAGAACACAAAGGACTTATTGGGTGCCTCTTGGAATCGCTTGACTGGTCCCAATGAACGGTACAGCCAGTACATGCATTTCTGGTACTTCATATATTAAGTTTTACACATCAAAAAAAAGACACGAAATGCTCGCGGCAAAATATGAGCTCATTGCCACACATGATGTCTTTTGTTGTTGTGATGCCCACGTGGTTGGTGTGTGGATTGATCACCAATAAACAGTTTGCATCATGGCCCTCGCGGATCATGGAGGTTATGCATTTGGGGCGTTGCGTGCGTTGCGTGCAGTCGATGACAAGGTCGTCTTCAATCCACACAATGTCGTCTGTGAGTTCTGCAACCTCCCATATGTACTTACGCTCACCTTCAATGTGACCAATGTATGTATTTTGTTTGATGCACTCCGATGTGAAAACACAGCCATCAAATACGAAAAGGCTATGATGTAGAGGGTTGGTTATTTGGCACTCTTGCATGTTTTGAATCAAGACGTCCATGATTATTATTTTATTTTTATAATATTTGAATCGTCACCTTAAGACGGCACCGGTAAGAACCCAACGAGGAAGGCTGTGACGCAATAAGGGGCACACAAATGAGAGAACTACAAACAGATTACAAACAATGTAAAATTTCATGGGATGGTTGGACTTTATCAAATTTTTCATGTCTTCTGCAAAGCAAAAATGGGCCCCATACCGGTTTGCATGTTCTGAAATTTGCGTGTCAAGTCGATCAATTGAAAACATGCTGAGCGGAATATTTCGGTCTGCAGAGAGCTCGAAATAGATTTCATAAATTTGTTGCAAATTCAATTTCGAAAACCATTCTAGTTTCGTGTAAAATCCAAAACACTCGTAGTCATACAAAATGTCCGTGAAAGCGTCCTCCGGAGTTCTCCATTCTGTGTCGATAATGTTCATGTCAATATTATTTGCCTTTACAAAGCGCTCAAGGCGATGTATGTCATGATCGGGTATCTCCTCTCTCGTATATGGGTTGAATGAGCCAACTTCTCTTATAGAGTGCAGTAAATGGGATGCCATGAATGCATAGCAGTGTCCCATTCCATCAAAGTAGCTGAAGATCTGATCGCTCGGAATGTTCGCCAGGTCTTCACATGTAAATGGGTCCTCCCCATTGATCGCCCGGGTATTTGGGTAAGGCCCGCTCATGTTCTTTACGCGTGTCGCATAAATGGCCTTCCATCTTTTTTGCATGGACACGATGCATCCCATGTGCTCATTTGCTCGATGCAATAAAAACAGATGGGCGATTATAAGATCTGCAATCTTTATTGTTGCCATACTTTTATTCACACGGGACTGGGATTGAGATCGAGATTGAGATTGGGCATACGCAAGAATGCTCTCTTTTGAGAATGCATGGCGCAATAATTTCGAGGATGTTTCTTTGGCATGGCCGATTAAAATGGGCACATAGTCCGTCAGGTCCTCAAGTAAAAAATGTTTATGGTGCGTAAGAATTTCATGAAAGCATGTATGAAGCTCGGCATCGGCCTTTGCATGGCGACTGCAGAGCTTTGACGGGTTTATGGTTTTACATGGGCACCTATCGTGTGATGCGCCAACATAGATGCACTGAACAGGCATCTCTCTTACATATAAGTTTGATTCTATTCTTTATGTGTTACTTTCGAAATATTTAGACGTACTTTAGTTGGCATTGGTTGGCCCAAAAATTACCTAGTGCAAAAATTGATGATATATAGATTAAAGATACATTATATATTTACAGAGCAGTTCAGTCAGGCTTTATATTTCCTAAAGCTACTTAAAAACAAACAGACAACTTATACCAGTCCCTAACTAAAAATGGCCCCCGCACTCAAGCCCACCGACTTTGATGTCAGCAAGATTACTTATACTGAGATTCGTTCTCTAAAAAATGCTAAGAGCAAGATGGTTGGCGTTTATTACGAGGGTGACCGCCCTACCTTCCAGACGCCCATTATGCACATGCCGTACGGTGTAAATGACAGCTCCAAGATCGAGGGGAACGACGGTCCTAAGAAGTATGATCTCAGCCTATCTTTCCGCGGAAAGGACACCGAGAGCAAGGATGATCGTACGATCAAGGATGCCCGCAAGCTTACCGAGTTCTTCAACATCCTACTTGCGATTGAGAACAAGGTCAAGGAGGATGCATTTGCCAACCGCCTCACATGGTTCAAGAAGGATTACAATGGTGTGAAGGACATTGTCAATACTCTATTTACCCCAATTGTCAAGTTTGATGTCGATAAGGAGACTGGTGAGATTAAGAACCAGTATCCTCCGACCTTCCGGGCTAAGCTTCCTTACGATGCTGTGACCGACGAGTTCAAGTTTGACGCGCTTTCGATGGACAAGACTGTCATTGATTTCAAGTCGATTCTCAACTCTCTAAAGGGTTCTAAGTGTCAAGCAATTGTTCAGCTCGGGGGCATTTGGTTTGCCGGTGGGCGCTTTGGCTGCACTTGGCGCGTTGAGACTGCGAAGTTTGGTGTCCAACAGAAGTCCAAGTTCGACTTCGTGGATGATACTGACGATGAGGATGATGATGGCAAGACTGAGTCTGATGTGGATATCGCAGAGGATGCTCTTGCAGTAATTGCAAACACGACACTTGTCGAGGATAGCGAGAAGGAGGACGAGGAAGAAGAGGAGGAAGAGGAGGAGGAGGAAGACTCTGACCTAGAGGAAGATGAGCCTACTCCTCCTCCCCCACCGCCGCCCCCTGCGCCCAAGAAGACCAAGGCTGCCGTTGCAGCTGCTGCAGCAGCCGCGGCCGCTGTTGCCGCGACTGTTCCAACCACCAAGAAGTCTAAGAAGTAAAGGGACTCAAAGGAATAAAAATTAATTTGATTGGGTATTATTTTTGTATTTGTAAATCATGTTGTGAATAAACATAATGCACTTCGGCGTTGGGGAAAGGGATGCCATTGAAATGAGAGGCGCCGCTGATGGTGTATGCGCCCATGTTGTCAAAATAGATCCAGTCTCCATAATCTAGGTACGGCATCATCACGTCGCTCAGAACCGTGTCCATGCCATCGCATGTGGGACCAAATAGCGTGGTGGAGTACAGTTGTGATGTGGCATTTTTTGAAAGCACACATGGTTTCGGATCAATGTGGTCGTATAATTTACAATTGAATGATCCATATATACTGTCTGTGATCCAATAATCACGTTGTGCATGATTATGCTCACGTAACCCTATTATTTTTGTCACTAGCGTTCCACAGCTCTCCGCGAAGAAGCGGCCGGGCTCTGCGATGATGTGAAGTTTCGGCGTGTCTGCGTTTGCGTTTGCGTTTGCGGTTGCGGTTGCGTTAGATGGAAATACCGACGCAATGGTGTCATTGATGAATGTCGGAATGCTTCCGAGCGCGTCCTTCATGAACCCACCTCCGATGTCAATGATTTGGGGAGTGAAGCCGTTTTGTACGAGAAGATCGTGTAGCTCGCGGCACTGTTCAATGGCGTTTGAGAAGGCCGATGGTGTGCATGCACCCGACCCTACATGGAAGCTGATGCCCACAATCGGCAATCCAAGCTGCATTGCCCTTTCCATGAGCGGCACCCACATGTGTCGCGGGGCGCCAAACTTGTTGCTCAATTGGCAACGTGCGTTCGGATCGGTCGCAAAAAGGCGCAGTATGCACTTCATCGACGGAGCGCACCGTGCAATTTTGTTGAGTTCTTGCAATGTATCAAAGGTGGTATAGATGATGCCCCTTGAATCCGCGTAGCGAATGTCAGCTTCGCGTTTGCATGGATTGGCGTAGATAATACGCGACGGATCCACGCCAATTGCAAGGACACGATCGATTTCAGCGGGGGAGGCACAATCGAATCCCGAGCCAAGGTAGGCCAACATTTTCAATATGCCCATATCGGGGTTGCACTTGACCGCATAATAGGGCGCAACACCCGGGAAAAGGCTTTCCCATTGCTGGTATGTGCGATGCAGTGTGCCAAGATCATACACATAGATGTTGTTCTCAAGGTCTTTGTTTTCCTCTGTGATGCCTTCAATGTATTTGACGATGTCATTTTTGTGATTGAGAACTTGGACATTAAAAGAGGCGAGCAAGTCAAGATGAAGGTTGTCAATATAAATTGACGGTGGCGGCACAAAGAACTGGGATGTGGGCATTGAGACGCTTGGGATACACGGATCCACAAGTGATGGTGCCAGTTTGAAAAAAGTTATATATACCATGGTGATATTTTTAAATCACGGCAGCCTTGGTACAGCGGGAAAGAAGGCGCTTTCGGTTTTCGACGGTACCGGATCAGGCGTGCGACAAATGGGACAACGCCATCCATGAGAGGCAATCGCAAGCTTATTAACAAGGGTGGCATTAATCTCATCAAGTTGTAACATCTTTCTAATGCAATCAAAACAATATATGTGGCCGCATTTCAGTATCATTCGCGTATCCGATGGTTCAAGGTCATTGAAACATATGGGGCACTCGCTCACATAAAGCGGATTGATTTGCAGTTTCAGCTTGGAAATGGACAAGGTCTGCTTGGACTTTAAAGTCTGATAGTGATGCATGAGGCCCGAATACCCATTCTTCTCAAGTTTCTTACAAAGTTTGTACAGCGCTTGCAAGTTGATTTCAAGGAATGTTAGGAGCTCTTCAAGGTGATGTGGTTGATCAAACTCATCCATCGTTCTGTTTTTTTTACAAAGACATGTTGTGAATGTTGGACGTACATCATAATGCACCATGTGCTTTTTGCTTACTTGATCCACTGTTTTGTAATGCCGATCTATGAGACGAACAACACAGTCTTGATTTGGTGGGGTGCTTCTTTTCAATTGTTTTTTCCATGACTTGTACGGAATGCTTGCAGACTTGAAGTCGTCTCTCGAAAACTGAGAGACAACTTCTTCAAGTTGCTTGCAAAACTTCATCACTTGCTTTACGCTTACATATTATTACGTACATATGGCTTAAGCACATCCATGTAAAAAGGCTAGAATGCATGCTGTGCCGACGTCAAAAGAGTTCTTCACGGACGTTTTGAAATCACAATTAAGTGACTTGAGCGGACGCGGTTTTAACTTTCAATACAATCCTCTGAACACCAAAGTGGCGGTCATTGTTGAACCTCGAGAGCACGAACTGCTGGCCGCAGTGATCCACAATGTCATGTTCTTTTTGGGGGATTCGTGGAACTTACAGATCTTTACGGGAAGGGGTAAAAAAGCATGGGTTTGCGATGAAGTGCTCAAATTGTGTGGTGCCAAAGTGAGCGAATTGGAAGTGGAAAACCTTGCGGTGCATGAGTACAGTGCGCTATTAATGAACCGTGAGTTTTGGGACTCCATTGCTGAGCCCAACATCTTGATCTTTCAAACCGATTGCATCATGCTTCGAAATGGCATAGGACGGTTTGTGGGGTACGACTTTGCAGGGGCCAACTACTTTAAAAGGCGCGATATGGCCCCCATGTATGGCGGTATTCAAGGCGGGTTCTCTTTGCGATCAAAGCAGTGCATGCTTGATTGCATACGGGACGTGTCAGAAAATGATGTCAATGACTATCGGCGCATGCAAGGCTTTGATGCACTTCAATTGCCGCTCGCAGAGGACGTCTTCTTCACTCATGCATGTGAAATTTTAGGGAAATTTGTGGTTCCTGCTGAGGAGCGGAAGCACTTCTCCATTGAAGCCGAGTTCTTTGAGAAACCTATTGCGTTTCACGGATTTGTCCATGATTATTTTGACCATGAACACAATAAAAAATTAGTTATGTAATAAGTAGAGTATGTCGGAAAAAAACGCGGCAGATGTCATACCTCCCGGGGCTGTTGTAGCCGCCGAGAAAGAATATCATGCAATAAAAATAAAAGACCAGAAGTACATACTTGTTGATGATACAGGTGATGAAGTGATAATAGTCAATAGTCAAGATATTGGAGACTACAACATGGTAAAAGGAAACTTAGGAAAACAAGGAGATCAAGATACATTTAGCACTCAAGCTATTAAATATGGTTCAGTGCAAGGAGGCATTGAATTCAAAAACAAATGCGGAGGTGGGCGTGTTTTAAATGATTATAGTTGCATCGTTAAAAAGTTACTAAAAGAAACATCAAACGTTGAGAATGTTAATACCCCGAACATCAGAAACCTGATTTTTGGGAACAACATGACCCTAAGAGCATTTCCTTTGGTGTCAATTGCAGAAACCGAAATCATTTTACTATTTAATGAAAACCATCGTTTTATGTTTCTAACATCTACTGAAGTGATAGACCAAACAATTGATATGGAAAAACTAGGACTAACAACAATTACATCGACACCTCTGGTTAACCTTACACTACAATCAATTGATAGCATAACAAAGAGCGCTCAGCTAGAAATACCTATTATGCATGTCACTATGCAGTACAAGGAATACAACATTGATAAAACAATAAAAATACCTCTATACATACTACCAATAGAAACAGGATTAGCTGATCCCCTTACTTCCAATAAAACTGCTAACAATATGAAAGCATCAATCGGTAAAAGTTTGTCTGGTTTAGCGTCCAAAATCTCCTCTCCCAAATCGTGGTTCTCTAAAGCAAAAGAAGAGGCACCACCCGCCCCCATAGACACAAGAATGGGAGATCAATCCGTTGGTAATCTTGAAGCAAATGCATCGCATAGTAACCCACAAGCCGGCCCACAGAAACCTCCTTCAAAAGTGGGGGAACTTTTTAACAAATTATCTGAAAAAATCAAAAGTTTAAAACCAACGCCACCTACAGAAGGACTACCACGTCCAAGACAGCCCCCAGCAGGAGGTGGTTTTGGTTTTTTTGGGAAAAAACAAGACCCACCCCTTCTACCTACAGACCCAATTGAATTGGTCAATTACTTATGGTCGAAGTCTCTTAAGACCGTTGGTGCGGTTGGCGATGATTATAGCAAGATAAGGGCTATGAATCAAATCGCTGTGCAGTTAAATGATTTGGACATTAACAAAATTACATACAAGGACCAAGCACAGGTGCAAGAATTTCAAGACCTTAAGAATGAAATAATAGACTATAATAATGAGATGACCAACGAATTCGAACTTCAACAACAATTAAAAAAAATGGATATTGATGATGATGCGGCATATGGTGGGAAATCCAAAAAATCTACATCAAGCAAAACAAAAAAACAAAAAGAAATAATAAGTAATAAAAAATCATTTGCCGACGCGAAGGTGCGCAAGAGTCGTCGTGCAAAGTAGGGGTTGTTTGTCGTCGATGCCTATGTACAATAGCACCTTTCCATTTTTATATTGAATACCAGAAATGTACTCAATTCCCCAATGGGCCACGAAGAAAGGGCGAGAGATGAATGTGATCATTCCACGATCCATGTCGAACTCAACCCAGTGATGCAGGTAACTGCAACGCATCATGATCGATGGCGTGTCATTAAAGATGATGTCATGTACCACACACCCCCATGTGTTTCCATGGAGATGCACTGGACTCGTGGAGCCTCTGTATTTTTCTAGTGGAATCTTATTCGCGAATTCAAGTGTCTTGATGGTAACTGCGACGTACTTTTCTTCTTCGTCCAAGGCCTCCAGGTCGGTTTCTACTTTGTATATTTTTTGTTGAAACATGTCGAAGAGGAGAAGGCACGAGTCATGCACAAAAGGGCATACGTTCTTCACGGGAAGAACGCCAATGTCAAGGACGGTTAGGTATTCAATTTCTGTTACAGCAGCATTGAAATACCCTAGCAAAAGTTCGTTGCTCATCAAATCCGAGGCATGCGTTGTGGCCGCTGTGAACCATAGGCGGTCCTTGAACATGCATAACCGCAGGTCTTCAATGCCTTGAAAAAGATTCATGGTCGGTGCAAGCTTGTCCCATGGCGTTTCGACTACATATGTTTGTTTTGTTGTATCATTGTGCATGACCATTTTATTTTTCATCGAGTTTTTGGTGTGCTCTGTGACACGAATGTAAATGTAGTTTTCTGATGCACTTGGATTGTAAAATTTAACGTGTGCGGGATAGGCCTTGGTATCCATAAGTGCGCTTTTCTCTCCGGGTAATCTTCGAACATACAAGGGCATTTCAATATAGGCACGTGCATGCTTTAATACGGTTAAGCGTTAAGCGGTACGTGGTAAGCGGTCATGCATACACGAGTCGAACGGCATCTCGATAGCATTCAAGGTCGCAAGTCACAAGCCATGCATCAATCACATTCAACAAGTTCAAGTCATTGGCGTGAGGGAAATTCAGCAAAATCGAAACTATTTGACGAAATTCAACTTCATAGTCCTTCACGGACACACGCAATATCTGAAAGTAGCCGAGTGGGTGCGTAAGGAAAGGTTCTTTATAAAGCGATTCAATATTGCTTATTTCCGTTTGAATCATCTCAATGTTGTCTGAGAAAACTGCATTGACAATCGTCACAATTCTACGATAATTTGCGGCAAACGGATCAATGTGATAAAGTTCGCTCAGTAGCTTTCGATAAACAAGGACTAGAATAATCGTTGTTGTACTTTGGTTATTGAAAATACTTTGATCTAGTGGGGAAGTGTGTTGTTGCATTGTGCTTTGTATAATTTAATTGCTTTATGTCCAATTTTCAACTATTTCTATTATGTCTGGTAGTTGTGATGCATGTCCAAGCATTGTTTTGGCCATATCAACATTTGGATCTGTTGAATACAATATGGGCCAGAATTCCTTTTTGTTCATAAGGGGTACCAAATTACAAAATGAGTCATCCACCATGATGAATTGAACATCATTATTCCATATCCTTTCTTGTGATTTGATGTGCATTGTCGCGAGGCCATAAAATGACATATCGGGTTTTAAAATGCGATTACCGAGTACCTCATGATCACATGAAATTATGTGTGACGGTGGAATTTCAATTTCCATTGCATAATTCAGAGCGAGAACCCATGATCTAGGAGAATTAGTCAAGATGTAGAGAGGGATTTTTAGTTCTTTACATCTGTTTTGGATTTCATGAAATTGGAGGGTTTGGAGTGGCGCATTTGAAGAGACTCTAGCTTGCTTTATGAGAGAAGAGTCATAAACATACCGGTTAAAGTCATGGAGTGACTGGTGATGTTTATTGCTATTATAATAAAGTTGGTTCAAGCCTGTCCATGTGTGTCCATAATTTTTGTAAAGGAGCTCATTCATGCGGACCGCTTGCGATGGCGTCCAAGTGTTATTTATCTTCTTTCGGACATAGCTTGCAGCACGCAAGGAGACTCTAGAAAGCATGTTTTTGTTGGTAAATATAACTCCATCATAATCTAACATCAATACTTTGGTCATTTATGTTATAAAAATAAAGTCACTCTTCTTTATTTGCCTTTTGGTTTGGGCGCAGCCTTTGCCTTGGTGGCCTTGGGGGCTTTCGGTGCTGCCTTTGCTTTGGTGGGTTTGGTGGGCTTGTCGGACTTGGCGGGTTTGGCGGACTTGGGTGACGATGATGAGCTTGGGACATCGGTCATTTTCACATGGAGGACGGTGTCTTTCTCAATGTTGGCACGGTGGGCTTCCCATGCACTCATAAACTGACCGAGCTCATCTCTCCAAATGTGCTGAATATGTGTCGCCTTGAGCACCTTGATTGCATCTGCAAGCTTTTGTGCCTCCTTTTCAAGTGCTTGCTTCTTCTCGAATGTCAAATGGTGAATAGGCATGCGCGTAAGGTACGCATAATCCACTTTGGCGTTGTGGGCGTCATCCATAGGCTTAGGCTTCTTCTGCTCGTCAGTGTCGCTTTGAATCACCGTGGTTGCTGAGTCCTGGACGAACAGCTTCGGGTACTTCATTGCCACGAGTTGATCCTCCACGTCCTTCATCTTCTTGTTCATGACTTGCACTTTGTTGGAAATGACGTCGAGAATGAAGCGTACCTTGGCGGCCAGAATGCGATGATCGGCATCCATCGTCTTTAGCATAAAGTGTTTGCGCTCGAGGTATTTGAGCAGGCGGATCTTCGCCCACTGGCGCACAATGTCTCGCGCTGTCTTGAAACGCTGAATGGCCGCCTTCTCATTGTAGAGATGAATGTTGTTGATGCTCAGATTCTTGCTTGACACAAGGTGGAACATCGTCTCAAAGTTAGGCGCAACTTCTGCGCGTTTTCCGGGATAGAATTTGAGAACGAACTTAACCTTCTTGTCCGTGTAATGACTTTCAAAGTCCTTCAAGATGACGCTGCCATCTGAAATCATCTTGCTCAAGAAATCCTTGTAATCCTCCGTCCATGTTCCAACCGGAAGTTCAAGCACTTCAACGGTATTGTCGTCCATCCAACGCCACTTTCCTGTGCTTGAGAAGGATGCCTCCTTGTGAGCTATGATATCACCTTGGAACCCAAGATACCATGGTTTGATCTCGGCCAGGTGTGCCTTCTCAATGAGTGCATTCGCATTTTGCAGTTCTTGTTTGGTATCAATGAAAGTGCCGTCTTTGTCAAGAGCGTCAATGATCTTGATGCATAGATTATAGACGTCCGTGGGATTGTGGCACGGTATGTTGGTAGAAAATCCTGTTCCAATGCCCAGACCGCCGTTGATAAGTACCATTGGAACGATTGGGATGTAGTATTCGGGTTCAACTTGCATGCCATCATCGTCGTGATACTTGAGCACGGTTGCATCTTCTTCGCGGAAAATGGTGCGTGCAAGTGGCGAAAGAAGTGTATGGATGTAACGCGACGAAGCAGCATCTGAACCACCTTGGATGCGCGTACCAAACTGGCCATTGGGCTGGAGTAAATTGACGTTGTTTGTTCCTACAAAGGTGTGTGCCATCTTGATAATGGCATCTTGTAGAGACTTTTCACCATGGTGGTATGCTGCCACTTCCGAAATATAGCCTGAAAGTTGTGCCACACGAATCTCTTTCGTGTAGAGTTTCTTCTTAAAGCACCCAAAGAGGATCTTGCGAGTGGATGGCTTAAGACCATCGCACATGTGTGGAATGGAGCGCTCGAGGTCCGAATTGCTAAAGTGAATGAGGTCCTTGTCTATGAAGTCCTCGTAAGGGACAATCGGATCCTTGAAATCCAGAATGCGCTCGCGGTCATACTTCATCAGCCAGTCCTTGCGATCGTCCGAGCGTTTCTTGTTGAATGCCATATCCATGAACTCATCCGATACCTTGCCGTTGTACTTGTAATTCACCGCCTTCAATTGGCGGAAATACTCTTTGGCCTCTTCGGCAGTAGAGGTACCAAGTCCCTTATAGTACTTGAAAGACCAACCGCGCAGGCCATTCGTGGTTGCGGTTGCGGCGGCCGCAGATGTTGAAGCAGCGGCGCTTGAGGTCGCGGCGGCCGTCTCTTGTTGCTTGAACCATTTCTCGAACTCGGCAAGATTGTAGAACGAAATAGTTGGTTGTTGGGAATGGGTTGCCTTGATCACCGGCGTGAGCATGGAGGTCAAGAAGCCATCCTTTTTGTACAGCGACGGCCATAGCGACTGAAACACATTGAACATGAGGCCCTTTATGTGCGATCCATCCTCATCCGCATCCGTGAGCAACATGATTTTCCCATATCGCAGAGAATCAATGTTCTCATAATTTTTGCCTTGTTCAAGACCAATGATCTTCTTGAGGTTCGTGATCTCTTCGTTTTCAAGGATCTTCTTCATGTCTGCATCCTTGACATTCATGATTTTGCCTTTGAGAGGGAAGACACCATACTTATCGCGTCCGACAACACTGAGCCCCGCAATCGCCATGGACTTGGCCGAGTCTCCTTCTGTCAAAATAAGCGTGCATTCCTTGCTATAACGCGTACCGGCGTGGTTTGCGTCATCGAGTTTGGGCACCAGCACACGCGACGTCTTCTTTCCGTCCGTCTTTGCCATCTTCTTTGCATCATGAAACTCGGTCAGGCTAATGGCTTTTTCAAGAATGCCTGTTTTATAGAGCTTGTCAAAGAACTTGTCACTCAAATCGCACTTGGAGCCGAATTTGGAGGCTTGGGTCGTGAGAGTCTCTTTGGTTTGACTGTCAAATGCGGGATTGACGATGCTGCATTTTACCAAGAGAAAGAGGTTGTCTTTTATGTGTTGTTGCTTTACGTCTTTCTTCTTCTTTGCCGCCATTTCAGAAAGGCGCTTGGTGATCTGGTTGGTCAAATGCTCGACGTGTTTCCCGCCGCGCAATGTATTGATGCCATTCACGAAGGACACTTGTTCAAATTGGCCGTTCTCAGAGTAGGTTGCAATCACCTCCCATCGATCATTGCAGGCCTCGTATGCACGCGCCCGTGTATCTTTGGGTCCAATATAGAGATCGCCGTACTTTTCAAAGTCTTTCGCAACCAGCTTTTCGCCGTTGAAGTAAATGCTCACGGATGCATCAGTTGTGGCGCATGCATCATAGGCACGTTTTCGGAAAAGTTGGAACATGTCATCCGTAATACCAGCAAGTCCAAAGCGATTGAAGTCGGGCTTGAAAGAAATTTCAGTGTATGGCGCTTTGGTGTTGGCCTTGATGGTGGGTGTCGATTTGACTTTCATGTTATCCTTCCATGTCTGTTTATAGATGCGCTGACGACGATGATCGACGGTTTCAAGGCGAAACTCATTGGAAAAGATGTTGGCGAGCTTGGCACCAAAGCCGTTCTTGCCGCCCCACAACTTCTCTTCGCTCGGATCGTAGTTTGTACTTGTAAGAAGGTGACCAAAGATGAGCTCGGGAACCCATACGTCGCCGTAACTCGAATGCTTCTCAACATCAATACCATCTCCGTCGTTTAGCACCGTGATCTCGC
>Ga0208960_1001014_pt1 | contig 15300 bp, 12 predicted proteins | sample GreLakmeON33MSRF_FD_187703 | JGI IMG/M metagenome (GOLD analysis project Ga0208960, IMG submission 187703) | Freshwater lentic microbial communities from great Laurentian Lakes, MI, USA - Great Lakes metaG ON33MSRF (SPAdes) | ecosystem: Environmental > Aquatic > Freshwater > Lake | place: Great...
GCTGCCCCGAAGCCATCGAGCGCTGCAAAACAGAAGAGCCGCTGTTGCGCGAGACCAGCGCCGGCCACTGGACCTCCTGCCTGCTCGTAAATTAGCGCGCGGGCTGGCTGGTGCCGGGGTTGGGATGCGCTATTAAATGTGTCGCCCGCCCATTGAGTATTTTTGTTATGGCGCGCTAGTCATGCCACCTTAATAGGTTGACACTAAGTCTGTTGAGGACACTGTTTGGTCGCTTTGCGGTTACGCTTGCCTGTGGCGCGGCGCGAGTTCCCAATGAGTGCAGACTGTGAGTTTTGCGCCTCGCTAGTCAGTTATATCGTGTGAACGGGGTGATAAAATACTTGCTGGCTGGAGGAAAACCGCATAAATATAATTGACCATGCGCTGTAGAGATGGTGGCCTCGTAAAACCGTCAAGTATTTCCTGATTGGTACTAAGAATGGATGGGTAAAGCAAAAACTGGGAAACTCGGTGCTAAAGAATTTACCATCGCAAAGTAATCTTGCAAGGCACTCAATTTGTATCGAAGGGCACGCATCACCACCGCTAATAGTCAGGTGTTCAGATTTTTCCTAGAGCACAATAATTTACGGGCGCGATAATGAAATAGACGTTCTGCGAATATGGCACTATTGCTCAAATAAGTATCCTGAAATTCGGCGGAAGCAGGTTTATAGAAGTTTTGGAATTTATCTCTGAATTGTGATTATACTTTAGGGTCGTTGCATTAATTATACTATGCCAAACCTACCGGAAATTCACGCCACTTCCCTTGAAGGCCTGATGATATTACATCGCAAACCTCTTACTGATTCTCGCGGTTTCTTTGAGAGAATGTTTTGCCACAACGAGTTATTATCTGTTATGCACTCTAGGTCGATTTGCCAAGTTAATCGTACCGTGACAATCAATCGCGGGACACTTCGTGGGCTTCATTTTCAGCACGCGCCTCACGCAGAATTGAAAATCGTTTCATGCCTGCGGGGCGAGGTCTATGATATAGCCGTCGATCTACGCAGAAATTCCCCAACGTTTCTTGAATGGCATGCTGAAATACTCAGCCACAATAATAACCTTTCCGTCATGATACCTGAAGGCTTTGCGCATGGCTTTCAAACTTTAACGGATGATTGTGAAATGATCTACTTTCACACTGCGGAGTATAGTGCGGTTGCGGAGAGTGGTGTAAATTGTCTGGATCCTCGGCTGGCTATTATTTGGCCTGAAGTAGTGACTGGTCGGTCGTCGCGAGACGCATCAATGGCACTTCTCGAGAATGATTTTTCGGGTGTGTAACCATGACCCGGCGGCCTTGTGGAGCGACTGTGCTTCTGCAATCCCGTGGATTTGTGCTGAAGTTGGTTTGCCATTCCGTACCCTACGGAATCTGGAATAATTCTGATAATATGTTTGCGTTGGAGAGTTGGAAAAAAGCATTGTGTCGGTAACGTCTCGCGCTGGCCATATGCAAATTATTTGGGAGTTCTGATGTTTTTCAAGATTTACCGCATATTTGCTGCCCGGATTTCCCGCTCGATTCCTTATATTCGACTTACGAGTTATCTTAGGGAGTATGTTAATCGATCTAATCCGTACTTCGTTGGTTGGGGTATGACCACACATTCCTATCCTCCGTGGCATCTGGGGAAGGGCGACGTGTTGTCCCAGAAGTTTCATGCAACCAACGAAGATTTCTTGTCGAGAGTTCGCGACGGTAGCTTCTCCCTGACGCAGCTTCGCCACCTTCAAGTTGGTGCAAGGGAAGAGTTTGTTCGCGGTCTTAGCTGGAGACATTTCATAGTTACATGGTCTGTTCTGTGGTCGGCTAGGTTGAATCGCGGAAAAGAATTAGCGTTGGTTGAATGCGGCGTCTGCGATGGAATGACAGCCTATTTTGCAATGCGCGCGTTGGAAGGCACACACTTTAGATTTGGTTTGTATGACGCGTGGGCAGAGATGAGAACCCAGGATTTGCTTTTGTCTGAAAAGAAGGCGGTAGGCGCATATGGCTATTTGTCTCTTGACACGACTATTCAAAATCTCGCAATGTTTAGGGACGAATGTAGATTTACCAAAGGTTATATTCCCGAATCGTTATCATCGAGCGAGGTTTCTCGTGAAGTTAACTGGTTGCATCTCGATCTCAATTCTGCAACTCCAACAACTGCCGCCCTCGAATTTTTTTGGGATAGAATGACTGTGGGTAGTGTAATTTTGTTTGACGACTATCTTAATGAGCGTGAAACAAAAAATGCAGTGGACAGCTTCTTTGCTGGTCGCAACGGTGTGATGTTACCCTTACCTACTAACCAAGCTATATATCTTAGGTTCTGACGGTAAGTAGATTCGGTATGCAGGCAAATCCCAAGATAATGCAAAGAAACCTGCAATTTCGGTCTATTTTACAAGCTTGGGTAAATCTATGTGCAATAACGGCGTAACTGTTAATGTTTCGATTTGTACTAGGGATTTACACGGTTATTTCCTGCGTGGTCAATTGCAGCAATAAGTTTTGGTTTTACATTGCTCCCCATTAAACATTGGCAGGAAAAGTGAATTATTTCGCGTTATCTACGCATCTTGTCGCACGGAAGAACAGTGAGCGGTGATGATTTTGTGCGCTTCTAATAAGCTGGTGTAGTTTAAGGGGTCTTTACTGATTAATGCCATGAAATGCCGACATTGCAACACTGAAGTGACCTTGGTGCTTGTTGATTTGGGAAGCGCGCCGCCATCCAATGCATACTTGACCCGATTGACGCTCCGGAGACCTGAAAAGTGGTTTCCGTTGAAAGTGTTGGTGTGTGAGTACTGCTGGCTGGTCCAAGCGGAATCGTATTCACGCGCGGCCGAGTTATTTAATGATGAGTACGCGTATTATAGTTCGTTTTCCGATCAGTGGTTGCTGCATGCTAAAACCTATGTGTCTGTGATGTGTGAGAGATTTGGCTTGACACCTGCTAGTCAAGTTGTGGAGGTGGCATCGAATGATGGCTATCTACTGCAGTTTGTCAAGGTCCTCGGGATTCCATGTGTGGGAATTGAGCCTACGGCTGGAACCGCGGCTGCAGCGCGCTCTAAGGGCATTGAAACCATCGAGGAGTTCTTCGGCGTAAGTTTGGCCAACAAGCTGTTGGCGGAGGGTAAACAAGCTGACTTGATTACTGCAAACAATGTTCTTGCTCATGTGCCGGAGATTAATGATTTTGTATCGGGTTTTCGTCTGTTACTTAAAACCACTGGTATTGCCACCTTTGAATTTCCCCATCTACTACAGCTGATATCTAATAGCGAATTTGATACTATTTATCACGAGCATTTTTCCTACCTTTCATTTACCACTGTCCAACAAATTTTGACTAAAAACGGGCTTGAGGTATTTGATGTTGAAGAACTCGGTTCTCACGGTGGCAGCTTGCGTGTGTTTGCCCAACGGTCCGGTTTTGGTAGTCAATTGTTGTCCCGCAACGTCGCTAATCTTGTACAGAGAGAGTTGGAAGCTGGAATTCACACTCCGAAATATTATGCAGGCTTTCAAGCGCGCGCTGAGGTTGTTAAGAATGAATTTCTGGGATTTTTAGTAAATGCCAAGCGCGACGGAAAAACAGTTGTGGCTTATGGAGCAGCTGCAAAGGGAAATACACTTATGAATTATGCTGGTGTGCGCGCCGACCTCATTTCGTTTGTGGTTGACCGTAATCCAGCTAAACAGGGTAGATATATGCCGGGAAGCAGAATTCCAATTGTCCCGGAAAGTCATCTAAGAGCATTGCGACCAGATTTCATCGTGATCTTGCCGTGGAATCTTCGTGACGAAGTTATGGCCCAGCTTGCCTATACAAGGGAATGGGGCTGCGCATTTGTTGTGGCGGTGCCATCCTTAGATATATTATGATGGGCCCTGTTTTGCTCACAGGCGGCATGGGTTTCGTCGGGCGGCAAGTACTGCGGAGTTTATTAGGGCACGGCGAAGAAGTGCGATTGGTAATCCGCAAGGGGAAGCAAGAGCAACTTGTTCCATCTCAATTGGTCGGGTCCACTGTAGTTACACCAGATATGTTTGCTGAAGATAGTGAGTGGTGGTCTGATGTTTGCTTTGGGATAGACACTGTAATTCATTGCGCATGGCATGTGGAGCACGGAAATTACTTGCACTCGCCCAAGAACCTTGATTGCCTGATTGGGACATTGTGTCTGGCAAAAGGTGCTGCTAACGCTGGAGTACGGCGGTTCATTGGTGTTGGGACTTGTGAGGAATATGACCAGTCTGGCGGTTTGTTGTCGATTGATACACCTTTGCGGCCTCATACTGTGTATGGCGGTTCAAAAGCGGCGACTTTTAATATACTCTCACATTGGTTTCCGGTTCGACAGGTGGAGTTTGCATGGTGTCGATTATTTAATCTTTATGGAGAAGGAGAGAACTCTCTTAGGTTGGCGTCTTACGTGCGCGCCAAGTTAATGGCTGGCGATATCGCCGAGCTGACGGGTGGTTATCAAATTCGGGATTATCTTGATGTTGGTATCGCAGGTGATATGATTTCGGAGGTTGCATGTGGTTCTGTGCAAGGCGCGGTGAATATTTGCTCCGGGGTTCCCATAACCGTGCGTGAATTCGTAGAGAGGCTTGCCGAGATTTATGGTGGTCGTGAGCTACTCAAGTTTGGTGCACGACCGGATAATCCCCTTGAAGCACCAATTGTGTATGGTTTAGCGTAAGTGTTAGTAGGAGGATGCGTCAGTGTATCTGACAACCATGTTAGGCGTATTATGGAAGATGATGGTGGCGGTGCGCTGGGAGTTTATAAGTAATAATGCATTTATGCTATTTCTTTTGTTGTGAATAAGGTGCCACGCGGCGCCTGGATGGGTAATGTATGAATGTACAAAAACTTCGGATTGACTGACAGTGCGGTGGAGTGCGGATTTCTTCCCCTGGGTGCAGTTTTGGTTCGTATTAAGAATGCCAAATTTATTGCCTTCCCGCATCTTTGGCGTCTTTGCCGCGTTTTTTTTGTTGGAGTTTCATACTAATTTGGCACCACATAGCTTGTGGGTGCCGATGAGTGTTTGATTAAGGTGATATTCTGTGCAAGATTTTCGAGATAGTCCCCAAAACAGCTGGAACCGCCTTAGTGTTCTAATTTATTCTTTTAACCGACATGACTTTTTGCGTCGCCAGATACTATATTGGTCTGATAAGCCGGTTGATTTGCTGATTGCGGATGGGTCCGAGTGTCCAATGGTGTTGCCGGCAATTGTGCAAGGTGGCCAGTTCCGTTTTATTTATCATCATGCGCCTGGGCCTGGAAATGTGAATTTGCGTATGAAGTGGCTTGCGAGCAACGCATCTACCCCCTATGTTGTGTTTCTCGATGATCAGGATATGTTTTTGTGGTCTGCTGCTACTCGAGAAATGGCATTTTTAGATTGTAATCCGCAGTATTGTTCAGTGTCCGGCTTTTATTGGGTGTATTCTGTCCCCTATCGATATTGGACATATCGTGTTGAGGCGTTTGATATTGATGATAACGGGGTGGGTGGAAGAGTTATGTTTGCCCGATCTGGTCAACCGAAGCACGTGCACTTGGCTTACTCGTTGATGAGGGTGGAGCCGATGCGGTTGATATATGATGCCCGCCCTGTGGCTGATTTCGTATACGAGGTTCCGTCTGATCTATTCTTTCTTGTTGCGCCACTTGTCGCTGGGAAACATCGATGCCTTGATCTTCCCGCCCTTTGGCGTTCAGATGGGAGTCAGTCACGGGAACATTGGCGATCAGATCTTCACAACTATGATGTGTTTCGGGGTCAACGACAGCTTGATGATGCACTGGAGGGGCTTTTCGAGGCGTTCAACGTGGAGGAGTTAGACCGCGCACTCGTCCGTGCTGCTGTACGAGACCATTGGGGCCATCAGGAATTTCGTGCTTCTCAGAATTCTGGCGAACCCACTTGGCTGGCGGCACGGTTTGCTGAAATCAAATCTTTTACCCGAGTCCGCTCCCGTATTAGGGAGTGGATGCGTAAAGATGGGCGGGTCGAACCTCTTGAAGTGTTTTCCAGAAGTGGTGGCTTGCAAGTTGATCAACTTGAAGATCTACGTAACGTACATTCGATTTTGTTCAAGTATCCGGATGGGGTTTTGGTGGATACTGGCTTTTTGTAGAAATCTAGGATTGATGTGGTTCCATACGTCGGTGTTCCCCTACGTTTATTGTGATGAGTTTTGGGTGGTCTTCAACTTCCACACGGTGGTGGTTGTAGGTTGCTTCGTTTGAAACTATTACTTTGCACTTCGGTTGTCTATCTGTTTCGGATTTATTTATTGTGAATGAGCTTTAAGCAATTTGGGAGAGCAGGTTAGGGATTCCGTGAAGCAGCGTTTTTGAAAATTGCCAAGTTGCGGCTTACGACATGACCACAAAGCTACCCTTTGGGTGAACAGTTCGAGTAACAGTGTTCTAGATTATCGGCATCCTGAAGTTTCTAGCAGTGGGTTTGTGGCCTGATTCTATTTCGGGCTGCTAGCGAATACGCAAATGCATTTCGGACAGTTGTAATATACGCTGAATCTGCTGATATCAGTACGCAGGAAAATTTCGATTAACACAATCATAGAGCTGCGTTCTTCAAATACCGCGTGTCAATTTGCGCCGGAGCATTGGGTTCTTGTTGAGCTGGTTAATTTGATTATTTTTGGAGGGTCTGACTGGTGGACATTGAACTCCCGTGGGTACCCGAACGGCAGAGGGCGTAGTGCTATATCGTCTAGTGATCACCATTGGTGGTGCGCGTTACTATCAAGGGTAGAGTTGAAGAGCCGCTCTCTCCATTGCATTACTTGCACGTTGTGTAATCTTTTGGCGCGGTTTTCGGCGGCAGCCACCAATCTAACCTGATAGGTGGGTCTTATATGTGTTAGTGCGACCTGCAGTGGATGTTGTCCGACATGGAAAATACGGAATGTCCGTGACTGTGAACGCGAAGAATAAAGAATGTGAGGGATACTTGTTTATTCGTTTGAAGGATAGTTTGCTTGGTTAATCGTCTACCCCTACGCTGCTTAGCGCGTTCTAATACCCGCCTTTATATTGGTATTCTCTGAATAGGTTTGGCTGGCAGACAGACTCCTGCAACATGAAATTCAAGTGGTTCGCGTACTCCAAGTCAAATCGTTGAAGAAAGCTTGTATTGACGGTTTCAAAGGCGTTGGTTTCGATGCGGTGTCGGGCGCAAACGATTTTGTGCGTTTGCGAAGGTGGGCATGTTTACGGCGGATTGTATAGACGATTACACGACCAATCGGGTTCACAATGAATTTCACTGGTTGCTTCTTTGCAATGTGTTGAGTAAGATGCCGAACAGTTTCAATATTGAGTCGTACTAGTTTTGCCGATAGTCGAGCGCGTTTGTCTAGTGGGGGTAACTTAATTTGTTTCCTAGAGTTTAGTATATCTTCTGTACCTTCAAACTGCGCAATTTCGCCTCGCTCCTTCCAATTCACCTGCAGGCGAACTGGTGTGCTGCATCGAAGTTTACAATGCAATAGTTGAGGTGGATGTCATGCCAACAGGTCTAATAGATGAGGGTGGTTTCGTAGAAAGCTTGCACCGATCTTTGAGCGGATCGGTCCTGAATGAAGATCGTTCGGGCAAATGACCCAAAAACGTTGTTGAAGTTCGTCATCTTCTGGTTTCGGAGCCCAGGCACCACGGTATCTCTCTTCTGCTTCGATAACGAGGTCTAAAATATCGTGCGGGTAGCTTTCTATCAACTCGAGACCGGCATCTGAATAATCTTGTGATTCAAAAAATTTATGGGCATGGGTAGCAAAAATCTCCGAATAAGTCATATCACGAGGGTTACCTATTTTTCGATAGAGTTTAGGTATAAACAGATGACTGGAATCCAGGTCAAGATTGGTACACAATGGCGCCTCACTAATAATAACTTGCGGCCGTCGAAATGCCATAGAAACGCACATCACGCCGGATCCAGAACTTAGGAAGAATTCACAATGCGCCGACAGAAAAATATCCATGAAATCTGATTGATGGGGGCTAGTGGCGTAGTCTACTATATTGGGGTTCGTGGATGTGAGTCTATCTCGCACTTTAGAACCCATTCGTACGGCCACGTAGCCCCGTCGTGTAAGTTCTTCCACGGCAGGCAAGTAGTTATGAATATTTACATCTCGATAGTCATGATAACTCCAATTACCGGGACCAGGGTACGTTTCCTGCAGGTATCTCGAATCTCTTCCGTGAAAGCAAATGTACTTTGTACCGTGCGCAACTCCCATCGCGTTGAGGCACCGGAATCCATGTTCTTTCTCAGATGCTGTGAAGTAAAGGTGAGAGTTAGTGCGTGCCAGAACGTCCTGTGAAATGCAAGCTTTTCTGAAATCTAGGTTAAGATCCGTATGGGGTATACAGTGAATGCCATGGCCAGCAAATGAAGCATTTATGCGGAAAAGTGGCCAGACAATCCAGTATGGCCAAATGCGGAGACTTCGGCGCCACATTTTTGCAAGCTGGTGATTGCTTGTATAACGCCCCAAACTCCAAATGTCCAGAAATGGTTTATTGGGGTATTCTAATCCGCAGTCCAATCCGGAGAGGTATATCTCTGGATGTATCGAGAAATGACCAATTCTTTCGCTACGCAATATTCCTAAACGAATGATTAGCCATGGACGGATTAAACGAAAGCAGAGCACAGTAAGTAGTGCGAATGGATAAGCAAACAGATATAGTAGCTCGAAACGCATTATTAGCAGAGCCTTCCTTGCCTTTCGGATCGCTTCTGCTGTTCCTAGGGCTCGTATATCGTTGTAATGCTTTATTGCCCTGTTCGCTGAACTATGCAGCTTGTGAGTTATGTTATTCAAAAATTAGTTCGCGGTCTTCCAGGTTTCATCAATAGATACTCCCCAATAATCAGTGCGTCCATTCCTGTTCCCGAGAAGGTAGATAGTGCGTCTAAGGGAGTTTCTACAATCGGCTGCCCTTTGATATTGAAACTGGTGTTTAGTACTACAGGTAATTGCGTCAGTTTCTCAAATTGGGTAATCAGAGAATGATACAGATTATCTGTGTTATTGGATACTGTTTGCACCCGCCCCGTATTATTGACGTGTGTGGTCGCCGGTAATTTTGCGACCCAACCTTCCCGAACATCAAACGCTACCGTCATGAAAGCGGATGGCTTTACCATATCAAAAATTTCAGATGCTCGCTCTGCCAGTACCGAGGGGGCAAAGGGTCGAAATTCCTCCCGATACTTAACCCTAGCATTAATTTCATTTTTCATTTGTGCAAGCCCTGGATGCGCCAGTATAGATCGATGGCCGAGCGCTCGGGGCCCAAATTCAGACCGCCCCTGAAACCACCCGACGATTTTTCCTTCTGCCAATAGCTGGGCTGCCTTCCCGGAAGGATCTGGTAGTTGCTCAGCCGTAATTCCTGTTAGTGCTAGTGCGGACGATATTTGGTCGGGATTTTGTGTGGGACCATAGAAAACATGTGGGATATTCTTCAGAGTCTCCCCCGCCTCTTTGGCAGCCTGAAGAGCACAGCCCAAAGCAAGGCCACGGTCAGATGCCGCAGGCTGAATAAAAATGTTTTCAATAAACGGTAGTTTGGATAACACACGATTGGCACTACAATTCAGTGCAACACCCCCTGCCAAGCAAAGGTTCTTCGAGCCTGTTATTTGATGAAGGTATGTCACAAGGGATACTGCGCAATGTTCAAGGGCTTGTTGAGTTCCAGCGGCGATATCACGGTGGCGTTGAGTGATTGGCTCACCCCTCTTTCGGGAATTACCTAGGAGCTCAATTAGCTGTGCGCTATACCATTGCTCGTAAATGGAGCCGGGGGGAGGAGAACTCCTTATATATTTTGGGTTTACGATATAGCCGTGAGATGCGGGGCGCGCGAATTGTGATAGGTCCACCGCACTGTTTCCGTAGGGTGCTAAGCCCATGACTTTATACTCATCTTCGGTTGGCATAAAACCAAGAAAAGACGTCATGGTGCCATAGAACATACCTAGTGAATTGTCGTGCGCACGTGTCTCGAAGATCTTTACGCCAGCCACATTATTGGCTATTCCCATTGCAGCACTGAGGCGGTCGCCATATGCGTCGTAAGACAAGCACATTGCTTCTGGAAAACCGGAGGGAAAAAATGCGGACGCTAAATGGGCCGTCTGGTGATTTACCGGGTGAATTGGGGGTGCATAACCAAAGTGATGCCGTAAATATTCCTGTGTATGCTGAACAATATTTACATAGGATTCTCCTGTCAGTGCGACCAATTGGATATCTTGAATAGAAAGCCCGCCTTCATTGAGGCAGGCAGCAATACTCTCGATGGGCAGCACCCCCCGTGGCGACTTTACTCTCAGTAAACGCTCTTCCTCGACGCAGCAAATTAATTCGCCATCCCTAATCAACGCTGCGCCAGCGTCATGCTGGTTAATTGTGACGCCACCATGGATGCCCAAAATATTCATTTATACGCCTGTTGAATTTTAGAATGAGGCACCACGGTAACTTCGGGTGCATTGGCCGCATCGATCCACCAAAATTCGCTTCGTGCGGTGGTGTAATCGAGGCAATTTGCGTGCCCGTAGTTTTTGTCGGTCGAACGCTGTGACCCGCTTATTGAACAAAAATTGCCCGTCATTTCTATGGACTTCTTGTGGGTGGTTGCATATTTGCTGCGCCTGCTTGGTTGCCAACGGCACCAGTTTTGATTTAGCCAAAAGTTTCCTGCAATCTTGGATTTGTGCAAGCCTAACAGTGAGAAAGTTTAACATTGCCGCACGGCCGCTGGTATCACCTCGTGCATTTCAAGTTATTGCTTACTGCTTATATGGGTATCGATTCGTGTGTGACATTGTCTTTTATGTAGGCTTGTGCGGGCAATCCGAGCCTAGGTTGCCACCCCCACCAAGGGGTAAAGGGAAAAATAATAATATATCCCACGCCAAAAAATATTATTCACGTACGATTAGGTTTTGGTTGTACTCACCACCATGCGAGGTTACTGCTTCTCGCCCTACTAGATGGTCAAATAGTATATCGAAATCTGTTTCTATACCCTGTATTTTTCTGTACAATCGAGGGATAGCAAACATATCAACTCTATTTGTTACATTAAGCCAGTGAACAAGTTCAAAGCCTAAATGTTCAGTCAGTACCTGGTCATAATTGACTGCGTGTCGGCCTGGTTTCAGCTTGGCGGAATCGCGAATATACAAATAGCCACCTACCCGCAAGACGCGACTACTTTCGGAAAGCATATATACGATTCCGGCTGTATTAAGTTCGTTGAGCACAGTTGTCGCAGTTACTAGGTCTTGGGAAGTGGTTGGCACATGGGAAAAATACCACGACGGAAGCTGCTTTAGTGAAAAATTGTCGGATAAGATTAATTCATTAATCGTTTCTGGAGAAAGCTCCATTGATTCCGCTGCCAAAACGTCAAGATAAGTACCTTTTCCGTGCGTCAACTGCCTATAAAACATACGCTGGATGTTATAACTCCATTGATGCGCCTCAATTGCTGTATATAGGGCGCCGAAAAGCATGAGGCTGTAGGTTGCATTACCTCCCAAGCCGGGTCCAAAGTCTATATGTCGCATTCTGGAATTCACATTCGAAACTTGATTTCTACCTACTAAATCAGGCGCGTATTTCTTGAGCATGCAATAATCCTGAATTCTTGCCAATGCGTGGCATCGAATATTCAATGCAATCTGGCGTTCATGCACATCGAGGAAGGGGAAATAACTTCGGAAAATACCCCGATATGTCTCCTCCAAGATTGTAAAGTTAGTATCGTATTCTGCGTCTTTGATTTCAGTTGGCGTTAAATATTCTTCATAATAATTCGAATACCATTGCATTAAATCAACCACGCCACTAAAATCGAAACTACTAAGATGCAAGGGCCCGTCTACCCAAATGAAAGGGTTTCCTTTTCTCGAAGATCGATCACCATAAATCCATTTTTGGCGCACTAGTGCGCGCTTTAAGGAGGCATCTAGATCCCATGACATAACTCTCTCCAATTAACCCCGCAGATTATCTTCAACGTATTGCCGCAGAGTCTCGTCGGTTCGTGCCGGAACATATCCAAAAACTTCCGCGGCAAGCGACGAATCAATAATAAATGATGGCTTGACTTCGCTTATCGTAAGCAATTGAGATTTGGAATTCAAGGCTTTTCGTAGAATGTTAATAACTTCTTGGATTTCTATTGGTTCTGATAACCCAATAGGAAATGCGAAATGTCCGCGCCAATCCTGATTGAGTAGAATTCGAAGGATTAATGTACTCAATTCACCGACATGTACCGCGTTATTAAATGCGGCTGTCGGGTTGTAAAATGGAACGTCTGTTCCGGATATCAGCCTTTCAATTATGGTTGGTATCCATGCGCGGTGTGCCCCACGCCCAATAACCGAAGGTAGTCGAATCGAAACAGTTGGAATTGTATCGGCACCGGACGCTAATAATCGCTCGCCGAGATACTTGGTAGCCCCGTAAGGTTCTGGGTCGTTGACGGTAGTTGAATGATTAACGACACCGACCTTAATCGAACCATGTATGCTGATGCTCGAGGTGTAGATAAATTTCTGTGCACCCGCTCGCATGGCGTAGCGTTGAACGTTGCGCGTTCCCGCTACATTGACATTCAACATGTCGTCGAGTGTGGCAGGAGGAGAAGCGCCAGCAACGTGCACGACCGCGTCGATGGTGGGCGGCAATTTGTCAAACCCAACATCATCTTGGAGGTCGAGTTGGATCATCCGCACGTCTGGATACCTGCCTGCTAGCGCATCGAGTAAACCGGGGTTTGCGGTTCGGTACGTAGCTACTATTTTTACGCCTGATTGATTGAGGTGCGCGGCCAGATGGCGACCGATGAAGGACGTCACACCAGTAAGTAATACTGTGGTCATTGAGTATGTCAGGAAGTCGGGACTACAAGGCGTGCAGTAAGTATACACCCATGTTTTATTGTCGTAACTCCGCACAGCGAAGAAATCGCTGGGTAGAATTCATTGCGGGGTAATTGTCACTTTGCCAACGCTCACCTTTATGATGCTTGGTTACTAACCTTGGTTGTCATCCCTACTGGCCGCAGGCAAGACAAACGTAATAGCTATTAGGCGTTGTATCAGCACTAGGTGTTACTGAAAGTGTCATTACTGGAGTTGACCGTCTGGTTTCGCAGATGCCGATACTTTGTCACGGAACCGAGCGACCATTGCGTTGTGGTGTTAAGAATTTATACCAAATAGAGTCTGGTCGCTGTAAATGACGCTCGATGGCAGATTGTTTTGCTGTTGAAACAGACTTTGGTTATTAATGAGAGCCCTGTCGCCGACTTTCGAAAGTTACCATGGCAAGTGTCCGTTCGGCCAAAGGATGGTATCCCACGCGAATCACATTGTTGTTCAGTCACAGATTTACGAGCCTAGAGTGAATCTTTACTAGGCCCGGAGGCAAGTATCGGTTCGTATTAATGATGTAGATATTAGTGTATGTACCATCCTGCTGCGGTCAAGTACTCTCGATTTCTTTACAACATTGGACTCTCGGGCTGTTTGCGGAAGTGTCACTTTTTGGTGTGTCACTCGATTTGCGAAAGTCAGTGGGGGAGTTGGGGTCATAAATTGCCCGTTATTTTAGGGGCAAACTATGAACATGTGTTTTGGTATGGGTGAATGCAGGCAGTGATGGCATTCTAGCTTGGTGGGGTGCAGTCAGTCGCGACTAGGACAGTTAATTGTCTAGTGTACACGTGTTCCCAGAACTGGTGACATGCTGTCAGGTGTCACGATGTTATTTGAATCAATTCAGTCTTCCTCTTTCGCCGTGGTAATGGCTAATAGGTGTTACGCGTAGACATATTGTGTCGGATCGCCTATTCCCTCAACGCTGAATTGTCTGCTGGGGTTTTGCGACAGTTCAACATTGGCAAAGTTGGAACAGTGCAAGTTGTAGTTGTACTTGGAGTGATGAAGTTCAGGCCAATGACGAATTTAGGAAATGCGCGCGATCGAAAAATTTTGGGGCGAGGCCGCAAGTTGCCATACCTATCGGGCGAGCAGTGAAAGTGTCTGGTGGCTGTCTGTGGTACTGTGTAATTTGCGCTTGATTGTTTGTTTTAGCCTAATATGTACAATCAAGTTGTATAGGAGTTTGAGGCAAATTGGCCAGTGACAACTTTACAGTTTTTCCGTGTTGGGGCGGAAGTTACAAATCTGAAACTGTGCCGCTATCTCCCACATCGCTGCCTTCAGTTTTTGTATTTCGTTTTGTTGTGGCTATTAGTAAACTGTGCCGGCATCCACAAAATATCGTGGTTCGCCGCCAAGGCCCAGCCTGATGGGCAGCGGATTTTGCTGTGGCCGCCTATTAATGGCTTTCTGGCTGAGCGCCGGGCGAAACTTGCTGGACTAGCTTACGATCTCGATGTCCCTAATGTTCAGAAATCGCGTTAACTTTTCAATAAACGATTCAGCATAGTTCAGGAGGTCTAAACTAAACAGCGGGAAGGCCTCTGTAAATGCTCTGCGCCCTACAACCATCTGCGTCCTCTCAGTTGAAAATTAATCAAGCGTGGCAATGTTTTGGCTGCACTCAGCACCGTGACCGCACTTGCAGGCCGAATTCTTTTTGTGCGCACCGCTGCCGCTGCCAGAGTTGGCCGTGCGGCAGAATTACAAAAAGTATTGCGGTGACTCTCCCCAATCCAAATCACACTTAGGCTGGACGCACTTGGATGTTCAAGTGTTTCAAGCATCTCTGCGAGGGCTTGCGCTTTCCAGTTCGCTTCCCGTGGTTGCATTTAATATCGCTGCGATAAAGCTATCGAGTCCGGTTTGCATAGTGGGTTTGGTCGGCCTTAGGTTTTGATGTTGTTACATCGCGGACGTGAAATTCAAGCGTGCCAACTTGTGAAGCAGCCCGCTTGCTTGTGCGGTTTGCAGCCTGATGGGATCCGGAACGCAGTGCAATTGAGGATTGCGGATCGGATTCAGCACCGCCGTCGGAAAAATTGCGAACTGCGCTTCGATCCGAATATTGTGCCACGTGTTGCGGGGAATCGCCGAAAAGGAATGCATCTTTCCAATTGCTCCAAACCCCGGCGCGTGGTTTGGGTAAGCGCAGTTTCTTGTAGCCCTAAGTTCCGAAACGGTTGATTGCAGTATTTATCTAACCGCCGCACATCCTTGACCATTTGCGTGCTCGCTGCGCGTGTTGCTACCGGGCTC
>Ga0208960_1001018_pt1 | contig 15197 bp, 12 predicted proteins | sample GreLakmeON33MSRF_FD_187703 | JGI IMG/M metagenome (GOLD analysis project Ga0208960, IMG submission 187703) | Freshwater lentic microbial communities from great Laurentian Lakes, MI, USA - Great Lakes metaG ON33MSRF (SPAdes) | ecosystem: Environmental > Aquatic > Freshwater > Lake | place: Great...
TTACGCAAGTGAATCAAATCGCAGGTGCGCTTACTAAGAGCGCTGTGGTCAAACCTTTTGTTGATTTAAATCGGATTTCAGTGGTTGCGGTAATCGTAAGTAAAAGCAAAACCGATCCGAGAGATGCGCTACTTCCAGCACCACTGAAACCAATCCCAACTCCGACTGTGACCGTATTTGTTACTCCGACCCCGACTCCAAGTAGTTCAGATGCGACGCAGTAGATGACAAAAAGTTTATTTTTTGTAATTTCAGCAGGTTTAATTTTAACTTTTCAAGAGGTGGTTATTTCTCGGATTCCTTTTCCGCTTGCGAATCCATCAATCTTTTTGATTTTTATTATCTCTTGGGCATTTCTTGAGGATCAATGGCTTGCGGCATTGCAAGGATTTCTTGCTGGCTTTATTTTAGATATTTCTCCTCTTTCAATCGGAATAATTGGACATTGGGCTTTTGTGCTTGCTGTGATTTGTTACGGTGTTTCCGAGTTGGGAGTGCAATTACGAGGGAGTAGAAGATCCCCATTGACGCTGACAGTTGTGGTTACCGCGGGCATATTTTTCACATTAATATTTTTCGTCATCTCGGGCGCATTAATTAATTCAAATCAAGGATATGGTTTTACGCAGACTGTTCCAGGGGTTGTGTTTTGGTCTTTAGTTTTTACACCTTTAATTTCACCACTGATAATTAAATTAAAAAGAGTTGCTGATGGCGTAGGTGCCGCAGTTGAGTGAGCGCTCTCGTTTATCATTGATAGTTATTCAAATATTTTTATTCTCTTTAATGATCGCACTTGCTGGACGACTTTTCTATTTGCAAGTTGCGGCGGCGCCAAAGTACAAAACAGCAGCGCTTGAGATTCAGAGTAGAAATATAGTAACTCCTGCAATTCGAGGAATGATTCTCGATAGCAGTGGGAAGCCACTTGCGGTCAATCAAGTAGGTTTGGTAATAACAGTAGATCGATCAAAAATTGATGGCTTGGAAGACAAAGGTGAGTCAGTTCTTCGCAAACTAGCCAAAACCTTGAAAGTTGATTACCCAAGCCTTTACGGAAAAACCCGGCTATGTGGTGAAAAAATTGCACCAGAATTGACAGGAAAAGCCCGTTGTTGGAATGGTTCTAGATACCAACCGATTCCAGTCACATTAACGGCAACTGAAGATATAGCGTTGCAAATTGCCGAACACAGTGAAATCTATTTTGGCGTAGAAGCCAGCCCGCAAGGATTTCGTTTTTATCCTTCACCTGACAGTTCAAACTCAGCACACGTCCTTGGATATGTTGGTCCCGTCAGTGAGAAAGATTTACTTAAAGAACGTGATCGCCCGCTATTTGTAAATGAAGTTTTGGGTAAAGCCGGACTTGAGTATCAATACGATGATTTACTTCGCGGAACACCTGGAGTGAAAACAATTGTGGTGGACAGGCGCGAAGCCGCAACAAGTGTTCTTAAAGAAAATCCACCGATTTCTGGCGATCATTTAGTAACGAGCATCGATGCAAAATTGCAAGCTGTTGTGGAGGAGCAGTTGCTTGCTGCTATAGAACGCGCTCGTAGCGGTAGTGTTGATAAAAAAGGAGCACGTAAAGCCGACTCTGGTGCGGCAATAGTTATGGATGTTAAAACCGGGCGCATATTAGCGATGGCTTCTTACCCAACTTATGATCCGAATATTTGGGAGAATGGAATCTCACAACAGCAAGCAACTGATTTATATAGTGATGCAAAATCTGTTCCTGCACTTTCGCGGGCTTTGCAAGGGACATTCGCCCCTGCTTCGACATTCAAAGTGGTCTCAGTTGTGGCCGCAGATCGCGCAGGGTATGACTTAGATGGTACTTACGATTGTCCGGCACAGTTCAAGGTAGGAAATCGCATCTTTAAAAATTACGAAAGCAAAGGCGTTGGTTTAGTAAAATTACAACAAGGAATCGCAATCTCTTGTGACACGCTTTGGTACAAAATCGCTTTTGATGAATGGTTAAAAGATGGTGGGTTGAAACCTAAAAGCGGAGCAAAAAATTATTTTTATACCGCGGCGAAGGATTTTGGCATCGGTAAAAAAACTGGGATTGATTTACCTTCCGAATCTAGTGGCCGTTTGGCAGATCGCCAATGGCGGGCGGATTGGTATGAACGAAATAAAAATTACTTCTGCGATTATCAAAAACGTGCCACTAAAGCACAATTAACTCCATACTTGATTGCAATAGCAAAAGAAAATTGTGTAGATGGCAACAAAGTTCGTGCGGGTGATGCTGTTAACTTTGCAATTGGTCAAGGAGATACAACCATGACGCCGCTACAAATGGTGCAAATGTATGCAGCGCTCGCTAATGGGGGAACAGTTTGGAAACCAACGGTAGCTTGGGGAGTAGTCACGCCTACCGGTGAGAAAGTGCGAGAGATAACTCCAGAAAAAATTGGAAAATTACCTATCTCTAAAAAAACTTTAACTTTCTTAAATAAGGCTTTGCGTTCGGTAATCACAGATGGAACCGCAAAATGGCGTTTTGATGGCATGCCAGTGGCCATAAGTGCAAAAACTGGAACAGGTGAGGTTTACGGTAAAAATTTAGATGGATCAGCAAAAGATACGACCTCATGGCTCGCCTCTTATGGTCCAACTGAAAAACCAAAATACGCTGTGGTAATGATGGTAAGTCAGGGAGGAACTGGCTCTGGTACTTCTGGACCATCTGTACGGAAAATCTATGAAGCAATTTTCGGTATTCAAGGATCCAAAATTGATAGCACCACAGCGATTTTCCCCTCAGGGCCACCAAAAGTTATTCCATTGCGGATTATTCCTAAAGCGAGCGCAAAATGAAAAATATTCGACTACTCAGGGACAGATTTGATTTGCCATTATTGGTAGCAACATCACTCTTATTGGGAATTGGTGTCTTGTTGGTTTACGCGGCAACGCGAGATTGGTATGCCTCAGCTGGGTTAGATCCACAATTTTATTTAAAGCGGCAGATTTTAAATATACTTATTGGATTGCTACTTGCTGCCGGTGCAATGTCAATAGATTACCGATTGCTTCGCGCTTACACCCCTATCTTGTGGGGATTATCAGTTATCGGATTAATCGCAGTTTTGATTCCAGCATTTGGTGACTCTGTTAATGGTGCACGTGCCTGGATTGCACTTCCTGGTGGATTACAAATTCAACCAGCGGAGTTCGCAAAGATTGCAATAATCGTAGGAATGTCGATGATTTTGGCTGAAAAGCGTGAAGGTTCGCAAGACCCAACATCGTTAGATGTATTGCAAGCTCTTGCTGTTGCTGCAATTCCATTGCTGCTGATCGTTATACAGCCAGACCTTGGCACTACCGTTATTATTAGTGCAGCAGTTGTAACAATTATTGCAGCATCTGGTGCGCAAACTCGCTGGCCCATTGGACTTTTATCTTTAAGCGCCATTGGTGCCTATGTTGTAGTAAGAATTGGTGTGCTAGATGAATATCAATTAAAGCGATTGCAATCATTTGTTGATCCAACTGCTGATCCGCAAAGTTCTGGATATCAATTGCGCCAAGCCCGCATCACAATTGGTTCAGGCGGATTTTTCGGAAAAGGGTTATTTAACGGACCCCAAACAAATGGACGATTTGTTCCTGAACAACACACTGATTTTATCTTCACTGTTGCTGGTGAAGAGTTAGGTTTTCTCGGTTGTATTTTTATTCTTGCGCTTTACTCAATCATTTTGTGGAGAGCACTCGTCATTGCCAGGAGATCAAATGACATCTTTGGTCGATTAGTTTGTATCGGGGTAATGGCATGGTTTGGCTTCCAGATCTTTGAAAATATTGGGATGGCGGTAGGCCTAGCTCCGATGACTGGGGTCCCGCTGCCCTTCCTTTCATATGGGGGCTCGAGCATGTTTGCCACCCTCATAGCGGTTGGATTATTACTAAACGTTCACTCAAGACGGTAAACCTCTGCCATACTGGTACCTGCGCGGCCGGGATTGGCCCTAAATCAATCTGCTGGCGCGCGACCCCCGGAAACTTCCGGGCCACAGACTTCGTTCTGTTAACTCAGAACATTAGAAAAGTGTTTCAATTAATTGGAGCACGTGAGAGTTGATGTCATGGCTACATCGCCACGTAAAGGCGGGTCTAAAAAGATCACACCTTCCACCCTTAAACCGGCTGGTAAAAGTGAGAAAGCTAGCAATCCAGAGAAAACTGGTAAGGCTGAAAAAGCTGTTCCGGTTAAAAAGAGTGCAATTAAAAAAGCAGTAACTCCGGTTGGTACTAGCAGCGCAGCAACGCCAGTAAAGGCGAAGAAAGCTAGTGCGGCAGTTCCGGTTCCGTTATTTCAAGCCCCAACCAAAGCAAAGAGTGCACCTAAAAAAATCAGTGCCGCAAGTAGCGTTGATAGCAGTGAGGTTTCCGAAAAAGTTGAAGGCACTACTGAGCGCACTCGTGGCGGACGTACCCGCGGAAGTCGTGGCGGTCGCGGACGTGGTCGTGGACGTAATGAAGAAAACCAAGTTGAGAGTGAGTCATCTAATTCCGATGTAGATGAGGAAAATTCCGAAGGCGGGGTTCATCGTCGTCGACGTCGCCGAGTTGTCGGTGCCGATGAAGAAGTTACAGCAGGGCAGAGTGTTGATGAAGATGGTGTTGTCACAACTATTCGTGTTCGTGAACCACGGGAACGCAAAGTTCCAGTCACGCGTGTTGATGCAAAAAGAGATCGGGATTCCAGAGATACTCGCGACGGCCGCGGTCGTAATAATCGCAGCTCACGCGACAGGAATGACCGCAGCGAGCGCACTGATCGCCGACGTACGCCAGTTATTACTGAAGCCGAGTTTTTAGCACGACGTGAATCCGTTGATCGAGTGATGCTTGTCCGTCAAAGTGGAGACAGAACTCAGATTGCAGTTATTGAAGACAACATTTTAGTTGAGCATTATGTAAATAGAAATACAAATGCCTCCTACGTCGGAAACGTTTATTTAGGTCGCGTGCAAAACGTGCTTCCAAGTATGGAAGCAGCATTCGTTGATATTGGGAAAGGCCGCAACGCCGTTTTGTATGCGGGAGAAGTGAATTGGGATGCGGCTGGATTAGCTGATGGAACTCCACGCAAAATCGAGACTGCATTAAAAAGCGGGCAACCGGTACTTGTGCAGGTTACTAAAGATCCAATTGGTCAAAAAGGTGCGCGTCTAACCAGTCAAGTAAGTCTTCCTGGTCGGTATTTAGTTTATGTTCCTGGTGGCGGAATGAGCGGTATCAGTCGACGTCTTCCTGATCAAGAGCGCTCACGTCTTAAAGCAATTTTGAAAAACTTAGTTCCAGAAGAAGCCGGAGTCATTGTTCGCACCGCAGCAGAAGGTGCAACTGAAGAAGAGTTAACTCGCGACGTAACACGATTGCAAGCACAGTGGGAAGATATTGAGAAGAAAACAAATGACTCAAATGCAACTGCCCCATCACTGCTTTATGGAGAGCCTGATCTAAATATTCGTGTAGTCCGCGATATCTTCAACGAAGATTTCAATAAATTAATTGTTGAAGGTTCAGATGCTTGGGATGAAATTAATAATTATCTAGGCTTTGTTGCTCCAGATTTGTTAACTCGTCTAGAGAAGTGGCACAAGAACACTGACATATTTGCTGAACACCGCATCGATGAGCAGTTAGCAAAGGGTCTTGATCGAAAAGTCTATTTACCATCAGGTGGATCGCTGGTAATTGATCGAACCGAAGCAATGGTTGTAGTTGATGTAAACACTGGAAAATTCATTGGCAAAGGCGGAAACCTTGAAGAGACTGTTACTAAGAATAATTTAGAAGCAGCCGAAGAGATTGCTCGTCAACTTCGTTTACGCGACTTAGGTGGAATTATCGTTGTTGACTTTATCGACATGATTCTTGAATCTAATCGAGATTTAGTATTACGTCGCTTAACAGAATGTTTAGGTCGCGATCGAACTAAGCATCAGGTTGCTGAAGTGACATCACTTGGTTTAGTTCAGATGACCCGTAAACGTGTTGGCCAAGGATTGATTGAAGCGTTCTCAACAACTTGCGAAAGCTGTAATGGTCGCGGAATTCATATTCATGTGGATCCAGTTCCGGTTTCTCCAGAGAATTTGCGCCGAGATGAAGTCGCGGCGACTCCTGGGGCTCGGGATGAAGCGGAAGAAGAGCGAGCCGAAATTGATGGAGATGAGGATGTTTTGATGGTTGCCGCAGTCGAACAGAGTGAGCCTGAGACAGCCTCGGAGCCGCAAGCCGAAACTGCTCCAATTTCCCCAACAAGGCGAGGCCGTCGCCGGGTTACCAGCGGGGGAATCATCACTCCTGGGGCCGCAGAAGCAGAATGAGCCTCGCCGACCAATAGATCTCAGTTTGACCCAAAGGTGCGTGAATCCGTACCCTTAGCACTTCAATTAGAGGAGTTCCCATCGTGTATGCAATTGTTAAAGCTGGCGGCCGCCAGGAAAAAGTAGCGGTCGGCGACACCCTGCTCGTTGATCGAGTAGCTGCGGCTACCGGCGCGACAATAAAGTTGCAAGCTCTCTTGCTCGTCGATGGCGCAAAAGTTACGACAGATACTGCCGGCATTAATGTCAGCGTCGAAGTTCTTGAAGAGATCAAAGGTCCAAAGATCGACATCCTTCGTTACAAGAGCAAAACCGGTTATCGCCGCCGCCAAGGTTTTCGGGCAAAATTAACTCGCGTTAAAGTCACATCCATCAACGGTGTGAAATAGGAATTGGGGGAACTTTCAAATGGCCAGTAAAAAGGGAGTCTCGTCAACACGTAACGGTCGCGATTCAAACGCGCAATACCTCGGTGTAAAACGCTACGCAGGACAGATCGTCAAGAGTGGTGAAATTCTTATTCGTCAACGCGGAACCCATTTTCATCCAGGATTAAATGTTGGCCGTGGCAAAGATGACACATTATTCGCACTTGCTGCAGGAATTGTTGAATTCGGGAAAGCACGTGGCCGTCGCGTTGTAAAAGTTGTACCGCAATAAATTTACCCGTATTAAAAAAGCGGGTCCGATTACGGACCCGCTTTTTTATTTTCATGAGAAGGAGCGATCAAAATGACCACCTTTGTTGATCGCGCACTTTTACTTGCTACTGCCGGAAATGGTGGCGATGGATGTTCATCGGTTCATCGTGAAAAATTTAAACCACTAGGCGGACCTGATGGTGGAACAGGTGGACGAGGTGGCGATGTAATTCTGGTTGTAGATCAGAGCATTACAACTCTGCTTGATTTCCATTACAGCCCACACCGTCGAGCAACATCTGGCCGATTAGGTAAAGGTGGACACAAAGATGGCCCAGATGGTGAAGATTTAATAGTCCCAGTTCCAGAGGGAACTGTTATTCGCGGCGCAGATGGCGAACTCATTGCAGATTTATTAGGCAACGGAACAAAATTTATTGCTGCACGTGGTGGCGCGGGCGGATTAGGAAATGCTGCACTCTCTTCCTCAAAGAGGCGAGCACCAGGATTCGCGTTACTTGGTGAACCCGGTGAAAACGCTCAGCTCTCACTTGAATTAAAAAGCGTTGCAGATATTGCGCTAGTTGGATATCCAAGTGCGGGTAAATCATCATTAATCGCTGCGATCTCTGCTGCACGTCCAAAAATCGCTGAGTATCCATTCACAACGTTAGTTCCTAACTTAGGCGTTGTTGAAATAGGTGAACACCGTTTTACGGTGGCAGATGTTCCAGGATTAATTCCTGGCGCAAGTCAAGGCAAAGGATTAGGCCTAGAGTTTTTACGCCATGTCGAACGTTGTGCTGCACTCGTACAAGTGTTGGATTGCGGAACACTTGAATCTGATCGAGATCCAATCCATGATTTTGATGTAATCGAAGCAGAACTCGCACTTTATGGCGGACTCGATGATCGGCCAAGAATTGTTGCGTTAAATAAAGTTGATCTTCCTGATGGGCGCGCGATGGCTGACATGGTTGAAGAAACATTGCGCGAACGTGGACTCGAGGTTTATCAAGTATCTGCAGCGACTCACGAAGGTTTAAATGATCTGCAATATGCGATGGCAAGATTAATTAAGCGAACTCCAAAAGAGAGTACTGATCCAATTCGGATTATTTTGCGCCCACGTGCAGTGGATGAATCAGATTTCAGCACCTTTAAAAATGATGCTGGCATTTATGTAGTAGAAGGAATTAAACCTGAGCGTTGGGTTAGACAGACAAATTTCAGCAATGCTGAGGCGATTGGATACTTAGCCGACCGATTAGCACGCCTCGGAGTTGAAAAAGAGTTGTTCAAACTCGGTGCACGTGGTGGAAGTGAAGTTCAAATCGGACTCGGGGAAGATGCGGTCAGTTTTGATTGGGAACCAACTCTTGAAGCTGGTGCTGAGATTTTGCTTGGACCACGAGGACAAGATTTGCGTTTAGATATGCGCCACGCCTTATCTGGAAGCACTGGAAGTGCTGGTGAGGGCGGAGAATGGGAAGAGGTTGGTGCATTACTACTAGGTGATGGTGAAGATGACCTCCAATAATTTGCGGGATTTAAGAGATGAAGTATTAAAAGCAAAACGTGTTGTGCTTAAAGTAGGTTCTTCTTCATTGACCGGAAGTGCTGGTGCAGGGTTAGACCTAGCTGCAGTAGATAAATTAGTTGATGGCGTTGCGATATTGAAAAAACGTGGAGTAGAAGTTTTAGTTGTTTCATCTGGCGCAATCGCAGCAGGTCTATCTCCACTTGGGTTAACGACTCGTCCGAAAGATTTAGCAACACAACAAGCAGCTGCATCTGTTGGGCAAGGTGTTTTGATTTATCGATACTCCGAATCTTTTGCCAGACATGGAATTACTGCTTCGCAGGTCCTAATAACAAGTGATGATGTGATTAGACGCAGCCATTATCGCAATGCCCAACGAACTTTTGATCGACTATTAGCTCTTGGAGTGGTTCCAGTTATTAATGAAAATGACACAGTGGGAACTCAAGAAATTAGATTCGGTGACAACGATCGACTTGCTGCATTGGTATCTCATTTAGTTCAGGCTGATTTATTAATATTGCTCTCAGATATAGATGCTCTTTATGATGCGCCACCAACTTCTGCAAATGCAAAACAAATAACTGATGTCAGAGATTTTGCTCTGCTGGACGACGCTCAAATTGGTGGTGCTGGAACGGCTGGAGTTGGTAGTGGGGGAATGGTTACCAAAGTGGAAGCTGCTCGCATCGCAACCGGTGCTGGGATCCCAGTAGTTCTTACATCTCTTGCGAACGTCGAAGCAGCAGTTAGCGGTGCAGAGATTGGAACTTTATTTCACGCAAACGGTGTCCGCACCCCATCACGTGCACTTTGGTTAGCACATGCATCTTCTCCAAAGGGAAAGTTGTATCTAGATGCTGGAGCAACTACGGCAATCCGTGAACGCGGCACTTCATTACTTCCAGCAGGCGTTACTAAAGTTGAAGGAGATTTTTCTGCTGGCGACCCTGTCGATTTACTTTCGCCAGAAGGCAAAGTAATCGCCCGTGGCTTAGTAGCTTTTGATGCTGATGAAATTCCACAACTACTGGGCAAATCAACTAAAGAGCTAGGTGCATCTTTGGGTGCAGAGTACGAACGTGAATTGGTACATCGTGACGACCTGTCATTACTTTAATTACTTTTAATTTATTTTGTAAGCAAGGGCTTCCAAAATTGCCGCAGTTGGCTCTTCATCGGCATCCACCAAACTATCACTCAATTTTACGATTACCGTTCTAGTCTTTGGAACTACATAAACAAATTGACTATGTAATCCAAGCATCATTAGTGATCCTGGATATGGGTGCCAAATCTGGGCACCGTATCCCCAATTATGATCTAGTTTTTCCACTGGATTTGATAAGCGAGTAATCCATGATGCACTCACAAGTTGTTTATCTCCTACGAATCCACCCATAGCTAAAAGATTTCCGATGCGGGCATAATCTCGAGCTGTAGCGTTAAAGCAACAGAAAGTTTTTTCTTGACCGCCGATGTGATCAACATTCCAAGTTGCTGGGCTTTCTGCTCCGATTGGTTGCCAAAAATTAGTAGAGAAGTAATCGGCAACTTTTCCACCAGTGACTTTTTTGATAATCATGCCGAGCATTTGAGTATCGACACTTCGATATTCGGCGTCAGTGCCAGGATCAACACTCATCTTACGGTTATTGCCCATAAACCAAGGAATATCTGTTGATGCATACATCTGGGCAATTGCAACTCCCCAACCAGATGGTCCTGTTGGATAATTGTCACTAACTCCGACACCACTACGCATATCCAGAAGTTGGCCGATGGTTACTTTGTCAAAAGATGTTCCATTAGATAACTCTGGAAAGTACTTAATGAAAGTATCAATCTCGCTTATTTTACCTTCAGAGATTAATTTTCCAATCATTAAAGAAGTTAAAGTTTTTGCGACAGAGTAAGAAGGAAACTGAAATTCAGGAGTAAATTTTTTGTTGTACCACTCATATGTGATGGTGCCATTTCGCATAACCAAAAAAGCATTCGTCTTTGTCTGCTTTAAAAATTTCTCAAACTCAATTTGGCGACCATTGAAAAGGACTCCAAAAGGCATCTCTTCTTGCATAACTTGAAGTTGGGTGGGAGCGGTGGCAGGTGCGACCAAATGCGCTGGAAGCAATTTTGGCGTCGCAGATGGAGCGGCAAGGCCAAGACGAGCAGTGGCTATTGGGTTTGGGTAGTGGGCAACCCGCAATCCGCTAAAGGTCAGTAAAAAGATTCCGATTAGGCCAACAGCAACAATCCGGCTCCAACGCAAAAGTATTTTCATGCGCCCTATCTTAACTGTTGGTTAGGCTTAGCCCATGACCACGCAGATTGAAACTCTGGCTGCTTCGGCTAGATCAGCGGCACGAATATTGGCTGCCACAAAACGCGAAGACAAAGATCGAGCATTAAATGCAATTGCGGAGCATCTCATCGCTAATGAGAGTGAAATTTTGATGGCGAATAATGAGGATGTGCTTAGGTCGCAGGCTGAAGGAATTAGTGAATCGTTAATTGATCGATTGAAGTTAAATCCACAGAGAATTGCGGATATTGCAAATGGTGCACGTCAGATAGCCGCGCTTCCTGATCCAGTTGGTCGAGTAATTCGGGAGCGAACTCTGGAAAATGGTTTGCATTTAAAGCAAATTGCTGTGCCTTTCGGGGTTGTGGGAATGGTTTATGAGGCAAGACCAAATGTGACTGTTGATGCAGCGGTGATTTTAATTAAGGCCGGAAGTGCGGCGTTATTGCGCGGCTCATCAACTGCCGCAAAAAGTAATGAAGTGCTGGTCAATGTAATGCGAAGTGCAATTACATCTGTAGGCCTTCCAGCAGATATTGTGCAATTGGTTTCATCACATGATCGCTCAACTGTCCGTGAATTATTAAACGCCCGTGGATTAGTTGATTTAGTAATTCCGCGCGGAAGTGCTGCATTAATCAGAACAGTTGTTGATGAATCATCAGTGCCTACAATTGAAACTGGTGCAGGTGTTTGTCATGTTTACATTGACAAGGACGCAGATTTCAATAAAGCCATTCCAATTGTGATTAATTCAAAATGTCATCGACCAAGTGTTTGTAACGCAGCTGAAACTTTGTTAGTTCATGAAGCCGTCGCTGCTGAATTTTTGCCATTGGCATTAAAGGCACTGACTGAGCAAGGCGTTCGTTTACATGGCGATACTCAATCTATTCAAATTGCCAAAAGTTGTGGCGTAGAAATGGTCTTGGCAAGTGAAGAAGATTGGTCAACAGAGTATGGAGTATTAGAAATGAACGTTGGCATAGTCGCCGACCAGCAAAGTGCAAATGACCATATAAATAAATATGGCACTCAGCACACAGAATCTATTGTCACCGAATCAGAAAGTACCGCAGCAGCTTTTATCGCAAATGCGGATGCCGCCGCGATTATGGTAAACGCATCCACGCGGTTCACTGATGGAGAGCAGATGGGTTTTGGCGCTGAAATTGGTATCTCAAATCAGAAACTTCACGCACGTGGACCGATGGGTCTCGAAGAGATGACTACTACTACTTGGATTGTGACTGGTAGCGGTCAGATCCGCGAGTAGGACGCGGGTAGGATTGGGAATATGTCCCGGATTTCAAATGAAGAAGTAGCGCGTATTGCGCAATTAGCCCGTCTTGAATTGAGTGCTAATGAGATCGCTGAATTAGCGGGCGAGATGGAAGCAATTTTAGGTGCCGTGGCCAGGGTTCAAGAGGCAGCAAAAAGTGATGTAGTACCAACTTCACATCCACTTGCATTGGTAAATGTGACCCGTCCAGATGTGGTTCGTCCAGGTTTAACTCCAGCAAGTGCTTTATCAGGAGCACCAGCAAGTGAAGATGATCGATTTAGAGTTCCACAAATTTTAGGTGAAGAAGCATGAGTGAATTAATTTACAAGAGTGCAGCGCAATTATCAGAAAGTTTGGCTAAGAAGGAAGTTTCTGCACGTGAGGTAACCCAAGCGCACCTGGATCAAATTGCAAAAGTAGATAAAGCGGTGCATGCATTTTTATTTGTAGATACAGATGGCGCTTTGGCTCAAGCCGATCAAGTAGATGCTGCCCGAGCCAAGGGCGAAAATTTAGGACCACTTGCCGGTGTTCCACTCGCGCTTAAAGATATTTTGGCGCAAGAAGGAATTCCGACAACTTGCGGTTCAAAAATATTAGAAGGTTGGCGCCCGCCTTACAGTGCAACAGTTGTAAAGAAATTACGTGCTGCAGGTGTGGTAATTCTTGGCAAGACAAATATGGATGAGTTTGCAATGGGATCATCAACAGAGAACTCTGCATTTGGTACAACTCAAAACCCTTGGGATTTAAAGCGGATACCTGGCGGTTCTGGTGGAGGTTCAGCAGCTGCACTTGCTGCCTTTGAAGCACCTCTTGCGATTGGTAGCGACACTGGTGGATCGATCAGACAACCTGCAGCACTAACTGGCACTGTGGGAGTGAAGCCAACTTACGGTGGTGTTTCTCGATACGGAGTCGTCGCATTCTCTTCTTCATTAGATCAAGTTGGTCCCTGCGCACGTACTGTTTTAGATACCGCATTGCTGCATGAAGTTATTGCTGGCCATGATGATTACGATGCAACAAGTATTAATGCTCCAACTCCACCTGTAGTTGCTGCCGCAAAACGGGCAGATGTAAAAGGGATGAAAATCGGTGTAATTAAAGAGTTGTCTGGTGATGGATATGAAAGGGGAGTTAGTGAAAGATTTGAAGAATCCTTAGAGATCCTCCGGAATCAAGGCGCAACAATTGAAATGGTTTCATGCCCAAATTTTGATTACGGATTAGCGGCTTACTATCTGATTGCACCAAGTGAAGCTTCTTCGAACTTAGCTCGTTTTGATGCGATGAGATATGGATTACGTGTTGGAGATGATGGTTCACGTAGTGCTGAAGAGGTTATGAGCATGACTCGTGCAGCAGGATTTGGGCGCGAAGTAAAACGCCGAATCATTCTTGGAACTTACGCACTTTCTGCCGGATATTACGACGCATATTATGGAAGCGCCCAGAAAGTTCGAACATTGATCACGCAAGATTTTGCTAAAGCATTTTCATCAGTAGATGTATTGGTTTCACCCACAACACCAACAGTTGCATTTCCTATAGGTGAAAAAAGTAATGACCCGGTAGCGATGTATTTAAGTGATGTTGCAACTATTCCGGTAAACCTTGCCGGAGTTGCGGCGATGTCCCTTCCTGCTGGACTATCTGAAGGATTACCCGTGGGTTTTCAAATCATTGCACCAGCAATGAAAGATGATCGCCTTTATCAAGTCGGGGCAGCCCTCGAGCGCGAGTTAGCAGCAAAATGGGGTGGAGTGCTTACTACTAAAGTACCTAAATTAATTTCTGCGGCAGGTGCATAAAGATGTTGAGCTATGAAGAGATAATTGAAAAATATGAGCCGGCTCTGGGTCTTGAAGTGCATGTTGAACTTGGAACTAAAACCAAAATGTTCTGTGGTTGCCCAACTGAATTTGGTGCTGAGCCAAATACCCAAGTATGTCCAGTCTGTTTAGGAATGCCCGGCGCTTTGCCCTTTGTCAATGAACGCGCGATTGAAAGCACCATATTGATTGGGTTAGCACTTAACTGTTCGATAGCTCCTTGGTCACGTTTTGCGCGTAAAAATTATTTCTATCCAGATATGCCCAAGAATTTTCAGATTTCTCAATATGACGAACCTATTTGTACTGATGGTTATTTGGACGTTGAGTATGAAACTCCAGAAGGTATGAAAACTTTTCGAATTGAAATAGAACGAGTCCACATGGAAGAGGACACTGGAAAATCTTTACATGTTGGGGGAGCGACAGGTCGGATTCATGGGGCCGAGTATTCACTTTTGGATTACAACCGTGCCGGCATCCCGCTAGTAGAAATTGTTACTAAAACTGTTTTAGGAACTGAAAGTTATGCACCACAAATCGCAAAAGCGTATGTAAAAGAGTTACGGGATATTTTGCGAGCTCTTGGTGTTAGTGATGTGAAAATGGAACAAGGCTCACTTCGTTGCGATGCAAATATTTCATTGTCACCTCGTGGAAGTGGCAAACTTGGCACTAGAAGTGAAACCAAAAACGTCAACTCACTTCGTTCAGTAGAACGCGCAATAACCAGCGAGATGCATCGTCATGCGCAAAGACTCGAAGCGGGGGAGCGGGTTGTGCAAGAAACCCGCCATTTTCAGGAAGATTCTGGAACAACCCGCTCGGGACGATCAAAGGAACAAGCGGAGGATTACCGATATTTCCCTGAGCCAGATTTACTACCTGTCGCACCATCAGCGGAATGGATAGAGCAGTTAAGAGGGCAACTTCCAGAGCGACCTTCTGCACATCGAGCAAGATTGCAACAACTTTGGCAAGTTCCAGATAAAGAGATGGCCGCGATGATTAACGCAGGAGTCGTTGGTGTTGTTGAAGAAACAGTTGCAGAAGGTGCAGACCCAACTAAAGCCAGAACTTGGTGGCTTGGAGAAATTTCAAGGGTTGCAAATGAGCGCGAAGTTGAAGTTATTGAAATGCCGATCACTCCAAAAGATGTTGCCGAAATTATTGCCTTAGTAGCAGCTGGAGATTTAACAGATAAATTAGCCAGGCAAGTAGTT
>Ga0208960_1001019_pt1 | contig 15195 bp, 12 predicted proteins | sample GreLakmeON33MSRF_FD_187703 | JGI IMG/M metagenome (GOLD analysis project Ga0208960, IMG submission 187703) | Freshwater lentic microbial communities from great Laurentian Lakes, MI, USA - Great Lakes metaG ON33MSRF (SPAdes) | ecosystem: Environmental > Aquatic > Freshwater > Lake | place: Great...
GATGATCCGACGAAATGGATCCTCGCGAATATCCTCAGGGACCGCGCCGAGGCGCATCCGGACAAGGATTATCTGAAGTTCGCCGATAACCCGTGGGTGAGTTACGGCGAAGTGAACGCCCGCTCCAACCGCGTGGCCAACGCCCTCCTCGCCCGTGGCGTGGAGAAGGGCGAGTCGGTGTCGGTGATGCTGCCGAACTGCGAGGAGTTCCTGCCGGTCTGGTACGGAATCCTCAAGGCTGGCGCCGTGATGAGCTCGATCAACACGGCGTACAAGGGCGACTTCCTGTCCTGGACCATCAACCTGGTCGAGGCCAAGAAGCTCATCATCTCCGACGTCTTCCTTGACCGTCTGGACTTCGTCATCAAGGAGCTGCCGCTCCTTGAGCACGTCATCGTGATGCACACCGGCGCGCAGGAGGGTCCCGACCCGTCGCTCAAGTGGGAGCCGCTGACGGAGTTCATGGATGCATCCGACTCCGAGCCCGACGGCGTGGAGTACTCGTGGGTGGATGATGCCCGCATCATGTTCACCTCGGGCACCACTGGTCGCTCGAAGGGTGTCATCAAGCAGAACGCCGCCGACTACTTCTCGGCGCGCGGCCTGTTGGAGGTCGTGTCCAAGACCTCCGGTCGCTCCATCGAGGACCTGGCAGACGACACGTTCTTCTCGTGTCTGCCGCTGTTTCACAGCAACGCGCAGGTGCTGTCCGGCTACCCGGCGATGGTGGCCGGCGGTCGCATCGCCTACACCGAGCGGTTCTCGTCGAGCCGCTTCTGGCAGCAGGTCATCGACGCGGAGGCCACGGTCTTCAACTCGATCGGTGCGGTGTCGTACTTCATCTGGAACATCCCCGTGTCGGACCTGGACAAGAAGCACACGGTCCACACGGTCTTCGCCGCTCCGGCGCCGAAGGACATCTACTACGACTTCCAGGAGCGCTTCGGCGTCAAGTTCATTGAGGGCTACGGGCTCACCGAGACCGGTATGGCCACCTACATGGACCCGACGCGCGACCCGGTTCCCGGCACCATCGGCGTGGCCAACCCCGGCTACGAGGTGACCATCGTGGAGCCCGGCACCGACCGTCCGCTCCCGCCGGAGACCCCCGGCGAGATCGTCGTGGACATGAAGATCCCGAACATCGTCATGCGCGCCTACTACGGCATGCCCGAGAAGACGGCTGAGGACTTCCGCAACCTGAAGCTCCACACCGGCGACCTCGGCCGCATGGACGCCGACGGCTACATCTACTTCATGGACCGTGTGAAGGACTACATCCGCCGTCGTGGCGAGAACGTGTCGTCCATGGAGGTTGAGCGTCAGGTCTCCGAGCACCCTGGTATCAAGGAGGCCGCCGCCATCGGCGTGAAGGCTGGCGAGGGTGCATCGAGCGAGGACGAGATCATGATCGTCTGCATCCCCGAGGGTGCCGCTCCGGACCCGGTGGAGCTCACCGAGTTCATGGCTGAGCGCATGCCGTACTTCATGGTTCCCCGCTACATCCGCTTCGTGGACGCGCTCCCGAAGACGCCCACCGAGCGCGTGCAGAAGGTGAAGTTGCGCGACGAGGGCATCACTGCGGACACGTGGGACCGCGAGGAGGCCGGCGTGAAGGTGAAGCGCTAGGTCATGGCAACACTCACCAGCTACGGGGCCTACGTACCCCAGTACCGGGCTCCGCTCGGTGAGATCCAGAAGTTCTACGGGCGACCGGGCCGTCCCCGGTCGCGCGCGCTGGCAACGCCGTCCATCGACGAGGACACCCTCACGATGGCGTTTGAGGCCAGTCGCGATGCACTGAAGGGCGAGCGGGGCGTGGGTGCCGTCATTACGGCCACCCAGGCCCCGCCCTTCGGGCTTCGCAAGCTGTCGGCAACGTTGTCGCGGGCACTGCGCCTTGATGACGGCGCCGTGCACATCGACCTCGGTGCCAACGCCAATGGGTTGCTCGACGCATTTCGCATCGCCGCAACCCTTGACGTGGGCCCCACGCTTGTGGTGGCCACCGACCACCTGGTGGCCTATCGCGATCGCGTGGCCGACGTGCTGTCGGCCGGTGCCGCCACCGCATTTCTGGTGGACCCGGGCAAGAGTGGCTTTGCCACGCTGGGCCCGCAGGCTCGGGCAGCGGATGAGGTGTTTGACGTCTGGCTGCTGGGCCGTGAGCAGGAGCCGCGGTTCCGCCTAGAGGTGCTTTTTGACTCGTACGGCAAGGTGACTGCCCGCGCTGCCAAGGCGCTTGCAGCCATCACCAAGCGCGAGACCGGCAGATATACGTCGATTTGTCCCAGCCAGCCGCACCCTCAGGTGCTGCGGAGTCTGGGCAAGTTGGGCGCACGGCCTGAGCAGATCGAGGGCACATCGTTTGTCGGCGACATCGGCAACGTGGGCGCCGCATCGGTGGGCCTTGCCCTTTGCCTCGGCCTCGATGCATCACGGAAGGGATCCAGCCTCCTCGCACTCGCCTATGGCGGTGGTGAGGCGGTTGCACAGGAGATCACCGTCACGGCCAAGCCCAAGGGCATCGGCGCGCGCGGGATGATCGACGGGGGCGAGCCCATCGCCCTTGGCACCTACTATCGCTGGACCGAGGGCCGCCAGCAGCAGCCCCACTAGGGCGGAGGATCCTGATGAGCATGCGCGTTGGCGTTCTGGGGATCGGTAAGACCCCGCACAAGATCCAGCACGAGAAGTCGTTGAAGGACCTCGGTGTGGAAGCCGGCCGCAAGGCTATGGCCGACGCCGGGGTTGACCCATCCGAGATCCAGATGCTGTACGTGGGCAACGTGGGTTCGGTGGGCTTCAACTACGAGAACTCCACGGCGCTGATGGCCGCACATCACCTGGGCGTGGTCCCGGCGGGTGCGGTGCGCGTGGAGGCCGCCTGCGGCACCGGCGCATGGGCCCTGCACCTGGGCTGCGTGGCAATCGCCTCGGGCCTGTACGACACCGTCATGGTGTTGGGCATGGAGAAGATGAACGACCTCGCCACCGTCGAGGGCACATCGATCATCGCCCAGGCCGCCGACAGCAAGGAGGAGTACTTCTCGGGGCTCACCTTCCCGTCGGGCACCGCGCTGACGGCGCGCAAGTACATGCAGGCCTATGGCGTGAGCGAAGAGGACCTCGCCCACACGTCGGTAAAGAATCACTTCTACGGCGCCCGTAACCCCTCCGCCCACCTGCGCTTTGAGTGCACGGTGGAAGAGGTGATGAACAGCCCCAAGGTGGCCGACCCGCTCAAGCTGTACGAGGTGTGCCCCATGACCGACGCCGCGTCGGCCTTGGTGCTGTGCCGCGAGGAGATCCTGCGGGCCCAGCCCAACCGGCCGCAGGTGTACGTAACGGCGACGTCGATGGCCTCGGGTACGTGGTACCAGGCATCCGACACGCTTGATGACGCCTACAACCTCTTTCACCGCCCGGCGACCAGGGCGTATGAGATGGCTGGCGTTACGGCGAAGGACATCGACGTGGCCGAGATCTACAACTCATTTGCCATTCAGGAGCCGCTCGGTATCGAGGGCCTGGGCTTTGCGAAGATGGGCCAGGGTTGGAAGGGCGCGAAGGATGGATCCACCTGGCTGGACGGCAAGATTGCCGTCAACCCGTCCGGTGGCCTGCTGTGCAAGGGGCATCCGCTGGGCGCCACCGGTGCCACGCAGGCAGTGGACATTGTGGAGCAGCTGCGCGGCACTGCCCCTGAGGGCATGCAGCGCGCGGACGCCGAGATCGGTATCTCCGCGTGCCGCGGTGGCCCCGGTTCGGTTGGAGCTATTCACATCTACCAGCGCCTGGAGGGCTAGCCGATGACCGTCTCAGCGATTGAGTTCACCCGCCTCGGCGCGCCGAAGCTGCACCTGTTCGCAATGAAGTGCGGCAAGTGCAAGGAGCTCTCCCCGTGGTGGGAGCGCAGCCACTGCTACAAGTGCGGCCACGACACGCTCACCGAGTTTGAGCTGGCTGGCAAGGGCGAGATCACCAACTACACGGTGGTGTACTACCCACCCCGCGAGTTCCTGGGGCAGGAGCCATATGTGGTGGGCCACATCCGTATGGACGAGGGCGTCACCCTCCCTGCGCCGGTCATGGGAGTGGCTCCTGATGCTGTCGAGGTGGGCACCCGGGTGGCGGCCACGCTTCGTCGTATGAAGCTGGGGCACGAGGGTGACATCTACTACTCGTACAAGTTTGTTGTTGACGACGACCCCGCCCCGAAGAAGACCGCGCCAGCCCGCAGGGCGGCCGCGAAGACGCCGGCCGCCAAGACGCCGGCCGCCAAGCAGCCGGCCGCCAGGAAGCCCGCCGCCAAAAAGCCGGCGCCGCGAAAGCCCGCGGCCCGCAAGAAGTAATCGCGAGGGGCGCCCATCGGGCGCCCCTCGTCGTTCCACGGGCACGCCGTGGTACCCCGATGTATTGACAGTTCCGGCGATGCCGGGTTACGTTGTGGCATCCCTTTGGGCGCGCTTCTGACCAGCGGTCCATGTGTTCTCCTGGCCCACAGTCCACGAACGAAAGTCGAAACCCAATGAACAGCCCCATCAGCACGGGCCGCCGCAACGCCACCCTCTCCATCCTTTTGTCGTGCGCCGTTCTCGGGGGCATCGCTGCAACCGCCTCAGCGCAGACAACTGCGACCTCGACTGCACGGCCGCAGACTGTGTCGATCAGCACGGTGACGGTTGGGGCGCCCAAGAATGCTGCGGTGTGGATCATCCCCTTCTACAACAACATCTACGCCAACCAGGCGTCATGTCAGGCTGCTCTCACCGGTCTTTTGAGTGGGAATCCGCCGATTCCAAACGACCCCGCCGTGCAGGCGCAGACGATCACCAGCGCCGCCGAATGCATGCAGGTGGGTGCGGTGCCGTACGCGTTCAACATTGGCCAGACCGAAGTGACCACAGCCCAGTGGGTGGCCTTCCTCAACACCGCCGACCCCCTGGGCCGGAACCGGCACCGCATCTGGGACGTGGCTGAGAGTTCAAAGGTGTGGCCCAAGTACGGGTCGATCAACCGCAACCCCAAGGCTGCGCCGGGCCAGCGCTACTCGGTTGCCTCGCCGCAGTGGGCAAACAAGCCGTACAACTCAGCCGATTTCACCCGTGCCGCGCGCTTCATCAACTCGCTGCAGAATGGCAAGGTGCTGTCGACGAAGACCAACACCGTCACAACGGTGTCGGGCTCGCCGCTCACCACCACTACCTACACCGTTCGCCTGTCGCCGATCACTGAGACAGGTCAGTACACCCTCACGAAGCGGGCAGCCACGCGCACCTCGCCCACGAAGGGCTTTGTGGTGACCAGCCAGAACGAGTGGATCAAGGCCGCATACTTCGATCCCAAGGGGGGCGGAACGTTCTCGTACTGGAATTACCCCACCAACCCCGGGACTCTCGGAAACTGTCCGGTGGATGTGTCGGGTTGCGAGGGCCAGCCATCGGCCACCACGCTCGATCCCACCACGGGCAATGTGACCAATAGCGGTGCCCAGCCGCTCGCGACATTCCTGGCCACTCCGCAGACCGCCAACAGCACACCGGACTGGTGCCCGCCACAGTTCACCGCAGCGCAGTGCAGTGAGGTTCCAAAGTCAGTGCCGGTGAACTACACCGGAAATGTGAGCACGGTTGGCCAGGCCGAGACCCGGTCGCCGTGGGGCACGCTGGATCAGGGCGGCAACGTGGTTGAGATCACCGACACCATCGCCCCGCCGCCTGCGGCCACGAAGAGCAAGGTTGTGTGGCGCCGCTGGCACGGCGGTGTGGTCACTGCAACCGCGTACCAGATGTGGATCTCTGCAGTGGGCGTGACACCCCAGACGATTCCGGGCTACGGCATCAACCCGTTCCGCGGTCTGCGCATTGGGGTTATCGGCCAGTAACGCAGAGTGCGTGCGCGGGTGGGGCCGGTTGGCCGCTGCCTCACCCGCGCGCCGAGTGTGCGACAGCCTCGGCGGCCCGTCTCGCGGCGGAATCGCGCGCGCTCTGCAGGTCTGGCCCCCACACATCCAGAGCTGTGTCCGACGGCATGGGCGCATCGGGTCCGGCCAGCACCCAGCAGCGCGTGCCGGTGAGTTCTGCAATCTCAGCGACCGCGCGATCGGCGGTCCCGGGCAGTGTGCACACAGCGATACATATCCACGCGCGCCGCTCTCCGGCCAGGGTATTGACCTCATCGAGCGGGGTATCGGCGCCCAAGAAGCTCACCTGCCAACCATCCCAGGCCATGAGCACCGCGAGCGCGTACGCGCCGATGGCGTGCCGTTCGCCGGATGGACACGCGATCATTGCGATGGGGCCATTGGGGTGGCGGGCAGCCGCAAGATTCCCGGCCAACCGGCGCTCAACTGCGGCTGACAGAAGGTGCTCAGCGGCCGTAACCGGCTCGCCCGCGGCCCAGCGACGGCCAAGGTCAGCGAGGGCCGGGTACACCACCAGTTCCATGGTCTGCACAAATGGCAGCGCGGCAAACGCGCGGTCGAGTTCGGCCTCCATGCGGGGGGAGTCTCCCTGGCGCGCCGACGCGCTGATACGCGAGATGAGCGAGTCAACCGGAAGGGTCTCTGCCCCTGCCTCTCGCGTGGACAGTGCGGTGAGGCCCGTTACCGCCTCGGAGATGCGCTGCCCTTCTGCGACGCGCGCGGCCAGCCACAGCACACGCTCGATATCTTCGGCGCCGTACCTCCGCTGGCCGCCGTCGGTGCGCCACGGGCGCAGCACGCCATAGCGTCGCTCCCAGGCACGCAGCGTGTCGACCGGAACGTGGGTTCGGGCGGCGAGCGCCCCGATGGACACCCCCTCGGCGGGTTGTGGGGCAATCTCCACATCCGTAAGTGTACTCAGCGGCGTGTTCCGGTCAATGAGCCGAGGGAGAGGACAGGCACGGCAGCGACGACCATCTGGCCAATGTCCTCTGCCTCGGGATCAGGAAGGAGGGAGCCGGGGCACGTTTCCCGACCGGGGAAGAGGGTATGTTTGCTTCCAGCCTTCCCACCGAAAAGGATCCCTCATGTCACATATCCGCGCTCTTGCAGCTGTATCTGGGCTTCTCGGCCTGACTGTGCTGGCGGCCACTCCTGCCATCGGGGCCACAGCGGCGCCGAAGACGCTCAGCAACCCCACCAAGACATGTGCGCAGCTGACGGCGCGCTTTCAGAAGTATCTGAGCGCGGGCATGGACGCGCAATTGGCCCAGTTCGTGTCTCCGGCCTTTGTCATTGAGCGGAACGACGGCACGACTGGCTCATGGCCCTCCTACTTGGCTGAGCACCCCACCTTCACGGGATGGAACATCGCGGTAGTAAACGCTCAGTTCTCGTCACCGGCAATCACATGCGTGGCGATTACCTCGACCACGCAGTTGGTGAATGGCAGCTCCGTCGTGAGTGTCCCGACCAACAACATGTCGACGTATGTGTGGCAGCGCGGTGCGTGGCGCATCACGTCATACGCTCGCTTCAACGCAGTGAGCTAACCGCTCGCTACTTGGAGGGATCCGTCACGATCATGGCGTCGGGCCCCTTGCCCTGCGGCACCATCGGGAACACCTTGGCGTCGCGGTTCACCTGGATGTCGAGGAGCGCGGGACCATCGCTGGTGAGCGCCTCACGAAGGGCGTCGTCCAAATCTGCCGGGTCCTCCACACGTACTCCCGGAATGCCGTAGGCACCGGCCAGCGCCGAGAAGTCGGGCTGGAACTCGGCGAATGAGGTGTTCGAGTACCGCTTGTCCCAGAACATCTCCTGCCACTGGCGCACCATGCCAAGGAATCCGTTGTTGAGGATGACCACTTTCACCGGCAGGCCATAGGTCTGCGCGGTGGAGAGCTCCTGCAGGGTCATCTCAAACGAGCCGTCGCCGGCGATGTCGATCACGAGGTCGTCCGGGCATGCCACCTGCGCGCCCAGGGCGGCGGGGAGGCCGAATCCCATGGTGCCGAGGCCACCTGAGGTGATCCAGCGGCGGGGCTGGTTGAAGCGGTAGAACTGCGCGGTCCACATCTGGTGCTGACCGACCTCGGTGGCGATGATGGCGTCGCCCCCGGTGATCTCGTGGATCGACTTGATGACGTTCTGCGGAGCGATAACGCCGGGCTCGTCGTCATCCACCTGGTACGGGTGCTCGTCGAGCCATGCGTGGATCTTGCGCAGCCACGCCGATCGCGACTCGTCGTCGTGACGGACCTCCTGCTGCACGTACACGTCGGCAAGCGCAGCGAGCGCAGCCTTGGCCTCGCCGGCGATGCCGATGTGCGCGGCGCGGTTCTTGCTGATCTCCGCCGGGTCCACGTCGATGTGGATGATCTTGGCGTTGGGCGCCCATTCCTTCATCACCGTCGAGAGCACGCGCTCGTCGAAACGCACGCCGATGGCGAGGATGACGTCGGACTCCTGAAAGGCGAAGGTGGATGCGGCGATGCCGTGCATGCCGGGCATACCGATAAACAGCGGGTTGCTGGCCGGGAATCCGCCAAGACCCATGAGGGTGGTTGTCACCGGGATCTGGGCCACCTCGGCCATGCGGGTGAGTTCTTCAGCCGCACCCGAGGCGATAATGCCGCCGCCGGCGTAGATCACGGGCTTCTGGGCATTGGCAAGCGCACGGGCCGCGGCCTGAAGCTGCTTGGGGTGCCCAGCACCCGTGGGAGGGTCGTAGCCGGGCATGGGCGGTGGGTACGGGCCCGTGTAGTCCTCAACCTCAACGGCCCACTGGTCAACGCACACGTCCACCAGCACGGGGCCGGGCCGGCCACTCTGGGCCAGATGCAGGGCCTCGGTGAGCACCCGCGGCAGCTCGTGGGCGTCGGTGACCAGGTACGAGTGCTTGACGATCGGCAGGGTGATGCCGACGATGTCGGCCTCCTGGAAGGCGTCGGTGCCCACGCGCGCGGAACCCACCTGGCCGGTGAGCGCGATCATGGGGATGGAGTCCATGTAGGCGTCGGCGATGGGGGTGACCAAGTTGGTGGCACCGGGTCCGGACGTGCCGGTGCAAACCGCAATGCGGCCAGTGGCCTTGGCGTAGCCCTCTGCCATGTGCCCGGCACCCTGCTCATGGCGCGTGAGGAAGAGCCGGAGGTCCGGGTCGTCAAACAGCGCATCGAACAATGGGATGAGTGGACCGCCGGGGATGCCGAAAATGGCATCCACGCCACCGCGCTTCAGAACTTCGAGGGTGGCGTCGACTCCGCGCATCCCAGACCTCCCGCCGCTCTGCGGCATAGAACCCGAACCGGGTCGGTACATTAGCGAACCGATCTGGCTTTCCATTCGGCCAACTGAACACAAGGAGACCCGTCATGGCAGACGAGCCCGGGGGCGAGCGCCCCAGCTTCGCCGAGGAGAACGCGATCCGCAACGCATCGGAGTCGCTCACAAGCTACGACGCCGCGGCCGATACGTTCACCGCGATCTTCGGGCAGCCCGTGCCCGCGGCAACGGTATTTGACGAGGAGCGGGGGGTTCTCGTGCGCGTCGAGCCCCAGAGCAACGCCGTTGTGGGCTTCACCATTCCCAACTTCAAGGCCTGGTACGCCGAGCGGTATCCCGATGGCGGCGAGTTCGAACTCGATCTGCCATCGATCTGGGGCGCCGACGCACCGGCTGCGGGCGCCGACGACTGACCCTGCGACCGATGGGCCACTCGCTCACTGCGTGCGGACTGTAGGATCATCGACCACTTCGTAATGATTCCCTCGAAGAAGGAGCACCGGGACATGGCAGTTGAGACCCAGCGCATGGAGGATTTCCGCCTTGAGGCGGAGCCGTACTACCTGCCCCTCGGCAATGAGGTTGAACTCTTCGAGGCTGCGTACAAGGCCCGTCTCCCTGTGATGCTCAAGGGCCCGACGGGGTGTGGCAAGACGCGCTTCGTCGAGTACATGAGCTGGAAGCTGGAGCGCATCCTCGTGACGGTGGGTTGTCACGAGGACCTCACGGCATCCGACCTGGTGGGCAAGTACACGCTGCGTGGTGACGAGACGGTGTGGCAGGACGGCCCGCTCACCACGGCTGTGAAGGCCGGCGGTATCGCCTACCTCGACGAGGTGGTGGAGGCTCGTAAGGACACCACCGTGGTGATCCACCCGCTCACCGACGACCGGCGCATCCTCCCGCTTGAGAAGAAGGGTGAGGTCGTGCGGGCACCCGAGGACTTCATGCTCGTGATCTCGTACAACCCGGGCTACCAGTCGGTGCTGAAGGACCTGAAGCACTCCACCAAGCAGCGCTTCGTTGCCCTGGATTTCGACTACCCCGAGCCCGAGGCCGAGGCGACCATCCTTATGTCGGAGTCGGGTATCGACAAGGAGACGGCCACCAAACTTGTGAAGATCGCCGAGAAGGTGCGCAACCTGCGCACGCACGGGCTCGAAGAGGGCGTCTCAACCCGCCTCCTCGTGTACGCCGGTCAGCTCATGGAGGGTGGCGTGGAGCCCATCACCGCCTGCGAGGCGACTATCTGCAAGCCCATCACGGATGACCTTGAGATGCAGCGGTCCATCCTCGAGCTCGTCGCGACCCAGTTCTAGGAACGAACGGAACCGGGGCGGGGGAACTCCCGTGAGCACTCAGGGCGGTGGGTCGTCAGGCAATGTCGGCATGTACGTGGGGCGCGACATGCTCGCCGCCGTTCCCGAGGAACGGCGCGACGACTACCTGCGCCTTGTGGAGGAGATCTCCGACCTGAAGTACCAGCTTGGTGTGGAGGTGGCGCGTCAGCTTCCGCGCATGTTCACCGAGCACGACGACGCGGCCATTGACCGGTACCTCGGCCAGGTGCGTGCCATTGCGGTGATCGGATGGAAGTCCGGCGTTGAGGTGGCCAAGCAGCTGCCCGACCTGTACCACGCCCCCGACCCGTCAATCGCCGACGCGTATGTGGAGATCGTCACCGACGCCACCATGGGCGCTCCCGACGACGAAGAGACGCTGGCATTTACCAGCGAGCTCACTGAGTTGGAGCGCCAGCTGCGCGAGATCGAGCCCAAGCAGCAGCGGGCCCAGGAGATCAAGTCGCTGCTTGCTGCTCGCGATCGGCGCGACGAGCGCCGCCGCAAGCACGCACAGGAACTGGCGGCCGCATTGCCGCCCATCCTCGCCCGCCTGCGCCCGCGCCACCGGGAGGTGTACCTGCGCGAGGTGCGCCTTGTGGCCGCGGCCGATCCCGAGGCGGCACTCGAGGCGGCGAACACCATGCTCGATCTGCTGAACGGTGAGCGCGTGTCGCACGACGGCGCCGCCGAGTGGACCCGTCGGGGTCTTGATGTGCTGGAGAAGAACAGGGAAGTGGGCCGCGGCTACTTTCGCATCGGTTCCAAGTTCTCGCTGGAGGTGCTCGAGGAGCTGCGCGAGGGGCTGGCGCTTCGCCAGGTGGCCCGCGTGCTCAAGCTGTACGCCACGGCGCTGTCGGGCCGCGACGTCGCCGTGCGCGGTATCGACGAGATGTCGTCGGTCGATCGCTTCGGCCCCGACCACATCATTCTTCCCGATGACATGCGCTTCTTCGAGGATGACGATCGCAACTTCACCGCGTACAAGGTGGCCGCCGCGCACGGCGCGGCGCGCATCGAGTTCGGCACCTACCGGTTCCAGCTGACCGATGTGCCGGATGCAATTGAGCAGTTGATGGAGCGATACGGGAGCAAACTGGCATGAGCACCTCCCCGTTTCCCCCCGTCCCTGTTCCCGAGTGGCGACGCGAAAGTGATCTCACCCGCTTCTACGGGTTGTTCCCCTCGCCCGCCCTCGCACGCGACATCTTCAACATCGTGGAGGGTCAGCGCATCGAGACGCTCATCCGCGCTGCGTACCCGGGGATCCGCCGCGAAATGGACCTCATCGAGGCCCAGACCCTGGAGCGCCGCGAAGAGATGGGCCAGCGCGTGGAGGACCTGCCTGAGGTCGGACAGGTGATTGACGCCCTGATGGTGTCCACCATGTCGGGCGAGCCGCCGTTTGATGTCATGTCACCGCATGTGCGCGAGGCCGCCGAGGGATCCATCGCGCTGCTGGCGCGCGCGCTGGAGGAAGGTGCCTCTGTGGGCGACACCGCGCGCATCACGGTGGATATCTACGCGCTCATCGACGACGCCATGGCCGCGGGCCGACGGGGTATCACCGACCCATTCTCCGAAGAGGCCAGGGAGCGCCAACCGCAGAAGGGCGATGACGACGCCGGCGAGCAGGACATCGGTGATGTGGAGATCAATCCGCTCGACGAGTACGAGCCCATGGAGATGCCGCCGTTCGTGCCGCCGGTCATGGAAGAACTGGTGCAGCAGGAGAGCAATGCCGCCAATCAGATTGAGGCGGAGGGCATCGAGGGCGATCAGGACAAGGACGGCAATAAGGGCGATGACGCCGAGGCTGCATCGCCCGAGGAAGCCGACAACGTGATGGAGGCCCAGCAGGCTGCGCCCGGTGAGACCGACGAGGACACCGCCGCCCAGAAGGCTGAGGACTCCCAGGAGGGTGAGGAGAGTGGCCGCGGCAGCGATGCCGAGGGTGACGACGACCCCGAGAGCGCTGGTGGCGAAACGCCCGACGGCGCAGGCCCGCAGGTGGCGCAGGAGGAGGGCGAGGAAGCCGAGGATGACCTGGGCGAACAGACCTTTATGTACGACGAGTGGGACCTGCGCATTGAGGACTACCGCCCGTCATGGTGCACGCTGCGCGAGACGCGCTCCACCCGAGAGGTGCCCGCGTTTGTGGCTGCCACGTTCCACGAGTACGGCGGCGTGGTTACCCAGATCCGGCGCAACTTCCAGCTCATGCGTCCCGAGCGCCTTCGCAAGATGCGATTCCAGAGCGAGGGCGACGACCTCGACCTCGACGGCCTGGTTGAGCACGTGGTCGACAAGCGCGCCCGCGTCACTCCCACCGACCGGGTGTACATCAAGCGCGACAAGAAGGACCGCGACGTCACCACGGCATTTCTGGTGGACATGTCGTCATCGACCGACCGCAAGATCGACGGCCGCAAGCGCATCATCGACATCGAGAAGGAGGGCCTCCTCCTGATGTGCGAGGCCCTCGAGGCCATCCGCGACGAGTACGCCATCTATGGCTTCTCGGGGAACGGCCGTGACGACGCGCAGTTCTACACTGTGAAGGAACTGGGCGAGCGCTACGACGACCGCGTGCGCTCACGCATCGGTGGTATCTACGGCCGCAGCAAGACCCGCATGGGGCCGGCCATCCGTCACACGACCAAGCGGCTCATGAGCGTTGACAGCAACGTCAAGCTCATGATCCTGCTGACCGACGGCAAGCCGTACGACTCAGACACCTATCAGGACAACGCGTACGCCCAGGCCGACACCCAGATGGCCCTGCGCGAGGCGCGCCGCGAGAAGATCCACCTGTTCTGCGTCACCGTTGACCAGGAGGGCGCCGACTACCTGCCGCAGATGTACAGCGACGCCAACTTCGTGGTGATCGACGACGTGCGCACGCTGCCGCAGAAGCTCCCCCAGCTGTACCGCAGGCTCACCACCTAAGAACCCTCGCGGTACCGCAGGTGCCCCCCGCAGAACGTCGGTGCACCAGGGGCACCCCCGGCGCGCCGTCAGCGCGCGGGGGTATTTGGTGTTGCGTCGCTAGGCGACGATGAAGAACTGGCGGAACAGCTGTCCGAAGACAATGGCCTCGGTTCCGGTGGCGCGGTATGCGGCGGGGCCGTTCATCAGGATGCGCAAGTTGACGTTACCGGTCTGCGCGCGCTGCCACTGGCAGGCCATTCCCGATGGACTGGCCTGCTGAACAGGGAACTCCTGAATGCCGGAGTCCACAGGAATGATCTGTTTGGCAGCGCCAATGATGACATTATTCATGGCAGGTGTCACTTCTCTCATCGACATCTCTGAATGGCGCTCGTTGGATGCACGTGACGATATGCAGACATTCACGCGTGGTCCACACGCCGGGAAATCGATTGATGTCGCCGGTGGGCCGACCCGATTTGTGTGCTCCTTCGAACCACCAGCCACGCGCTCCGCAAGACACTGGCCGCTGCTCACAAGATCATTGCCGGCGGTCTCTGTCATCACGAAGTGCAGCGACTTCAGCGGGTCCTCGATACCACGTTCGGCCATGAATGCGGCGACGGCCGTGGGCACAGTCCTCCATTCGGTGCTCGTGAAGGGCGTGCGTGCCGAGCCGCGCGTGGGGTAGTGGTACATCTCAAGCCAGACGCCCCCCGCAGTGGTAAATGCATCGATCACGGACGAATAGTCGGGCCACTTCACCTCACCGTCGGCGCCGCGGTTATGCGCCGGGCCACGTCCGGCCGCGATGGCGGTGGAGACACCCGGTGCAAGATAGAAGTGGATGCGACTGGCATAGCTCCCACCCCAGGGCGACCGGGTTTGGGCCAGCGCCTGCATGGCGCCGCGGAGGTGCCGATCAGGCGAGGGCTTGCCGTCTTCTCTCCCGAACGCAGCACCGATTTCATCAACGGCCAGAAGGTGGGCAGGGCACGTGTTGATTCCGGCGGGCGTGACGCAGGTTCTGTCCACTCCCTCTTTGAGCGCCATTGCCATCTCGCCGGAGCTCTGCATCTTGGCCAGACGCGCCCCATTCAACTTCGTCATACGCTGGGAATTGTCAACACCCAGCCGGGCACCGGGTCCGGAGTTGGAGGGCTCCTGGCGAAACAGCCAGGGCAGGCCCGGCATCTGTGACGATCCAGCGAGGATGTCGCGCACCGACGGGTCGGTGGCGTACAGGATGGACATTCGATTGGTCACCGTGGCCGACGTAAAGGACGGCTTGATGTTCGGGGGTGTGGTGAGCACGAGTGCCTGCCCGGAGATCACGTTGGCGTTATTGAGGCCATTGATCCCGGTACGGCTGCTCAATAGGTCGCTGAGGAAGCTTCCCGGGCCGGGGTCCGACCTCGTGGGGTCTTCGATCATCGCCACCCCCACTGCAGGAAGTGCTGTGAGCGCTGTAAGCGCAAGGATGGGCACGAGGAGGCGGCGAAGGCGGGACACGGGGAACTCCGGGGAAGAAAACGGAACGACCGCATCTTATCCATCGCGCCCGCGGTGGCCCCGCCATTGGGCCCGGTGTGTCTACCCTCATTTGCATGTCCGGTTCCTTCACCACACGCACGGCGGGGATCCCCCGTATGCCGGGAATCGATGGCCTGCGTGCGCTGGCCGTTGCCGGGGTGGTGATGTTTCACCTGC
>Ga0208960_1001020_pt1 | contig 15195 bp, 8 predicted proteins | sample GreLakmeON33MSRF_FD_187703 | JGI IMG/M metagenome (GOLD analysis project Ga0208960, IMG submission 187703) | Freshwater lentic microbial communities from great Laurentian Lakes, MI, USA - Great Lakes metaG ON33MSRF (SPAdes) | ecosystem: Environmental > Aquatic > Freshwater > Lake | place: Great...
TGATCACCATCGCCGACCTGATTCGGTATCGCATGCGCACCGAGAGCCTGGTCAAGCGCGTGGCGCGCGCGGCGTTGCCAACCGCGCATGGGCCGTTCGACGTCTATGCCTTTGAGTCGGGGCTCGACGGAGAGACGCACGTGGCGCTTGTGCGCGGCGACGTGGGCGCGGGTGAACGGATCATGGTGCGTGTGCACTCGAAATGCCTGACCGGCGATGTGTTCCATTCGTCGCGATGCGACTGCGGCCTGCAGCTCGATCGCGCCATGGCGCTCATCGCGGCCGAAGGGCAGGGCGTGTTGCTGTATCTGAACCAGGAGGGCCGGGGCATCGGCCTGGCCAACAAGATCAAGGCGTACGAGTTGCAGGACCAGGGGCTCGACACGGTGGAGGCCAATCTGGCTCTGGGCTACCAAGCCGACTCCCGAGACTACGGCGTGGGCATCCAATTGCTCAAAGACTTGGGACTGCGTCGCGTGCGGTTGCTGACGAATAATCCGAAAAAGACAGATGCCTTCATCTACGGCGGCTTTGATTTAGAAGTCGTGGATCAGGTGCCCATTGTGCCCCCTGTGCATGAATTTAACGAACGCTACCTCGCTACCAAACGAGAAAAAATGGGGCATCATTTTCCGGAGTGAGTGGCGACGGCCATCAGCGACATCCTCGTTGGGAGCGGGCAAAGCCCCGACATGGCAGGTTTCTGGCCGCACAACACGTTTCTTCCAAACGACTTGCGCCGCCATTGGTGTGTTTTGCTTTCCTTGGGCGCTGTTCTGTGGAATACTATGTCTAGAATACGTCTCCATGTGGCACCGTCCGGCCCAACCCCGTGCCACTCACCGACCAATCGCCATTGTTTCTAGCGAGCGCGAATGTCTCTCTATAGCAAGCGGTACGACGCCCGATGGCAACATGCTTTCTGGATGGGTTTGATCGGATTTTTCCTTGCCATGATTCCCTCGGCTTGGGCTGAAGAGTCGCAGCGGTCAGCCACGGTGCCATCTGGTGCTCCGGGTGTACTGCTCAGCTTTAACCGGGACATCCGGCCGATTCTGGTCGAGAACTGTTTCGCGTGTCACGGGGCCGATAGCGGTAGTCGCAAGGCCGACCTGCGTTTGGATCGCCGCGAGGATGCCATCGAGCACGGGGCCATCGTGCCGGGCGATGTGGATTCGACTGTAATCCTCGACCGGATCTACTCCGACGACCCCGAAGAAGTGATGCCGCCGCCGAGCTTAAAGAAGGTTCTGAGTGCCGCGCAAAAAGAAATCCTTAAGCGGTGGGTGGCCGAAGGGGCCGAGTACGAGCCGCACTGGTCGTTTATTCCCCCCGCGCGACCGGAGTTGCCGGCTGTCAAAAATGAATCGTGGGTGCAGAATCCAATCGACCGATTTATTCTGGCGAGGCTTGAGGCCGAGGGGCTCTCGCCAGCGTCCGAGGCCGATCGCCGCACGCTGGCGCGCCGTGTCTCGCTGGATCTCACGGGCCTGCCACCAGAGCCATCCCTCGTCGACTCCTTTCTCAACGACACGCAAGCCAATGCGTATGAACGCCTCGTGGACAGGCTCTTGGCCAGCATAGATTGGGGCGAGCACCGCGGCCGGCAGTGGCTCGACTACGCCCGCTACGCCGACACGAACGGTATCCACATCGACAACTACCGGGAGATATGGACGTATCGGCAGTGGGTCGTCAATGCCTTCAACAGCAACATGCCATTTGATCAGTTTACGATCCTTCAACTTGCCGGCGACCTCGTGCAAAACCACGGCGCAACCAACACGCCGGAACAGGCTCTGAATAACCAAGTCGCCAGCGGATTTAACCGCTGCAATATGACCACGAGCGAAGGCGGTGCGATCGACGAGGAATATCTCGTGCTCTACACGCGAGATCGCACGGAGACGACCTCGGCAGTATGGATGGGCCTCACGACGGGCTGTGCGGTCTGCCACGATCACAAGTTTGATCCCATCTCGCAAAAAGAGTTTTATCAACTCTCTGCGTTCTTTAATAACACGACGCAAAATGCGATGGATGGCAACACCCACGACACGCCCCCGATTCTGCCTGTGCCAAGGCCCCAAGACATCGTTCGATTTGCGTCGCTCGAGAAGGAAATGACGGTCGCCAAGGCGGCCGTTGAGGCCCGCAAAGAGAAGGCGAAGCCCGACTTTGAGGCTTGGATCAAGCAGGCCACTCCCGGGTCGATTGCCGCATCGCTGCCCCAGGATTCACCGCTGGTTGAATTGCCGCTGAGCGAAGCACAGGGCTCTTTCGCGCGGGTGAAGGTGATTGGGAAGCAGAGTGATCTGCCACTGACTGCTGCAACAACCTGGCAGGAAGGCCCAAACCGTATGCCTGCGTTGCTACTGGCCGGCAAAGCTGGCGAACTTGCCAACAGCGGCGACTTTGAGCACGACCAGGCGTTCAGTGCAACGTTTTGGCTGAAGGTGCCGGCCAACAATTCGGGCTTTGCCGTACTGGCGCGGATGGACGATGCCGCAAGCCACCGTGGGTGGGATGTCTACGTGCAAGGCCGACGCGTCAGCATGCATATCGTGCATGCGTGGCCCGACATCGCGATCAAAGTAACGGCCACCGATCAACTGAAGCCCGATACGTGGACGCTCGTGTCGGTCACGTGTGATGGCTCGGGTACGGCCGAGGGTGTGAAAATCTCCTACGACGGGAAACAACAAAATCCAAACGTAGAAAAAAACACGTTGCAAAAAAACACGATCCGCACGTTGGTGCCGCTCACGATCGGAAGCCGCTCGCCTGGATCGCCAGCCCACGGCGTGGGTCTAGCTGGCCTTTCGCTCTGGGGCCGCAGCCTCTCCCCCACCGAGATCGAAGGGCTGATGCGATCGCAGTCGCTTTTGAATATCGTCGTGCTACCGGCCGACGAACGGCCGAAGGCCGCTGAGGGTCTCTACGACTGGTGGCTCCTAGCCAACGACGAGCCCTTCAAAAGTGCTCAAGCAAAGGCCTCGTCGCTTGAGTCTGAACGGGCCGAGATTAAAAAGCGTGGCACGATCGCCCACGTGATGAAGGAAAAGAACGAGATGCCGAAGGCCTTTGTGCTCAGCCGCGGCGACTACGACAAGCGTCAGGACGAAGTACAGCCCAACACTCCGGCAGTCTTGCCACAATTTCCCGAGTCGTCCCCGCGGAATCGGCTGGGGTTGGCGCAGTGGCTGCTGCTGGCAGATCACCCGCTCACTGCCCGAGTGACGGTGAATCGCTTTTGGCAGGAAGTCTTTGGCACGGGGTTGGTGCGATCCAGTGGCGATTTCGGGATAACTGGCGAACTGCCCAGCCACCCGGAACTGCTCGACTGGCTGGCCGTTGAGTTTCGGGAAAGCGGCTGGGACATACAAAAACTCTTCAAGCTGATGGTCACCAGCGCAGCCTACCGCCAACAGGCTGGGGTTGCTCCGGAAAAGCTGGCCAAGGATAGCGCCAACCGTTTGCTTTCCAGAGGTCCTCGTTTTCGGATGGATGCAGAGATGGTCCGCGACTGTGCCCTTGCTGCCAGCGGCCTGCTTGTGAAACAGATCGGTGGCCCCAGCGTGAAACCCTATCAGCCCGATGGCGTGTGGGAGGCCGTCTCCATGGGCGGCAACACCAACAAGTACAGCCGCGACAAGGGAGAAGGCCTCTACCGCCGCAGTATGTATTGGTTTTGGAAGCGATCGGCACCGCCGGCCTCGATGGATATCTTCAACGCGCCGTCTCGCGAGGCCTGCACGGTCAAGCGGGAACGCACCAACACGCCGTTGCAGGCACTGGTGACGTTGAATGATCCGCAGTTTGTCGAGGCGGCCCGGGCATTGGCCGATCACGCACTGGAAATGGGTGGTGAGTCCCCCGAATCCAAGATCGAGTTCATCTCCGAAAGGTTGCTGGCCCGCTCGCTTGTGCCGGATGAAATGTCGATTGTGAAGCAGTCTCTCGACGACTTAACCGCTTGGTATCTTGCGCATCCCGACGAGGCCAAGCAGCTTGTCGGTGTTGGGGATTCAAAGCCTCGCACCGCCGACCTCGTGCAATTGGCCAGCTGGACGATGCTTGCCAACGAACTGATGAACCTCGATGAAAACCTTTGCAAATGAGGAGGAGCCCATGAATCCGATCGACGAAATTGGGCTGAATCTCACCCGCAGGCGTTTCTTTGAACGAGGCAGTCACCTCCTCGGCGGGGCGGCGTTGGCCTCGCTGTTGCCGCAGCCCCTAGCTTTGGGAAGCACGTCGGCCCCGGCCATGGGTTCACACTTCGCGCCCAAGGCCAAGCACGTGATCTACTTGCACATGGTGGGTGGACCGCCGCAGCAGGACATGTACGACTACAAGCCGGCCATGAACGACTGGTACGACAAAGACCTGCCCGAGAGTATTCGCAACGGCCAACGCCTGACGACGATGACGTCGGGGCAAAAGCGGTTTCCGATCGCCCCGACCAAATATAAGTTTGCCCAACACGGCAAGAGCGGGATGTGGGTGAGCGAACTCTTGCCGCATACGGCGAAGATGGTCGATCAGATGTGCTTCATTCGCTCGATGCATACCGAGGCGATCAATCACGAACCCGCGATCACGTACATGCAGACGGGCAACCAGATCTCAGGCCGGCCGTGCCTGGGCGCGTGGGCCAGCTACGGCTTGGGCAGCCTGAATGAGGATCTGCCTACGTTTGTTGTGCTCGTGGCACGACCCACCAACACCGAGCAGGTGCAGGCCATCGGCGCACGGCTCTGGTCTAGCGGCTATCTGCCAGGCGAACACGCCGCGGTGAGCTTCCGCAGCGCCGGCGACCCGATTCTCTATATCAATAATCCCCCCGGGGTGTCGGCCGAGGTGCGTCGCAAGACGCTGGATGGCCTGCAGTCGCTCAACGGCCGGATGCTGGAGCAGATTGGCGATCCAGAAACCCGCACGCGGATCGCACAGTATGAGATGGCCTTCCGCATGCAGTCGAGTGTGCCTGATCTCACGAATCTGGCCAGCGAACCGGAGAGCACCTATGCCCTCTACGGCGATGAAGCCAAGAAGCCCGGCACTTTTGCCAACACCGCGCTCATGGCACGGCGAATGGTGGAGCGGGGCGTGCGGTTCGTACAAATTTACTTAAACAACTGGGACACGCACGGAAACGTAGCCGGGCGGCTCCCCATGCAGTGCAAGGACGTGGATCAGGCCTGCTACGGACTCATGCAGGATCTGAAGGCCCGCGGGCTGTTGGATGAAACGCTCATTATCTGGGGAGGTGAGTTTGGCCGCACGGTTTACTCGCAGGGCGGCCTCACGAAGGAAAATTACGGCCGCGACCATCATCCTCGCTGCTTCACGATGTGGATGGCAGGCGGAGGTTCGCGGCCGGGCCAGATTTATGGCGAGACAGATGATTTCTCGTACAATATCGTGAAGAATCCAGTCCACATCCGCGACTTCCACGCAACGGTGCTGCAGTTGTTGGGTTTTGACCACGCACGATTCAGCTACCGGCATCTGGGCTTGGATCAAAAGCTCACCGGCGTCGAGCACGCCAGCGTGATCCAAGACCTGCTGGCCTAACCTACGCTCCGCTCGCATTGAGAATAGAAAACGAATCCTGCCGTTACGATCTATTTTTCTGGAGACTCCCTCAATGATGCTCCCCGTGCGTTTACCACACATGCTTGCATGGATGGCGATTGCCGCCTGCATCACATTGGCCACAGAACAGGCAGTCCATGGCCAGCGACTGGAGCTTCAGGAAGGCGACCACATCTGCATCCTTGGCGGTGGTGTGGCCGACGCAATGCAACATACAGGCTGGCTCGAAACGCTCCTCAACAGCCGGTTTCCAAAGCACCGCCTTGTGATTCGTAACCTCGCGTACGACGGCGATGAAATCGATCTTTCCAAGCGGCTGCGATCGGCCGACTTCGGCACCCCCGACCAATGGCTTTCCGGCTCGGCGCCGATCCCCAATCCCGGAGGGCTCACAACCAAAGACCACGTTCGTGAAAACCGATTCGAACTAACCGGCACGAAAGCCGACGTGATTTTTGCGTTCTTCGGTGCCAACGAAGCCCATGCTGGCCCAGACGGCTTGGACGCTTTCAAGAAACAGCTGGAAACCTTCCTCAAGCACACGTTGGCCCAAAAATACGACGGCATCGAACCGCCGCGACTGGTGATGTTTTCACCGATTGCCCACGAGAATCTATCCAGAGCCCACTGGCCCGACGGTCTCGCGCACAACACGAAACTGGCCCTCTACACCAAGGCCATGGAAGAAGTGTGCAAGCAGCAAGGCGTGGCGTGCGTCGACCTGTTCACGCCCACCCAAGAGTCATACGCAAAGCTATCCGAACCCCTCACCACCGACGGCATCCATCCAAACGAACGCGGCGATAGGGAGATTTCACGGATCATCGATGAGTCGCTCTTCGGTTCCCACCCAGCCCGCGATCCAAAGAGCCTCCAGCGTCTCCGCGCTGCGGTTGTGGACAAAAATTTCTTCTGGTTCAACCGCTACCGCGTCACGGACGGCTACTCAACATACGGTGGTCGGGCGTGGCTCAAGTTTGTGGATGGCCAGTCCAACTACGAGGTGGGCCAACGCGAACTGGATTATCTGGATGTGAAGACGGCCAACCGCGACCGTCGAATCTGGGCCACTTCGGCCACGCTGGCCGATCCCAACGCCCCACTCCCGCCGGTCGAGGATGTTGGGCTGCCCGAGTTGATTCCGGTTGTCACCAATAAGCCCGGGCCGCTGGAGGGGGGCAAGCACGAGTTTCTCTCTGGGCAAGAATCGATCCAAAAAATGACGGTGCATTCTGGCATGAAGGTCGAACTGGTGGCCGACGAAACGATGTTTCCCGAACTCATTAACCCGGTGCAGATGAGCTTTGACAGCAAAGGACGTTTGTGGGTGGCAGCGTGGCCCACCTACCCACACTGGCGGCCCGATCAAACCATGAACGATAAGCTCCTCATTCTCGAAGACACCAACGGCGATGGCACCACCGACACGGTGAAGACGTTTGCCGGCGACCTGCACAACCCAATCGGCTTTGAATTCTGGGGTAAGGGTGTGATCGTGGCGCAGGGCCCAGACATTCTGTACTTGGAAGACACCAACGGCGATGACCGATACGACATCAAAACCAGGATCATCGGCGGCGTGGACACGGCCGACACGCATCACACAAGCAACAGCTTTATGTTTGATCCATCCGGCACGCTCTATTTTCAGGAGGGCACGTTCCATCACTCGCAGGGAGAAACGCCTTGGGGCCCGCCCGTGCGAGTTGCCAACGGCGCGGTCTTTCAATACGAGCCACGGACCGGCAAATTTGGGCTCTATACGTCGTATTCATTTGCCAATCCGCACGGCCACGCTTTCTCCCATTGGGGAGACGATATCGTCGTCGATGGCACGGGCGCTGTGCCGTACTGGGGCTCGGTTTTTTCGACTCGGCTCAATGGCATGGACAAACATTCCAACGCACCGAGCGTCTACAACCAGCGGACGCGGCCTTGCCCGGCCATCGAAACGCTCTCAAGTCCGCATTTTCCGGCCGACATGCAGGGCAACCTGCTCGTGGGCAACGTCATTGGATTTCAGGGAATTATGAACTACGCGTTTGCGCCGAACGCCGAGTCGTTTCCAGCGGCTGTTGAACTGGAGCCCATTGTCTCTTCCAGCGATCCAAATTTTCGGCCGACTGACATCGAGATGGGCCCCGACGGTGGCATCTATTTCACCGATTGGCAAAACCCGATCATTGGCCACATGCAGCACAATCTCCGCGACCCCAGTCGCGACCAGATTCACGGCCGCGTGTACCGGGTGGTCATGGATGGCAAGCCCTTGTCCAAGACCGCGTCACTTGCCGAGCAGTCGATCGCACGCCTTGTGTCACTCTTGGCCGATCCGACAGACCGCGTGCGGTATCGCGTGCGGCTGGAGCTGGCCGGAAGGCCGGAGGCCGAGGTCGTGCCGGCAGTCAAAGCCTGGTTGTCGGCTCGCAACCCACAGGCGGAGGATTTTGAGCACAACCGCACCGAAGCCCTCTGGATGCTCAGGCATTTTGATCAGATTGATCGACCGCTCTTGGAGGCCGTGCTCGTTTCGAAAGACCCGCGGGCTCGCACCGCCGGCATGCGAGTGCTGGCGTCGATCGTCGATCGCGTTTCCGATGCGATTGATCTGGCCCGCCGAGGGGCGGCCGACGAAAGCCCTCGCGTGCGGCTGGAAGCCGTTCGAACCGCGACATACCTTCGCATGCCGGAAGCCATCGAGGTTCTTGCAATTGCGGATGAATTTCCAAGCGATCGGGCCATGGATTACGTCAAGAAAGAATCGCTGCGTGTGCTCGAACCAGAATTCAAGCAGGCCAGAGCTGCCCAGCAGCCGATTGCATTCAAGACAGATGCAGGCAAAAAGTATCTCTACCGTTCGCTGGATAACGATGCACTGGCAAAAGAGCCTCGTTCATTGCTCATCTATCGGGAGATGCTCCTTCGGGGTGGGTTGGATGAACGCCTGCGGTTGGAGGCCATCGAGGCGCTGGCCAAAGCCGATGGCACAAGCGTTGTGAAAGTGGTGGCCGATGCTTTGGCAGCGTTGGATCGAAGGAAAGGCGATGTCGATTCATCCACTGTGTTTGAACTCATCCGCGTGCTCCTCGCCCGACCCAAAAAAGAACTTGCCGAACTGCGCGGCGATATGGAAAAGCTGGCGACATCCGCCCAGCGGCCCGTCATGCGCCGGATAGGGTATGTCGGCCTGATGAATATTGATGGATTGAGTGCTGAAACCACTGCCAGCGAAAAGATAACTGGTGAAAAAGCGAGCGAAAAAGTCTGGAGTTTGGCCGTCGCCCAGCCGAGCCGACTCGTCGATCTCGTGGAGTCGCTGCCGCTGGTTGGCGACCCGGCCGTGCGTTCGAGCCTCTATTCACGAATCGTGCCATTGCTTAAAGGCCTGCCCGACGATGCTGCGCACTCTGCGCCGAACGCCGCCGCCACGGCAGGCCGCTTTGTGCGAGTGGAGTTGTCCGGAAAGCAACGCACCCTCACGCTTGCGGAAGTGGAAGTGTTTGCCGGCAACGAGAACGTCGCCCGACGAGGGAAAGCCACGCAAAAAAATACATCGAATGGCGGCGATGCAAGCCGGGCGATCGACGGCAACTCCGATCCCGAATGGTCCAAAAACGGCCAGACTCACACCGATGAAGGCACCCAGAATCCTTGGTGGGAGGTGGATCTCACCGCCGAGTATCCGATCGAACGCATTGTCATTCATAACCGCGAGGGAGCCCTCGGAACGCGGCTCAACGAATTTACGCTCACGGTCCTCGACAAGAACCGTGCGGAAGTATTCAAGCTCGAGAAGCAGGCATCGCCGTCGCTGGCCGCGGAGTTTCCGCTTATTGGCGAACGGGAACGGATGGCGCAGGTGGTGCGGCGGGCGGCGTTTGCGGCCATGGCGGGTGTACGGGGGCGGGAGACGGAGTCGTTTAAGCTGATAGCAGCCTTTGTCATAAGCGGCCTTGACCGCAATGCGGCAATCGCCGCGCTTGAAAAGATTCCAGTTGCCAACTGGCCTGCCGAAGATGCCGTGCCACTGCTCGACTCGCTGATGGATGCAATGACAAAAACCTCGGCCGAAGAGCGTGCCAGCGACACGGGACTCGCTGCTTGGCAGTTTGCTGAGAATCTCACCACGCTCCTGCCGCCAGCCGAAGGGCGGGCCCGCCGAAAGATTTTGGCCGATTGGGGCGTGCGAGTCGTGCGGATTGGCACGGTCTACGAAAGGATGGCCTACGACAAAGAAACGATTGCCGTGCAGGCTGGCAAGCCGGTGCTTTTTGTGCTGCACAACGCAGACGTCATGCCGCACAACTTCGTGATTGCAAAGCCAGGTTCGATGCAAGAGATCGGTGAATTGGCTGAGAAAAGTGCGCAAAATCCGGCCTTCGCAAAGAAGGGTTTTGTGCCGAAATCCTCAAACGTACTCGCGGCCAGCACACTCATGCAGCCGCAAGCGATGCAGAAAGTGATGTTTGATGCGCCCACCGAGCCAGGCGTCTACCCCTATGTCTGCACCTATCCTGGGCACTGGCGCAGAATGTTTGGAGCCATGTATGTGGTGGACGATTTGGAAGGTTATTTGGCCGATCCGGCAGCGTATCTGGCGTCGCACAGTCTGCCAATTAAGGACGAACTCCTGAAAGACCGCCGCCCGCGAACCGAATGGACGCTGGTCGATCTGGAGGGAAGCGTTGCGGCACTAGAAAAGGGCCGTTCATTCGTCCACGGGCGTGAGCTTTTTCGGACGGCGAGTTGCGTTTCGTGCCACATGCTGGGGAATGCGGGCAACAACTTTGGCCCGGAGTTGGCCAAGCTCTCGACTGAGATGACGTCTCTGGAGATCACGCGGCACATCCTCGAACCATCCCTTAAGATCGAGGAAAAGTATCGTTCCACGACAGTGGTTACCGATGACGGCCGCTCGATCACAGGGCTCGTCATTGCAGAGACGCCAAACGATGTCTCGATTGTGGAAAACCCCGTGTCAAAGGCCGATCCCGTGCGAATTCCAAAGAACACCATCGACGAACGCACCACATCCGCCGTATCGATCATGCCGAAGGGACTCCTCGACAAACTCACTCGCGATGAAGTGTTGGATTTGATTGCCTACGTAACGGCCAGGGGCAACGAATCGCACTCGCTGTTTAGCCCCGCTGGCTGCCCGCACCACGATCAATAAGAAACTAGACCTCGTCAATTCACTTCGCATGACAGCAGCCATGTCCATCGACGCAGTCAAAGCCGTTCGGCCGCTGGAGCGATTCGAGCGTCGGGTGCTCGGCGTGTTGATCGAAAAAGCAAAGACCACGCCAGAGCAGTATCCACTTTCGCTCAACGCTGTCGTGACGGGCTGCAATCAAAAGAGCAACCGTGATCCAGTCATGAGCCTCGACGAGGAACAGGTCAGCCGCACCCTCGTCCAACTGCGGCAGTGTGGTGCTGCAGCCGAGGTGTTTGGGAACGGTCGTCTGCCTCGCTATCGGCACCTAGCCTACGAGTGGCTGGCCGTCGAAAAAGAAGAACTGGCTATTCTGGGTGAGCTTTTGTTGCGCGGAAAACAGAGCGAGGGAAGCCTGAGAGGCCGTGCCAGCAGGATGGATTTAATCCCCGATCTCAAAAGCCTACGCACCCATCTTGACGTCCTTGCCGCACGGGGGCTGGTTGTATGGCTCTCGCCTCCTGGACGTGGGCGACTGCTGACCCACGGTCTTTTAACGCCTGCAGAACTGGCCGACGTGCAGGGCTGAGGAGACCGACTGCTTGCTCAAGCATCGATTGCAACGATGCCCACCCCGACTATCGCCTAAACGTTTACGGTGGCCTGAGTTGAGCGATCAACCGCTAGGTCCTTGCGACAGTGCCGTTGGCTTGCCTATCCTTGTACCGTCGAACGTTTCGGCACGATCGACGGCATGGGGCATGGGCCTCGCTTATGAGACCTCGCATACGCCAGTCGTGAAACCCGGTCGTTTTTTTTGCCAGTTCCTAGTTCATAATACTCATCCTTCAAAGAGAGGCCCAATGCAAACCACAACCCAAGCTAGGTCAACCGTTGATAGCGATGATCACAATGCTGAAGAAATGGCGTCGCCATGGATCCGACAGGCTCGACAGGCGATCTGTGAATCGGACACTGATTTTTTTCGCGTTTCGCCGGTGCGATACTGGGCCGATTTTCTTTTGAGCCTCACGGCTGGTTACACATCAGCCTCTATCTATCTTGTTTCACCGCTTGGATCATGGTGGCAGGTACTGTCTTTTTTCATGGCCGCTTTTTGGCTCTATCGCCTCGGGTCACTGATTCACGAAGTCTGCCACCTGGGACAGCATGAGATGCCGGTCTTTAAAGCCACTTGGAATCTGCTCGCCGGCGTGATGACGCTCACCCCGAGTCCATTTTTTACGCGACACCACCGCGACCATCACAGCCAGCGGCTGTACAGCACGGCGGAAGATCCCGAATACATGGCAAACGTTATGGAGTCGGGAAACCTCCGTAGCATTATTTGTTACACGGCATTCGTCGCTGCATTTCCACTATTGGTATTTCTGCGATTCCTGCTGGCGCCGCTGACATTTCTCCACCCCAAACTGCGCGATTGGACACTGCGACGAGCCTCATCGCTCACATTTAATAGACGGTATGAACGCACGATTACGCCGACTGACAGGCGGTCTATCATGGCCGTAGAGGGCCTTTGTTTTCTGCGAGCAATGCTCATTCCGCTGCTGATTGTTTTGGGTGTCAACCACTGGTCGCGCATCCCGATGCTCTATGCCTTAGCACTGGCCACCGTATTTCTCAATCAGATGCGGTTGCTGGCCGACCACCACCTCCATGGCGATGGCAGCCGAGTCAATTTTGAATCACACATCATCGATTCGTGCAATTACACTAGTAACGATCCACTGACGCTCCTCTTCTTTCCATTTTCAATTCGCTACCACGCGCTGCACCATCTTTTTCCATCGTTGCCTTATCACAATCTCAAGAAGGCACACGCCCACTTGGTCGCCATGCTGCCGAAGGACTCCCCCTATTTGTCGCTCGATCGACCGGGTTGGTGGAGCGTTGCCCGCCAGACGCTCTACGGACGAGCCGCTTATTCTGAACCGATTCGTGCCACTTAAAGTTGACCTGCTCTCTTCACCCAATCGGCAGTTCTTCAACCGTCAAACGCTTGTGGAAGTGCCGTTGACCGGGCTATCCTTTCACGCCCGACTTTTCAGGTGTGAAGCAGCAGTGGCAAGATTATTTCAGCTCGAATAATCGTTCGTCGTTTGAGCCATGTATTGGCCAGAGCGCCCGTCCCTCTGAAAGTGCATCGTGATCATCAACAGAACGTTCCCCTCTTTCTGGCGACCGGTATTTACTCTGTTCGCCATCATCCTGACGCTGAACTCACCGATTTCTATCGCGTGGGCACGCCAGCCGGTAACGCTCGCCAAACCCGCGGAACCAGGTCCCCTCACCGACGCTGAGCGGACCGCATTCCTTGCCGAACTGAAACCGCTGCAGGAACGCCTGACGGCGCTCTGGGCCAAGGGGAATCTGAACTTGGATCGCTGGGCTGATGCCCAATTGTTTGTCAAAGCGGTCGTCTGGGCACTCGACTTTGGACCGATCTCCGATACGAACGCGCGCGAACAGGTCCAAAAGGGACTGGGTCGCGCGAAACAACGAATCGACGCCCTCGCCGCAGGTCGACACCCGTGGGCAGAAAAACGGGGACGTAGCGTTCGCGGCTTTATTTCGGAAGTGGATAATTCGGTACAGCCTTATCACCTGATCGTCCCCTCGAGCTACGATCCGGCCAAACCAATGCGGCTGGATGTCGTCCTTCACGGCAGCACCGCAGCAACCGGGATTGGCGAACTTCGATTCATCAACGGCTTTGATGGAGGAGACGAAGAAGAGCCAACGGTTTTTGAAAACAACTTCATCGAACTGCGTCCCATGGGTCGACTCGGTGAAAATGCCTACCGTTTCGAGGGTGAAACGGATGTCGACGAAGCCATTGAGGCCGTCTGCCGCGACTATCAAATTGATCGCTCACGCATCGTGTTGCGTGGCAGTTCACTCGGAGGAGTCGGTGCATGGCAACTCGGCCTCAAGCGGCCGGATCGTTACGTCGCCGTCGGTCCCGCCGCAGGACCCGTCGATACATTTGTGTTCGCAAACTCGGCGTGGAAGCACTTCGTGCGTCTCGAACCGTTACCCTCGTGGCAGAAGACAATGCTGCACATGGTTGATGCAATTGATTACACCGCCAATGCCCGCATGGTGCCCGTGGTCGCAGCGATGGGTGACCAAGATCCGTACTATGATTCACACCAGTTGATCGAAAAGGAATTCGTGAAGGAAGGGATTCCGTTTGTCGGCCTAGTGGATGTCGGCGCCGGTCACGGGATTACGCCCACGGTGATGGAAGAACAACTGAGGTTATTGGGTGAATACGCCGCCAAGGGCCCACGATCACGGCATCCAATTGATTTACCCCAATCCCCTGCCCGGCGCCGCGGGTCGATACATCGTCCTGAACAGCGGCCACACGTATCACGACCAAGAACTCCGTTTCAGCTATATGGTATTCCCCCGCCTAGGCGACTGGGCGATCCTGAAGGTCGGTGAGAATCGCGCCGACGCGCCCACTTCAACCGTCTCAGAAAAAGTACTCAATTCCGGCTTCTTCAACGAAGCCTGGAAATTTGAATAGATTGATCGCCGTGACGGCGCTGGCGAAAAGGGAACATTCACAAGCAGAGCGACTCGCATGCCGCCGGTGACTGCTGCGATTCTGGAGAAGAGCCCCGCTCACAGGACACTTCAGGGATCGCGTCGCCAAAACTCATGGCCCGAGTCGGGGATGAGCTTCCACTTCAAGGCCCCCAAGATCGCCACACAAGCCACGCGAGTTTTTTTGTCGAGCCAGAAAGCCCCGAGAGAGTGCGATTTTAAAAGAGGTGTGCTTGGCCGATATTGCACACATCACCAACGCGGCTAATTGTCACGCCGCGTTGTGTTTGTATCGGGCTCTAGATCGCACCTCGACTATACTCCACGCCGGTTACTTGTTCGATCACGATGGCCGTCAGGCCGTCGGGTTGCAGGTGTCGCTCTGGGACGCGCTGGTCTTCTTGGCCATGGCTTCGATCAGTTCGAGGTCACTCATGAAATGGGATTTCCTAGACAAGGGATGGAACACGAAACACGAACGTGAAACAGGAAATCACTGAATATGCACCGTCTGGAATATACCCGCGTGTTTTCGGACGATGCAGGTGAGTCACACACTGAAACTGCGACCATTAGCGAGCTGGCCCGACCAGAAACGATACAAGCCGCCCACAGGCACGCCCCGAAATGGCTTTCTGTCGAACATTCTGGCCGTCGAAGAGCAGCAGGAAGGTTTGTCGTGACATAGCACTTGGCCCCACCATTTTTCTGATGCAAAAGCGTGGCCCGAAAATGGTTTGACACGTTTGTATTCTCGGACTACGATTTTTCTTAACCCGTGACCCTATGGGGTGCCTAAACAACAAGAGGACTGGCTTTTTGTGGCCGTCGTTGTTCAGCCTTTTAACCGATGCAAAAAA
>Ga0208960_1001022_pt1 | contig 15165 bp, 9 predicted proteins | sample GreLakmeON33MSRF_FD_187703 | JGI IMG/M metagenome (GOLD analysis project Ga0208960, IMG submission 187703) | Freshwater lentic microbial communities from great Laurentian Lakes, MI, USA - Great Lakes metaG ON33MSRF (SPAdes) | ecosystem: Environmental > Aquatic > Freshwater > Lake | place: Great...
TTACTCAACCATCTTCCATAATTTTGCTTTAATCCAAATTCTAAAGCGATCGATATAACTAAACACTGCCGGCACGACGACTAAGGTTAGTAAAGTTGACGAAATTAATCCGCCAATGATAGCAACACCCATCGAAGTCCGCATCGAAGCGGTTTCGCTAAAGCCAATGGCGACGGGCAAGGTGCCAACAATTAAAGCGATCGAAGTCATTAAGATTGGACGCAAACGCACTCTGCCAGCGATAACTAAAGCATCGGTTCGCGATTTACCTTCGGCGATTAAGCGGTTGGTAAAATCGATTAATAAAATCGAATTTTTCCCCGAAACGCTGACCAACATAAAAATTCCAAGCATGGTAAAAATATTGACTGATTCGCCCATGATATAAAGAGCGTAAAAGGCTCCGCAAAAGGCGAGTGGAAGGGCGAGAAGAATTGTAAACGGCACCACGAAAGATTCGTAAAGGCTGGTTAAAATTAAGTAAATGAAAACGATAGATAATAACAAAGCTTGATTCATTGAAGAGATCATGTCTTGCATATTTTCTGAATCGCCGGAGAAAGAAAAACGCACATCGCTTGGCATTTTTAAATCACCTTCTTCATTGAATTGCTTTTGAAAATCATCAATTAAATTGCCAAGCCCAATTTTTGGAGCAAGACTTGCGGTAATTTGAATGTAGCGTCCGCGATCTTGGCGGTTGATGGTTGCAGGCTCAATATCTTCTTCAGTTTCGGCAATATCGGCGAGACGAATTAATTTATTGTTAATATTTGGAACGTAAATCGTATTGAAATTATCTTTAATATCGCGTTGTTCCGGCTTTAAGCGTAAACGAATATTATATTCCAAGCCATTTTGACGAAGCTTGGTTGGTGTAAATCCTTCGACATAACCACGAAGTTCGTTGCCAACCGCTTGGCTATTGACGCCATAATTTCGCGCAGAATCTTCTTTTAATTTAACTTTAAATTCAGCGCGCGTGGCTTTATTGCTAGTATCAACATCTTTTAAGCGCGGATCTTGTTTGAGTTTCGCGTAAAGCATGCTTGCATATTTATTTAGAGAATCCTTGTTGGAAGAGATTAAAAATAAATTAAATGGTTGACCGCGAGAAGCTCCGCCTGAGGGGTCAAAATCTTTAACCACAGGATTGGCATAATTAAATTCAACTAATTGTTGGCGCAATTTTTCTTTGAATTGAGAAGTGCTAATATCGCGTTCTTTTTTTGGTTTTAATTTAATATAAAGTTCACCGCGATGAGCTTGACGCGACATGGTTCCGGCAGAAGCGGCCGAGATAAAAACCTCTTTATTTCGACGAACGATTTCGTCAATTTTTAAGGCGACGGCACTTGTGGCATCAAGGCTTGAATCGGCTGTAAGCTCTAGGCTGATAGTAATTTCACCATTATCACTTTCGGTCATAAAAGTTTTGGGAACTTTAGTGAAAGCGACGATACTTCCGGCGATGATTAATAAAGTTGTAATAAGAATAATGGCGGGATGTTTGATGGAGAATTTTAATGCGCCTTCATAACGATCTTCGAGATAAAGTTGAAAAGCATCAAATCTAGAAATCTTTTTTTTCTCATTATGTTTATGCGGTTTTTTATTTTGCCCTGAAAGATAAGCACATAAAACTGGAATAATCGAGATGGCAACGATAAGACTAATCATCATCGCAAAAGAAATAGTTAGGCCGAATTGTTTTAAATATTGACCGACCGTGCCTCTTAAAAATGAAATTGGCGTAAAGACCGAAATAACCACGGCACTAATGGCGACAACCGCCATTAAAATTTCACGCGAAGAGGCGATTGAAGCCTCAATTGGGTTCATACCGCTTTCGATTTTGCGATAAATATTTTCAACAACGACGATGGCATCATCAACCAATAAACCTACGGCCAAGCTTAACGCAAGCATGGTGATTACATTGATTGAAAAATCGGCGCTATACATAATTATGAAAGCTCCGATTAAAGTGATTGGCAAAGAAATAGCGGTAATAATGGTGGCGCGAATGCTTCCAAGAAAAAATAAAACCGTTAAAACTGTAAGAATTACGGCGATGACAACTGCTTCTTGAATATCAGAAATATTGCTACGAATGTAAATGCTGGCATCTTTGGTTGAAGTAATTTCAGGTTTTCCTTCCATGCTCGCAAAATCTTTTTTAATTTTTTCGATTTGCACTTTGACGCCATCAACAGCCTTGATTATATTGGCATCAGATTGGCGATAAATCGTTAAAAATAATGATTTTTTGCCGTCCAAATAAGCGCGAGAATTTTCATCTTCTAAGCCGTCAATTACAACGCCAATGTCGGAAACTTTAGTTGGAATTTCGTTTGAATAAAAATTAACCAAAGTATTTTCAATTTGATTGATTTCATTAAACTCGCTGGCGCTTCTAAAAACGCGCTGTTTATCGCCAACATCTCTTTTACCAATCGAAACATTTTGCCCTGAAAGAGCTAATTGACGATTGATTTGCGATAGAGAAACATCGCGTGATTTTAATTTATCTTGATCAACAAAAATTTGAATTTCTCTTTTTCTTGCTCCTAAAATTTCAACCATACCAACATCGGCGGTTTGCTCTAATCTAGGGCGAACAAAGTTATCGGCCAAGTCAAATAATTCTGATTCCGGTAAATCGGCTTTTAAAATAACCGTTAAAACGGGCTGGTCCGAAGGGTCAACTCGACGAATTACAGGCTCTTTAATATCTTCAGGAAGTTTAGCGCGGGCTTGATTTATTTTATCACGAATTTGTTGTTCGGCATATTTTATGTCGGTGTTTTGATAAAGTTGAACAATGATTTGACTAGTATCTTTAAGGCTTCGCGACATTAATTTTTTGATACCCGAAACGGTGCTAATTTCTTCTTCGAGAGGTTTTGAAACCAAACTTTCAATTTCCGACGGTGCTGCGCCGTCATAGCGCGTGGAAACAAAAATTACCGGAATATCGATATTTGGAAAAAGTTCAACATTCATTTTGTTGAAAGCGATATAACCAACGGTGATGATTGTAATCATCAAGCTTGAAATAAAAGCCGGACGCTTAATTGATAATTCGGTGATATTCATTTTTTAAAAATTAAATTTCTGATTGTTGATAAAGTTTTTGTTCGGCAATTAGTTCGTGTAATTTTTGTGCAATTTGTTGCGTAGTTAATTCAGAATTTGAATATTCTTGCTCGAAAACTAAAATTTGATAAGTCGAAGTGCGACCGCGCGCAAGAAGGTCTCGCTCGTTTTCTAATTTAGCTTTTTGAGCATTTTCAATTTGTGTCGCGAGGCGTAAATTTTCTTGATAATCTTTCAAATTTTCTTGTAGATTTTGCCAATCAATTTCTTGTTGTAGAAGTTTTTCACGATAAGAAATTTTATCGGCAGAAGCCTTGTAGCGTGCGCCTTTGCGAATATCAGCGGAGAGTCCAATATTGATTGGCATCGAGAATTCTAAGCCAATTTTTCCAGTCGGGGCATTTTTATTAAGAGTCGATGAAACCGCATCAATCCTATTGGCTTCGACTTGATTCACCGAATAACTTGTATATAAATTTAGTGAAGGTTTGTTATTTTCTTCCTCAATTTTAGATTGTGCGACAGAGGCTTCAACCTGCGCCTTTTGTGATTTAACATCCAGTCGATCAGATTTTTTTCGAGTAGAAAATTTAGCATTTTGTAATTTTTGAATATCAAAAGAAATTAGTTTTTCTTTAACATCTTCATTTTCAATGTTGCGTTTTTTATTAAAATTTCGCGCACTTATTTTAAGAAAGTTTTCGGCTTGTTTAACCGCTAGTTTCTTTGATTCAATCATGGCTTTGGCTTGAAGAACATCACCTTTTTCGGCTAAATTCATGCGTTCTTTTTTGCTTAAATAATTGAAGATTTTTTGAGCACCATTTAAGGCGCGATTTTGAATGTCCAAAGTTTTTTGTGCGAAAACCATGGTCCAAAAACCCTTTTCGGCATCAATTAATTCAGCGATTGACAAGGCCTTGGCGTTTAATTTTTGGGCTTCGTTTTCATAAAAAGAAGCATCGCGACGAGCGCGAGTTGAGGCTCCAAATAAGTTTTGCCAAAGTGGAATTGATAATTCAATCACGGGAATGGCTTGGCTATTTTGAATAGCCAGGCTTGAGCTGGCGAAAGCGCTGTTGAAGCCTTTATATTTAGTGTTGTTAAGCGAATAATAAATATTGCTATTTAAACCAAACTCAGAATTTTGTGACAAGCCAAGGCGATTACTTTGATTTTGCACCGATTCATAACGAAAAAATTGTAAAGCGCGGTTTTGTTCAGCGAAGCTTGATTCTGTAAAGCCGTATAATTTTATAGCGCTAACTAATTTAGCTTTTTGTTTTAAAAGTTCAAAACTTTCGACATTTTTTTCGAATTTTTCGATGGTTAAATTTTGTCCTTTAACTTGTTCAAGATATTGTTCTAAAGATAGAGTCGAGGGATTTTGTGCGAATGATTGCTTGCAAAAAATTGCTAAAATTGCAAAATATAGAAATAATTTTTTGAATGACATATTTTTATTTTTTTAAATGAACTGTGAGTATAAAAATATAACTAGTAATATTGAAGAAGTTTTTAAAAATTTTTTTATAAAGAAACAAATTGCGGTGGCGATTTCTGGTGGATGCGACTCCGTGGCTTTAACTTTTGCTTTAAATGATTTTTGTAAAAAAAATAAAATCAAAATTTATGCATTGACAATCGATCACGGCGTTCGTAAAAATTCAAAAATTGAAGCAAAAAAAGTTGGACAATTATTAAAAGAATTTAATATTTCGCATAAAATTTTATCGATTCCAAAAAAAGAAATCCCGCAAAAAAATATTGAAGCAAATTTGCGCGAAATTCGTTATAAAATGCTTAGCGATTTTTGTAAAAAAAATCACATTGAATTTTTATTTGTCGGTCATCATTTAGGAGATATTGCTGAAAATTTTTTAATTAGATTATTTAGGGGCAGTGGGCTCGATGGCTTGTCACCAATGCAAGAAATTTCTGAAATTAATGGTATAAAAATCATTCGTCCCTTTTTAGAAATTTCCAAAGATGAGTTGAAAAATTATTTAATCGCTAAAAATATCGAGTGGTTTGAAGATGAAACTAATGATGATGAAAAGTTTTTACGCAATAAAATTCGTAAATTTTTAGCAAGTTTTGATGATAAAAATTTACTCGAAAAAAGAATTTATAATGCTTCAAAAGAAATTTCTAAAACTCGTGATTTTTTTGATGAAATTATGGAAGCACGCGAGTTTGAAATTATTGAAGAAAACGCCGATAACTTAACATTAATAAATCGTCGCAAATTAGGCGAAATTAATTCTTCAATCGCCTTAAAAATTTTAGCAAAAATTTTGATGAAAATTGGCGATAAAAAATATAAACCGCGCAAAGAAAAATTAATCAGATTTTACGAATATTTAATTGCCGAAGGAGTGATTAAAAAACGCGAATTTTACGGGTGCGTTGTTGAAAAATATCAAGACGAAAAAGTTAAAATTTATAAAAAATAAAGTTATTATTTTCGCTTTGTAGAACTTTAAAAGCTTATGGGCGAATGCTAGCCCCCTTGAGGATTACAGCCCCGAATTAACAAAAAACTTGCAACACTTGAATTTGTTTGATCGATTTACCAACAATAAAATTATCTTCGGTGAGTAAAATTCGCATGGCGCTATTAAGATATTGTAAAATTATTCAAAATATATAATTTAAAATTTGGCATAAATTAACCCAAAATCTACAATGAAAATTTCAAGCTATCAAGTTGAAAATTATATCAAGAAAATCGCCGATGAAAAAATTTCTGGCTGTTTATTATATGGTCCAGAGCCTACAATAACAAGATTTCGCTTTGAAGTTATCGCAAAAAAAATTGTTAATGACCTAGCCGATCCATTTTTAGTTTCACAATTATCAAGTGAAAAAATTAAAGAAGATAAAGCGATTTTAACTGATGAATTTTATTCAATCGCAATGCTTGGCGGAAGAAGGTTGATAATGATTAAAGACTGCGATGCCAATACTGTTCAAGCTTTGAAAATTTTATTATCCGATCCGCAATATGGCAGAAAAAGCGATAATTTTATTTTGATTCAGGGTGGGGATATGGATAAATCTTCGGCACTTCGAAAACTGGTTGAAGAAAGCCAATTTTTAATGGCGATTCCATGTTATGAAGAAGATGCTACGAGCCTTAGAAAATCAATATCAGAACTCTTTGTAGAAAATGATATTATTGTCGAAGGTGAAATCATAAATTTGATGGTAAAAAACTTCGGCAAAGATCGCAATTTAATAGTAAATGAAGTTAGTAAGATTAAGAATTATTTGGGCGACGAAAAGAAATTAACCTTAGAAATTTTCAAAAAAATAACATCTTCAAATCAAGATGAAAATTTACAAGACTTTGCGGTGCAGTTTGCGAGCAAAAATTATGAATGGTGTTTTCTGCGCGCTGAGAAGGCTTTTGAAGGGGGTAACGAATCAATTTTACTGGTTAGAAATTTAATAAATTATTTTTCTAAACTTTATAGTGCGAAGGTCTCAATTGAAAATTCAGGGAAGAGCATCGATGAGGCTGTAAAGTCCGCGCAAATTTTTTATAAAATCGAAGCAGATTTTCGCCGTAATTTACAAAGTTTATCTTTAAAATTTATTGCTAAAAGTTTACAAAGTTTTGAGAAATTAGAAATAAATTTAAAAAAAGGTAATATGTCATCAAGGCTTGTTTTCCTAAGTTATATTCGTGGTTACCTAATTAAGAAAATGGTTAATTAGAAAAAAATTAAAAGAAGGGCTTGACATGTTAAAATGAAAGGATTAATATTTTTGCTCCTGATTTTTATTTAATTTTTTAAAGAGTTTTCGAACAAAACTTGAAATCAAATTGAGGTTATAAATTTTAGAGAAAAACGAACATAAAAGTATCGTTTTTTTACATCGTGAATATTTAGTGTTTAAATTAAGCTTAAAAACTATAAAAAGTTTTTAAACTACAAGAAAGAAAAATAAAGGCGGTAGTTAGTGTTTTATTAGACTAACTCTCTTTATTTTTTGGTCTTTATAAGTCAGATTCTAAAGAGAAATTAAGTCCAGACAAATTCTCAAAACTTGAGAGTTTGATCCTGGCTCAGAACGAACGCTGGCGGTATGCTTAACACATGCAAGTCGAACGGGTTTGGGGGCAACTCCAAACTAGTGGCAAACGGGTGAGTAATGCAGAGGAACCTCCCTAACAGTAAGGAATAATTTTGGGAAACCAAAACTAATACCATATATTACCGACCTAGTCGGGAAAGATACGTCGCTGTTAGATGGGCCTCTGTCAGATTAGCTAGTTGGTGAGGTAAATGCTCACCAAGGCGATGATCTGTAGCTGGTCTGAGAGGATGATCAGCCACACTGGAACTGAGACACGGTCCAGACTCCTACGGGAGGCAGCAGTGGGGAATATTGGACAATGGGCGCAAGCCTGATCCAGCAATACCGCGTGAGTGATGAAGGTCTTCGGATCGTAAAGCTCTTTTAGTGGAGAAGATAATGACGGTATCCACAGAAAAAGCACCGGCAAACTTCGTGCCAGCAGCCGCGGTAATACGAAGGGTGCTAGCGTTGTTCGGAATTATTGGGCGTAAAGCGTACGTAGGCGGTTTAGTAAGTCGATTGTGAAATACCCGAGCTCAACTTGGGAATTGCAATCGAAACTGCTTGGCTAGAGTTTAGTGGGGGATAGTGGAATTCCTAGTGTAGGGGTGAAATCCGTAGATATTAGGAGGAACATCAGTGGCGAAGGCGACTATCTACGCTAATACTGACGCTAAGGTACGAAAGCGTGGGGAGCAAACAGGATTAGATACCCTGGTAGTCCACGCAGTAAACGATGAGTGCTAGTTGTCGGGGTCTTAGACTTCGGTGGCGAAGCTAACGCGTTAAGCACTCCGCCTGGGGACTACGGTCGCAAGACTAAAACTCAAAGGAATTGACGGGGACCCGCACAAGCAGTGGATCATGTGGTTTAATTCGATGCTACACGAAAAACCTTACCAACCCTTGCATCTAGGTGACCGGTACAGAAATGTACCTTTGGAGCAATCCACATCTAAGACAGGTGTTGCATGGCTGTCGTCAGCTCGTGTCGTGAGATGTTAGGTTAAGTCCTTCAACGAGCGCAACCCTCATCCTTATTTGCCATCAGGTTATGCTGGGAACTATAAGGAAACTGCCTACGACAAGTAGGAGGAAGGTGGGGACGATGTCAAGTCATCATGGCCCTTATGGGTTGGGCTACACACATGATACAATGGTGGTTACAGCAGGAAGCCAAGGAGCAATCCGGAGCAAATCCTTAAAAGCCATCTCAGTTCAGATTGAGGGCTGCAACTCGCCCTCATGAAGTTGGAATTGCTAGTAATCGTGGATCAGCACGCCACGGTGAATACGTTCTCGGGTCTTGTACACACTGCCCGTCAAGCCATGGAAGCTGTTTCTACCTGAATAGGGTGAGCTAACCGCAAGGAGGTAGCCTTACACGGTAGGAGGGGTGACTGGGGTTAAGTCGTAACAAGGTAGCAGTAGGGGAACCTGCGGCTGGATTACCTCCTTAAAAAATATAAAAATTATCTTCGGGTAATTTTTTAAAACATAGCAAGTTAAATTGCTATAAATAATACAAGACGAACCTAACTACCGTCTTTGTTTTTCTTTCTTACAATTAAAAACACTAAACATATTCACTTACGCAAGGATTAACACTGCGTAAGTGGAATTCACTTCATATAAATTCCCCCAAACTTACTAAAAAATCTACAAAAAACAGCTGAACGAATCAAAATTGATTTTGGAAATTTGTTTCTAAAATATTCAATAAAATTATAAAACTAATTTTAGTAAATCGCAAAAAATCACTTAAAAAAAATTTGATAAAATTTAAGAAATTTTTATCAAAATAATCCCAAGAATTTTTAAAATTAACAATTACATAACCAATTCACACGCTTCAAAGGCAATCCACGCGCTTCAAAGGCAATCCACGAGCTTCAAAGGCAATTTATAAAATCTTGAGATTACTTAAGAAATTCACTTCAAAAGTAATTGATAAAATTTTAAGATAAATCAAGAAATTCACCAATTTATTAGAGAAATTTTTGAATAAAATTTTAAATTTCTATCAATGCAAAATATCTATGATTAATCATGAAAACTGAAATAAAAAATTCACAATTTGAGCATAAATTGGAGCGAAAAAAAGATTTTTTAACATTAGAATATATTTCAATTTTAGATAATGCGATTAGTAATATCATTCTAAAGAGTAGTGATGAAGAATTAAAAAAACTTTTAAAAAATAGAGATGGAGAGGATCAAGATATTTTTGGAACTTCGAATTTTATAACAAATTTTATCAATAATTCCGACGATAAAAAAAGAAAATTTTTAGAAAAATTAAATTCTGATTTGTTTATTGGTGTTAATAGTGAAAAGCTTGATATTCTTGGCGAATCAAGTATTGATAGCGAAGATAATTTTTATATTTTATACGCAAATATTTATTGTTTACGACAAGAAATTGTTCATAAAAATAAAATAAATCAATCGCCATCAAATGAATCTTCAAATCAAGATAGTAAAAACTACAATAATGAAAGAGGAATTAAAAATCTTCTTGATACTATCAAAAAAAAATCAACAATTTCTCATTATAAATATTTAATATTAGCATTACCTATTAGCTTTTCATATCATCTAAAAAATTTGTTCTGGGCAATTAATCAAAAATCTGAAAACAAAGACAATTTAAACGAGATAGAGGGATTTATTGAGTTTTCCAAAGGACATTTTAATGCATTTTTTAAGAATAAAGAATCTTCTACCGCTACTTCGTTCAATGATAATAAATCTAGTTTTGCAAAGATTAAATTTATTCGAAATATTTCGATAAATAGATCGCAAAAAAATCTGAAAGTTGCGAATGGTTCAAAAATGAAATTTAATTTTATTGGCGAAAAAAATTATATAGATTTGCAAAATTTAATAAAAAAAATCAATCAAAATTATCCATTAAAAGATTCAAGAAATAATGACAAAAAAGAGATCGATCAAAAAATTTCTTTTGAAGAAATTGAAAGAATATATGAATTAATAATCGAGATTAATGTTTTGTTTCGAATTCATTTTACTAGGTTTTATAATATTGAAAAGCTTAGTCTTGAAGAAAGAATAAAAGGTCTTAACAATACAAGAAATGATAAGATTTACAAAGAAGTTGCTAGTATTTTTGAAATTATAAAAAATCATAATAAACCTAATTTTTTAACGACCCTTAATACAATTGAAAAAAAATTAAAAAACCCTTCTGATGTAAAGGTAAAAATTAAAGAAATTATCAATAAAGTAAATGAAAGTATTAACGAAGAGTCAATAATTAGAACGCTCAGAAATGAAATCGATCATTCTAATTTTTTTGGCATTTTCCAAACTTCCAAAAACAAGCATTTTTCTATAAAAAACTTTCAAGAAAACTTAAATAATATTGAGGAGTTTTTGCAAAACTTTTCAAATAATTCAGCCGATAAATCAGGCGACAAGCCAGATTTTTCTAGTTTTAGAAACCAACTTATTCAAGCTTTGAGCAAGAAGGATTATTTTTTAATAAAATCGCAATATCAAAATGATATTAAGCTTCATCGGGTTGGACTCGATCATCGAAAAATTAGTTCAAGAAAAAAATCCAATAAACAAAAAATAAAAGATATTATTCAAAAGCATCGGCAAGATAGAAGAGATGAAAAAGTTAAAAAATATTCAAAAAAATCAAAGAAACAAAAATCGGAATTTAGATTACTTAAATTTTCTAATTATGCCGAATTTAAAACGACTCTCATAAAAAAAGGACTTAAAAAGATTGAATTAAATAAAGTAAAAATTTAAACTTTGATTAATGCCTGATTAAGCTGAAGTTTAAAAACTAAGGCGGGGTGATTCTTTTCTTCGTTGGTTGGGAAAAAAGAATAAAATCTAGCAGAATTTTCCAAATATTTTTCATTTTTTTTGTGAGAAACCTACGACTGCGTACTAGAGAAAAGAGGATTGGTCATCTTCCTAGACCACGCACCCCCAATTTGTAGTATATGCGGAACTTGAAAGTGTGCCAGTTGCAGAATGTGCAAAGACCACGCACCCCCAATTTGTAGTATATGCGGAACCCAATTCAGTTAATCCAGTAAAAAATCCCAAGACCACGCACCCCCAATTTGTAGTATATGCGGAACTGTTGTCTTGTTTGTATTTTTTTCATATGTAGACCACGCACCCCCAATTTGTAGTATATGCGGAACTAATTTAACTCCTAAAATTTCGTTCATTTTAGACCACGCACCCCCAATTTAATTTGTATTTTCATTTTAATTAAAACTCCAAAAATCCTTCGGGCTTTAGCTCTCCCCTTGGGGGAGAGCGGGCGAACGATTGCAACTGAGTTGCACATCGGGAGCCGTGAGGGGTCAAAAAAACCAAAGTTATTATCGATCTAAAGCCAAAGTAGAAATTAATTAAAATAATTTTTCAGAAAAATGATTTTTTTATTTCGTTTTTAATCAATAAATTTTTCTAATTTTTCAATTAAAAATCCGTGTTTTTTTAAGTTATTTTTATAGTTTTTTGATGGCTTTTTTTAAGAAAAAATGAAATATTTTTTAGTTTAAAAGTGAAATCAAGAAATTGCCTTTTTTTTAGAATATATTTTTAAAATTTTTTACTTTGGCTTTAGATCGATAATAATATTAGCTATTTTAACCCCTCACGGCTCCCAAATCGCAACTACCGTTACGATTTTATCGCCCGCTCTCCCTCAAGGGGAGAGCTATGGCACCGAAGGCTTTGTGACTGTTATCATAAAATTTAGATTGGTAAGCTCATAAACCGAGAGAGTGATTGCGCCGAAATTGTTTGGAGTGTTTTTACTAAATTTAGATTGGTAAGTCCGTAAAGCGGGAGAGCTATGGCACCATAATCGTTGCGAGTGTTTTATAAAACCCGAAATCTTTACCAATATCTATAAATCTACGAGCAAAAAAATAATGCAAAATTAATTTAAAAACCTGCCAACAAAATTATTTTACATTTAAATAATTTAAATTTAGATTTAATTGAAAATAAAATTTCATAAATTCTCATTCAAAATAAATTAAAATGGCGCACGATATCGATATTGAAATTATTTCAAACGGCTCAATGCAATATGCCGAAATTACTCTTGACCCCGGTGAAACCGTAATTGCCGAAGCGGGTGCGGTGATATATTTGGAAGATGAAATTTCTTATGAAGTGAAGATGGGCGATGGATCAAATCCCAATCAAGGTTTTTTGGACTCAATATTTTCTAGTGGCAAAAGGTTTATAGTCGGAGAAAGTTTATTTTTAAGTCATTTTACCAACAATTCTAATCAAAAAAGAAAATTAGGTTTCGCGGGCAATATCCCCGGAAGCATTATTGTCGCTGATCTTGCCAAGATGGGCGGAGATTTAATATGCCAAAGGGACGCTTTTTTATTGGCGAGTTACGGAACTTCAATTTCTGTCGAATTTGTTAAAAAATTAGGTGTTGGTTTTTTTGGTGGCGAAGGTTTCGTTTTGCAAAGAATTTCTGGCGATGGCAAGGTTGCGTTATTCGCTGGGGGGCAAATTATTAAAAAACAATTAAATGGCGAATCTTTGCGAGTTGATTCCGGATGCTTGGTGGGCTTTACTGAAAATATTAGTTATGACATTGAAAAAGCTGGAAATTTGGGTTCAATGATTTTTGGAGGAGAGGGATTATTTTTTGCTAAACTTCATGGACATGGAACCGTTTTATTGCAGACGACTCCAGCTTCTAAAATGTCTGAAGCCTTGATTGGCAACATCAACGGCAATGTAAGCAACAAGGATAGCATCGGCAATTTTGGCAATATTTTAGATAGGTTATAATTATGCTTATTAATTTTTCAAACAATAATATTCAAGAAAGACATCGCACTACCTCGAGGGGTGGCAATTTCACCGGTTTTGTGGTGTTCACAATTTTTGGTTTTATTCTTTATCTTATCTCGTCTGGCATGATAAAACAAGGTCAAGAATCTTTAAAGTGGCCTAAGGCGGTTGGTGTTGTTATGGAGTCCGAGATTTCTAAATATAAAGATGCCGAAGGTAAAGAAATGTATTCGCCTAAAATTGTGGTTAAGTATAATGTTTACGGCAATGAATACCAAACTACACAAATCGATGCTTCGGGCTCATATTCAACTTCAGATTTTTCATCTGTTCAAAAAGATATATCGAAATATCCGAAAAATAAAAGTGTTTATGTTCATTATAATGACAAGAATCACGGTGAAGCTTTGCTTGAGCCGGGGGTTTCGATGTTTCCAAGACTTTTACGGGTCGCTTCTTATTTATTATTTCTTTTAGCCTTGTTTATGTTGGTTAAATTTTTAATTACCGTGATGGTTATTGGAGCAATTATTGACAATTTTTTCACCAAGAAAAAAATCAAAAATCCAAATCTTAATTTTGAAAAACCGCTAGATAAAACCCCAAATAAAACCTACGAAAATCAAGATCTAAGTAATAAGAAGATTGATAATCAAGATCTAAATAATAATCAAATTGATAACCAAGATAAGAAAATAAATTTTAAAGATGACGGATTTAGTCAATAATTTCAATGTAAATTTATCTTTTTGCAAGGATAATATAATTAACTAAAATTGATAAGATTTTTTATTGTCTATCGATCCCAGAATTTGAGCCAAGCATTTTGGCAACTACAATTCTAATGCAACTAAAACATCCCGGACTGCCACTTGGTTGTTCGTCTTGAACTGGAGGAGTTGGAGGGGATAGAGTTGGAGGGGATAGAGTTGGAGGGGATAGAGTTGGAGGGGATAGAGTTGGAGCTAGTAATGCTGGATTAACCTCTTGCTTTTCGAGCATTTCTTTCGAGTGCATTTCTAAAAGATTATTTACGAGTTTTGAAGTTAAATCTTTGCCCAATCTTTCCTCGAGTTCTTTGGGCAAAGAATTTACTAAAATTTTAGACCTTAAACTATCATCAAGCATTTTTAGCGTTTTTGAATTGTTAAAATTTCTAAACAGCAATGTTGTGCGATAAATAGTTTTGAAATCTTTTAAATGATTAGCTACAACTTTAATTTCATCATCAGCTAAATTGCCAATTATTTTTAATAGTGGATAGGATTCATGGTTTTTACTAATTTTTTCTAAATCTGCCCCTTTTTCCAATAGAAGTTTAACAACTTCAACTTTGCAATTCGAAATGGCACACCCAAGAGCGTTAAAGTTCCTTTTATCAGTAAAATTAACATTCGCTCCTGCTTGGATTAGAATATTGACGATTTCAGTGTGGCCATGTTCAGAGGCAAGCATAAGAGGAGTTGGAATCCTTGTATAAATACTATGATCACTAAAATTTATCTTTTCATATGGATTTGTGGAATTAATTACTGCTCCAGCCGAGATTAGCTTTTCTACAATTTTAGCGTGACCGCCTTTGCAAGCATACATAAGAGCGGTCCAATTATAACAATCTTTTTTATCAACATTACCATGCCCTAATTTTTCTACTAAATTTTCAACTACATTATTGTTGCCGTCTTTAGATGCATTTATAAGAAGTTTAGCGTTATCAGGGGGTTTATTTATCATAAATTTTATTAAACTTATTAATCAAATTTTATTATGTTGTTAAATTTATTTTCTTCTTATTTCCTTTGGCTCTAGTCCTTTTCTTGCATTTTATTTTACAATCTTAATTATGTTAATATTCAGTAATAAATTTATAAATAATTTATTAATTATTGCTACTCGTATATCAAAATATTTCTATTATTTTTAAGAATTCAAATTTAGCATTTTTTCTAAATTTAAAGCTCTGACAATTTCTAAAATAAACTTAGCTTCAAGTTGAGTCGCTTCGAAAACAAGTAAATCAAGACATTCCGTAATAAGATTGTAAATTTTTTGATGTTTAACGATTTTTAAATTTATTTAATAAATTAATTGGTTTAAATTTAATTAATAATTTTTTTTATAATCAAATTTTAAATCCATGCCTCACATTATTAT
>Ga0208960_1001028_pt1 | contig 15132 bp, 10 predicted proteins | sample GreLakmeON33MSRF_FD_187703 | JGI IMG/M metagenome (GOLD analysis project Ga0208960, IMG submission 187703) | Freshwater lentic microbial communities from great Laurentian Lakes, MI, USA - Great Lakes metaG ON33MSRF (SPAdes) | ecosystem: Environmental > Aquatic > Freshwater > Lake | place: Great...
GAGCCGCTGTCATTGTGATACCTGAGCGCGATGTCCCCGGATTCAGGGCTAACGCCTGAGCAATTCCGACTCGCCAAGCATCACGTCGAGTGAACGTGTCTTCGTGGCGTTTGCCGTCAAGCGTGTCAGCCCACGCCAACAGGAGCCCAAAGACAATCAAAGACACACCGATCAGCCAGGGCTTTCCAAGAGTTTCATCGATCCATGTGTCGAGCAACGCTCCAACTGCTGCCGCAGGAATTGTGGCTAATAAAAACATCCACGCCATTCGTCCATGCACAGTTGGGTCTTGTTTGCGTCGCAGCACATAGCGCGTTCCATCGACGACATAGCGCGACAGATCACGCCAAAAATATCCGACCACTGCGACCAGTGTCCCCATGTGCAACGCCACGTCAAATGCTTTTTTTACAGCAACATCAGAAAAGTCGTTCCAGCCAAAAAGCCACGGCACCAGCACGAGGTGACCACTTGAAGAAATCGGCAAGAACTCTGACAGCCCCTGCACAATGCCCAGCACAATGGCATGAAGGAGAGACAACTTGTTATACCCCGCTCATTGTGATGTCATTAATCACCAAACTCACTCCGACAGAACTCATCGGCAGCCAATCGATATCTGCGCCGACAGCAACAATGTCTAACAGCATGCGCTGCAACGTAGATGCAATCGTGAACTCACGCACCGGCTCTGCAGTAGCGCCGTTACGGATCATCAGACCTGATGCACCGGTAGAAAAATCCCCCGAGATTGCGTTTACGCCGCTATGGATTCCTTGCACGCTCTGAATCAACACGCCATCATCTATATCCGCGATCAGTTCTTGCTGAGACTTTGTACCTAGTCCAACCTGTAATGCCAGACATCCAACGCCAGGAGTTCCGCTACCACGAATTGCATTACCAGTGCTCACTGTCTGGGCGCGACGAGCACTGTACGACGAATGTATAAACATCTGCAACACGCCATCTTGCATCAACACATTGCGTCGAGCAGCCAAACCTTCTCCGTCAATGTCAGTGGCGCTATAGGCGCGCGAATCGGTGGGATCATCGATCAGTGTGAACACTGGTGATGCCACTGCCTCACCTAATCGATTGGCAAAAATGCTTCTTCCCTTTGACACCGCTTCACCATTAAGCGTTGAGCCAATGATGCTCAAAAAACTTGCTGTCACAAATGGATCCAACACAACGGTCGTGCGCTTTGTCGCAGGCTTCACTGCCCCGAGTAAACGAGTTGCCCTCTCGACGCCATCGCGAGCCGCTTTGCTTAGATCAAATTCATCTGGATACTTACCGACTGCGAAACCCCAACCAGTTTGCGTTTCTCCGTTGTCATCGGCAAGCGTGCTGACAGATGTGTAGCAACCGTTCTCGCGACCACTCACCCGAATTCCTTTAGTAGTAGCAAACGCAGACTCTATTGATGCATCGCTGTAATCAGCAGAGTCAATTCGCACACGAGGGTCGATGCCTAATGTCAAACGTTCAAGTTCTTTTGTGAGTTCTATCTTGCGTGCCGTCGGATATGACTCAAGTTTTTCGTTCCACAACTCTTGTTCGACAACTGCAACACCGTCGGGCTCTGCCAACCCTGCCCACTCATCGACGGATCCGAGTTCTGCGTTTTCGCGCGCCTCGGCCAGTACTTCTGCCAATGCCGATTCGTCAAGCGTTCCGGCATACGACGTTCCGGTTCGGCCATTACTGATGACGCGAACATTGATTCCCTGGCTTTGTGCTGAAACAAAATGCTCAACGTTGCCTTCATAGACGCGGACTTCTGTTTCTTGGCCGCGGGATACATAGGCTTCGATCTGCTCGCCTTTTTTGGCTTGTGCAACAATTCGATCAGCAACGAGTTGCAGTTCGCTGTCGAGCGAAGATCCGCTCATGCTGCAGTACCACCAATCGTCAAAGACTTCACTCGCAGAGTTGGCTGACCGTCACCCACTGGGACCCCTTGGCCATCTTTACCGCAGGTTCCGGGGCCACCCATTGCAAAGTCGTTACCCAACAAATCAATGTCTTGCAGTACTTGGGGTCCATTGCCGATGAGGTTTCCTTCACGCAATGGCTCAGTGATTTCTCCGTTCTCAATGAGATATGCCTCGGTCATTCCAAACACAAAATCTCCGCTCGCAGTGTCAACACTTCCGCCGCCAAGTTTGGCGACATACACACCACTAGGAGTGTTCTTAATAATGTCTTCTGGATCTTGGGTTCCGTTAAGCACAAAAGTATTCGTCATGCGCACCATCGGAAGATGCGAGTATGACTGGCGACGACCGTTTCCGGTTTGTGGTCGATTCTCATTGCGGGCCCGAATGTAGTCCCACATATATTCTGTCAACACCCCATTTTCGATCAAGACATTGCGTTTGCTGACATGACCTTCATCATCGATTCCGATCGCGCCCCATTCTGCAGTCATGGTTCCGTCATCGACCAATGTGACAAGCGGTGATGCCACCAACTCGCCGCGACGATCTTTATACACGCTGGCTCCCTTTGCCACAAGATCTGCTTCAAGACCATGTCCACATGCTTCATGAAACAACACGCCTCCTGAACCACACTTGATTACGACGGGCACAGCGCCAGACGGTGCTGGCCGCGCGCGCAGTTTGACGATGGCTTGTCGCGCAGCACGAATCGCTAGTTCAGCGACGTCATTGTCGTCAAACATTTCAAAACCCATTGTGTGTCCGAGTGATTCATATCCGGTTTGCATTCCGGAGTCACCATTGGCGACAGCACTGATTCTAAAAATCGTGCGCACTTGCTCGTCAGTTGCAAACACTCCGTCACTATTTGCGACCAAGATGCGCTTCATGCTGTCGGCATAACCGGCTGACACCTGCACAATGGCTCCATCAATTGAGCGCGCTGCATCATTTGCTTGCATCAACAACTCAACTTTGCGACTTTTAGCAACACTGCTTGGCACAATTCGCACACTGTTGACACTTTGTCGCGTCATCGGAGCAAAGGCGACTGTGTTCACACCTCCGCCTCCCTGTGAAGCGGCTGCGGCTGCGGCTGCGGCGGCTGCCAGCAAACCCGACTCCGATAAATCTGCCGTGTGCGCAAAGCCGGTCGTGTCGCCAGCAATCACGCGAATGCCCGCGCCACGATCTCGACCACTAGTGACCTGTTCAACCTTGCCGTCATCTAGACCTGCCGATGTGGACCGCTTGTCCTCTATATAGATTTCTGCAAAGTCAGCGCCAGTAGCGCGCCCTGCAATAAGCGCTTTGGCAAGAATGGATGCGTCTATTTCATGAGAAAGATCGGTTATGGTCACGGCAATCAGCCTACTAATGCCACTGGCAACAGGCCCACACGTGGAACCTTCTAAAGTGTCGGGTGACTATGAATTCTTCTCTTGGGGCCAGCAACACCCAACCACGCCAGCACATCACAAAGTGGTGGAAAGAAGTCGTCCTCATTCTGTCGATCTATGGCGTCTACACCGCCACTCGAAATATGTTTGGATCTGCCTACGTCAATGGCTCAGACATCCCACTGCATGCTTTTAATAACGCGATGAAAATCATTCGCCTTGAGCGCGTCATCGGCTTGTTCCATGAAGAGACAATTCAACAATGGTTCTTGCCCTATCGCATATTTATTCAATTTCTTAATACCTATTACGGAACCGCTCATTTCGCGGTCACTATTGGTGTCTTCATTGTTCTGTTTCGTCGCCGAAAAGATGTGTTCCCACTTTTTCGCAATGCTCTTGTATTTACAACAGTCCTGGCACTCATCGGATTTGCTCTGTTCCCGCTCATGCCACCCCGATTACTTGACGCACCGTGTCCATCAAATGGCGTCGGTCACGGTGGACAATGCATCCCAGCAGATCTTCGCACCTACAACGAGGCCAACAATTTTGGTTTCTCCGACACACTGAAAGAATTCGGAGGGCCATGGAGCTTTGACTCGGGCGGCGCCGCGAAACTTTCCAATCAGTATGCGGCCATGCCGAGTCTGCACATTGGGTGGGCAAGCTGGTGTGCCTTTGGCATCTGGCCACTCGCTCGGCGACGTTGGCTACGTATCGCTGTGCTGCTATACCCAGCGCTCACCTTGCTCTGCATTGTCGTCACCGGAAATCATTATTGGATAGACGGTGTCGGAGGTCTCGTCGTCTTAGGGCTCGGATTTGCCCTGGGTGCTCGCCTGCACTACTGGAACCAGCGCCGCCTTGATGCTCTATTTGCCGAGATTCAACAACGCCATCCCTCGGGCTAGGTGACCAACGATAGCCTTTAGTTCTTCATGGCATTACTTGACAACATCGCTGAGCCAGCAGACTTGCGCGGATTATCGCTCCCCGAGATCGAACAACTTGCTGAAGAAATTCGTGACTTCATTGTGCTTGCCGTGAGCGAAACAGGCGGCCACCTCGGCAGCAATCTGGGTGCTGTTGAACTCACTCTTGCACTGCACCGCATCTTTGAGAGTCCAACCGATGCAATCTTGTGGGACACGGGCCATCAGACCTACATTCATAAAATTGTCACCGGACGACGCGGGTCGTTTAGCGAACTACGCCAAGGCGGCGGCTTATCTGGATACCCCAATCGTGAAGAAAGCAAGCACGACTTTATTGAGAACAGTCATGCCTCCACCGTTTTGAGTTATGCACACGGTCTCGCAGTTGCTCGCGACGCCGGCACAAGCACTCATCGCCACATCGTTGCCGTTATCGGTGACGGTTCAATGACGGGCGGCATGGCCTACGAGGCCCTCAACAACTTGGGTCACAGCGGGCGTCGAGTGATCATCGTGCTCAACGACAATGGTCGTAGTTATGCACCAACAATTTCTAACCTGACATCTGTTGGCACAATCAATGAAACCGACGCCACTGGTCGAACGCCACGTTTGCCTGACCGCGTCACAAAAAAGTTGTCACGAACACTCACCAACATCCGCCTCAATCCCGTTTATGTACGTCGTCAGCGCAAAATTGAAAACTTCTTGCGTGAACTCCCCATGGTCGGAAAACAAGCCGAACAGGGTATGGAGGCTTTCAAAGCGGCAGTGCGCGAATTCTTGCAGCCACCATCATTTTTCGAAGCACTCGGAGTTCGATATATCGGGCCGATCGATGGTCACGATGTTGCTGCATTGGAAATTGCGCTGCTTGCTGCCCAGCAACGTTCAGATGAAGGCCCCATTGTCGTTCATGTGCTCACTCAAAAAGGTCGCGGTTATCCACCAGCCGAAGACGACGACGAAAAAAATCTGCATGACGCACCTATTTTTGATCCTGTCACGGGTCCCAATAAAAGTGTTGTTACCGGATACACCCAGGCGTTTTCCGACGCCATTGTCAAAGCAGCAGAGAACGACTCGCGAATCGTTGCCATCACTGCTGCGATGCCAGGACCCACTGGGTTGTTGAACTTTCAAGATCGATTCCCCCAACGTTTTATTGATGTTGGGATCGCCGAACAACACGCAGTCACCATGGCAGCAGGCATGGCGATGGGCGGACTTCGTCCTGTTGTTGCTTTGTACTCCACTTTCTTATCACGCGCTTGGGATCAAGTGGTCTACGACGTTGCGATGCATCGCTTGCCTGTCGTGTTTTGTCTTGATCGCGCAGGTATCACAGGCGACGATGGTCCGAGCCACCACGGTGTCTACGACATGGCCTTGCTCTCAAAGGTTCCGGGAATGCGCGTATTGGCGCCATCAAGCGTTCAAGAACTCCAGCAAATGCTTCACGATGCAATGACTCTGGCCAATGACGGACCAGTTGTCATTCGCTATCCAAAAGGTGCAGCACGTCAAGTTGAGGAACACGATGTTGGCTCTGGGCTTCTTGCCCGCACATTGTGCAATGGCGACGGCTCATTATGCATTCTTGCAGTTGGCAAAATGGTGGGCGCCGCACTTCTTGCTGCCCAACAACTCGCCGACAACAACATCAATGCAACGGTCTGGGATGTCCGTTCGTGTGCACCACTTGACCCCGCAATGATCGCAAACGCGTCCACGCATGCACATGTCATCACGATTGAAGACGGCATCCGTGATGGTGGCATCGGTATTGCTATGGCAGACGCAATTACGTCACTACAAACCAACACCAGCGTCACTGTGCTTGGGCTTCCCACACAGTTTATTCCCCACGCAAAACCTGCTGTCATCCTTGCTCGACTCGGTCTTGATGCAGATGGCATCGTCAAGACTGCGCACCAACTCCTGAAGAACTCATAATGAGCAACGACCTCTCATCTGAACTGAACTTTGCACTTAGTCTTGCCGACCTTGCAGATGCCATTACTCTGCCGCACTTCACGCATCGCACTTTCAATGTCGACCTCAAAGAAAATCTCACCGAAGTCACCGAAGTTGATCGCAATACCGAGACTGCAATCGTCAACGCGATCAAGCAGTCACGCCCCCAACATGCGTGGTACGGAGAAGAACACGGAACTGGTGGCAACTCAGAATGGACATGGGTCATCGACCCCATTGACGGCACTAGCAATTTTGTTCGTGGAGTCCCAGTTTTTGCAACTCTTATCGCACTCGTGCACGCCGATCTTGGTCCAGTTCTCGGCGTCGTTTCTGCACCTGCCTTACATGCTCGATGGTGGGGCGGCACCGACCTTGGCGCATTTCGTAATGGTCAACCAATTCATGTCAGCACCACCGACAACTTGCTTGATGCACACGGCAGCCTGACTCCCAACTCTGCCTGGAATACTGCCGGCAAATCACAAAATATTCACCGCTTACAACAGCAACTTAAACGAGAGCGTGGCTTTGGAGATTTCTGGCAACACATGCTCGTTGCTGATGGCAGCATTGACCTTGCTGTTGACGCAATTGGTCTCGAGCCATACGACATTGCCGCACTCATCCCCATCGTTCATGCAGCCGGAGGCACTCTCACTGATCGAACAGGTATCCAAGACTGGCATGCCAACAGCGCTGTCAGCTCAAATGGCACCTTACATAGTGCCGTTATTTCTATTCTCAACGCATAGACCTCTATGATTATTTCTTGGACTGACGAGACCGTATTAGGAAATGCCCCAGTGTGATCGCATTGGGGCATTTCTCATTCTGAAAAGAAGTAGCGTTGCCAACTAACCCTTAAACAGAAGCCAAGTACACTTGCCACATGAGCCTCGCTGAGCAATCCGGCAAGAAAACTGTTATTCGTAACGCACAGCTAGTTGACGGTAGTGGCTCGCCACAAACTACTGCTGATGTCACGTTCGAAAACGGCATCATTCGCCAAATTTCACCCGCGGGTAAAGCACCCACCGCTCACACTTACCGCATCATTGACGCTGAAGGTTTATTGCTCACGCCTGGCTGGGTAGACGTTCATACGCATTACGACGCACAAGCCACGTGGGATCCATGGCTCACGCCGAGCAGTTGGCACGGAGTCACAACTGCTGTGATGGGAAATTGTGGCGTCGGATTTGCGCCCGCTCATGAAGACCGCCACGAATGGCTCATTGAACTCATGGAAGGCGTTGAAGATATTCCTGGTGCGGCAATGACTCAAGGCATTGCATGGAACTGGGAATCTTTCCCCCAGTACCTTGATGCACTTGAGCGCACGCCGCGCATAATGGACCTCGGCACACAAATCGGTCACGGTGCGCTACGAGCATTTGTTATGGGCGAACGCGGTGCTGCAAATGAATCTGCAACTGACGCAGACATTGAAGCCATGGCAGCCCATGTTGAAGAATCAATTCGTGCAGGTGCACTTGGCTTTAGCACCTCGCGCACGCCAATTCATCGCAGTAAATCTGGTGAACTCGTTCCCGGCACACATGCCGAGCAAAACGAACTTTTTGCTATCGGCGACGCAGTCCAACGAGCCGGTGGCGGTGTTTTTCAATTTGCGCCCGAGCACATCCGACTCGCTTCGGACGAATGGCCATGGATGCGCGAACTTTCTCGACGCTCACCCGATGTCACTATCAGCGTCAATCTCAATCAAGCAGACGAAAAACCAGACATCTGGAGAGATGTTCTCACGCTTCTTGACACCGCCCACGATGACAACTTGAACATCGTTTGCCAAGTCGCTGGTCGCAGTATCGGAATCCTGATGTGTTTAGAAGGAACTCTGCACCCGCTGCTCTTTCATCCCGCCTACACAGAAGTTTCTCACTTGCCCATCTCAGAACGACTCAAAGCATTGCGCGACCCCACTCGTCGCGAGCGCATCATCACTGAAATCCCCAATGATGCAGGATTTTTTGACACAATGGTTCTCAAGCGCCTGCACAAGATGTTCCCCATCACGAGCGCCAATATTGATTATGAGCCACCTCGCGATGCGAGCATCGACGCACTTGCCCTGAAGCGTCGTATTCCTGCAATGGAAATAATTCTTGATCAACTCACATCAAACAACGGCACCGGCATGATCTACATGCCTTTTTTCAACTACGCATACGGCGACCTCTCAATGACTCACGATCTCACAATGCATCCCCATACTCGAATGGGTCTTTCAGATGCCGGCGCACATTGCGGCGCCATCTGCGACGGCGGCACACCCACATTTATGCTCACACACTGGGTTCGCGACCGCCAGCGTGGTCCGCGTCTTGCTCTTGAGCACATCGTCAAGCGCCAAACACTCGACACCGCTCAACTCTTTGGACTGCGTGATCGTGGTCTCATCGCTGAAGGAATGCGTGCTGACTTCAACCTCATCAACTTCGAAGAACTTTCTTTTGATATGCCACGAATGGCCTACGACTTCCCTGCCGATTCGCGACGTTTGATTCAACACGGCAAGGGATACGTCGGAACATTTGTCAATGGCGTACAGACCGTCGATCACGACGAATTCACTGGCGAGTTACCTGGCGCGTTATTGCGCGGCAAAACCTCCTAAGACGTCTGCTGGAGATGTCGACAAACTACGATTACAACAATGAGTGCAGCACGAAAAACAAATGTCAGCCTTGCTGTGGTCGTCGTGATAATTGTGGGCGCCGTCTCGGTGGCAGCGGTTCTCGGAGACAGAACCTCAGAGGTTGTACCCAACGCGGTCACAACGAGCACGAGTACTACTAATCCTGTCGGCGACCCCGATAGCGAAGAGACGCCAATCACGGCTGATGCGAGCGGTGCACGCCCGGCCAATCTTGACGGATCGTGGTTTAGTGGGCAACTCAAAGGTGACGCCGACTTCGCCATGGAAAAATTACGTTGTAGTGAGTTGCGTCCATATCTGACGCTTGATCTGTGTGCCGTCGCAAGCACATCGCATGGATCTTTTATGCTCACTGCTAGCGAGGGTTACTGGGATCCCGCCGAACCAGACAAAGCCGGTGTCGTTGAGATTCCTTTGTATTTCAACACCTACACTTTCTCCGCAATTGGTGGACCACCACGTGCCGTGAAAGATCTAGAGGGCGTCACTACGCGCGACTACGAGTCATCATTTGGCACACGTACAATCCAGTTATTCAGAGGCAAGTTGGGCCGTGATGAGATACTGGCACTAGTGAGTAGCGGTGATGCCGACAGTGCGTCTTATCAGGTAGTGCACATCGTTGCAATGAGTTCGACTGGTGCTCCGGTCGTGGTCGCCACGTACAGCGGAACCGACTTACGTCTCGCAATTGATCAAGCAAGCGTTGTTATCTCCTTTTCTCGATATGGACCACCAACGGGCGAAGAATGTTGCCCGGACTACGCCACGATCATGCGTCTCACGCCACGGCCAAACGGATGGACAGAGACATTTACCTCAACAGAACAAACCGAGGTGCTCCTGGATGGGATGACGCCATTGTCTTTGATTGATAAATATGTATTTCCGTTTAAGTCGAGTGGCTCAGCGAGCAACTAATCCCCTAGCGTTGTCTTATGCCCGAATTGGTGACCAGAGGTCGCACGCTGCAGGTAGATCATCCGCTCATCATGGCGGTCATCAACGCCACACCCGATTCATTTAGCGACGCTGGAGAATACGCAACACTCGAAGCGCGCATGCAGCGCGCCCGTGAAGTGGTTGCAGCAGGTGCGGATATTTTGGATGTCGGCGGGCAGTCTGCAATTACTGGTGTTCCTGAGATCAGCGAGGCTGAAGAGATCGATCGCATCTCACCAGTTATTGAATGGATTGCTACAAATACTTCAGTTCTGATTTCTGTCGATACGTATCGGCCGTTAGTTGCACAAGCAGCACTCAAGTGCGGTGCGCACATCATCAATGACATCAGCGGTTTGCTCTACGAAGAAGTTGCGCGCATCGTTGCATCACATGATGCGGGTTACATACTCATGCATAATCGGGGGCGACCAAAGGTGCGCTTGACCGATGCAAACTTGTACGACGACGTAACACAAGATGTGTTGTCATTTTTTAAAGAAAAACTAGTAGCACTGCAGGGTTTAGGAGTTGAGCAGCAACACGTCATCCTTGATCCTGGTCCCGACTTTTCAAAAACTCCTTCTCAGACAGTTGAAGTCCTACGTGCTCTCGGCCAAATCACAGATCTCGGACGACCCGTGTTGTTGCCAGTATCTCGCAAAGATTTTATTGGAGCAATCACTGGCAAACCACCACGCCAGCGTTTGTCCGGAACTTTGGCTGCGATTGCACACTCCCTCACGATTACTCGCTCGGGTATTTATCGTGTACACGACATCGGCGAAGTACGAGATTTCTTAGATGTTTGGGATGTCTTGAATAGCCATTCCCAGATTGATGCCGATGCGCTTCTTGACCGATCGTTGTGGAGATCGTAATTACTGATTGCTAAAGGTTTTATGCTGATAATCCGTGAAGCCATGCCTGCACATTGTCGCCGAGTTTGGCGACGTCGTATCCGCCCTCTTGCAAAACAATCGTGGGGAGTCCCAATTGGGCAACTGCTGATCCACAGCGTCTGAATCCTTGGGTTGTGACCGACAAGTCACAGATTGGGTCGGTGATAAATGTGTCAAGGCCCAATGACACGATGATTGTTTGCGCGCCGTGCTTGATGATTTTTTCAAGCGCTGGTTCGAGAGCAAGCAAATACGCGTCGTCATCCGTGCGAGCAGGAAGCGGCACGTTGAAATTGCAGCGGGCACCCTTGCCGGTTCCGGTTTCATCGGCGTGTCCCAAGTAATACGGATACGCGCGATTGGGATCACCATGAAGTGAGACATACAGAACGTCTTCGCGGTCATAGAAGATTTCCTGTGTTCCGTTGCCATGATGATAGTCAACATCAAGAACGGCAACTTTTGTTCCGGTTGTTGTTGCAATGTGATGAGCAGCGATAGCAGCGTTGTTAAAGAAACAATATCCACCGTATAAAGAACTCGTGGCGTGATGACCTGGTGGCCGACACAAACCGTATGAATATTTGTCGCCTGACAGCACTAATTGAGTAGCAGTAAGAGCAGTATCAACAGCTCCGCGAGCGGCTTCATAGGTGCCACTTGTAAGAGGTGTGGTTGTTTCAAAGCACCACCAACCCAGTTTGCCTGTCACGGAATCGGGTTCTTGTCCCTGTGACATACCTCGACGCTGTGCAGGACGATAAAACATGTCCGGAACAACTTCGGGCGCAGCCCCAACATCGCGTTGATAGTCAGACCATGCTGTTGTCAAGAATCGAAGCAAGCCGGGATCATGTACCGCGTTAATAGGTGCGGTCCCCCATTGCGTTGGAGAGATGAAATCAAAAGCAGCATCTGCGCTGAGGACTTCGCGAATTTTTTCGGCTCGCGAAATATTTTCAAACGGTGAATGTGTCGTGGACTTTTCAATCTCCACACTTGGATTATGTAAGAGGTGTGCTGGTGTATAGACGACCTTCATACGGCTCCCTTAATACGTAGTGTGCTTAGTCAAAAGAGGGACGATCGCGTAGCGATCGCTTGAGTTCAGCCATGCCACTGGTGGCTGCAAGTACTTCGACTGCATCCCAGAGTTTGAGTGCTTCTTGTCCGCGTGGAATTGTGCTGATGACTGGACCAAAGAAACTGGCTTCTTGAGTAGACCCAGGATGGAACGTAATAATCGGAGTGCCAACGTCTTTTCCGGTGCGTTCGAGGCCAAGCATTGTTTCTGCACGAATGAGTTCGTCATACGAAGAGTCGTGCACAGCGTCAGCCCATTGTGTTGGCAAATGCGCATCAGCAAGCAAGGTGGTCATTGCTGCGTGTGGGTCAGCGACAAAAACATCCCGCTCTTTGCGATTATGAAACGACATTCCGAGCGCTGTGTACACCTTGCCCACGGCTTCGTTTCCGTCAGCGTTTCGTGCTGCAGCAGCGACACGCAGTCCCATTGTGCCTGCCATGTGTACTGCTGGATACCCATCGGGAAAAGTTGAGTAATCCCGATCTTCGTTGAGAACTTTCAGTGCAATAAATCGCCATGTCACGTCGTATGAACGCAAGTCTTGAACCTCAGTTACCCACCGTGATGTGATCCATGCCCAAGGGCACACTGGATCGAAGAAAAACTCTAAATCAGCCATTGTGGTTATACCCGTTCTATCTGCCGTTCTTCGAACGTTTCGATGATGTCACCTTGCTTGAGGTCTTGGAAGTCCGAGAGTCCGATTCCGCACTCAAATCCCTCACGCACCTCACGAGCATCGTCTTTGAAACGACGCAAGGTATTGATTGAGCCCTTCCAGATGATTGTTCCTTCACGCAAGAACCGTACTTTAGATCCGCGCGTGATTGTGCCGCTTTGTACCAGACAGCCAGCAATTGATCCGGCCTTGGGAACTCGGAATATTTCACGTACTTCTGCTTCGCCGGTGACAACTTCTTCAAATTCTGGGGCAAGCAGACCGAGCATGGCGCGTTCGATGTCTTCGAGCAATTTATAAATGACTTCATAACTACGAATCTCAACATGCTCGGACTCTGCGATGTCGCGGGCCTTTTTATCTGGTCGCACGTTGAAGCTGATCAGTGTTGCGTTTGTTGCAGCCGCAAGCGTGATGTCGTTTTCGGTGATTCCGCCAACTCCGCGGTGAACGAAAGCAAGTTTGACTTCGTCGCGTTCAAGTTTGCGGAGGCTCTCAGTAAGCGCTTCGAGGGATCCTTGCACGTCAGCCTTGAGGACAAGATTAAGTGTGGCGACTTCTCCGGCTTGAATTTGGCTAAAGATATCTTCGAGTTTGACGCCATGATTGACGCGAGCGTCGCCTCGTTGGTTGAGAACGCGATATCGATGCTCGCGCGCCTCAGCGACCATGCGAGCAGTTTTTTCGTCTGGTGAACAACGAAACTCATCACCTGCGCGTGGCACTGCCGACAGTCCCAAAACCTGCACTGGTGTTGAAGGACCAGCCTCCTTGATTTGTTCTCCGCGATCATTGATGATGGCGCGCACCTTGCCCCACGCTGCTCCGGCCACCATCGGGTCGCCAACTTTGAGGGTTCCTTTGTCAACCAAAATGGTTGCAACAGGTCCGCGACCCGTATCAAGGTTTGCTTCAAGAACGATTCCCTTGGCGCGACCAGTTGGGTTTGCAGTGAGTTCTTCAATTTCTGCAACAACATGAAGTTGTTCGAGGAGTTCATCAATTCCGAGATTTTGCTGCGCTGACATCTGCACCACAATGGTGTCTCCGCCCCATGCTTCTGGTTGTAAACCGTGTTCTGCCAACTGCGTAAGAACACGCTCAGGATTGGCGTTGTCTTTGTCAATCTTGTTGACGGCAACAACGATGGGGACATCGGCCGCTCTCGCGTGGCTGATGGCCTCAATTGTTTGAGGCATGATGCCGTCGTCAGCAGCGACAACTAAAACGACAATGTCGGTGACCTGTGCGCCACGAGCGCGCATTTTGGTAAATGCCGCGTGACCAGGTGTGTCAATAAAAGTTATAAGATTCCCATCTCGCTCGACCTGGTATGCGCCGATGTGTTGTGTGATTCCGCCTGCTTCTCCGGCGACAACATTGGCTGAGCGAACTCTGTCAAGAAGTGTTGTTTTACCGTGGTCAACGTGACCCATCACGGTGATGACGGGAGGACGCGATCGTTGTGCGTCTTCGTCGTCGTCATCGCTGTCGTCAAAGAGCGCCTGTAGCTCCATTTCTTCTTGTTGACCTGGATCAACGAGCAAAATTTCAGCACCGACTTCAAGAGCGAACAGTTCCATTTGATCGTCAGACAACGTCATGGTTGCTGTCACCATTTCGCCGTGCTCAAGTAAAAATCGAACAACGTCGGCCGCCGCGCGGTTTAGTTTTGGTGCAAACTCATGTGCAGATTCGCCACGTTCAATCAGAATGGTTCCTTGCGGAACAGGCGCGTTGCTCGCTGTGTATGACGTGGCTGACGGCTGAAGATCTTCAAACTCGGCGCGACGACGCGCGCGAGACTTTTTGCGTGGGGCGCGACGCTGTCCACTTGGACGCGGACCGCTACTGCCAGGACCACCAGGTCCACGCCCGGGTCCGCCGGGTCCAGCACCTGCACCACCAGGTCCACGCCCGGGTCCGCCAGGACGAGCGCCGCCAGGACCCCCAGGACCACCAGGACCACCAGGTCCGCGACTAGGTCCACCAGGACGAGCGCCACCAGGACCACCAGGACCACTTGGACGAGCGCCACCAGGACCAGGACGAAGACCGGGGCCGGGACGAGTGCTACCAGGTCCCGGACGAAGACCGGGACGAGCGGGACTTGGGCTACTTGAACCAGGAGGTGGCGGAATACGGCGACCTCCAGGTGGTGGCGGGATTTGGCGTCCGGTTGGGCCAACCGCTGGGCGTTGTGGCGGCAGTCCAGGGGGTGGAGTTCTTGTCACGGGGGGTGCGGTACGACCAACAGGTGCAGTTGGCGCAGACGATGTTGGTCGCGTCACGCTTCCGGGAACTGGACGACCACTTGAGATCACTCGACTCTCTTGAGTTGGTGCAACCACGGGCGTTGATGCTGTTTCTTGAGCGACTGGCTCGGCAACTTGTGATGCAGGAGTGACGACAGCAGTGTCAGCAACACGCACGTCATCTTTGGGAGCAGTTTCAACACTTGGCACCGCGGGCGAGACCTCGACAACTGGCGCAACTTTAGGTTCGGCGACTTTTTTGGCAACTGCTTTTTTGGCAACTGCTTTTTTTACGGGAGCATCGGGGTCAACAACTTTTT
>Ga0208960_1001029_pt1 | contig 15114 bp, 10 predicted proteins | sample GreLakmeON33MSRF_FD_187703 | JGI IMG/M metagenome (GOLD analysis project Ga0208960, IMG submission 187703) | Freshwater lentic microbial communities from great Laurentian Lakes, MI, USA - Great Lakes metaG ON33MSRF (SPAdes) | ecosystem: Environmental > Aquatic > Freshwater > Lake | place: Great...
GTGTTCTTTATTTGCCAGACTTTTTCGGAGCGATTAGCCCGTGATTAAAGTGTTTTGTTGCAGGAAGGCTTTTTGTGCACGGTCTTTCAAGAATCGTGAGAGAGACTTTTGTCGATCGGTGGCCGGTTTCACGCTCGTGGAACTGTTGGTCGTGATTGCGATCATTGGCGCGCTTGTGGGGTTGCTTCTGCCGGCCGTGCAGGCTGCCAGGGAGGCGGGGCGGCGGATGGGCTGCCAGAACAACCTCAAGCAACTCGGCTTGGCACTCCACAATTTCGAAAATGCCTTCCGCCGGTATCCACCAAGCTTTGGTTGGTCGGGCTCCAGCGGCGATCCGGCACTCAACTGGTCGGCTCAATCGCGACTGCTTCCGTTTGTGGAGGATCTGGCCGTCGGTGCGGACATCCAGCGTCAACTCTCCAACGACTATCACACGGCCATGCTCGGGGGAACTGTGGGAACCACGGGAACCACTCTTCTATCCTCGCTTAAAATCTCTGTGCTTTTGTGTCCATCGGAACGAAAAAATGAGGCGCGAATCGATGGGGCAGAGCAGCACTATCCACTCAACTATGGGGTGAACATGGGGACGTGGAAAATCCTCGACCCATCCCTCGGGGTTGCGGGCGGTACGATTGGCGACGGTGCTTTTCAAGTCAACGGGAAACTAAAACCTGCGAGTTTTTCCGATGGTCTCTCAAAAACGCTCGCGTTTTCGGAGGTCAAGGCCTACACGGCCTACGCTCGCGAAGCTGCTACCCAAACGATCAGTTCCCCAGTGCCAACCGACCCATCCGCCATAGCCGCACTCGGCGGAACCGATAAAACCACTGGCCACACCGAATGGGTCGACGGACATGTGCACCAGTCTGGTTTTACGGCCGTTTTCCCGCCCAACACGCGGGTGATGAAGACGGTCAGCGGCGTCGATCAAGACATCGATTGGACAAATCAGCGAGAGGGCAAATCGTTGACGGCTCCCACGCTCGCGGCCGTTACTTCGAGGAGTTATCACAGTGGGCTGGTCCATTCGGCGATGATGGATGGCAGCGTGAGAGGCATTGCCGAAAGCATCGATGCCGCGACTTGGAAAGCGCTCGCCACACGTGCTGGTAATGAAGCCACCTCTGGCGAATACTAGCGGGTTGATGGAGATGCCAGCGTTCTGCGATCTCTTGATTGTTGGCACTGGCGCCGCAGGACTCTTTGCCGCGACGTGGGCCGGCCGCACAGCGCACGCCGCCGGGCGATCACTCGCAATCCTAGGCGTTGATGGCGCACGGAAATTGGGCGCAAAAATCCTCGTGGCTGGTGGCGGGCGGTGCAATGTCACGCATTGGCAGGTGACCGAATCGGATTTTTCCGGCAGCACATCGCCGGCGATTCGCAACGTGCTTGGCCGGTTTGGCGTCGAGCAAACGCAGGCGTTCTTTTCTGAAGCCGGCGTGGCGCTCAAGCAAGAAGAGAACGGCAAGCTCTTCCCTGTTTCCAACTCGGCCCGCACCGTGCTCGAAGCGTTGGTGCGAGAGTCGAATCGTGTCGGCGTTGAACTCATCCATCCAGCACGCATTATGGCCCTCTCGCAAACAACGGCAGGCTGGTGTGCTACGACCGATTCTGGCGAGATTCTGGCCACCCGCGTCATCCTCTGCACAGGCGGAAAATCGCTGCCCAAGTCGGGCTCTGACGGCGGAGGGTTCGCACTGGCAGAAAGACTCGGCCATTCGCTGACAGCACCGATCGTTCCGGCGCTGGTGCCGCTGATCCTGCCGCAGGGACACTGGATCACGGAATTCTCTGGGCTCACACTCCCGGCCGAGATACGGCTCACAACGCAGCACGGAAAGCGACTGGCCGCTTTCACCAACAGCACGCTCTGCACGCACTTTGGCCTTTCTGGCCCCAGCATTCTGGACATCAGCCGCCATTGGCTTCTCCAACGCAATGGCGACCCGTCGGTGAGGCTCTGGATCAATTGGCTCCCAGGAGAATCGGCCGACTCGCTGGACGCCCTCTTGCTGGCTGCACCAGGCCGCGGGGCATTGGGCGTGTTGCGCGATCACGTGGCAGATCGATTGGCCAAACGGCTGTGCGAGATCGCCGAGGCACCCACCGCAGGCGATCTGCCTCGCGAGGCCAGGAGACGGCTCGTCGCGGCCGCAACGGCCACGCCGCTGCCGATCACAGGCGACCGAGGATTTACGCTGGCCGAGGCCACAGCAGGCGGCGTGCCCCTGGCTGAAGTGCGACTCGACACGATGGAAAGCCGGATCTGTCCCGGACTCTATTTCGCCGGTGAAATTCTCGACGTGGATGGCCGAATCGGTGGCTTCAACTTCCAGTGGGCGTGGGCCAGCGGCTTTGTAGCAGGCACTGCGGCAGCCACAGCAGTGCTTCAGGCCGCCGGCAGCAACGATGGCACACACCCAGCCACTAACGGGCAAACCCAACAAAAAAGCTAAACAGTTGCTGGCTGTCGTCCTGGGCGTAGGCCACAGGAATAGCGAAGTCCAGTGCGATCGGTGCTGGTCCCATGGCCGGCAGCGTGATCCGTAGACCAAACCCAGGGGCCACACGCATCGTGTTGATCGTGACGTTCGACTCGACAGTTCCAAAGTCGGTGAAGACCACGCCGCGGAGGGAATCATCGGCCGTGATCGGAAACATATACTCGACGGTGTTGAGCCACTGGAACGGACCACCCACGATGGCGCCGTTTTGTCGGGGGCTGGCCCCGCGGAACATGAAGCCGCGAAGGGTGTTGTAGCCGCCAGCAAAAAAGTTGTCGTAGGCGGGCGTATCTGGGCCAGACATCCCGAGCACCGAGCCGACGGAGAGCACGTGGCGGCCAGAGCCGTCGGGCCTCTCGTTCATGAGAAAGTATTGTCGTCCTTCCAGAATGCCTCGCGGATACACATACGTGCCGATCACCTGCTCGAATTCGAACGTGGCCAGATGTCCCTGCGTCGGCATGAACGGGCTGTCTCGCGTGTCGTGAATGAGGCCTCCGCTGAACCCATAGACGGCGTTGTTGCCCAGCATGCTTTGGATGTCGGGGGCAAAAACACGCGGGTTGTAAATGGCAACTCGTTCACCTCGGAAGCCTGCGTTCACCGATAGATCCGGGGCAAACGCAAACTGGTAGCCTAGGCCCACTCGTCCACCAGTGCGGCCTTCTGCCCAGTCGTAGAAATACCGAGTGTAGTAGGAGGCACTCGTGGACAGGCCGATGCGAGTGTCGAAGAGATATGGTTCTTGAAAGGTGGCTGTGTATCGCTGCAACTGCGTGCCAGGGGCCGCTTCGAGCCGAAACCGCTGGCCAGCGCCGCGGAAGGCCGTGCCATTGCGGATGTCGTCCCAGTTGCGGGGGAGTCGAGTGATGTCGAAGTTTTGTTCGTCGATGACAATGTTGCCGACTAATCCTGCATTGGAGTTGACTCCAGCCCCGATCATCAGACGTCCGGTTTGGGTTTCCTCCGCGTCGACGTCAACAACGACGTAGGGCTCATTGCCGGGGAACGGTTGGAGCGGGTCGCCGCCGCCGAAGTTCGGCACCATGCCAGGCTGTTCCGGAAAACCTTGCCCTGGAAACTGCTGCACTCCCTGCATGGGCACAATCGGGGCGCCTGGCATCGGGACGCCCTGCGCAGGATTCTGAACGAAGGCTGGCTGCAACACCCCTGGCGCAACCGCCGGGGCGATGCCGCCTGGAAATCCTGGTGCTCCCGCTGGTGGAGCAACCTGCTGGCCTTGCACCTGCTGAGCTTGAGCGAGAGAGACCGGCTGTTTGGGCGGCGGTGCAACCATCCTGGAATAGTCGAGCGATTCGGGGCCAGTGGGGGCCAGCGGCACTCCACCCCAGCCTTGTGCCGGCTGCGCGGCGGGCACAATGGGACTCTGACCTCGCCACACAGGAGCGCTGGCCATTGCGGATGGCCGGGCGGACGAGGTGGGTGCCGGGGCATCCAACGGCTGTTCGGGTTGTGGCATCGGCACGATGGCGTCGTTGTATTCGCCTTCCAGCACCAAATCGATCACCGCATCGTCTAAAGAAGCCTCATTGGCACTCTGTGCTGCAAAGCCATCGAGTGCCACTGGATCCGGGCTCTGGCCTCGAAATCCGGGTCGCTTGGGACTACGCGCTATCTGCGGACTATCATTTTCGCCAGCCTCTGGCTTGCTGAAAACGATCCGCGGCCCCTCCCCCTTGGAAGCGTCGGCGAGAAACAAACTGCTCGACTTGATCCGGCGTTCGTCGTCTCGCAGTTTCCGAATATCCAGAATATCGCCCGGTTTCAGCGACAGCCTATTGAGGATTGTGCTGTGACGGGTGTGGGGATGTTCGCCGCGAATCCGCACGTTGATCTTGCCCACCCGGTAACGCTGGCCCTCTTCGATATTGTAAACGAGATCAAGTTGGCCCGGCTCCTCAAGGAAACGAGGGTCGGCCCTGATGTCGGCGAAGACAAAGCCGCGTCCACCGTAGATATCCCGAATCAGTCCGAGATCCATGTCCATTTTTGACTGGTTAAACGCCTCGCCACTCTTGAGCTTGAGGTCACGCGAAAGAAACTCTCCCCGAAACTTACTGTTGCCAATGAAGGAGATGTTGCGCACCGAATAGCGAGGGCCCTCGTTGATCACGAACGTCAGCAGCGTCCAGTCGCGTCCAGAGGCCTGCACGACTTCCAGTTCCCGGCCCACCCTCGCTTGGAAAAAACCCAAGCTGCGGTAGTAGGCCGTGATCAGGTCGATGTCTTCGTCGATTTTCTGCCTGTCGACATCGCCTCCGAGCAGCCAAAAGACGCCTGGCTTCGACTTGATTTGAGTCAGGAGGCGAGCATCGCTCGCGATCGTGTTGCCGACAAAACTCGTCCAAAGCGATTTACGGCTGCGACCTTCGTCGATGAGAAAGACAGCTCCTTTATCGCCGACCTTATTGCCCTCAACGGTCGATACTTTTGCAGCGTCATAGCCCTTCTCGTGCAAATGGGATTCGATACGACGCCTGGCCTCTTCGACCACATACGGATCCATTGAATCGCCCACTTCGATTTCCGCCTTCTTCTTGAGCGAGCGGGTTGAGACGTGTTCGTTGCCAATGTACTTGACGTAGCGGAGCATGGGCCGCTCCACAACTTGGAAGATCACGACCACGCCCTCGGCCACCCGAACATACTTGGGAAAGACGTCGATAAATTTTCGCGAACGATGGAGCGTTCGCACATCATCCTCGATCGAATGTGGGTCAAAGATTTGGCCGGCACGGGTGACGAGTTTTGGGAGCTTCGAGACTTCGGTGGCATGGTTGCCTTCGATTCGCACCTCGATAATCCTGTTGGCATCGACCGGCCCGGCATTGGCTGCTGGCGAGGGCACGACGCTGGCTGCTGGCGTTTCGCTTCCGCCAGGCACTTGCGCGTGGGCCGCCGATGTTACGGCCATGCAGGCAATCAAGAGCATGGTGGCTGTGAACGCACGGCTCGTCATGGGCGGGCTATTTCTAGGCATAAATCTGTTGAAAACTCTCGCGGCGACTCAAACGTGCCGATGCGTGGCCGAACCACTGGACGTCTGAGAGGAATACCGGAGGCGGCCGCGCAGCCACAAGCCGAAAACTGCCTTCCAAAAAACAGACTGGCCCTTTCAGCCGCACCGCAACTCGGGTGCGAGCTTTTTGCGGGTATGGCACATTTTTCAACGTTTTTCTTAAGAGTCGATGCTTGACGCGGCATCGCGCACTCCAGTAGTTTTGCCTGTCTCCCCCATTGTTCGCTCCCTTTGCCCAATGCCCCCAATAGTCATTGATTTACGAAAGACAGACGATGCCCGCGATGTGGTGCATCGGGCAGTGCAGGCGTTGGCTGAAGGGCGACTCGTAGCTTTCCCAACCGAAACCGATTACGTCATTGCAGCCAGCGTGCGAGACGCAGCAGCCGTCCAGCAACTCCTCACGCTCGCACCGGTGAGATCGGAAGAACCACGGCTCACTCTGGCGCTCAAAAGCGCAGACGAAGCGCTGGACTGGGCGCCAAGGCTGAGCCCTCTGGGGCGTCGCATCGCCAGACGGTGCTGGCCCGGGCCGGTGGCAATTCTTGTGAGCGACGACCATTTAGATAGTTTGTTGTATCGCGTGCCAGAGGAATCTCGGCGAGCGATTGGGGGCAACGGCCGGCTACGGCTGAGGGTGCCTGGGCACCAGATGCTGGCCGACTCCATGCGGATGCTGGCCGGGCCGGTGGTGCTGGCCGAGCCGGCTGCCCTTGGTCAGCCTGTGCCGGTGACGGCTGCAGACATAATCGCGCTGGCTCCAGATGCGTTGTCGCTTGTGATCGATGACGGGCGAACTCGCTACGCCCAGTCAGCGTCTACCATCGAACTCAACGCTGCCGGTTTTCGAGTTGTTCATCCGGGAATTGTCGCCGAGGAAACCCTCCGCCGACTCTCCAGCTTGATGGTACTTTTTGTGTGCACCGGCAACACCTGCCGCAGCCCCATGGCAGAAACGATCTTTCGACAGTTGCTCGCAGAGCGGTGGAACTGTCGGCCAGACGAAATTGAGCAACACGGCGTGGTGGTGGCCAGTGCTGGGATTGCCGCTTGGGGAGGTGCCAAAGCCAGCGCCAACGCCGTCGAGGCAATGACCGAAATTGGTGGCGATCTGACCGGCCACGAAAGCCAGCCCTTGACTGAAAATCTGGTGCGGCAGGCGGATGTGATCTGGACGATGACGGCCACCCATCGAGCCGCAATTGTGGCACAGTTTCCCGATGCCGGTGCCCGAGTGGCCATGCTGTCGCCCGAGAGAAAGGATGTGATCGACCCCATCGGGGGCCCGGTGGCAACCTATCGGAAATGTGCGGATCAAATCCGGGCGCATGTGGCCGTCCGACTCGATACACTCAACGGGCAGTTGCCCGGGGGGTAGCCTCCGGCAACCAGATACTTGGAATCGGTTTGTTTCTTCCACCAGTCATCTTCTCTCGGACAAGCACGGAGTATTTCATGCGGATTGCAATTGGTAGCGATCATCGGGGAGTGCCCGCGCGTCTGCGCCTCATCGCACTGTTGGAGCGGATGGGCCACGAGGTCATCGACTGCGGCAGCCATGGCACCGATGCTGTCGATTACCCAGATATTGCTGCCGACGTCGCTGGACGAGTGAGCCACGCCACGGTCGATAGGGGCATCCTGCTGTGCTGCACGGGCGTCGGCATGGCGATCGCCGCCAACAAGGTGGCAGGCGTGCGTGCGGCCACGTGCCACGATGAGGTTACTGCTGAGATGAGCCGTCGCCACAATGACTTGAACGTCCTGTGCCTGTCGGCTGAAATGATCGGCCCAGAGGTTCAAGACAAGATGATCCGCACCTGGCTGGAAACGCCGTTTGATGGCGGCCGTCACGCCCGTCGCGTAGCCAAGATCATGTCTCTGGAATCACACTGCGACTAGATCACGTTCATTTGATGCGTAGGGTCGCACGTGGCGCAGTGAGAACAGGCAGGCGAGGGGGGTCGGCCAACCCTCAACGATCATTCGCTGCCGCGGCGAAGCACGAGGAGCCTTTTGCTGCCCCTTTACCGGAGCGTCACGTCAGCCGCAGGGCCGTTCTTTCACATCCACCCACTGATGGCTCTTGGCACTGGAAAGCACAGCGTCACAGACGTGTTGCGTTTCCAAAGCGTCGCGAAACGTTGGGTGCGCGGGTTGCTTGTTGGCGTATGCCTCCAGGAAATCCGCTACCTGATGCACAAAGCTGTGCTCGTAGCCGATCGCAAGGCCAGGCACCCACCACTTATCCATGTAGGGGTGATCGCCATCGGTCACATGGATGCTCTTCCAGCCTCGCTCGGCACCGGCGTCTTTGTAATCGAACATCTGCAGTCGGTGGAGATCGTGGAGATCCCACTTGAGGCTCATGTGCTCGCCGTTGATTTCAAACGTGTAGAGTGCCTTGTGACCCCTGGCGTAGCGAGTGCTCTCAAAGAGTCCGAGCGAACCATTTTGAAAGTGGCAGAGAAACGAACACGCATCGTCAATTTCAACCGGCTCCACTTTGCCCGACACTTGATGCTTCCGCTCCTTGACAAACGTCTCTGTCATGGCGGTGACATCCTTGATGCTTCCATTGAGCCAAAGAGCCGTGTCGATGCAATGGGCTAAGAGGTCGCCTGTCACGCCGCTGCCGGCCGCCTTGGCGTCGAGTCGCCACAACCCGGCGCCCCCTTGAGGCAATTCGGCCGAGATCGTCCAGTCCTGCAAGAACTCGGCGCGGTAGTGAAAGATTCGCCCCAGCTTGCCGGAGTCGATGAGTTGCTTGGCAAACGTCACAGCCGGAATGCGGCGGTAGTTGTACCACACCATGTTAGGCACGCCCGCCTTCTCGATGGCGGCCACCATTTTTTCGCCTTCGGCCGTGTCCATCGAGAGCGGTTTCTCGCAGAGGATTGCCTTGCCGTGCTTGGCCGCCTCGATCGCGATCTCGGCGTGGAGGTTGTTCGGTGTGCAGATATCGACCACATCGATATCGGGCGACGCAACGAGCTTTTTCCAGTCACTCTCCACTCTCCCGTAACCCCAGCGGTCGGCAAAGAGCTGCGCTTTTGCAACATCCCTCGCGGCCACTGCCTGAAGCACAGGATGGTATTTGAGGTCGAAGAAATCGCTCACTCGCTTGTAGCCATTGGAGTGAGCGCGACCCATGAAGCCGTAGCCAACCATGCCGATGCGGAGAGGTTGAGACATCAGACAATCCCTTTCAAAGGTTCAGTTCCAGCCGTGGGCGTTGCGTACCGCCAGCATGGTTGTGAGAATCGTATTCCAAGTAGCCTGTTTTTCGAGCGTCGCATTGGGAAACATGCAGCCGTCCCAGCAGATGTGCTGGAGGCCACGCTCAGCTGCGCCTTCCAGCCAGTAGCCCGCGCACTTCACGATATCCAACTTGCCAGCTGGATCATCCGCCGGGCAGTGCTTGCCTGTTTTGTCGTGGGCTCCAGCGCCGTGTACCTGGCCATCGTTTTGAGCCACGTGGAAGTCGATCGTCCACGGCCGCAGTGCGTCGGTCATCTGCTTGTAGGCCGCCCAGAATTCTTGGTCGCTGTGGCCGGGTTGCACCAGGGCGTGCTCCGGAGCGTTGAAGCCCAGTAAGTAGAGATACGTGTGAGCCAGATCCGCTTGGAAGCCGAGCGTTTCGGGCATTCCAACCTCCTCGAGCAAGTCCAGCATGTCTTTCCACGAGTGCATGCCTGCCCAGCAAATCTCTCCCTCGGCAGCCAGCCGTTGGCCGTGGTGAGCGGCAATGGTTGCAGCTTCGCGAAACGTTGCGGCGATCTTGGATGTGTTGGCCCGCGGATTCTCTCGCCACTTGGCAATCCCAAACTCTGCCGAATCGATTCGGATCACGCCATATTTTCGCACGCGATGCTTCTCAAAAACATTCGCAATCCGGCAGGCCATTTTGACAGCAGACAAAAATTTTTCTCTCGCTGCCGCATCGCCCATGGCAGAATCGCCCACCGTGCCCGGCCACACCGGTGCCACGAGCGAGCCTACCGCAAGGCCGTGGCGAGCGATTGTATTGGCGATCTTTTCGAGCTCTGCATCGCTGGCCTCAGGATTGGTGTGTGGCAAAAAAAGAAAGTAATCGATGCCATCGAATTTCTGGCCGTTCACGTTCGCGGCAGCCGTTAGCTCCAGCATCCGTTCGAGGCTGATGGGTGGCTCCTGTCCATCGCCATCCCCCTTGCCAACAAGGCCGGGCCACATGGCGTTATGAAGTTTGGGGAGCGTGTGTGGAGATGTCATTGGTTTTTCCATCCAGATGTTCTGTTTTGTTCGAGCTAGTTCTTCCCGCCATGCATCGGCAGATCGCCATGGACATCCGGCCCAAAGTAACGCAGTGCCACCAGCGGCCCGGGGCCTGTGTTGGCCACCTCGTAACCGTTCGTGGCAGCCTCAGCTGAGATAAAGAGTTCGTCGTGCGTCATCTCGCCAAACCGAATCAATGTGGGTGTTGCAACAGCATGAACGCCCACCCGGCCCTCGCCCTGCACCGTGATCCAGCCGCTGGCGCCAGCATCCTGAATGGTGATCTTCGCGCCGGGATCGAGCGTCAGTTCCTTTGCGCTGAAGAGTTGCTGGCCGTCTACGCGACCGTAAACGACCCAGCGATCGCGAGCACCTCTGTCAGAACGCTTCTCATCGAGGATCGGCTCGAGGTAGTTGTTCTGCTTGAAATGGGTATCGATGTTCTTGCCCCAATCCAACTGGCCAATGATGAAATCAAGGTCTTGGTGGTTGGTCTTTGGCATGTCCTTGACCAACAGGCTCCAAGGCACCGCTCGGCCTTCCACGAGCGACTGAAACATCGCAAAGACATCGCTGCCCCACTGCGGCTCGTAGGTCAATAAAGACCCGGGTGCATGCAACACTCCCGGCGGAATGAGCCAGCCGGTGCCTCGCTTCAAGCGGTATGCCGTCGAGAGATCGAGGATTCCGTTGTCGCCAGAGTTCCAGTTTTCGAGGCACTTCCGCACATCGGCCCGAGTCGTGCCAGGCTCCAGACCCATGAACGTGTAGGGGAAATGGTTGTCACAATTGTTGTACTGCGGCGGAAAATAGTAGCTCTCTGGCTTCCCCTCTTGCCCCACAAGTTTCGCATCCGCAAACGATTGGTGCATGTGGTGCGGGATCGGTCCCATATTGTCAAAAAATTTCGAGTACACGGGCCACTTCTTGTAGCGACCCCAGATCGACGTGCCGACGAGCCGAGCGCCAGCATCGGCCACGGCATCTCGCAAGAGAAATCGCTGCCCTTCAAACACGCACCAGCTCAGGCCCTCGTCGGCCGTGCGGTTTTCGTTGGCAGCCTCCGTCGTGCTGGCAAACCACCGCTCATCGATGCCGCCGCGGTCGAGACCGTAGGAGTAGTAGTCTGCCGGATGCAGGCGAAGCCGTTTGCCTGGATGCAGAAAACTACGGGGCACCCATGTGGGCGAGAGCTTGAGCATGCCGCGGCCGGCGTCCAACGCCTTGCTCAGCACGGCGGGAAGATTCTGGGCTTCGGGAAGGCAGGCCGAAGCGCTCGATGCAGTGTTGGTCATTCAAAAAATCCTGAAAAATGTTCGTTGAATATGATTGAAGACAGGACGCGAATCCGGACCGGCGTGACCGTTGTACGAATCAAGCCAAAGACCTGCAAGGAGCACGGCGATTCCTGTCTCATTCGAGTTGATTTTCTTGGCTCGGTTTGCACAAATCCAGTCGGCGGCAGAAAATAGACTTATGGCACTTTCCACAGCACCCATGCCGCACACCGCTCGCGTTTCGCAAATGCTTGCATCGCTCGGAGGTCGACTTAAGGGCACATTGCTGTACGACGAACTTTCGTTGGCCATCTATTCGACCGACGCTTCGGAGTATCAGGAGCGTCCGCTGGCCGTCGCGGTGCCGGAGTCGGAGAACGACATCCTTGAAATCGTTCGGTTTGCCTCCACTCAACGCAATGCTGGGCAGCCGATTGGGCTGATTCCTCGCGCGGCCGGCACATCGCTGGCCGGGCAAGTCGTGGGGAGCGGGATCGTTGTCGATGCGGGCCGTCATCTCAACCGAATTCTTTCGCTGGATGTGGCCAACCGTCGGGTGCGAGTACAGCCTGGAGTGGTACGCAATGCCCTGAACTTGTTTCTGGCACCGCACGGCCTCTTCTTCGGCCCGGAAACATCCACCGCATCTTGGGCCATGATCGGCGGCATGGTGGGCAACAATTCCTGCGGTTCCAATTCCATTGCCTACGGCTCGACTCGGGATCATCTCGTGAGCGCACGAGGATTTTTGGCCGATGGATCCGAGGTAGTCTTTGGCCCACTCTCGGCAGAAGCATTTGCGGCCAAGTGCGTGGGGCCAGACACGCTCGAAACCCGGATCTACCAAGACATTCGCGACTTGCTCAGCGATTCTGAGGTGCGGCATACGATCCGCGATGCCTTTCCGCGACCCGAAGTCACTCGCCGCAATACAGGCTATGCGCTCGACTCGCTCATGAACGCCTCCTGTTTTGATCGGGCCAGCGACAGGCCTTTCAATTTCTGCACGCTCTTGGCTGGGTCAGAGGGCACGCTTTTTTTTGGCGTGGAATATGAGCTCAACCTGATTCCACTGCCGCCGCCAGGAGCCCTGCTGTGCGTGCACTGCGAGACGGTCGAAGAGGCGCTGCGGGCCACGCTTGTGGCCATGCGACACAGGCCCACCGCCTGCGAACTGATCGATAAAAAGATTCTGGATTGCACGGCGGACAACCTCGAGCAGACACGAAATCGGTCCTTTGTGGTCGGTGACCCCGGCGCGGTGCTTGTGGTGGAGGCACGCCACGCCGATCCAGCGACGCTCGAAACGATGCTGGATGCGATCCAAGCCGATCTGCGTGCAGCGGGCCTCGGCTACGCGTATCCCATGCTGTCTGGCGACGCATGCGCGAAGGTATGGGAGTTGCGCCGCGCTGGGCAAGGACTCGTGAATAACCTGCCGGGCGATGCCAAGCCCCGCGAGATCGTCGAAGACACGGCCGTGGCCGTCGAGGATCTGCCGGCCTACATCGCTGAGTTTGACCGGTTACTTGCCGACAAATATGGCGTCGAGTGCATCCACTATGCGCACGCTGGCGCCGGCGAACTGCATCTGCGACCGCTCTTCAATCTGCGTTCGCCTGCCGGCTTGAAGATGTTTCGCGATGTGGCAACCGATGTCGCGTTGCTGGTAAAAAAATATCGCGGCAGCTTGAGCGGCGAGCACGGCGACGGCCGGTTGCGAGGTGAGTTTATCCGCACGATGGTCGGCAACGAGTGCTATGCATTTTTAGAACGGGTCAAACGCACGTTTGACCCACAGGGCATCTTGAATCCTGGCAAGATCATCGGCACACCGCCGATGGATACACAGTTGCGGATTCTACCGGGAGAGCCCGAGCCGCACTATGACACGGTATTCAATTTCGATGCTTCGGGAGGTGTGCTCCGCGCGGCCGAAAAATGCACGGGTGTGGGGCAGTGCCGCAAATCGCACGAGATGGGGGGCACGATGTGCCCCAGTTACATGGCGACTCGGGACGAACAGCACACGACGCGGGCGCGGGCCAACATGCTCAGGCAGGCTCTGGCCTCGCCGCGAGATGCAGTGAACCCGTGGAATCAGCCGGAACTGGCCGACGTGATGGATCTCTGCCTGTCGTGCAAGGGCTGCAAGAGCGAGTGTCCATCCAATGTCGATATGGCGAGGCTCAAGGCGGAGTGGGAGCAACACTGGCACGACACGCATGGGCTGCCGCTGCGTTCCCGGATCATCGCCGACTCAGGCAAAGCCATGCGATGGGCTAGCCTCGTGCCGTGGCTCTATAACTTCGCCGTCTCCGCACCCGGCACGAGATCCCTGCTGAAGTGGTGCATGGGATTTGCCCAGCAGCGATCGTTACCACACCTGCACGCCACAACGCTATCGGCCTGGTTTCAAAAGAGGGCTAGAAAAGGTCCGCCGCAGTCTCGTTCCGTGGCCCCCAACGGCCGCGTGCATCTGTTTTGCGATGAGTTCACCGACACGCTGGATGCCACGATCGGCATCCAGGCGGTGGAATTACTCGAGGCACTGGGTTACGAAGTGTCGATTCCGCAGCATGCAGACAGCGGCCGAGCGCATATCTCAAAGGGATTGCTTCGCGAGGCACGCGAACTTGCGTCAAGCAATATCAAGCTTCTTTCAGGCATTGTTACCGATGAGACACCGCTGGTTGGCATTGAGCCATCGGCGATTCTTGGATTTCGCGATGAGTACCCCGATCTGGTGCCAGCATCGCTTGTGCCCGCTGCCCAACGCCTTGCGAAACAGACGTTCATGATCGACGAGTTTCTGGCAAGCGAAGCGGCCCTAGGCAAGTTTGGGGCCGATGCCTTCACCGCCAACGAGCAGAAAATTAAACTCCACGGCCACTGCCACCAAAAGGCGTTGGCGTCGCTTGATCCAACCGTGGCAATTCTTTCGCTGCCGTTACACTATTCTGTGGAGGTGATCCCCAGTGGTTGCTGTGGAATGGCGGGGTCGTTTGGCTACGAGCGAGAGCACTTTCAGCTATCGATGCAGATAGGCGATTTGGTGCTCTTTCCTGCCGTTCGCGCCGCCGACGCCAACACGCTCATTGCCGCCCCTGGCACAAGCTGTCGGCACCAGATTTTCGATGGCACGGGCCGCAAGGCCATGCACCCTGTAGAAATCCTGCACGCTGCTCTCGTACACAAGGCATCTTCTCGAACCCAGTAACAAGAGTCCGTTGATGCCATTCGCACTCACAAGAAAACGGTGTGTTGGTATGGTTTCTTTCCAAAACAAACTCGTCGCCGAGGCCATTGGGACTTTCTGCCTCGTGTTTGCCGGAACAACGGCGATCATCGTTGACCGCAGTGGAGCGGTTTCTCCTCTGGGGGTCTCGCTCACATTCGGACTCGTCGTCTTTGCGATGATTGCCTCGCTGGGCAACGTGTCGGGCGCACACATCAATCCGGCGGTCACGATTGGCTTCTACTGTGCAAAACGGTTCTCCGGTCGTCTCGTGGTTCCGTACATTCTAAGCCAGTGCTGCGGAGCCATCCTGGCAAGTGTCGTCGTTCATCTTCTGTTTCCCACCGATACCTCGCTGGGAGCCACCGTTCCCAGCGGCTCTGCCGTACAGTCGTGGATGCTTGAAGTGTTGCTCACCGCCATGCTGATGTTCGTCATTCTGGGCGTGTCTACCGGATCGCGAGAGCAAGGAGGCACTGCGGGCCTTGCCATTGGGGCGGTTGTCGCCCTCGAAGCATTGATAGGAGGACCCATCAGTGGGGCTTCCATGAACCCCGCTCGCTCGCTCGCCCCGGCGATTGTTTCGCTCGACTTAGATTGCGTGTGGATCTACCTCACGGCTCCGTTCGTGGGAGCCGTTCTGGGGGTGTTTGTCTTCCGTTGCGTGCACGGCCCCTGTTCTAACGAACTACAAGGAACCATATAGCCATGCCCACCGCCATGCCCACGACGATCGTCTGGTTTCGTAACGATTTGCGACTCGACGACAATCCCGCTCTGGATGCGGCGATG